>SXGR01130577.1_pt1 | contig 11697 bp, 6 predicted proteins | sample 3174711 | NCBI WGS metagenome assembly SXGR01 (sample SAMN11356860, study PRJNA531348) | freshwater metagenome | isolation source: freshwater sample F1-60 | place: China: Fuxian Lake, Yuxi | collected 2017-12-25
ATTGTCGCCACCCTCGTGCTCGCGCTTGCTGCGACCGCCTGGGCGACCAACTTCGAAGCGATGATCTACGTGTTTCTCGGCGCCTTCACCTACGGCGTCGTCTACACCGTCTGGCTCAAACGCCGCACCTGGTGGAACATCGTGATCGGTGGGCTCTCCGGCAGCTTCGCGGTGATGGCCGGTGCCGCGGCGGTGGGTGCGACCTTCGAGCCTGCGCCGCTGATCCTCGCGATCGTGCTGTTCCTGTGGACGCCGCCGCATGTCTGGGCGATGGCCTTCGCCTGCAAGCGGGACTACCAGAAGGCCGGCGTGCCCATGCTGCCGACGGTAGTCTCCGACGCGGTCTCGACCCGCACCATCTTCGGCCACGCCGTCGTGCTCGTGCTGCTCTCGCTGCTGCCCGTCGCTTACGGCATGGGCTGGATCTACTTCCTCGGTGCTGCCACCGGCGGTGCCTACTTCGTCGGGTCGAGCTGGCAGCTGATTCGCAAACCGACCGTGGCGCAGGGATGGCGGGTATTCGCGGCGTCCATCGTGCAGCTCGGCCTGCTGCTCACCGCGGCGATCCTCGACAACCTCCTGATCTAGCTGCTGTCACCGCATCTGTCGGTTTCGCGCGACAGTTTGACTCGCCTACCGCGCTTGCCGGCCCAGTCTCACCACTCTTTCTCCTTGACGATACCTGCACTTCCGTAGCAGGATCGCATCGTTGTGTGCACGCCACGGCCCGCGGGTTATCGGGATCGTGAGGGTGAGTGGGAAAGCCCTCCCGACCGCGCCGCGTTCCGACGGTGATCCATTTCCGACGGATTGGGGGGTTGTCATGAGTCACGCTAAACGAGTTGTCTGGCGCGCCATCGGCGTGCCGTTTGCCGCGATCGCGGCGCTCGCGCTGTCGACCGAGGCCTGGTCGCAAGTCGCCGAGATCATCGTCACCACGCGCAAGCGCGAGGAGAACCTGCAGGAGGTGCCGGTCGCGGTCGAAGCGATCACGGCCGCCGACATCGAGGCGAAGGGCCTCGTCGATCTCGGCGCGCTCGTCTCGCAGTCGGCGAGCGTCATTCTCGATCAGGGCTTCGCGCCACAGGATCAGCGCATCGTCATCCGCGGCCTGTCGCCCACGCGTGGCCGGCAGAATGTCGCCGTGCTGGTCGACGACATCGATATCTCGAGTGAAACCCTCGGCGTGACCTCGGGTGGTTCACTGCTCATTAATCCGCGACTCTTCGACATCGAGCGGGTCGAGATCGTCAAGGGTCCGCAGAATGCGCAATACGGCCGGTCGGCGTTTGCCGGCGCGATCAATTTCATCACCAAGAAGCCGGGTGACGTCCTCGACGCGAAGATCGGCACGGACTTCGGTACGGATGGTCAACAGCAGGTCTCGGGCAGCATCAGCGGGCCGATCACCGACAGCCTGGGCGGCGGTGTCACCGGCGTGCTCTGGAGCCACGACGGCTACTATCGCAATTCCATCACCGGCCAGAACATCGGCGACGAAGAGGGCCTCGCCTTCTCCGGCACGCTGGTGTGGGCGGCTACCGACAACTTCAAGGCCACGCTGCGCGGCGAACGCACTGATGACGAGTATGGCGTGACGCCGCAGGTCAACGGCATCTACCCGGATGGCGACGGTGCGGCGGGTCTCGGCCAGGCCCCGTTCCTCAACGACAGCAGCCGGCAGCAGTTGAATCACCTGTTCACGTTGCCTACCGAAGCCAATACGGATCCCGACGGCGTGCCGGACGGCATCATTGACGGTATCGGCTGCGACGTTGCCGCCGATTGTCCGCTGACTCGGGTCACCAGCCAGGTGGCGGTACTCGGTGTCAAGGGTGAAGTTCCAGACGGCGACACCTTGGTCCCGCGCATGAGCGAGGATCCACGCACCTGCGACGAGGGCTATCCAGGTGTGTTGGAGGGTTGCAGCGACTACGGTGGTACCGAGCGCGAGATCAATCGCGTCACGTTGACGCTCGATTGGGACGTGGGTCCGGTGTCGCTCAAGTCGCTGTCGCACTACGCGAATGCAGAAACGCGGCAGGACGAGGGCTCGGAGGACCAGAGCGCGAGCGTCGGCACTGCTGTCGGCGAGGTCCATATCTTCAATGACACGGATCTTCTCAGCCAGGAGTTCCGGGTCGTCTCGAATGGCGAAGGTCCGTTCCGCTGGCTCGCCGGCGCTCTCTACTGGAGCGAGGATGGCGAGACGCACGATGGCTCGCATACCTGCATCGACTACACGGGCTTCCCGGTTTTCTCCGGCAACTGCGGTCAGTACTTCCGCAATATCGTCGACACGGGTGCGCTGCCTCTTGGGGCGACGATTCCGCTGGAGGATCCGAACGCAGTGCCGCTCAACCCGGCACGCTGGCTGCGTGACACCGAACACTATTCCGTCTACGCCCACGTGGACTGGGAGTTCGTCGAGTCCTGGACACTGAGTGTCGAGGCCCGGCAGACCTGGGAGAAGACCGAAGTCAGCGGTCCGAACTTCTCGACAGGCATCTGGGATCCGTCAGGCACGTTCAACTTCAGTGCCTTCCCGGGCAATTGCGTTTCTCTTGGTCCGCCGTTCACGGACTTCATACCGTGTCCGCAGCTCGGACCGGGCACGATCGACCTGGCCGGTGACGGCAACTTCGTCACCCAGGTGTCGGGGCTTGCAACCGGTGACACGCGCGATGACTTCTTCGCCCCCAAGGCCACCATTGCCTGGCAGGCAGCCGACAACCAGAACTACTACTTCTCCTGGGCGCAGGCGTACAAGCCGGAGGGTCTCCAGTCGTTCACGGGCGGCGCGGGTACGTTTGATCCGGTCAGCAGCCAGTTCAAGCAAGAGAAGCTTGTCGTCTGGGAGCTGGGCGGCAAGACCGACTGGCTGGATAACCGTGTGCGCCTGAACGGCGCCTTGTTCTTCCAGGACTTCAAGAACAAGCAGGTGTCCTCGCAGGTTGACACCAACGGTGATGGGATCCTCGAGCCCCGTACGGTCAACGCCGGACAGGCCGAGGTCTGGGGTGCCGAGGTCGACCTGCTCTGGGTACCGAACGACAACATGACCTTCTCGGCGAGCTACGCCTGGCTCGACACGGAATACACGGAGTACAAGTCGATTACACGCGGGGCTGGCCAGATCGCCTACGTCGGCAATTGCCGGGTGGTGCCGACGGGCGTCTCGCCGTCACAGACAGCCTGCGAGGTTGACTATTCCGGCAACCAGCTCGAAGGCGCGCCTAAGCACACGATCATTGGCACCGGCACGTTCCAGTACCCGATGACCGAAGGGATCGACTGGCTGCTGGGTGGCGATGTCGAGTACCAGTCGGAGCGCTTCACCAAGGATAACAACCAGCTGATCCTGCCGTCGTACTACCAGATCAACCTGCGGGCCGGTCTCAGCGCCGACAACTGGGATCTGATTGCCTACGTCGACAACGCCACCGATGACGACACCGTCAAGCAAGGCTTTTCCGACGGCGACCTGCCGGCCTTCCAGGCGACCAACCTGTTCATGGACAAGGCCACAGTGATCCTGCCGGATCAGCGGCAGTACGGCCTCCGGTTCAACCTGCGCTTCGGCAACTGAGCCGGCGCAGTCGACGAGGCTGAACCAACGGGGCCGCTCGCAAGAGCGGCCCCGTTTTTTTCTAGCCCGCCATCTCGCAGATCTGGATCTTCCGCTCCGTGATGGAGCCGACCAGCAAGAGGTTGCCGTACGTCGCGCCGACGCTGCCCGCCGAGATATTGGTGCCGTCGTCGAGGTAGATCTCTTCCTGCTCGCTGACGCCGTCCGCGCCCAGCGCCACGCGCCAGACCTGGCTCGGTGCGGGCGAGCCGTTGATGAAGTGCTGGATGAGCTTCAGCGTGTTCGCGTGCCCGGCGACCCACAGGCTGCCGTCGGCTGCGACGTCGATGTTGTCGGGCGAGGTGTTGATCGCGATGCGGGCACGTTCCGTGACGTCACCTGATTCACCGCGATCGAGGACGCGCAGGCGCTTGCCGGAGGTTTCGGCCACGTAGAGGGTGCGGTGGTCGGCGGAGCTGTTGATGCCGCCGCCCGAGGCGATGTTGTCGAGCACATAACGGAGCCGCGTGCCGTCGAAGTAGGTGAGGGGTGAGCCGCCGATGCCGACCTGCTGCAGGCCGGCCGCGAGTCCGCCGCCCAGCACCTTGTCGTTCGCCACGTAGAACTGCCGCGGGCCGACAGCCACGAGGTCATTGGGGGAGAGGAGTTCGGGGCCGGCAACACTCTCGCTGTGCGTGAATTCGCCCGGCGCCGACTCCGTGAAGATCTCCACGGCTTCCGGATCGACGCCGCGCTTCGCGCCGTGATTGATGACGACCAGCGTCCTCGTCCCGTCCGGCGCCGTGTACAGGCTCATGCCGTGCGGATTCAAGGGAGCGCCTGGCTTCGTGACGAGCGCATCCACTGCAGTGAACGGCCGCTGGTTCAGGTCGATGCGGGCGACCGTACCTCCCTGCACGTCCTTGCCCTCGATCTTGCCCTTTCGGTCGAGCAGCGAGAGGTAGGCGTAGCCCCGTTCGCGGTCGATCAGGATGTCCTCGCCGCTGCCCTCGAGCGGCAATGCCTCGCAGCGCCCGGCGAATTGCGGTTCCAGCCGGCTGAACGACCCGCCGCGGGCCAGCAGCCACACCGACAGGCCGATGCTCACCAGCACGAGCACGCCGATGATCTTGAAGAGCCGTTTCAACAGTCCCATGCGAGTTCACTCTCTGGCCAATGCGTGGCGCGAGCATAGCGAAGGATGGCGGGGAGCGGGGGATCACGGTATGGTCAGTCCTTACCCTCAGGACAGACCCCATGAGCGCCAACCCCGCCGCGGCCAGCCCCGACCAACCCGTAGGCCTGCGGATCGGCCCGCTGCGCATGCGCGAGGGCGTGAGCTACAAGCACGTCTCGACGCTGTTTTTCGTCTCGTTCTTCAGCATCGCGATGATGAACTCGGTCGGCATCATGCAGGCCTACCTGTTCAACGCGATGCTCAAGATCCCGCCGGATCAGCAGGGCGTGCTCACTGGCACGCTGCTGGTCGTGCAGGAGCTGGTCGTCGTTGCCCTGGTCGGCATCGCGGGCGCCATTTCCGACCGGACCGGTCGGCCACCGGTGTTCGCGACCGGGTTCATCCTGCTCGCACTCGGCTATTGCCTGTATCCGCTCGCCACGGGCGATCTCGACGCCGTCACCATCGAGCTCGTGGTGTTCCGCCTGTTCATCGCCTCGGGTGTGGCCTGCGTCAACGTCATGCTCTCGACCACCGCGAACGACTATCCGGTCGACAGTGCGCGCGCCAAGATGATCGCCGCGGTGTTCATCTTCAACGGCGTCGGCATCGCTTCGCTGCCGCGTGTCATCGGCGGGCTGCCGCAGCAGTTCATCGACATGGGCTACGACTCGATCACCGCCGGCCGCTTCGCCTACTGGTGCCTCGCCGGCCTCTGCGTGACGCTCGCCGTGGTGCTGTTCTGGGGCCTGAAGCCCGGTGTTCCCGGCAAGCCCGCCGAGAAGCGCGAGCCCATGCTCGCCACGCTCAAGGTCGGACTCGCAGCCGGCCGCAACCCGCGCGTCGCGCTCGGCTATGTCGCGGCCTTCGTGTCGCGCGCCGATCTCGCCGTCGTCAGCCAGTTCCTGACGCTGTGGCTCGTGCGCGAGGGCATCGAGCAGGGCATGACCGTGTCCGAGGCCACGATCAAGGCCACGACGTTTTACATCGTCATCCAGGCCTTCGCGTTGCCCTGGGCCGTCATCTTCGGGATCGTGCTCGACAAGATCGACCGCCTGAAAGGTCTCGCGCTCGGCATGGGCGTCGCCTTCGTCGGCTATGCGTCCCTGGGCTTCCTGGATAACCCGCTCTCCTGGGAGATGTACATCGCCGCCGCCTTCGTGGGCGCCGGCGAGATGGGCGCGAACATCTCGGCGACCTCGCTGATCGGCAAGGAAGCGCCGGACCGGTGTCGCGGTGCCGTGCTGGGGCTCTTCAGCCTGTTCGGCGCCTTCGGCATCATGGTCGTCGGCTTGATCGGTGGCTGGCTGTTCGACAACTGGAAGCCCGTGGGGCCGTTCCTCTACATGGCCGGCTCGAACTTCTTCCTGGTCATCGCTGCCCTCGTCATGCTCGCCTGGTACCGGCGCCAGCCCACGCCCGCCGCGGGTTGATTCCCCGGCGTCGCAGCGGCGATCATTGGCTAAGCTGGCGCGCCGGTCGCCCGACCGCGCCACGACAACGAACCCATTGACCAGAGGACTTCGCATGCAGACGACGACACGCCGGGACGTCCTGTCCTTCGCTTCCGTGGGCGCATTGGGCGCTTCGGCGCTTGCCCTGGGCGCCTACTCCGAGAAGGCGGCCGCCATGACCAGCATGGGCGGCAAGGGTCCGGCCATCGAGGGCCCGTACCTCGACCTGCGCACCGGCAAGGGCAACCAGATGGCCTACGCCCGCATCCAGGGCGACACTGACTGGGGCAAGAACAAGTACTTCTGGTTCAAGGGCTACATCAACGCTATCCAGCCCGAGAAGCGCATCCAGGACCTCATGGGCGCCCAGGGTTTCGGCTCGATCCGCCTGATCCAGCGGCCGGATGGGGCTATCGAGCGGCTGTGCCGCGAGATCATCCTCTACACCGATCTGCGCAGCGGCGAAGTGCTCAATGAGTGGCGGAACCCGCTGACCAGCGAGACCGTCAAGGCCGTGCACGTCGACAACGACCCGTTCAACTACCTGATCGAGGAGTACTTTCCCCTGCCGCCCTCGTTCGGCGGCCTGAACAAGGAAGGCCCGCCGCCGAAGCGCCCGGCGTTCATGCTGCCGTGGTACCAGCACGGCGAGTGGCTCGAGATGGAAATCCACATCCACCTGGCCTACCCGAACGCGCTGCAGCCGGACAAATGGCCGCGGGAATCGGCCGGCAAGACCGCCCAGGTGTCCGAGTATTTCGCGCACCACGTCCGCGCCGAAGATATGCAGAACCCGAAGTTGAGCACGGTGGACTATCGCGGCGTCTGGAATCGCATCACACCGTGGCTGCCCTGGATGCTGATGGGCCAGGCGCCCGGCCAGCTTTCCTACAACTGCTTCATGGGCACGACCAGGAACCTCGAAGAGATCTTCGCGCGCCCGGTGCTCGATTACGCCGAGAAGAACTACAAGAAGTACTTCGACGCCCCGGAGAAGTGGACGGGCGAGCCCAGCCTCTCCAGCCTCGAGCACTACGCCCGGACGCAGAAGCCCGCACCGCCGAAGCCCTGAGTGATGGTCGTCCCGCCGAACAGCGGACGGGGAGCGACGCCGGCCAGCGCTTGTGGCATAGGGCGGTCACAATGGCGCCCTGTCAGGGAACTGCCCGGAGTTTCAGCTCGTGAGTACACCTTTCGGCGACCGGCTGATGCTGATCGACGGGCAATTTGTGCCCGCCTCCGACGGCCAGTGGATCGAATCCGTCAACCCGGCGACCGAGGTCGTTCACGGACGCATCCCCGCAGCCACCGTCGCCGATGTCGACCGCGCCGTCGTGGCTGCCGAGAAGGCCCAGCCCGACTGGGCCGCGCGCTCGGTCTGGGAGCGGCGGGATATCATGCGCAAGCTCGCTGCCGGGATGCGGGCCCGCGCCGCCGAGGTCCTGCCGCTCGAAGCAGCCGACACCGGCAACACGATCGCGAGCCTTGCACGTGACGTCGAGGTGGCGGCGAACTATATCGACTTCTTCTCCGGCCTCGGCACCGAATTGAAAGGTGAAGGGTCTCCGGCGTCGGCCGACGGCATCCACTTCTCGCTGCGTCAGCCCTACGGCGTGGTCGCGCGCATCGTGCCGTTCAACCACCCGTTCCTGTTCGCCGGCGCGCACCTCGCCGCGCCGCTGATGGCGGGCAACGCGGTCATCATCAAGACGCCCGAGACGAGCGCGCTGTCCGGCACGCTGATGGGCGAGATCTGCAACGAGGTCCTGCCGAAGGGCCTGGTCAACATCGTGCACGGCTACGGGCGGCCGACCGGTGACGCGCTGGTGCGACACCCGCGCATCTGGCGCATCGGCTTCACCGGCTCGGTGCAGACGGGCATGGCGATCCAGCGCTCGGCGGCGGAGGTGGCGGTCAAGCACATCTCGCTCGAGCTGGGTGGCAAGAACCCGATGATCGTCTGCCCCGACGCCAACCCGGACGTCGTCGCGAAAGCCGCGATCGTCGGCATGAATTTCGCCTGGGCCGGTCAGTCCTGCGGCTCGAACAGCAGGCTGCTGCTGCATGAATCCATCCACGACGCCGTGGTCGAGCGCATCGTCGCGCAGGTCAACAGTATCAAGATCGGCGATCCGCTCGATCCTGCCTCGCAGATGGGGCCGGTCAATTCCGCCGGCCACTACCAGCGGGTACTCGGCTTCGTCGAATCCGCGCGGGCCGAAGGCGCAGAGTTGCTCACCGGCGGAACGCGCCCCGAGGGTGAGGCATTTCGTCGCGGCTACTGGCTGAAGCCGACCGTGTATGCGAATGTCACGCCCTCGATGCGGATTGCCCGCGAGGAGATCTTCGGGCCGATCCTGTCGATCCTGAAGTGGCGGACGCAGGAAGAGGCGCTGGCCATTGCGAACGGCACCGAGTACGGGCTTGCTGCCGGAGTCTGGACGCAGGATCTCAAGACGGCGATGACCTTCGCCCGGCAGCTGCAGTCCGGCTTCGTCTGGGTGAACAACACCGCCCGGCACTTCGTCGGCATGCCGTTCGGCGGCTGGAAGAACAGTGGCATCGGGCTCGAAGAATGCCTCGCGGAACTGCTGAGCTACACACACAACAAGGCCGTGCACGTGTTCGTGTAAGGCCGTCGAACGAAAGGCGCCACGCGTGACCGCGACCACCGCCAACCGATTCGGGCCGTTCTGGCTCCAACCCGGCGTCACCTCCGGGCACATGCTCACGCTGTTCGGTGGCGCGCTCTCGACGATCGGGCTACTCACCTTCATCGCGCTCAGCACGCCGTTCGTGCTGACGCAGTACCTGCAGATCCCGCAGGGGCAGCAAGGCGCCGTCAGCGGCTGGCTGCACACCTACCAGGAAGTGATCATGCTGGCGGCGTTCGGGCCGCTTGGCGTGCTGGCAGATCGCATCGGTCGGCGGGCGGTCTATGTGGCCGGCCTCCTGTGCATGGCGATCGGCTACGCGTCGTACAGCTACGCGGACAACCTGCCGGAGCTCTTCGCCTACCGCTTCATCTACGCCGTCGGCATCGCGGCAGCCACCGGCATGCTCGGCACCATCGTGGCGGACTACACCGAGCCGCGCTCCCGCGGCATCGGCGTCGCGGCGACGGGCGTGCTGAACGGCATCGGTGTGATCTTCGTCGCCATCGGCCTCGGCCGCCTGCCACAGATGTTCGTCGAGCGGGGCGCGACGCAGGACATGGCGGGCCACTACGCCCACCTGATCGTCGCGGGGCTGTGCGCCTTGTTCGCGTTCTGGATGGCGGCCGGCCTGAAGGGTGGCACGCCCGTGGCGAAGACCGAGCGGCTGCCAGTGCGCGAGCTGATGCGCAGTGGCTATCGCGAAGCCGTCACGAACCCGCGGATCGCGCTGTCCTACGCCTGTGGCTTCATCGCGCGCAGTGATCTCGTCCTGCTCGGTACCTACAGCGTGCTGTGGGGGACCACGACGGCTGCCGCCCAGGGCATGCCGGCCGCGCAGGCCCTGGCCGAGGGCCGCAAGGTGTTCGCGATCGCCAGCGTCGCGGCGCTGCTGTGGCTGCCGGTCATGGGGTTGGTCATCGACCGCGTCAATCGGGTCACCGGCGTGATCATCTGCATGTCGATCGCGACCGCCGGTTATCTCGGCACCATGTTCATCGACGATGTGTTGTCGCGCGCGGCCATCCCGTGGCTGGTGCTGCTCGGCATGGGCCAGATCAGTGCCTTTGCCGGTGCGCAAACGCTGATCGCGAAGGAGGCCACGGATGTGACCCGTGGTTCCGTGGTCGGCATGTTCAACGTGTTCGGTGCCGCTGGCATTCTCGTGTCCACCGCGGTCGGCGGCGTGCTGTTCGACAAGGTCGGGCCGCATGCGCCGTTCAACCTCGTCGGGGCGCTGACGCTGTTGCTCATTGCCGCCGCCGTCGTCGTACGGCGACGGGCCCCGGGGCCGCTGTCCGATCACGCTGTTCGGGCGGGTCCGGCCGGGGCCGCTTGAAAACCGCCATGGGGCCCCCATCTCTGCGGTTGTGACCGGTCAGTTGGTTTCGGTTCAAAACCATTGCCCGACCACCGGCCGGGACCTACCATACCAACCATGACCGCCATAGCCAGCCACCGTGTCGATCTGCCGATTCAGGGCATGACCTGCGGCGCCTGCGCCGTGCGGCTCGAGGGCGCGCTCGGTCAGGTGGCCGGGGTGCGCCAGGCGACCGTGAATTTCGCGCTTGAGCGCGCCGACGTCACCTACGACCCGGGCGAGTTGAGCCCGGCTGCCGTGGCCGAGGCGGTGACCCGCGCCGGCTTTGCCGTGCCGGCCCAGTCCTTCTCGCTCGGCATCGGCGGCATGACCTGCAGTGCCTGCTCGACCCGGCTCGAAGGCGCGCTGCGTGCGCTGCCGGGCGTCGTCGAAGCGAACGTCAACCTGGCGCTCGAGCGCGCTGATGTGCGTGGCACCGCTGGCGTGATCACGCTGGACGCGCTCGCCGAAGCCGTCACCCGCGCCGGCTACGAGCCGCGCATCCGCAACGCTTCCCGCAGCCGCGCAGCCGCCGACGAGGCAGAGCGGCGCGACGCGGAGGGCCTGCTCCGGCGCGAACTGCGCTGGCTCGTCACCGCCGCGCTCTTCACCGCGCCGCTGGTGGTGCAGATGGGTGCCATGACGGCGGGCATCCATTGGCACCTCTCGCCGTGGGTCGAGTTGATACTCGCCACACCCGTGCAGTTCTTCTTCGGTGCCCGTTTCTATCGCGGGGCATTCAAGGCCTTGCGTGCGGGTTCCGGCAACATGGACGTACTCGTTGCACTCGGCACGACCGCGGCCTACGCCTACAGCGTGTACCTGCTGCTCACGCTCGGCGATATGGCGATGGGCCGGCTCTATTTCGAGGCCTCGGCTGTGGTCATTACGCTGGTCATGCTCGGCAAGTTTCTCGAAGCCCGCGCCAAACGCGGCACGACCGCCGCCATCCGCCAGCTCATGGATCTGCGCCCCCAGACGGCGCGCGTGCGGCGCGCCGACGGCCGGGAGGAGGAGATCGCCGTGGGCGATGTGCTCGCCGGCGACACCGTGATCGTGCGACCGGGCGAGCGCATCCCGGTGGATGGCGTGGTGGTCGCGGGCCGGAGCGACATCGACGAAGCGCTCATCACGGGCGAGAGCCTGCCGGTCGCGAAAGCCGCGGGCGACCCGGTCACGGGCGCCGCCATCAACGGCACCGGCCTGCTCGAGGTCCGTGCCACCGCTGTCGGCGAGGACTCGACCCTCGCGCGCATCATCCGCATGGTCGAGAACGCGCAGGGCGGCAAGGCGCCGGTACAGCGGCTGGTCGACCGCATCAGTGCAGTCTTCGTGCCGGTCGTCGTGGTGCTCGCGCTCGCGACCTTCGGCGGCTGGCTCGCCTGGGGCGCCGGGTTCGAGACGGCGCTGATCAACGCGGTCGCGGTGCTGGTGATCGCCTGTCCCTGCGCACTCGGCCTCGCGACACCGACCGCAATCATGAC
>SXGR01564195.1_pt1 | contig 11697 bp, 7 predicted proteins | sample 3174711 | NCBI WGS metagenome assembly SXGR01 (sample SAMN11356860, study PRJNA531348) | freshwater metagenome | isolation source: freshwater sample F1-60 | place: China: Fuxian Lake, Yuxi | collected 2017-12-25
GGCTGGCCCGGGTTGCCGGCACTCTTCCGGCCAGTAATGGACGCTCTGGTAATACTCGGTTGATTCGCAATGCTCTACGAACTCGAGGAGGTTCCCCACCTTCTCGACCAACACGGAGCGCACCTCTGACGGCGATGCAAAAAAGAATTCCTTCCGATTGTTAGCCCAGTTCATGCGACGGGATGCGAAATGGTCATGAAGTTCGTTCTCGAGTTTCACGGCATCCTCGGAGAAATAGATCGCATGCACGTCAAACCTGAAGGGCACGGATGCGTCGCCCAACTCATTGATGCGATCGAGTGGCTCAAGCCGCCGAGTCAGCCCGATCTTGACAACGCGCTCGCCAAGTGCGCCGCGAGTCGAGATCACGTACAGACGATAGTAAATATTAGCGGGGTCTCAGTCAACATAACGCCCGTTCTCAGACCCAGCACGCTCATCGTGAGCATGAACCAGTGGCGGATCGTGTCGGAGGCCGGGATCGTGTCGCCGCCGACGCCCTGTTCGTCCGGGCTGGCGAATCCACGCACGATCACGTCCGTGAACTCGGCCAGCGTGTCCGCGGTGGCGCGCTCGATCAGGATGCCGGCTGAGGGCGTCGAATCGAGGCCGCCGAGCACGTGCCCCAGGACGTTCTCGAACCCGAGCGGTTCGTAGCCGCGCTTGACGAGCAGGGCGGGGAGCCCGGGTTCGGCCAGCGTGGCCACCTCCGCCTGGAGTGCCGCGCGGTGCTCGGCAAACGCGCGCTCGACGCGGTCCAGTTCGGATTCGTCCACGGGGCCATCGAAGCCGATGCCGATCATCTTGTTGGTGGGCGAGCCAGGGCCAGCGAACACGGCGACGCCACCACCGACCTCGATGACTTCGCTTCGCTGTTCGGGCGAATGGGCGGCGACTGCGCGGGCGATGCCGGCGCAGAGGCGACCTTCGGCGCGGTCGATGCGGGCAGCAAGGGAGGGGGGAGTGAACATGGGAAGGGACAGTCTACTTGCAGTGCCGGGTGCTGTGGCGGCGGCCCGCGGCCGATGGCGCTCATGGAGGTGGCGGCCGTGGTCGCCCGGATCCTCGGGCATCTCGGTCTGCCGCCCGAGATGCCCGCGCTGCATCCCGCGCGCGCACCGCCACGTCCCGTGACGGAGTGTGGGGTTGCGGACTCGCCTGTCGACCCCCCCTGCGGGACCCTTGCTGACCGCGCCGTGGCGGTTGGCGTACCGGAGGTGTGCCTGGTGAGCCCCGGGGGGCCGCGCGGCCTGGACGCGGCTGGCGGTGCGTCACGCCACCGGCGGCGAGGCCAGGCGATCCGCGGCGTGGGCCATGAGCTGCTCGCCACCACCAGACGCGGCGTGCCGTGCTGGTGCAGGGCAGGACCTCGGTCCCGCCCTGCCCGGCACGCCGTCATCACACCGCGGCGTCGCGCGGTCTACTGCGCCGTGGCGCTGGCGCGTCTCCACTTGGCGAGCAGCGCCTCGCGGTCGACCTTGGCACCGCGCAGGTAGACGGCAGCAATCTTCCGCGTGTTGCGGATGTCGTCGAGCGGGCTTGCATCCAGCACGATGAAATCGGCCTGCTTGCCGGCCGCCAGCGAGCCGACCTCTTTCAGGCCGAGCGCTTCCGCCGGCCGAGACGTCGAGGCGACGATGGCCTGCGCCGGCGTCAGCCCGAGTTCGACGTACCGCTGCATTTCGTGGTGATCGGCCCACCCGAACGTATAGCGCGGGAACACCCCCGTGTCCGAGCCCAGAATCAGGCGGGCGCCAGACTCGATCATTTTCATGAAGTTGTACTTGAGGTTCGCCTCGCGGGTGGCGGCATTCGGATTCGGCTTGCAATCATTGCCGCGCACGTCGGCGATGATCTTCGGGGTGAGGGTCTGCGTGGCGAACGGTTCCTCCCCACAGAGTTCGCTTCGATCGCCGAGACCCATCACGGTCGTCCAGTAGGGTTTCTTTTCCTTCACCAGTGCGATCAGCTCGTCGTCCATTCGGACGCCCTGGAGCGAGTGGACGAGCACGTCGGCGCCCGACCGCACGGCATCCTTCTGGTCGCGCAGGTTGTTGGATGCGTGGACGTGAATCTTGATGCCGACCTTGTGGGCCTCGTCGATCGCGGCGTCGTACAGTTCGCGCGGCATGGCGGGGTACGTGCCGTTCCGGTCCCCGTACCACATCTTGATGTGCCGGACCCCTTTCGCGTGCACCAACTGCACGGCCGCGCGGGCTTCGGGCGCCCGGGTGACCTCGAAATTGGCGCGCAGCGGGCGTGTGGCCTTGATCAGGATGTGGTCCGGCCCGCCATTGATCGGGACGATGCCGGCCATCAGCGAGTACAGTGCGGCCGGTGGGTACTTTCGGGCCGCGGAATCGACCAGGTACTGCTGCGCGACGTCGAGCGCGGCCGACCCGCCATCGTGCACGGTGCCAACGCCGTAGAACGCCTCGCGCTGCAGGTGGTCCAGGATGTTCTCCGCGGTGAAGTACTCGGGTCGTGAGTCACCGGCGTAGGTGGTGTACCGCTCGTACCCCACGTGGCTGTGAGCGTTGACGATGGCCGGCATCACCGTCTTGCCCGTCAGGTCGACGCGCGTGGCGCCGCTCGGGGCGTTCACCGAGCCTCGAGCGCCGACCGCGGTGATGGTGCCGTTGACGACGACGAACGCACCGTTCTCGATCGGGGCACTGGCGTCGCCGATGATGAGGCGGGCGCCCTCGTAGACGAAGGTTCCGGCCGGGCCCTGGGCCTGGGTGGAAACGCTGACGGAGCAAAGCAACGCCGCCGAGATGCCGGGAACGATCCAAGTCACACGACGCATGTCATACCTCCTGAAACCACGCTCACTGGGCCGTCGAGCTGGGCCGCTTCCACCGCGCCAGGAGGGCGTCCCGGTCCACCCTGGCGCCTCGCAGGTAGATGCTGCCGATCTTCCGCGTATTGCGAATGTCCTCCAGCGGATTGGCATCCAGCACGAGGAAATCCGCTTTCTTGCCGGTCGCCAGCGAGCCGACGTCGGTCAGGCCCAACGCCTCGGCGGGGCGCGAGGTCGCGGCGACGATGGCGTCGGAGGGTGAGAGGCCCAGCTCCACGTAGCGCTGGAGTTCGTGATGGTCGGCCCAGCCGAACGTGTAGTGGGGGAACACGCCCGTGTCGGAGCCCAGGACGAGGCGCGCGCCCGATTCGATCATCTTCATGAAGTTGGCCTTCAGGATCTCCTCGCGCGTCGCCGCATTCGGATTCGGCCGGCAGCGGTTCGCACGCACGTCGGCGATGATGGCGCTCGACAATGTCTGTTCGGCGAACGGGTTGTTGCCGTCGCACAGCTCGCTGCGGTCGCCGAGCCCCATGACCGTGGTCCAGTACGGCTTCTTGCTCCGGACGAGCGCCACCAGTTCGTCGTCCAGCCTGACGTTCTGGACGGAGTGGACGATCACGTCGGCGCCGGCGCTGAGCGCGTCCTTCTGGTCCCGGAGGTTGGTGGCGTGGACGTGTACCTTGAGACCGACCTTGTGGGCCTCGTCGATCGCGGCGTCGTACACCTCGTGTGGCAGGGCGGGATACGTGCCGTTGCGGTCACCGAACCAGAGCTTGACGTGTTTGACACCGCGGCCGGCGATCGCCCGCATGGCCTCGCGCGCCTCGCCCGCCCGGGTGACCTCGTAGTTGGCGTTCAGCGCCCGCGTGCCCCGGATCAGGATGTGGTCCGGCCCGCCATCAGGCGGGACGACGCCCGCCATGGGCGACATCTGAGCTGCGCCCGGGTACCGGCCCGCCACGACATCCGTCATGAGCGGCAGGGCGATGTCGAGCGCGACCGATCCACCGTCGTGCACGGTCCCCACACCGTAGAACGCCTCCCGGTACAGGTGATCCAGCAGGTTCTCGCGGGTGAAGTGCTCGGGGCGTGCATCGCCAACCGACGTCGTGTACTGCTCGTACCCGAGATGGCTGTGGAAATTGACGATCGCGGGCATCACGGTCTTCCCCGTGAGGTCGACCCGCGTGGCGCCACCCGGCGCCCGCAACTTGCCCTTTACGCCAATGGCGGTGATCGTGTCTCCGCTCACGACGAGCGCCGCGTTCTCGATGGCGGGACTCCCGTCGCCGACAATGAGTCGCGCGCCTTCGTAAAGCACCGCGGCCCCGCGCGCCCGCGGCTGCGTCGAGACCGGGGTCGAGCACAGGATCGCGGTCGCCAGGGCGGCGGCGGACCACTTGATGAGACGCATGTGAGACCTCCTGCAGAAACAATCCAGACAAAGAACCTCCGGACGCCTGGGCAGGCATCCGGAGGCTCTCGAACACCAGCGGCGATCAGAAGCTGTAACCGACGCTGAACTCTGCGATCCGCGGCGCGACGATAGCGGTGGGCCTGTTGAAGCTGGGGCCCGAACGCTCGGTGACACTCCGGACGGTGTTGATATTGGTCACATTGTACAGATTGAAGCGGAGGTCCACCCTCTGGCGCGCGGCGATCTTCACGGCCTTTTCGATGCGCATGTCGAAGGCGTTGACCGCCGGGAGACGCTGCGTGCCGATGTCCTCCACCCTCAGGGTGATGGAGGACAGTACGCCTCCGGTGAACAGCACCTGGCGCGCGTACGGATTCCCGCTGCGTCCCTCGAAGCCCCCGGACACCATGACCTCGTAGGGCAGCCTGTACGCGCCCGTGGCGTGGACGAGCCACTCGCGCGTGTGGTTGCGGGCGAGGTACTCCGAGTTCGGATCATTGGGCGCCGCGTAGGCCGTCGACGCGAACTCACCCGGCGTGAGCCCGTTGATGATCGGGTTGTCGGCGAGCGTCGTCGAGTAGCCGAAGGAGAACATCCACCGGTCCGCCATGCGGCGGATCGCCGAGACGTCGAAGCTCTGGTAGGTCTGCGTCGCGTCCGGGTCGTTGATGCGCGTGAACATCTCGAAGCGCCGGCCGGACAGCGCGGCCGGGTATTCGTAGTACGTGACGGTCCGGCCCGGGTCATCCGTGTTGCCGACGATGCCGTCGGGGCCGGGGTCGGGCCGCGTGACCGGGTTCGTGTAGACACCCGGCGGCCGGAGCAGGTTCGTGAGGCGGAACACGTCGGACCGTCGCGAGTGGACGCCGGTCGCGCGCACGGCAAACGTGGAGCCGAGCTGCTTCTCGAAGGTCAGCGAGAACTCATCGTCTTTCGGCGACACCTCGTCGGGGTTCACCTTGAAGTTGATGGTCGTGAGGCTGGGCGAGATGCTGACGAAGTCCGATCCGTTGGGATCCCAGTTCACTTCGCCGACATCGTAGTTGCGGTTGCCGTTCAGATCGCGCCACCGGTAGGTGGCGGTCACGGCGTTCTGGCCGTCCGAGATGTCGACATCCCCTTCGATGATGCGCTTGTAGTTGTACCGTCCCCAGCCGCCCTTGAGGACGGTGCGCCCGTTTCCGGTGATGTCCCACGCCGCGCGCAGCCGGGGCGCGACCTGATTCAGGATCGGGAACTGGACCTCGTCGAAGCACTGGGCGGGGAAGAGGACGTCTGCCGGGGGCGCCGCGGCCTCACGGCAGGACGCCGGCACCCACGGGTTCTCGCGATTGAATCCGAGGCCCAGGTTGAGCGTGACGCGACGCATGATGGTCCAGCTGTCCTGCACGTAGGCGTGCAGGTAGTTCTCCTTCTGCAGCGGGGTCGTCGGGCTGTTGAACGCCGCGATCTGGAGAGCGGCGCCGTTGTTGAAGATCAGCTGGTAATTGGGGCTGTCGCGCAGGGCCCGCGGGCTGGTGCCGTAGTCCATGATGAAATCGATGCCCGCCTTGAGCTCGTGATTGCCCCAGCGCGTCGGCTTGTACCAGCCGATCGTGGCCTTGGGATGTTCCCGGTGGTAGTCCCACGACCGGCCCTGCACGATGGGCGCGCCGGAGATCTTGCCGGTGAACCGGTCGATCGTGGCCGGCGCGGTGCTGTAGTCGCCGCGCTCCAGCGTCGCGCGGGGCGGCGACGTATAGCCCCAGTGGCCGAACTGCGTGTCGAACACGACGTTGGCGCGGGCGCGCTGGTACTGAATCTTCCAGATGGTCGGCCAGAGAGGGGAGTCCACACGCGACGCCCAGGGCGTGAAGCGGTCGACGCTCTGCTGGAAGCGCCGGTTGTGCGTGATGAAGCCCACGAACCGGTCGGAGGCGTTGCGCTGATAGGACAGCTTTCCGCTCACGTTGGCACGCTGCGTCTGGAGGTTCTCGGCCAGGGTGACGCCGTCCGCGCCGTAGCACTCGATGCATTCCCACTTGTTGCTGCGATCGCGGAACGCGCCGTAGAACCACAGCTTGTCGCGCACGATACGCCCGCCGAAGTCGGCGCTGACGTCGTAACGGCCCAGGATGCGGTCGGCCTGCACGATGCCCTGCGCCGCCAGCTCGTCGTCGATGTTGCTGCTCTGGAGCGCGGAGTTCATGTAAGCGAGATAGCCGCCACCGTGGAACTCGTTGCCGCCCGACTTGACGACGCCCGTGATGTAGGCGCCGCGGCCCGGGGCTTCGGCGTTGGTGCCGAGCGTCTGGATGGACGCCTCCTCGAGCGACCCGTAATCCCAGTAGTTGCCGAGGCCGCCGCTGCTCTGGGGCGATGACGTGTAGATGCCCTCGAACACGTACCACGGCTCGGCGCCCTGTCCGAACGTGCGCACGTTCGGCGGGTTGAACGAGATGCTCCCACCAGCTTCGAGCGTGCCGCGCGTGCCCGGGGCCTGCACGAGCAGACTGTTGATGCCGTTGCGGTTCGTCGGGATGATCTCCAGCGTCTCCTTCGTGAACTGTGTCGTGGTCGTCGTGGAGGTGACGTCGACGATCGGGGGCTCGCCGGAGACGGTGACGGTCTCTTCGAGGGCGCCGACCTTGAGCACCAGATCGAGCTTGGCGATGAATCCCACCGTCAGTCGGACTGCCTCGGTCCGCACGGTGTTGAACCCGGACAGCTCATAGGTGACTGTATAAACGCCAATCGGGAGATTGGCGAGCCGGTACTCGCCGGCGTCGTTCGTCACGGTGGTGACGGAGGGCACCTGCAGGGCCGGGCTCGTGGCCGTGACGGTGACCCCGGGAAGGGCAGCTCCGCTTTCATCGGTGACCCGGCCGATGATGCTGGCGTCGGTCGCCTGGGCCATGGCGGGCATCGCGGCTGCGGCCATGAGCACCAGTACGAGCAGCGTCCGGGCTGCGGGGAGCATCCAGCGTGTGAGCAGCTGTGGTTGGCGGCACATCCGAACCTCCTTCAGAACTCCCTCGGGGAGAGGGTGCATCCGCGCCCGCAGCCCGAGACGATAGTAAATATTAGCGGGGTCTCAGTCAACATAACGCCCGTTCTCAGACCCAGCGCCGACTAGGCCGCTGCCTAAGGCATGTTACGCGGACGATAGTAAATATTAGCGGGGTCTCAGTCAACATAACGCCCGTTACTCAGACCCAGCCACGCGGTGGCGATGAAGTGAACGTGATCCGTCGAGGCGGCAACTACGGATGGCCGGTCGTCAGCTTCGGCATCCTCGACACCTGGGTGTCGGGGGCGCTCAATGGCACCGCGACGGCCGCCACGTTCAGGGAGGGCATGGAGCCGCCCGTGACGTCCTACACCCCATCACCCGGCATCTCGCCCCTGCTGTTCTATACCGGCGACTTGTTCCCCGGCTGGAAGAACGAACTCCTCATGGGAATTATGCGGGACGAAGAACTGAGGCGCGTCTCGATCGACGGTCATCGGATCGTGTCCGAAGAAGTGCTGTTCCGGGGGATCGGACGCGTCCGTGATCTTGCGCAGGCCGCCGATGGCTCGGTGTACGTGGCCCTGGCGACCCCGGGCGCCGCGGTCTCCGACACCACGGCTGGTCGCATCGTTCGCCTGACCCCCTAGGCCAACCTTCCTGCAGCCTGGCGAACGACGCCGGCCACCCTGCGGCGCCTCGGCCTCCTACTGTCGGTCAGCGCGGGTCGAGATCCTCGACAGACCCTGCGATCTTTGACAGGTCCAGCACCGTCGTGTCGGCAGGAAGCGACCGGTGATATTCGACCAGTGGGTGATCGTCGGTCAGAACCTGGCCCTCACCCACGAACGCCCGCATTTCGCGCGGGCCGGCCGCGTACCAGCCCCGCAGGGTGTCGTACGAGTCGAGGCCCGCCGCCATCATGACCTCGCGGCTCCGCGGATCGCGGAGCCTGGTCTCGAAGGCCTCCCGATGGAGCGTGAGCGGCTGGAGGCTGCCGACCATCAACTCGCCGCCCAGCCACAGCGTGACATACGGGAACGCCTGGAGGAAGGTACGCATGATGAGTCGGTAGTGTGTCGCCTCGCGCTGTCCGATCCACTGCAGCGCGATGCCGCCGGGCTTGAGCGCGCGCCGCACCAATTCGAAGTACTCGCGAGAGTAGAGGTGGCCCGCGCCTGCGTGGATGGGCTGGATGATGTCGGCCGTGATGACATCGAAGGTCTCGCCCGAGAGCGCCAGAAAATTGCGACCGTCGTCCACGCGCACGCGGACATTCGGCTGGTTGAGCACGTCGTACGTCGCATGCGCGAAGAACGGGGCGGCCCTGCGCACGCTGTTGGAGAGCTCGACGATCTGCACCGAGGTGCCCGGATGCTGCGCCACCGCGCCGGCGGTGGCGCCTCCGCCCAGTCCGATCACGAGTGCTGAGGCCGGGGCCGGGTGCAGCGACATGGGCAGGACGCCAATCCGCCGATGGAGCCGCACCATGGCCTCCGAGTCGTTGGCCTGGTGCAGGCCTCCGACGTTGAGCGTACGCTGCACCTCGGTCTCGTAGACGGTCACCGCGGCCTGCACGCCGTCGTCGCGGAAGATCTCGTTCGATCCCGGCGGGGCGCGGCGACGCATGGCAACGAGGAACGGGTCGGGGAGCGTCGTGACCAGGAACACGAAGATCGCCGTTCCGCCCGCGGTCAGGCTCAGCATGCGCATCCGTCGTGGGTGAATCGCGGCGAGCGCAACCGATGCCGCCAGGAAGACCGCCGCGAGACCAATCAGGGCGAGCCAGGTGCCGAGAAGGGGAACGAGCAGAAAGGCGCCCACGATGGAGCCCGCGATCGCGCCGAGGACGTTGACGCTGTAGAAGCGGCCGACGAGCGCCCCACGGGCACCTGCGTCCCCGCGTGGATCGTCGTCGGCCGGCACCCCGAGCTTCAGCAGCACGGGAAACGAGATGCCCATCAGCAGCGATGGGAGGAAGACCAGGAGGACCACGCGCTGCAGGGGACGCGGGGGCGACAGGCCGAGTGGGTGGTCCCATGTCAGAATGCCCACCCCGACGAGGACGGCGAGCGCCGTGGCCGTCTGCAGGACGCCCAGCCGCGCCAGCCAGTCGGCCTCCGACCGCAACCAGCGGGCGGCCACGGCTCCGCCGGCGGCGATGCCGACCAGCACCACGGCCAACGTCGTGGTGAAGGCATAGGTCGTCGCGTCGAGCGTCTGGAGCATCAGCCTGAACCAGACCACCTCCAACGCCAGGGACGCAAACCCCGATGCGGCCATCACCCACCACACCACGGCGGGCCCAGTCGGCGGCGCCGCCGCGGCGAGCACTGGCATCAGGGGCCGTTCCGCGACCGCTTCCGCGCGCATCCATCGGTCCAGCGCGATCGCGCTCACGCCCACGACGGCATTCACGAGGGCGGCCAGCAGGAACGTCCGGCTGACGCCAACCGCACCGATCAGCAGAAAGCCGGTGAGGAGCGCGCCGGTCACGGCCCCGGCGGTGTTCACCGCGTAGAGCGCGCTGACGCGCGCCGCGAAGAGCGGGCCGCGAACGACGGGTGATGCGCTCAGCAGTGGCAGTGTGAGGCCCATCAGGCCCGTGGGCACGAGGAGGACGAGGAACCCGCACGCGAGTCGCGCAAGTGTCTGCAGCAGGAACGCGTCGGGCGAGACCGCGTAGAGCGCCCGGTAGACGGCTGATGCGACGTCCAGCATCCAGGGCGTGGCCAGGGCCGACGCGCCGATGAGCAGTTCGGCTGCACCGAACGCGGCAAGAGGCCGCCTGACGCGCGCCAGCACCGGCCCCGCGAGCCAGCTGCCAAGCGCCAGGCCGCTCATGAACGCCGCGAGTACCGTGCCCGCCGCGTATGCCGTGACGCCGAACACGAACGACAACTCCCGGACCCAGAGGACCTGGTAGGCAAGCCCGCTGACCCCGGAACAGAAGAACAGCACGAGCACGGCCGGCATGTCTACTGGGGATCTTATCCTCACCGGGCCACGTGAGAGATCATCGGAGTCCTCAGGCAACGCCGCGAGTCTTCCTCGGACGAGCCACCGCGGCTCAGACTCGCGCGGAGGCCGTTGGTCCTGGCAGCCCCAGGCGTGACAGCTCGCTGCCGAGCCGCTCGCGAACCCAGTCGACGCCGTCCGTGGCCCGGAAGACGTGTTCCCAGATGGCGACGCCGCCGCGGGTCCACATCGCGACGACCTCGACGGCCTCATCGACGCGCTTGAAGATCCACCAGTATTGACCGCCGTCAGCCCCCGGCCAGTACGGCAAATGGCTTCAACATGCCCGGACGATAGAGAAGCCCCCCGGCGAAGTCAAGAACGGTCGAGGACCGGCTCAGTGCTTCTCTTCGCGTCCGAGTACGGTTTCGAGGGAGCGTTCGCCTTCCACGCAGGCCGTCTCGAGCTGTTCGTAGCCGTCGTTGATGCCGTGTACCTTGTTGAGGGTCCACTCCATCGTGAACGGGCGGGTCAACGCCTTGGGGTCGGTCACCGTGACCGTATACGTCATCGACTTCTCGGTGAGCGGCGTGATGCGCTCGACGAGCGTCATCGCGTCGGTGTGCGGCGTGCCCTTCGAGTCGAACCAACTCCAGTCGTTCATGTTCGTCGTGCGGACGACCAGCGTGTCGCCGTCCCACGTACCGCGCGAATCGCCCATGTGCAGTTTCACCGCCGCCGGCAGCGGCGCCAGGTTCTGCGCGTGGAGCGGGACCACGCGGAATTCACCGCTCCGCTCCCAGGTCATCACAATGTGGTCCTTCGTCTGCACGAGCCGGAAGTCGGCGAAGTACATCGAGCGCGGCGACCCGATGATGCAGAGGAGTTCCGGGCTGACGTCGCGTTCGCCCTTGGGCGTGTCCGTGATGTTGTCGCCGCCGTAGCGGCTGAGAATCTGCTGGCGTCGTGCCTCGGCCCACGGCTGGTAAGGGACCTTGCCGTCGAGCGGGTCGATGATCGAGGTGTACGGCTTCCGCGCCTTGAGGCGCTCTTCCGTCCACCCCGTGACGCGCAGGCTGTCGGCCGTCTGGAGCGCCGTCTCGATGTTGACGGCCTCTCGGGTGCCGGCTTCCTCCGTCCAGAAGCCCTGGATGTCGGGCTGTCCGTCAGGCGTTCGGGCCCCCGTCCAGGCCTTCCTCTCGGCGGGGGTCTGAGCCACGACCGCGGTCGGCGTAAGCATCGCCAGCGCGACGACCGTGACGGCCGCATACGCGAGCTGACAGGACCGCGTTCTCATGGGTGTCACCTCGTCAGAACAGGAACCGGGCGCCCAGCTGCATCTGTCTGGCATAGCCGATCCCAGGGGACGATAGTAAATATTAGCGTGGTCTCAGTCAACATAACGCCCGTTCTCAGACCCAGACGCGGAGCCACGCTAATCATGCCCGTCCACGAATCCGACGTTTGCGTGATCGGCGGCGGCATCACGGCCGTGATGTTGATCGAGCGGCTGGCCCAGTTGAAGCC
>SXGR01028699.1_pt1 | contig 11692 bp, 13 predicted proteins | sample 3174711 | NCBI WGS metagenome assembly SXGR01 (sample SAMN11356860, study PRJNA531348) | freshwater metagenome | isolation source: freshwater sample F1-60 | place: China: Fuxian Lake, Yuxi | collected 2017-12-25
CTCGACGAATGGCTGGCCGAACTCACCGAGGCGCTCGCCGCCTACGACCGGACGCACCCTGATGCGCCGGCCGCGCCTTTCGCCATCAACCAGATCGTGCACCGGAGCAACGACCGCCTGGAGCACGACATGCAGGTGTGCGCCAAGTACAAAGTGCCGATTGTCATCACCAGCCTCGGGGCGCGCGAAGACGTGAACCAGGGTGTGCACGCCTGGGGCGGCGTGGTGCTGCACGACGTGATCAACAACGTGTTTGCGCACCAGGCGATCGAGAAAGGCGCCGACGGGTTGATTCCGGTGGCGGCCGGGGCGGGCGGTCACGCCAGCGTCAAGAGCCCGTTCGCGATGGTCGCGGAAATTCGCGAGTGGTTCGGTGGCCCGCTGGCGCTGGCGGGCGCCATCTCGTCGGGCGGTGCCATTCTGGCGGCGCAGGCCATCGGAGCGGACTTCGCCTACATGGGCTCGGCCTTCATCGCCACCGATGAAGCCCGCGCGGTGGCGGGCTACAAACAGATGATCACCGAGTCCAATTCGGACGACATCGTCTACAGCAACTTCTACACCGGCGTGCACGGCACCTACCTCAAGAGCAGCATCAGGAACGCCGGCATCGACCCGGACAACCTGCCGCAGAGCGACCCCAGTCAGATGAACTTCGCCAGCGGTGACGGTGATGCCGCCGCGAAGGCCTGGAAAGACATCTGGGGTTGCGGGCAGGGCATCGGCGCAATCCGCGAGGTGGTGCCTGCAGCGGCACTAGTCGCTCGCTTCAAGCGCGAGTACGCCGAGGCCAGGGCACGAATCTGCGCCGGCGAGTAGCCCGCAGCCCTACCGGTGGCACGGCAACACCGAGCGCGGCGGTGCGCGCCATGGGCTTCTGGCCGTTCCGGTTGTTCGGTTTCATGTGCGCAATTTTCGGCGCCCTGAGAATCGACTAGGCCGCCTCCTGGCCTACCTGCTCACTCCACAACCACCACCGGCGCGCCGAGCACATTCAGGCGGGGCGTGATGCCGAGGCCCGGCTTCGTCGACGCCGCGAGCCGGCCGTTCACGCGCTGTGGCGCGCCCTCGGCGATTGACACGGTGACGTAGCTGTTGAAGTCGGTACTCGTGAACAGCAGCGGCGTTGGCGTGCTGTGCGCCAGGTGCGCAATCGCGGCGGTGACGATGTCGCCGCCCCAACTGTCTTCGATGGTCATGGCCACACCCATGCTCGCGCACAGGTCGCGAGCCTGGCGCGTCTTGGTCAGCCCGCCGAACTTGCTGATCTTCAGGTTGACGACGTCCATCGCGAGATCGGCACGCGCGCGCAGCAGGACATCGAGACCGTCGATATTCTCGTCCAGCACGAATGGATGATTCGTATGCCGGCGGACGCTCAGGCACTCCTCGTAGGAGAGGCACGGCTGCTCGAGATAGACGTCGACGTCGCGCACGCCCTTCACCACCCGCATGGCCTCGTGCTGGGTCCAGCCGGTGTTGGCGTCGGCGATCAGGCGGTCGCCTGGTTGCAGCACGGCAGCCACGGCATGAATGCGGGCGATGTCGACATCGGGATCGCCGCCGACCTTAAGCTGGAAGCGGCGATATCCTTCGGCGCGATAGGCGGCGACGCGAGCGGCCATCGCGTCGGGCGACTCCTGCGAGATGGCGCGATACAGGTGGAAGTCGTCGCCGTAGCGTCCACCCAGCAGCTCGCACACGGGAAGGCCCGCGAACTGCCCCAGGATGTCCCAGCAGGCGATGTCGATGCCGCTCTTGACGTAGGCGTGCCCCTTCAGGGCCGCGTCCATCACGCCATTCAGTTTGGTCAGTTGGCGCGGGTCGGCGCCAATCAGGTGGGGCCCAAGCTCCCGGATCCCCGACCGCACGCCCTCGGCATAGGCGGGCAGATAGAACGGCCCCAGCGGACAGACCTCGCCATGCCCAACGATGCCGGCATCGGTCTCGACGCGCACGACGGTGGAATCAAACACGGTCACCGACTTGCCGCCTGACCACTTGTAGGTGGTCTCGTGGAGCGGCAGGTCGACGCGATACGCCAGGATGCGGGTGATTCTCATTGGGGTCAGGTCAAGAACATCACACTTTGGGATGATTGGGGACAGGTTTCGCACACTGCTTCCCGCGTTCAGCGTGTATCGCATGATGGCACCGTGGACGCCTCCGGGCACCCGCTCGAGCTCGTAGACATCTCCAGATGGGCCAGCTGCTGCGTCCTGCGCGAGGGCAATGTCAGCGCGGTCGGTTGATGTCAGCGTGAGTGACGCGACGCGGCACAAATCGGCGACGTGGCCCGCGTGGCGGGCGCCGACAATGGCGCCGGCGACGCGCGGCTGATCCAGTACCCAGCGCAGGGCGACGGCGCTGATCGAGACGTCGTGCCGATCGGCGATCGCGCGAAGCACCCGCAGCATCTCCTGGAAGCGATCCCAGCCTCCAACCTCGTCGATCATCAGCCGATACTTGACAAGCGATCGGTTGTCCAGCGGCTCTGCGGGTGACGGACGATCGAGAAAGCGATCCGACAGGAAGCCTCCGGCGACGCCGCCGTAGCACAGCAGATGAACGCCCTTCTCTTCGCACAGCGCGGTCATCGCCCCCGACGGTCGACGGTCCAACACTGAGTACTGGACCTGGTGAGTGACGATCGGGACGCCGGCGTCCAGCATCTCGCGCAAGGGCGCCGTGGCAAAGTTGGTGGCAGCGAGGTTGGCAATCTTGCCGGCACTTCGACACTCATTGAGCCAGCGCGCGACCTCGACAAACCGTGGCACGCCGTAGTTCCACCAGTGAAACTGGACCAGGTCCAGTTGTTCGACGCCAAGCCGGGTGAGCGAGCGATCAATCGCGGCCTCAAGATCGCGACGCGTCAAGGTGGCCAACGTGTCGATGTCCGGCACGTACTTGGTGTGCACCTGAATCGCCGGCCTGCCGTGACGACTGCGCGCGAACTCCCCAATCAGCGCCTCGACGCCGGGGTAGATGTCAGCGCAGTCGAATGTGGTGATACCGGCGTCGACGAACCGCGCCATGTCATCAAGGGCCGCGGCGCGATCGATCGGGCCGTGCCCGCCTGCCAGTTGCCAGCCCCCTTTGAGGATGCGCGAGATGCGGTGGCCCGGCGCGATCGCGATGCGCGGGATGCTCATGCCGGCGGCAGCGGCACGGCAGTCAGGTCGCTGTGACGGAACGTCCGCTTCGCCACTCTCGTGATGCGAAACCGCGCGCCGCAGTTGGGATCCGGACAGGCGATGTCGGTGTCGGTCGTCAGCCAGTCATTGGCGTGCGTGACACGCTGCTTCGCCGGCAACAGTGGCAACAGGGCCGCGAGCGCGTAAATCGAGAAGGCCTGCCCCGGCGGCAGCATCAGGTTCTCGCCGCGCACTTCGAACCAGTCGCCCGTGGTGTGGCCGCACACCATGGGCCGGTCGGTGGCGATGACTGCCACGCGCAAGTCATACAGCTCGAAGCTATCGTCACGGTCGGCCATGGCAGGTACTATAGCGCGATGCTGGGATCGGCTCTTGATGGTCCGCCTAACGGCGGACGCCACAGCGTCGTGATGCGCGGTGGCGTCGTCGGTGCCCTCGCGCCATTTGCCGTTTTTCTCACAGGGGTGGGGTGGCTCGCGCTGATGGGCGCGCCCGACGAGCGTGGGTTCTGGCCGATCCTGTTGGCGGCAATGGCGACCGGCATTGCCCTGGCGCGCGATCGCCATCGCTATTGTGACGCGCTGCTCGCCGGCATGGCCCAGCCGATCGTCATGCTGATGATCATGGCGTGGCTGCTGGCCGGGGTGTTGAGCACGCTGCTCGGCGCGAGCGGGTTCGTCGAGGCCTTGATCTGGATGGCGCGCAGCGGGGGCGTCAGCGGTGGCGGCTACGTCGCCGCGGCGTTTGTCGTCTGTTGCCTGGTGGCGACGTCCACCGGCACGAGCTTCGGCACCATCATCATCGGCGGACCGCTGCTCTATCCGGCCGGCGCCGCGACCGGCGCGGATCCGGCCATGCTGATCGGCGCCATCCTCGGCGGCGCGACGTTTGGCGACAGCATCTCGCCGATCTCCGACACCACCATCGCCTCGGCCGGCACGCAGAATGCGGACATCGCCGGAACCGTGCGGGCGCGACTGAAGTACGTGCTGCCGGCGGCATTGGTGGCACTCGTGACGTATGCGGCGATTGGTGGCGGCGTGGATGGGGTGACTGCCAGCGCGCTGGCCGCCGCGGTCGGACGGCCAGACGGCCTGCCCATGATCCTGATCCCGATCATGGTGATCGGTTTGTTGCTGCTCAAGCGGCACCTGGTCGAGTCGCTGATCGCGGGCGCCGTTGGCGCCATTGCGCTGGGCCTCGCCCTGGGCTTGCTGCGGCCAGACCAGTTGATGCGCTTTGAGGCAGGCAGCTTCACCGCGCGCAGCCTGGTGATTGACGGCCTCGAGCGCGGCGTCGGCGTGTCGATCTTCACGCTGTTGCTGGTGGCGCTGGTCGCGGCATTCGAAGCCACCGGCACGCTGACACGCCTGGTTTCCGGCGGCGTCAGGGTCACCAGTGCCGCTCGTGCGGAGTCGTGGATCGTCGCCACGGTCTCGGCCGCGGTCCTGCTGACCACGCACAGCGTGGTGGCCATCCTCACCGTGGGTCCGTTGGCCAGCGCGACCGGCGCACGAGCCGGGATCGGCGCGTATCGCCGCGCCAATCTCCTTGACCTGACGGTCTGCACCTGGCCGTTCCTGCTGCCGTACTTCCTGCCCACCATCCTGTCGTCCAACGCCACGCAGTCGGGCGTTACCTTGGGGATGCCGCAGGTCTCAGCGGTCGAGGCTGGAATTCACAATATCTACTCCTGGGCCTTGGTCGTTGTGGTGTTTCTGGCCGTACTTACCGGTTTTGGCCGCTCGGAAGGCCCGCGCGACGCAATTGGATGATTGGGGCCTGGCCCCCGAAATCACCAGTCTGGCGTTATAACATTTGTTGATACAATGACCGCGTGGTCGTCGAGCTCAAACTCCGAAAGATCGGCAACTCAGTTGGCGTGGTGCTTCCGAAAGAAGTGCTGAACCACCTCAAGGTTGGCGAAGGCGACACCATCTGCGTCACCGAAACGGTCGACGGTAGCCTGCGTGTGGGTCCGTCGAACGACGAGTTCAAGAAGCAGATGGCAGCAGCCGAAAGCGTGATCCAGCGCTACCGTAACACCCTGCGCGAACTAGCGAAATGATGGCGCCGGTATGGCTGCTCCGGGAGGCGGTGCTCGCCACCCACGAGCGGCTGTTGTCGGATTTTGGTGGCGCTCCAGGCGTTCGTGACAGCGGCCTGCGCGACTCCGCCCTTGCCCGGCCGGAGAACCTGCTGGCCGACGGCCAACCATCGAACTTCGAATTGGCTGCGGCGTATGCGTTCGGGATCGTCAAGAACCATCCGTTCGTCGATGGAAACAAGCGGACGGGCTTCACGATCGCCATCATGTTCCTCGAGCGAAACGGCGACACCTTCACGGCGTCGGAAGTGGACGCCACCATTCAGACGCTGGCATTGGCCGCCGGCGAACTCACGGAATCGGGCTATGCGGATTGGCTGGCGGCCAACTGCCGACAGCAATGATCGACCGGCAACTTTCTTAATCGACAAACAGAAGACAGAGAACAATTCACATGAAGACCCCATCCGCCAGCGACACGTCCGGTTTCGCCTCGCTCGGACTCGCCGCTCCGCTGGTCGCCGCGGTGTCCGCCCTCGGTTACGAAGAACCCACGCCGATTCAGCGTGAAGCCATCCCGGTGCTGCTGGCCGGTCACGACATGCTCGGTCAGGCGGCCACCGGCACGGGCAAGACGGCGGCCTTCGCGCTGCCGCTGCTCAACAAGCTGTCGGAAGACACCAAGACCAAGCGCGGCAAGGCCCGCGCGCTGGTGCTGGTGCCGACGCGCGAACTCGCGATGCAGGTCGCCGAAGCCCTACACAAGTACGCCAAGGGCTCGAACCTGAACGTCGTCCCGGTCTACGGTGGCGCGCCAATGGATCACCAGATCCGCGCGCTGCGCCGCGGCGCGGAGGTCGTGGTCGGGACACCCGGCCGCGTGCTCGATCACCTGCGCCGACAAACGCTGAATCTCGCTGCGGTCGAAATGCTCGTGCTCGACGAAGCCGACGAGATGCTCGACATGGGCTTCTCGGAAGACATCGATCTGATCGTCGCCGAAACACCGGGGACGCGACAAACGGCGCTCTTCGCGGCGACGTTTGCGCCGCGCATTCTCTCGATTGCCGGTAAGCACCTCAAGACCCCAAAGAAGGTGCAGATCGCGCAGGAAAAGCGCGCCCCAGGGAAGCTGCCCCAGGTTCGCCAGGTCGCCTACATCGTCGGACGCGGCCAGAAGACCGGCGCGCTCAGCCGCATCCTCGACTTCGAGAGTCCCAAGTCGGCGATCATCTTCTGCCGCACCCGCCTCGAGGTGGATGAGCTCACCGACACGTTGAACGCGCATGGCTACGGCGCGCAGGCGTTGCACGGCGGCATGATGCAGAAGCAGCGCGACCGCGTCATGCAATTGTTCCGCAGCGAGAAGGCCGACATCCTGGTCGCCACCGACGTGGCCGCCCGCGGCCTCGACATCGATCACGTCTCGCACGTGATCAACTACGACCTGCCGACCGCTCCCGAAGTCTACGTGCATCGCAACGGCCGCACCGGCCGGATTGGCCGCGAAGGCGTCGCGATCACGCTGTGCGCACCGCGCGAGCAGCGCTTTCTTCAGTACGTCGAACGCCTGACCAAGCAGCGCGTCGAGATTGGCAAGCTGCCAACCGAAGCCGACTTGCGCAAGCGCCGGCTCGAAGCGGCCAAGGATGCGATCCGCGAACGCATTGCCGCCGGTGGTCTCGACGACACCAAGGAGCTGGTCGAGTCACTCGCCCAGGAGTTCGAGATGATCGATATTGCTGCCGCCGCCGTGGCGATGGCCAACGACAGCGCCGACAAGACGATGGTGACGGACATTCCGATGGCTGATGAGCGTCAGCCCCGCTCGTACGACGGTCCGTCGCGAGACGACCGCGGCGATCAGCGCGAATCACGCCCGTCGCGCGAACCTCGGGAGTCGCGCGATGAAGGCCCGATGATGGTGTTGCGCATCAGCGTCGGCAAGGACGAGAGCGTGCGGCCCGCCGACCTGGTGGGCGCCATCGCCGGCGAGGCAAAGATCCCGTCGGGAGTGATCGGCGCCATCAAGGTGCACGACGATTACTCGCTGGTGGAAATTCCGGCGGCGCTGGCAGAACGGGTCGTTACGGCCCTGAAGCGGACCCAGATCCGCGGCCACCGGGTGACGGTGCAGTCGAAGCCGGCGCGCTAGGCTGTCGCAGACGTGGCGGCGACTAGAGCCAGCTGAAGAGAATGAACGTGGTGAAGACGAAGGCGAACAGGGTCTCACCCTCGGGTATTCTTACGGCATGAATCGCAGCGCCGTTGGCACCCTCGTCGTCACCGTCACCATTGGCGCCACCCTCACCGGACAAGCCGTCACCACGCAACTCGGCATCACCGAAGGCAGGGCGAAAGAAGCGGTGTTCGATTCCTTCATGGCCGGCGCAGTGTCGCTCGCCGGCAAGGCCGAGGTGTTCACCGCCGCTCCGCCGCAGGCGCGCGCGGCCATGGTGGCTGCGGCGACCACGCTGGCACGCGCGTTTGTCGAGAGCGATGAGTTCAAGCGCCGCTACGCCGACCATCGCGAAGCCAACGGGCCCGACCCGCTGCCCGCCGAACAGACCGCGGCCCAGGTGCTGGCCAAGCAGCGCGCCGGCTTCGAACAGCAGGTCGAAGCCCTCCGCAAGCAGTTCGTGGACGATGCCATTACGCCGGAGCAGAAGGCGACACTCGAAGAAGGCTTCGAAGCCATGCGGGCACGCTTCACCGAGATGGAGAAGGGCCCGCAGCGCGCCGAAATGGAGACTATGCTCAAGGGCCAGCGCGCCGAGCAGGTCGCCGGCCATGCCGCCGCAACCAAGGAATTCAACACCATGTTCCCGACCGACCCGCGGGCGCTGGTGGCCATGCGGCTGCGGCAGTTCCTCGACACGACCAACAACCTGGACTTCTCGGCCAGGCTGGTCGAACAAGGCAAGGTGCAGAAGTTCGCCGACCCAGAGTTGGAAGCCAGGCCCAGCGAGTGGAAAATGTGCTTCCGCGCCGGTAAATTTGCGACCGACGCGGCGCGCGAATTCGCCCGGAAGTGGCTGGCCGAACTGTAGGCGGGGCTCCTGTCGCCAAGGCGAGGGGGTCCAAGGGGTGAAATAGGGTTGCACCCCCACCCTAATGGGTCTATCGTTTGCCTGGGAGACACTATGGAAATCGATCGCAGAGCCTTCATCGCCAGTCTCGGTGGTACCGCGGCCGTCAGCCTGATGGATTCGGAGGCCAAAGCCGACGCCCTTGAGCACTGGATGGAAGACAGCCTGGACCAACAAGCCGCCGCCGGCCAAGGTGCCGCCCCCGAGAAGTTCCCCACCGTCGCCGAGCTCGAGGCGCAGATCGAAACGCGCAACTACCGCCGCGGCACCGGCAACGTCTTTGTGAACACCCGTGGGAACGTCAAGAAGCTCGAAGCGATGCCGAAGAATCCGACCCTGCAGGATTTCTTCCGCCTCCGCTTTGCGCCCGCCAATCACGTGCTGCAGAGTGCGACCCGCGCCTTGAAGACCGGCATGTCGGAAGAGATCATCCTGGCCTGCCTGCTGCATGACTGCGCCCAGGCGCTGATGAAATCGGATCACGGCTGGTGGGGCGCGCAGTTGTTCGAGCCGTACATCCCGGAGAAATCCGCCTTTGGCATTCGCTATCACCAGGCGCTGCGGTTCTACGCCGACCCCGATGCTGGCTACGAATACCCGGACCTGTATTACCGAATCTTCGGCCAGGACTACACGCCGCCGCCACACATCGAGGCGACCTACAAGATGCTCCGCAACCACAAGTGGTACATCGAGCCGCGCATGGTGACGGTCAACGACCTCTACGCCTTCGACCCCAACGCCACGGTATCGATCGAGCCGTTTACGGACATCATCGGCCGCCACTTCAAGAGTCCGAAGGAAGGCCTCGGCAACGACAACAGCCCGAGCGCGCACATGTGGCGCACGCTGGCCAACCCCGATGCGCCGCTGTAAGGACTTGGGACTTGAGACCTGGGGCTTGAAGAAGCCGTCAGTCGTCATGACGTTCGTTGTCTGCCTGGTGGCCTCGGCTACCGGGCAGACAGGCAAACCCACCAACCACAAAGGCCTCGAGATCACACCGCTCGGCGTAGCGCGCGCGCAAAACGTGCCGCTTCTCGATTGTCCGCCCGGTACCAACAGCCAGCGCGGCAATGCCCGAGGCGGCGAGGAATTCGCCATTGTCACCCTCGCCTTCAAGGTCACGCCCGCGTTCAAGGAGACCATCGTCAGGAAACCGGTGATGACCGACAGCACCGGCAAGGCCTATAACACCTCCGTGGCGATTATCGATCCAGGCTCGCTGCCCGCTTACGAGTGCGCGTTTCCTTTTCGGGTGCCGGCCGGTACCAAGGTCGCCTCGCTACAGATCGATACCGCCACCATCGAACTGGCTTCACTCGACAAGAAGTAGTTTGGACTCTGCTGAATACCTCGCCGAGACCCTGGACATCGGGCCAGGCACCGAGGTTTTCGAAGTCGCCTGCGGCGCCGGCGAGTTTCTCGTCCCCTTGCACGACAACAGCTTCATCGTCGGCGGACTCGATGCCGATCCGGCGTTGGTGGCCAGGGCCAGGACTGCCATGCCGGCTGGCCACTTCACCACCGGCTTCCTGACGGAGCTCGATCCAACCCAGCCGTGGCAGGTGGTGGTGTGCAGGGCGTTCGGGTCGTTCCCGGACGTTGACTACGCCCGTGGCGTGCTGGCGCGAATGGCCGCCAAGGCCACCCATGCGGTCGCGATTCTGGCGGTGCCTGAAGCCAGGTTTGACCGGCGATGGCTTCTGCACGCCTTCGCCGAGATCGGAGTCTCAGCGGTGCAGATGGAACATGTCGCGGGGGACGAGGCGCGCCTCAACGTCTTTGCGCGCCTATAGCGAGGCCAGGAGGGCGGCACTTCGGTGCCGCCGCTACCACTTCGTTCTGCCTAGCTGAGAAACGGCAGCATTTGCGTAAACGCCTTCGAACCGTAGTCGACCAGGAACAATCCCAGCAGAATCGCCAGGAAGAAAATGCCGGTGGCTACCGTCAGCTTCGTCAGCTTGCTCGCGTATTTCACGTGCATGAAGTACCAGATGACCAGCGTCGCCTTGAAGCCGGCGATGATCATCGCGACCGGGAAGTTGAACTGGCCGAGGTCGACGAAGGCCGCGCCGACCGTGGCAACAGTAAGCACCATCAACGCCATGAAGATGGTGATGTAAAGGCTGATCGGGGAAACGTGTCCAGACATTAGACGTGCCTCTCGACGAGGTACAGCAGCGGGAACAGGAAGATCAAGACGATGTCGACAAAGTGCCAGTACAAGCCGGCCATCTCGACCGGGGTGTAGTACTCCTGGTCGAACCTGCCCTGGTACGCCATCCTCGTGATCACCAGCATGATGCCGATGCCGATGATCATGTGGAGCGCGTGCAGCCCGGTCATCGTGAAATACAGGCTGAAGTAAATCTGCGTCGTCAACTGCAGCTCGGCCGGCGTCAGCAATAACTCGCGGTGGCCTTCTGCCGCCGCCGCGCCTTCGCTGGCGGCGGCCGCATGCTCGCCGGGCGCGGGCGCTTCATGCGCCGCCGCCCACTGGAAGTTGTAGCCGGGCACGTGGTGATGTTCGAACTTGTCGGCGTACTCGATGACCTTCACGCCCAGGAACACGGCGCCGAGAATCATGGTCAGGATCAGCCAGTTCACGGTCGCCGTGCGTTTGTTGGTCTGCGCACAGCGCACCGCCATGGCCATGGTCAACGAGCTGCCGATCAGCACCGCGGTGTTGAGGCCGCCCCAGAACAGGCTGAGCGAACGGCTGGCTTCGGCGAACGCATCGAAGTACCAGATGCGGTAAACCATATAGGCCGCGAACAGGCCGCCAAAGAACAGGATTTCGGTCAACAGGAACACCCACATCCCAACGACGGCAGCTTCTTTCTGCTGCGCCATTGTGTCGAAGTGGTGCTGCAGCGCCGGATGGTGTGCGTGTGCGTGACCGCGATCGTCCGCGTGCGCTGCCACGTTAGACAAGATGCTTCTCCTTGGCGGCGACGTGCTCGTACTCGTAGGGCTCGCGGTCGACGATCGGGACCTCGACGAAGTTCTCGGTCAACGGCGGTGACTGCATCTGCCACTCGAGGCCCGAGGCGCCCCACGGGTTCGGGCCGGCGACTTCACCCTTCTTCAGCGACCACATCAGGTAGATCGCCGGTAGGAGATAGCCGAGGCCGAGCACACTGGCACCCGCCGACGACAACACGTTGAGCACCTGCATCTCGTCCGGATACGAGTGGTAGCGGCGCGGCATGCCGAGGTAGCCGACCACGAACTGGGGGAAGAACGTCAGATTGAAGCCGACAAACACCAGGATCGCGGCAATCCGCGAGAAGAACTCAGAATACATTCGGCCGGTGATCTTCGGCCACCAGAAGTGCAGGCCGCCCAAGTAGCCCATAATCGCGCCGCCGACCATGATTTAGTGGAAGTGCGCGACC
>SXGR01626567.1_pt1 | contig 11691 bp, 11 predicted proteins | sample 3174711 | NCBI WGS metagenome assembly SXGR01 (sample SAMN11356860, study PRJNA531348) | freshwater metagenome | isolation source: freshwater sample F1-60 | place: China: Fuxian Lake, Yuxi | collected 2017-12-25
AGGGTCTGAACAATAAAATCCGCGTGGTCACCAGACGCTCCTATGGCTTTCGCACCTACCGGGCGATGGAGGTCGCCCTGTATCACAATCTTGGGCACCTACCCGAACCCGAGTTCACCCACAGATTCAGCTGACCAGACCAAAAACACATCGCAATGCTTCGCGCACAATTTCTTGGGCCGCTGGTGAAATCCCGCCGAAATAGAGGAGGGGGCCGCCGTTCTGCTGATAGGGCTTGGCCGACTCGCAGTTCGGCAGGCTGAAATCGTAGAACGTTCCCTTCCAGTCCAGCGGGCCATCCGTCACCCAAAGTTTTTGCAAAATTTGAATGACTTCGCTGCTGCGCTCGTAGCGCACCTCGTTCGATTCCTTCAGGCCGGGCAGGTCCGACGAGATGATGTTCAGCGTGAGGCGGCCTTGCGCGAGGTGGTCGAGGGTCGCGATCGCGCGCGCGAGCATCGGTGGCCAGACCTCGCCCATGCGCAGTGCCACGAGCTGGTTGATCTGCCGGGTCTGCCCGGCCATTGCCGCAGCAAAAGTCAGGGCATCTTGTCCCGGCACCCACCCGGACGGCAGCAAAATGTTCTGATAGCCCAGCGCGTCGGCTTGGCGCACGAGTCCGCCGCAGTGTGCGAAGCTGCTCCGCCGATCTCCCTCTGGCACCCCGAGGAATTCCCCGTCCTCGTTGCAGAGGGCAGAAAACCAAGCGACTTCGACCTTACGGCCCGAGGTGCGGAACGAGAGCGGGGACATCGCTCGAGAGTGAGCGAGGGGCCGGCGGAAATTGGGAGCAAAAATTTCAGCCACCGTCCCCCGGGGCCGCATCGCCACGATTGACGGTGGGCATGGTTCTGGTTGCCAAGAAAGAGGGATGAACTTCAGTCCGTCCGATGCGCGTGCAGGGACTGCCGTCCCCCCCCCAGGGGTTCTTTGCGGAATCCAGCTGCACTCGGCATGGCACCCCTCCGCTGGGTCCGGATCGATCAAAAAAACTGTTTTGCCTTCTCGAAAAAGCCCTTCGACGTCGGCTCGGCGGCGTCGCCGCTGATGCGGGCGAATTCTTCCAAGATCTTCCGCTGTTCGGCCGAGAGTGATTGCGGCACCTCGACCTGCACGCGCACGAGTTGGTCGCCTTGTTTCCCGCCGCGCAGACTCGGCATGCCTTTTTCGCGGAGGCGAAACGTCGTGCCGCTTTGGGTACCGGGGGGGATTTTCAGCGAGCCCTTGCCGAACAGGGTGGGTAATTCGATCGGCCCGCCGAGGGTCGCGAGGGTGAACTTGATGGGAATCTCGCAGAAGAGATCTTCCCCCTGTCGCTCGAACAACTCGTGCTCTTTGACGGAGAGAACGATGTAGAGATCTCCGGCGTTGCCGCCGGCCATGCCGGCCTCGCCGTTGCCCGATGAACGCAACCGTGAACCCGTATCGACGCCCGGAGGAATGCGGACGTTGAGTTTGGTGCTCTTGGCGACGCGCCCTTCGCCTCGGCACGCCGTGCACGGCTTTTCAACTTTGGTGCCTGCGCCCGCGCAGGTCGGGCAGGTTTGCGTAAACGTAATGATGCCACCTGAGCGGCGAATTTGGCCTGCGCCTCGGCAGGTCGGACACGTCACGCGACGCGAACCGGGCTCGGCGCCCGAGCCGTCGCACCGCTCGCACGCCATGGCTTTGCGAAACGAAATTTCTTTCTCAAAGCCGCGGGCGGCCTCTTCGAGGGTGATTTCGAGATCGTAGCGCAGATCCGCGCCATCGCGGCTGCCGTCGCCCCCGCCACCGCCGCCACCACCACCAAACATTTCTTCAAAAATGCCGCCCCCGCCACCGCCGCCCGCGTTGCGGCCAAAGATTTCGTTGAAAATATCCCGTGGGTCGTGAAATCCGCCACCGGGCCCGCGTGGCGGACCGCCCGCGCTGCCATCGAAGGCGGCGGAACCATACCGGTCATACGCCGCGCGCTTGTCGGTATCGCTCAAGACCTCGTAGGCGTGGGAAACTTTCTTGAACATCTCCTCCGCCCCTTTGTTGCCGGGATTCTTGTCCGGGTGAAATTGGACGGCCTTCTTGCGATAGGCCTTCTTCATCTCTTCTGCGGAGGCACTTTTCTCGACGCCGAGGAGTGCGTAGTAATCTTCTTTCGCCATGATAGGTCAGGTTCGGATCGGGCTTAGGAGCTCTTCACGACGCCACTCGACACAATGACTGAGGCGGGCCGGAGCAGACGTCCGTTGAGCGAGTAGCCCGTGCGCACGACAGTCATAACACTGCCTTCGGCCACGTCGGTGCTGGGCTGCGCGGAAATGGATTCGTGCAAATTGGCGTCGAACGCCAAGCCGGCGGGACTGATCTCTTTGACCCCGTGGTTGGCAAGAGCCGACTTGAGTTGGGTGAGCACCCGATCGACGCCGTCCGCGAGGGACTTCGTGTCCGCTCCGGGCTGCTTCGCGGCGGTCACGGCCAAACCAAGATTGTCAACGACGGGCAACAGATCCTCCAGCACTCGGGAGGCGGCAAAGAGACGAAGCTCGTCTTTCTCCCGCACGGTGCGACGACGGAAATTTTCGAGGTCGGCGACCGAACGCACGTAGCGATCGAGATTGGCGGCGGTCTCCTGCTTGGCGGTGGCGATTTGCGCGGCGGCTTCTACGGAGAGCGCGGCTGCGGGTCCGGGCACGGCCGGATTCTTCGCCGCGTCGGCGACGGCGGGCTCGGTTGGAGTGAGTGGTTCGGTGATTTCAGGCTCGGTCATAATGCAAAAGGGAGCGGACTAAACTACGGCTTTTTGCTTTCTTCAAGTTTCTCCCGCAGGCCCTTGAAAAAGTCGGTGGCCGTCTGCCCGGCGTCCTTCAGCAAATCTCCGCCGCGGGCTGAGGCCTCCCGTGCCGCTTTTCCCAAAGTCTGGCCGAAATTCCCAGGTATCAGTTGGCTCAGCAAGGGGCCCAGATTGACCGCGCCGACCTGACGCAGCACGTCCGGGACGAGCAGCTGTTGAGTGTCGGTGACGTTTTCGTAGCGTTGATCGAGCCCGAGTGGAAACTCCTGCACCGTCGGTTTCCCGCCGGAGTAGTCCGCGATCACGAGGTGATCAAAACGCAGCGACAAGCGGCGGATGAGGAAGGCTCGCGCAGGAGGGGCGTTCGGCGTACTCGCTGCGCCGGAGGTAGGCACCGCCGTAGCCGGCGTGCCGAACAGTGACGCCTGCAATACTTCGGCGTTGGATTTGCCGTCGGCTCGCCGGACCAGCGTGACCTTGCGGACATCCACGTTGAGGACGTCGAAAACCAACCGGTCGGAGAAGAGCGCCCACACGTCGGCTTCCGCGGAAAAAGCACGCAGTTCCACGAAGTCGCCGATCGGGAAGCTCGCCGGGTTTTTCACGAACAAGCCGCGCACTGCAATTCGGCCAGAAAAGACGTTGCAGGAAAGACTCTCGACGGTCGCGTCGAAACCCGTCCGCTCGCGAAGCTGCGCCACGACCACGACGGGCAAAAGCAGCATCCACCCGAGCGCGGTCACGGCCCCGAGCACGGTCAACAGCGCCAGCAGCTTGATCAGGCAGCTGCCTCGTCTTCGGCGCGGGTCCCGTTGCGCCGCTGGGCTCATCCCGAGAAATTTTCCGTGATGAGCAAAATTGCCATCGACTCGGCACTCAACGTAAATGCCCCGCAGAAGGGGAGCAGGAGGTTTTCTCCGCGCACCACTTTCTGCCCAACCGCGGGGCGGTTGCCCGTGCCGTTCTCCAGACAGGTCCGCACGGTGCCGCTCACCACACTCACGAGTCGCGGCTGCTCGCCGGCCCGCAGATGTAGGCGCTCGCCAGCCCCGAGCACGACACGGCGGATGGCAAATTCCGGACAATCGGCGATCATCCCCGATGTGGGGGTGGCCCGCACCGGCGTGGGCTCGAAGTCGTTCCAGTCGATCGAACGCAGGGATTGTCCGACGTGGAGCTGACGCGGCAACCCGTCGAGCCCGACCCGGCCCCAGTCGTAAACGCGATAAGTGGTGTCAGAATTTTGCTGGATCTCCAAAATCAAAATTCCGGCGTCGATCGCGTGCACTTGCCCGCTGCGCACGAGAATGGAATCGCCGGAAGCCACTCGAAAGTGATGCACGCACGCCTCGACAGTGTTGTCCCCAATCGCACGTTCGAACTGCGCGCGCGTGACGCCGCGCGTGAGGCCGACGATTAAGTGCGCCTCGGGTGCCGAGTGGGCGATGTACCAATTCTCCGTCTTGGGCTCACCATGGAGTTCATCGGCCACCGCGGCGGGCGGGTGGACTTGCAGGCTGAGGCGCTCGCGGCAATCGAGCCATTTCACCAGAAGGGGAAACGGTTTTCCTGCCGGCCAGCGCGGGCCCATCACGTCGGCACCGTGTTGCGCGAGCAGGTTCCGGAGCGATTGGCCGTTGAACGGACCACCCACGACGATCGATTGAGCTTCCGTGCGATCGACGATCTCCCAACTCTCGCCGATGGGTGCGCCCGACGGTAGGCTGCGCCCCAAGGCGGACTCCAGCGCACGACCGCCCCAGACGCGTTCTTGGTAGATGGGTTCAAAGCGGAGCAGATCGCGCATGGCGGGTTTACGAGTTTGGTGTGAAAAATTCTCCGAGGCATTTACAATTGACCGGCTCTCTTGTTAGCGTGCATTCCGTATCGAATCCGACGGTCCACACAAATGCCCAAGCCCGAGACTTCAAACTCAAACGACGGACCCTCCTTTCAAGCGCCACGCTATCGTCCACACTGGCCATCGGCGGTCGCCTGCTTTGTCTTTGGGGTATTCCTGACGGTCGCGCTGGTCGCATACGATCCGGCGCAAAGCACGTTTCCCACGACCGCACCGGTGCTGAAGAATCCCGTCGGCTGGATCGGGGCCAACGCCGTTTGGGCGCTCCTTTACGCTGTGGGCATGAGCACGTGGCTGCTGCCGGTATTTCTTTGCTGGATGCTCTATGTGGCGGTGCGCGCCTCGAAGCACCTGACGGGTACGCGCGTCACCGCGATGATCATTGCCTGCGTGTCGTTCGCCGCGCTCGCCGCGATGTTCAAGGAGGCCAAGTGGGCCAGCGACTACTTCCCGAATGGTCCCGGCGGTTACGTCGGCGTCACGCTCTACCATCGGCTGCTCCACGAGCCACTGGGTCCCTTTGGGGCGGGACTCCTGCTGGGCACGATCTACTGCGGCGCGCAGTTGTTTATTTTCACCAAAGACATCGGCTCCGAAGTTGAAAAAATCATGGCCGCCCTCAGTGCGTGGTGGGCCGGCCGTGGAAAAGCGAAGGCGGCCCTCGCTGAGCAGCGCGCGAAGGAAAGCCAGCTTCAGTTTAGGCAAAAAACCGCGGCTGCCGCCGTTGGTGCTGCCTATGCAGGCCTCACCCAGCCGCCGATGAGTGTGGGCCCGAGCGGCAAGCAGACCTTCGTGCCCAAATCCACCGAGGAGCCGCTCACCAAGCCGCCCGCACCCCGCTCCGTGGTGGCCGCCACCGACGGTGCCGCGCCCGCCAAGCCTCCCGCCGCTCCTTCACCGTCTCCGCCCGGGAAGCCTGAGCCAAAAGTCGTGCCGGCCTTCAAACTCGCCAACGGAACCCTCGATGCACCTTCTGCCGCGGTGCCAGTCGCGACCAGCCAGAAGGCCCTCGCTGTCGCCACCGGCCACGAGCTCAATATCATCAAGCCCGAAGAGCCTAAGAAGGCCGCGCGTATCAGTCTCCCCCAGAGCGACGATGCCACCTACCACTTTCCTCTGCTCAGCCTGCTGAAGGAGCAGGCCAAGCCCGGCATCGGCAACAGCGAGCAGGAACATCGCACCAACGCCGAGAATCTCCTGCGCATCCTCAGTGAATTTGGCGTGGAAGTGACGTTAGGCGAGATTCACGTCGGTCCCGTCATCACCCGTTATGAAGTGGTCCCCGCCCCTGGTGTGCGCGTTGAAAAAATCGCCGGCCTCGACAAAAACATCGCCCTTGGGATGCGCGCGCAGTCGGTGCGGATCCTCGCGCCCATTCCCGGCAAAGCCGCGGTCGGCGTGGAAGTGCCCAATCAGCACCCAACGCCCGTCGGCATGCGCGAACTGCTGGAGAGTGAAGACTGGGCCACCGCGAAGGCGGAGATTCCGATCGCACTCGGCAAAGATGTCTCCGGCCGTCCGCTCATTTCCGATCTGTCGAAGATGCCCCATTTGCTCATCGCTGGCGCCACCGGCTCGGGCAAATCCGTCTGCATCAACTCCATCGTCGCCTCGATCCTATATTCGAAGAGCCCGAAAGATCTGCGCCTTATTATGGTGGATCCGAAAGTGGTGGAATTGAAGATTTTCAATTCCCTGCCGCATATGCTCATCCCGGTGGTCACGGAGCCGAAGAAAGTGCCCGGCGCGCTCAAGTGGCTGCTCGGCGAAATGGAGCAGCGCTATCAGCAGTTCGCGAAGGTCAATGTCCGCAACATCGTCGGGTTCAATACCCGCAAAAAAAATGCGCCGTTCCCTCCGGCCGACGCCCAAGGTGCCCTTGCCGGCGTCGATCCTCTCGCGGCCGACGATGGTCTCGAAATTCCCGAGCGCTTGCCCTACATCGTCGCAATCATCGACGAGCTCGCCGACCTCATGATGGTCGCGCCGGCCGAAATCGAGACGAGCATCGCGCGTCTCGCTCAACTCGCCCGCGCGGCCGGTATCCACCTTATCATTGCGACCCAGCGCCCCTCGGTCAACGTCATCACTGGCGTGATTAAAGCGAACCTTCCGTCGCGCATCGCCTTCCAGGTCGCGTCGCAGGTCGACTCCCGCACCATTCTCGACACCAAGGGCGCGGATACGTTGATCGGTCGCGGAGACATGCTGTTCTCCCCCCCCGGCACCTCGCGCCTCGTGCGCGCTCAAGGCGCGTTCGTCTCCGATGAGGAAGTCATGGAGATAGTCGAGTTCCTCAAGAAAAACGGTCCGCCTCACTATGCTCAGTCGGTCCAGCAGCAGATCGACCGCGCGGCGAAGGAAGATGAAGATGAAGACGAAGATGATGAGGAGGGTGATGACGAAGCAATGGGGGACGACGGTGAGCTGTACGCAGAGGCGATTGAAGTGCTGAAGTCCACCAAACGCGCCTCGACCTCGATGATTCAACGCCGCCTTCGGATCGGCTACAATCGCGCTGCTCGCATTATGGATCTCATGGAAGAAAAGGGCGTCGTCGGTCCGGAAAACGGCTCCAGTCCGCGCGAGATCCTCGTCGATCTCGACTCGTTGTGAACAATCCCGCGCAGTTCCTGCTTTCCCTTTCGGTTCCAACACCCTAACCCATCCCCATGCAGACTATCGGTGAACGCCTCGAGGAGGCGCGCAAAAAAAGGGGCATTTCCGTTCGCGAGGCCGCCGAGGCGACTAAAATTCGCGGGGACTACCTGCAGAAATTCGAAGGTAACCACTTCGACATCGGTCTCACCGAGATCTACACGCGCGGATTTCTGCGCAACTACGCCAATTTTCTGAAGCTCCCCGGCGACCGGGTGCTCAACGACTATTCGGCCCTCGGGAGCGGCGAGGCGCGCCCCCGTCAGCCCAGTCGCGATGCTTACAGCCGGATCGACATCTCGGTCGCCAGCGCGGGTGAACTGAGTGATCGCGCCGCTCCCCCCGACGAAGGTGCCTCGTCCGCCGAACCGGCGCGCGCGCAGCCTCGCTATCCGCGTGGAAGCAGCAGCCTCCCGTCCGGCCCCGATCCGGCCGTGATTTTTCGCTACGTGAAATGGGCCCTCGCTGGGGTCGCGGCATTGCTCGCGGTCTGGCTCGTCTCTTCGTTGGTGAGCGGACGCAGCATCAAGCCGGCTGCGGCCGCCGCGCCCGCGCCGCCGCCGGTGGCCACCCAGCCCGCCGTCGGTACCCGCGCCGTCATCACGGCGCTCGAGGCTGTGCGGGTGCAGGTCTGGGTGAAAAACCAAGACAACAGCTACGGCGACGTGGTGTTGCCTCCGACGACTTTGGCGAAGGGCGAAACGGCCTCCTTCAACAAAGCCGGCCCCGTCTACATCTACGCGTCGGCCCAAGAAAATATCCGGATCGATTTTTCAGGAAAGCAGTTCACCCCCAGCGCCCCGCCGCACAACGTCCGCGGCGCGCTCGCGATCGAGCTGCGCTGAGCTTCGGCACCGCGACGATTCAGGGTGGCGAGCGGCGCAAACCGCCCGAGGCGCGAAAAAATTTGCGCGAGTCCCGCCCTGCCACTTACTCGCAGATCGATGGAAAGAATCTCCTATCAAGGCCAGACCCTCACCCGCTGGCGGGTCGGCAATTCCACTTTTCTCGCTTTGCCCGAAAAAGGGGCGCGCCTGATGAATTGGAACATCACCCTCGGAGACGGCTCGGTACGTGACGTTCTCTACTGGCCTGAGGATGCCGACCTTGCGGAGATCGCCAAGGTCCGCGGCGGCAACCCCATCCTTTTTCCGTTCAACGCCCGCTCCTTCGACCGCGGCGAAATTCATGTTTGGCGCGCTGCCGACGGCGTGAAGCGCGCCATCCCCATGCATGGTATCGCGCGCCAAGGTGAGTTTCAGGTCACGCGGCTGGATGCGCGCGGCTTCGTCGCGCAATTCGTCCCGGACGACCAGGCGCGCGCCGTCTATCCCTTCGACTACGAGTTTACCGTCGCCTATCGCTTCGAACCGGTCGGCCTCTCGTGCGAATTCGCCCTGAAAAATTTGGGTGCCACACCGCTGCCCTGGAGTGCCGGGCATCATTTTTATTTCAAGCTGCCTTGGAGCGCCGAACTTACCCGCAGCGACTACGTCATTCGCATTCCCGCTACAAAGCGCCTGAAGCAGGATGCCACCGGTGGTCTCATCACCGGTCCTCAGCTCAAGACGGAGGAGCCCTTGGATAACCCAGCGCTGATTGACACCCTTCACACCGGCCTCCGCGGTCAAGCCGTTGTCTTCGGCGAAAAAGGTCGTCCGGGCGATATCTCGGTTCAGCTCGGCACCGCGCCCGTCCCGCCGTCCGATGCGTGCTTTGTCACGTGGACACTCGCTGATGATTCGCCGTTTTATTGCGTAGAGCCGTGGATGGGGCCGCCCAATGCCGCCGAGCACAAGGTTGGGCTGCACTTCGTCGCCCCGGGCGAAACGCAAAAATTCGTCGTCAGCATCGCGGTTAGCTAACCGGCGATTTTAGCGGTTACATTTCCCTCAATCATCCGTCAGATTTCTGCCATGGCTTTGTCACTCACACCCTTAGCATTTATCGAAGGCATTGGCGGTCCCGAGATGGGGCTGATCCTCGTTATTGTCCTCGTGCTGTTCGGTGGTAAAAAGCTCCCTGAATTTGCGCGGGGCCTCGGCAAATCCATTCGCGAATTCAAGAAAGCCGCCAGCGGAGTCGAGCAAGAGTTCAAACGGGCGCTCGATGAGGACGAACAGAATAAATATACTCCACCGCCAGCGCTCCCCGCGGCCGCCCCGACGCCGGAACTCATGTCCGCAGCGGATTACCACGACGATCCGTATCATAGCGATCCGCACTACGGCCACGACGGTAGCGAAGCCGGTCCCTCGGGCTCCGTCGCGTCGGAAACCTCGCCGACGGACGTGCCGGCGGCAGATGGCGCTTTGTCCGCCGCGGTGAGTCCTCCGGGCTCCGAAGCGCCCGCGATCGAGGTCGCCGCGATCGACGCCCCCGCGCCCGATGTCGCCGCGATCGACGTCGCCACTCCCGACGTCACTCCACCTGCGACTCCTCCGGTCGCTCCGCCGACTGCGCCCGCCTCCGAGCCGAAGCCCTAGGGGTGCCCGATGGCCTCCGAGCTTTCGCCCGACGCGCCGGTGCCGCTGCCGATTACGGGCGAACTCGATCTGCAAACCTGTAGGCCCGGCGATCTCGGTGAACTGATTCCAGCCTATCTCGCGGAGTGCGGCGCGCTCGGTTTACGCGATGTGCGCATCGTCCACGGCAAAGGCATCGGCACGCTCCGCACGACGGTGTACGCCTTGCTGCAACGCTCGCCGCACGTCCAGACCTGCCGCCTTGGCGACGCACACTCCGGCTCGTGGGGTGCCACCATCGTCACGCTCCGCCGATGATGCTGCGCCGTGTCCGCGCGCTCGCCGTCGCGTTGATCGGCACTCTCGCGAACTCCGCCGCCGAGCCGCCGCCGCTCGTCCTGATTTCCCTCGACGGTTTCCGCTGGGACTATGGCGCGCTCCATCCGGCCGAGACGCCGCACCTTCGTCGGCTCATTAGCGAAGGCGTGACCGCGCGCAGCCTCATCCCCGTTTTCCCCTCCAATACTTTTCCTAACCACACCTCGATCGTCACTGGCCTCTATCCTGCGCACCACGGGATCATCAATAACACGTTCTTCGATTCCGCTCTGGGTTCGATCTTTCGTTACAACCAATCCGCTTCCGCCCGCGACCCCCGCTGGTGGGGCGGCGAGCCGATCTGGATCACCGCCGTTAAGCAGGGCCGCGCGAGCGCCTGCTCATTTTGGCCCGGCTCCGAAGCCGAGATCGGTGGCCTGCGCCCGACGTATTGGAAACCCTACGACTACGCCGGCACTTCCTTCGAGCAACGCCTCGATGAACTCGTTGCCTGGCTCCGGCTGCCCGCCGCGCAACGCCCCGCCGTCGTCACGTTCTACCTCGAAGAAACCAATACCGCCGGGCACCGCCATGGTCCGAATTCGCCGCAGCTCATCGCCGCGATCAAACTCCTCGACGCCCGCGTTGGCACCCTCTCCGCCCGTCTGCACGCGGCAGGAGTCGCGCCGAACCTCGTGATCGTCTCCGACCACGGCATGACCTCCTGCGACGCCGATCGCGTGCTCATCCTCGACGACTACCTTGATCTGGCGACGGTGCAGATCGATTTCGAGGAAACCTGCGCTGGCCTCCGCCCGCTCGCCGGAAACGATGTTGCCGCGATGATGCGCGCGCTCGCGAAAATCCCACCTCAGCAAGCCAAGGCGTATCGTTCCACCGAATTGCCCGCGCGCTTTCGCGTCGCTGCGACCCACCCCCGCGTCCCGCCCGTCTGGATCGTGCCCGCGGAAGGCTGGCATGTGGTGCGCCGCAGTCTCTACCACAAAGCCCTCACCCATTTCCTCCGTGGTCAACACGGCTACGATCCCGGTTTCGCGTCGATGGGCGGAATCTTCATCGCCCACGGCCCGGCCTTCAAATCCGGTGTGGTCGTCGAGCCCGTGGAGAATATCCACATCTACAATCTCCTTTGCGCCGCCCTCGCCTTGAAGCCCGCACCCAACGATGGCGACGACCGGCTCGTGAAATCAGTGCTGAAGTAAGCCGGGAGAACTGGGTCGAACGAGCGCGGCCCGAGTGAAGAAACCTGAGCAGAATGTTCGACCTGGGCAACGGGGAGGTTCCCGACTGGGTGTAATTTTAGAGGTGTCGATTCGGGGATGCTTTCGTGGCTCACGGACGGGCGATTTCCAAACGCCCTGATCGCCGCCAGTGCCGCGGCGGTTGGGAAACCGCCGCTCGTGCGTCCATGAAACCATGAACTCAGAATGTGAAAGTCATCTCCCCCGTGCAGACAGTGCGCGCGGGGCAGTCGGAGGCAACTGCGTCGCCGCAAGGCGGGGTGGGGAGCAGCCCGAGACGGAGGGTCGGTCCCGAACGAAAGTGAACTCGATACGGCAGGTCAGACGGGCGAGCGTGCGAGCGAAACGCGAAGCCTG
>SXGR01218806.1_pt1 | contig 11689 bp, 9 predicted proteins | sample 3174711 | NCBI WGS metagenome assembly SXGR01 (sample SAMN11356860, study PRJNA531348) | freshwater metagenome | isolation source: freshwater sample F1-60 | place: China: Fuxian Lake, Yuxi | collected 2017-12-25
ATTGAGTGCAGCGTTTTATTTTATTCCATCCTCCTTGAACCCGAACAATGGCTGCTATTCGATATCTGATAAAAAAATATTGCAATTGATGCGGAAGCTTTCGGACGCAGGATTTGAGATTGGAATGCATGGGTGTTATGAAGCTTATAGAGATTTAAAATCAACACATAACCATTATTTATTGCTTAATAATGCACTAATTAACGCAGGTATTAATCAGCCATTGAAAGGTAATCGGCAGCACTATCTTCGTTGGGATTCATCGAAAACTCCAGCAATCCTAGATGCATCCGATTTTCTTTATGACACTACTGGAGGGTTTGCAGATTGTTCGGGCTTTCGTTTTGGTACTGCGCGTGAATTTTCAATGTGGGATTGGGGGAGCGAGACTCAGCTAAAGCTATGTCAACGACCTCTCATAGTAATGGACCGAACAATTATCGATGACATTTATATGGGTTTAGGAACTGGTGCAGAGGCCTCCGATTACATAAAAATGCTACGTGACAGAGCCTTAAAATTCGGAGGACAGTTTACTATTCTGTGGCACAATACAAGTTTGATCAAAAGTAGCGAAGCTGATCTATTGAGGGAAGTAATTGGATAAAATGATAATAGATGTATCATTTCTTATTTTCTATTTTGTTTTTCCAATCATATTGATATTATTCATGCATGCTACTGGATTGTCCTTACTTCGTCTTGATCTCATTTCATTCGTGGTATTAGCTTGTTTGGTGTTTGGATACATTGGCTTGCTTCCGTTGTATTTCGATTGGGATAAGTACCGTACTAATATTATTTTTCAAAATAGAGAGTTATTTTTTTATGTTTTGCTTGGATCATCGTGGTCCATATTTTCATTAGTGATGGGGTCAGCAATTGCGAGAGTTGCATTTAAACATAATCTCAAAATTCCGATCTGTCCTGTTCAAAATCATAAAACCTTTTATATAAAATTTATAATAATTTTTTTGATTATAATTTTAACTATTAGAAATTATTTGATGGCGGTGCCAGAGATCGCAATTGTACATGCAATCAATGGTTCGATTTCTGATGCTGAATCTGCTAGGAGTTTAATGGGGAGTGAATTCAGTGGTAAGTATCATTGGTATAGCCTGATAATGCACGACTTCTCTTATTTATGTGTATATATTTTATTTGCAACATGGTTGATCAAGAAGACAAAAATTGATTTATTTTTATTTCTTTGCTTTTTTATTATGGCGTCTTTTACTTCAGTGATGGCGATCGAGAAAGGGCCTTTCATTTGGTTGCTGATTGGGTTAATTATAGTTTGGATATTGAATCGACATCAAGGGGTTGTTAATTTAATCAAGATTTGGCCACTATTTGTATTTGGATTATTAATTTTGGCTTTTATTTATGTGTCATTTGAGGGGAGCCCTACTGTCGCCGACGGGATTACTGCTTCTCTTTCGCGAGCCTTGACTGGAAGTATTCTTCCTGCCTACTATTATTTGGAGTTCTTCCCTGGACAGCATGATTTTCTTTATGGGCGTAGCTTTCCAAATCCAGGTGGTATATTCCCTTGGGAGACATTTCGGTTAACTGAAGAAGTAATGAACTGGAGTAACGGATCCGATTATGGCGTAGTACGTTCTGCGCCAACTATATTTTGGACTGAATTATATGCTAATTTTGGTTTATTTGGAGCTTTCTTTTTCCCAGTATTCGTTGGATTTATTCTATTTATGATTCAAGCCTTTTTAATGAAATTGCCTGATAGCCCTATTAGGCTTGGTTATTATGTTTGGATTCTTATTCATTTTAAGAATTTGTCGATTTCTCCCTTTTCCTCATTCTTGTTTGATATATACTTTATTGGTGTGACGCTACTTGTTTTGATGTTATGTTTTAGGTGGAAATAAATGGTTTTAGACCGATACCTTAATCATTTAATTTTAAAAATCTATGCACAATCTTCATATTACACTAACTGAATTCCGTAATGAAAGCCGTCTTTTGAAGGAGACTGCTTCATTGCTGCATCATGGCTTATTTAAAAGTATTGCAATTGCCGCTTTGCACACAACGGGTTTAGCTGAAAGAGAGGTATTGAATGAAAAATGTAATTTATTTCGGCTGCGAATCAGAAGTAAGAGTTTGCCTAGAAGTTTTATTTTCCAATTGGTTAAATATGCTGAGTTTTGCATTCGCGTTATTCTGCTGGCAATGCGTCATCCTCCAAATGTTATAAATGTTCATACCTTAGCTTTGCTTCCGCTTGGTGTTTTTTTAAAGTATTTGTTTCGCGCTCGCCTCGTCTACGATGCTCATGAACTTGAGACGGAGGTTGAAGGGCTACAAGGCCTGCACCAGCGGGTTTCACGCCTGGTCGAGCGCCTATGTATTAGGTCTGTCGATCTCACCATCTTGGTCGGTCCCATGATTTGCGATTGGTACCGAAATCGTTATCAAATTGAGAGCGTAGTGGCAGTGCTTAACTGTCCTCCGTTAAAGAAAGTTGCGAGCAATGGTCGCTTGCGTCAGGAATTAGGGATAGGATCCCATCTGAAGGTGTGCCTCTATCAGGGGGCTCTGTGCTCTGGGCGCGGCATAGAGTTTTTGTTGGATTCATTCGAGCATCATTCGATTGATGATTCTCTGGTACTGGTGTGTATGGGTTATGGTGAGTTGGAAGATGCAATCAAAGGCATAGCAGCTCGTTGTCCTAGGATATATTACTTTCCGGCTGTTCCACCAACGCTTATTTTAGAGTACACGGTAGATGCAGATATAGGTTTCGCATTATTTGAGAACTCGTGTATAAGCCATCAATTATGTCTCCCCAACAAATTATTTGAGTACGCAATGGCCAGTGTTCCTGTGGTCTGTTCACCCATGCCAGAAATGGCTGCTCTTATTCAAAAGTACGGGATTGGCACTTTGATCGAAGCAACTTCCCCTATTGGTCTTTGGCGCGCTTTGCACAGAGTTAGTTCATTTGAGCGTAGAGATTTGCAAATGCGTCTTCTCGAGTTCAAGAGTAGATTTTGTTGGGAGAAGGAAGAGATAGTTATGATTAATGCCTACAAAAAATACCTTTTGATGTGAGAATAAATTGAGTTATCAAATCTGCACACGCTGCATCATGGACACCAGCGACCCGGACATCACGTTCGACGATACCGGCGTCTGCAACCACTGCCGCACTTTCGATGAAACCGCGCCCCAGGTCTGGCATCCGAGTTCGGAAGGCCGCAAGATGCTCGACGCCATCGTCGAGCGCATCAAGGAAGAAGGCGCCGGCAAGCCCTACGATTGCGCTATCGGCCTGTCGGGCGGGGTCGACAGTTCCTACCTGGCCTGGGTGACCAAGAAGGAACTTGGCCTGCGCCCGCTGGCGGTGCACGTCGATGGCGGCTGGAATTCAGAACTGGCGACGCGTAATATAGAAAACATTGTGCGCAAGCTCGGCATCGATTTGCACACCCACGTGGTGGATTGGGAAGAGATGCGCGACCTGCAACGCGCCTTCCTACGCGCCGGCCTTGCCAACCAGGACGTACCGCAAGACCATGCCTTCTTCGCCGCGCTCTACAGCAATGCCCAAGCGTACGGCTTGCGCTACGTGCTCTCCGGCGGCAACTATGCCACCGAATCGGTGTTGCCGTCGGAATGGGCCTATAACGCCATGGACCTGCGCCACTTGGAAGCGGTGCACAAGCGTTTCGGCGAGCTCCGCCTGAAGACCTTTCCGCGTGTGAATTTCTTCCGCTATTACTTCTGGAACCGCTTCGTCAAGCGTATGCAGGTGGTGCGCCCGCTTAACTACATACCATACATTAAAAGCGAAGCGATCGCCACCCTCGAACGCGAGCTCGGTTTCCAGTACTACGGCGGCAAGCATTTCGAATCGCGCTTCACCAAGTGGCAACAGCTGTACTTCCGGCCGCGCAAGTTCGGCTACGACGAGAGGCGCGCCTACATGGCCAGCCTCATTCTATCCGGCCAGATGACGCGCGACCAGGCGCTTGCGGCACTGGCGGCCGATGCCGAAAACCAGCGCCAGGCCGAAGCCGACACCGGCTATATCCTGAAGAAACTGGTGGTGTCGGAGCAGGAGTTCACGCAAATCATGGCTATGCCAACCAGGACCTTCCGCGACTATCCTTCGAACTACTCCCTGTTCAACTTCAAAACTAGGCTGCGCGACTGGCTCAAGGCGCGCGGCGTAGTGTTGCAGCCTAATTCCTGAGGACCGGACATGTGCGGAATTGCCGGGGTAATCGGCCTCAATGGCCAGACAGTTGAATCGCAGCTGATCGAAAAGATGACGCGCGCGGTTGCGCACCGAGGGCCTGATGGTGAAGGCGTACTGGTCGAGGGCAACTTAGGCCTCGGACACCGACGACTGGCGATCGTCGACCTCAGCGCCGATGGCGCCCAGCCAATGACGGCGGGACATGGACGCTATACCGTAGTGTTCAACGGCGAGATCTACAATTACCTCGAACTGCGTGCCGAACTGCAGGCGCTCGGGCATGTGTTTGCTACTAACAGCGATACCGAAGTGCTTCTTACTGCCTATGCCGAATTGGGTCCGGCATGTGTGCGGCGTTTCAACGGTATGTGGGCTTTTGCGATTTACGACCGCGCCAGCAAGCGCCTGTTCTGCTCGCGCGATCGTTTCGGCAAGAAGCCTTTCTACTACCTACGCAAACACAACTGGTTTGCCTTCGGCTCGGAAATTCGCCAGCTACTTCCGCTGTTGCCGGCGAGACGAGCTGACAAGCAGGCACTTCTGAAATTTATTGTCGGCAATATGGCCGAGGGTCTGGTGCAAACATTCTTTGAGGGCGTGCGCAAGCTGCCCGGCGGCCATAACCTGACGCTCGACCTTTACAGCGGCGAGATGCGCATCGAGCGCTATTACGAACTAACGATTGACCAATCGCTGGCGGGTATCGATGACGAGGAAGCAGTGCAGCGCTTTTCCGCCTTGTTATCGGATGCGGTAAGCCTGCGGCTGCGCGCTGACGTCCCGGTCGGCACCTGCCTATCGGGTGGATTAGACAGCTCCAGCATCGCCACACTCGCCTCCAGCCTCTACCGGAACGAGGCGCAGCGGCCGTTCGTAGCCATCACGGCCTGTTCCGAGCAGGGCGATAACGACGAATCGGACTACGCAGCGCAAGTTGTGGAGCGTAACCACATGCTGTGGCACAGGGTGAGACCCTGCTATGACGATTTTGCCGCTGCCTTGCCGGCGGTGGTCGAGGCTCAGGAAGAGCCATTCCCATCAGCATCGATTGCAATGCAATACTTTGTGATGCAGTCGGCGCGCGAGCACGCTCTTCCAGTACTGCTCGATGGTCAGGGCGGCGATGAAATACTGCTCGGCTACGAGCGTTATTTTGCTGCTCACTATCTGAGCGAGGCGCGCAGTCATGGCTGGCGAAGAACACTGGCGGCAATGCGTGCCAGCAGCGCGAATAATGCTTCGATGTCTGCGGGCCGCGTGCTGGGTTATTTCGCCTATTTCACCTCAGCCAGCGTGCGCTGGCACAACTATCGTCGCCGTCATTCTTATCTTCGTGCATTTCCTGAGATGTTCGATGAAGTTCGCCTGTACGCGGATGCTGGCGGCGACATCCATGCCTTGCAAAAGCTCGAAATCGAACGTACCAATCTGCCGGCCCTTTTGCGCTACGAAGATAAGAATGCGATGAGGCACTCGATTGAGACCCGCTTGCCTTTTCTTGATTATCGCCTTGTCGAACTTGCTCTGTCGCTACCTGGGTCAGCCAAGATTTCAAATGGGTGGACCAAACATGTGTTGCGTAGGTCGATGGCCGGCAAGATGCCTGACAGCATCGTATGGCGCCGCAACAAGTTAGGCTTTGAGGCACCAGAGCGGCTCTGGTTTGCGCGCCACCGGGCGCCCATGCTGGAGGCCGTCCGTGGCTCACAGCTACTAGCTTCAGTCTGCCGGCACGACCAGTTGTTGCGCGAATTCGACAGGCTCGATGCGCTTACCCAATGGCGGCTTTATAGCGTGGCATGCTGGGAGCGCGCTTTTGAAATCGTGGTTTGAACCCACAACAAGTACACAAATGAGAAGCTCAGACACTATGGTGGTTATCGTCAATTACGGGGTCGGCAACCTGTCGTCCGTGCAGAACATGCTGCGCAAGGCGGGGGTGCAGGCCACGATCTCCAGCGACCCAGGCGAAATCCTGGCGGCCGACAAGCTGCTGCTGCCGGGCGTGGGGCATTTCGACTACGGCATGAAGATGCTCAATCAATCCGGCTTGCGCGAAGCGCTCGACCGCTTTGCGCTGGAGCTGCGGCGGCCGGTTCTAGGCATCTGCCTCGGCTCGCAAATTCTCGGCCGCGGCAGCGAGGAAGGCGATTCGCCGGGCCTGGGATGGATCGACATGCATTGCCGGCGCCTGCCGCCCGCGCCCGGGCTGCGGGTGCCGCACATGGGCTGGAGCCAGGTGAATCCAAAACATCCATCAACGCTATTTGCCAATGCAGATACCGATGCGCGCTACTACTTTGTGCATTCTTATTACATGGAGTGTGCCAACGTCACTGATGTCGTTGGCACCAGCCACCATGGAATCGAGTTCACCTGCGCTGTACAGCGTGCCAATATTTATGGCACTCAATTTCACCCTGAGAAGTCCTTGCGCCACGGCCTTGCTCTGATGCGCGCTTTTGCGGAGTTGCAGCCTACATGAACAAAACTCGCGTAATTCCGGTGTTGCTGCTGCGCGGTCAGGGTTTGGTGAAGACCGTCAAGTTCAAGGATCCCAAGTACGTTGGTGATCCCATCAATGCGGTGCGCATATTTAACGAGAAGGAAGTCGACGAACTGGTGTTCCTCGATATCACCGCCACACCGGAAGGGCGCGGCCCAGATTTTGAGTTGCTGTCTGACATCGCTAGCGAGGCATTTATGCCGATGGCTTATGGCGGGGGGGTCTGCACTTTAGAGCAGGTTCGGCGCATTTTCGAGCTTGGGTTCGAGAAGGTAATTGTCAACAGCGCCGCCTACAAGAACCCAGGACTGATCGCGGAAGCGGCCGCCATCTTTGGGTCACAAAGCATCGTCGGCTGTGTCGATGTGCGTAAAACTTTACTTGGCCGCTATGAGTTATGTTCGGCCTCGACGCGCGTTAAAGAGAAAGTCAGCCTGCAAGAGCATGTGGCCGCATTAACCCTAAGTGGCGTAGGCGAAATCCTAGTCAATGCGGTAGACCGTGACGGGACCATGGGGGGGTACGACCTCAAACTGCTTCGCGAAGTGAGTGTTGCCGTCACCGTGCCAGTGATTGCCTGCGGTGGGGCTGGGTCTGTAGACCACTTCGTACAAGCTGTGGGGGATGGTCATGCCTCAGCTGTGGCAGCAGGTAGTTTATTTGTCTTCATGGGTCCACACCGGGCAGTGCTGATCAATTACCCCGAGCGCAAGGTACTAGCCGATCGTTTGCCATGAACGTACACCTCTACCCCTCAGTGCTTAAAAACGAGACGCGGATTCTCAAGATTGCCCGCTCTTTGCGTGCCCATGCTGTGTTCGAAGAGATTGCCGTGGTCGGTCGTAATGCCCCTGGCTTGCCAGAACATGAAGATCTTGGTAACGGCATCCATTTCTACCGATTGTCCCCGGCGTTTGGCAGTAGGTTTGACGGCGCCTTGGGCAAAGTAGTTCGCACATTCGGTTGGTATCTGGCAGTGCTGTGGTGGATGCGTACGCGCCACGTTGATTGCCTGAACTGCCACAGCCTGCCCGTTCTGCCGCTGTCGGTCCTGCTTAAGATTCTGAAACGCTGCACGCTGGTGTACGACACCCATGAACTGGAAACAGAAACCAATGGCACTCGTGGCCTACGCAAGAACCTAGCAAAGTGGGTCGAGAGGGCCTTCATCGGCCGAGCTAACGCGGTGTGCGTGGTCAACCGCAGCATCGCCACTTGGTATCAAAAGTCTTACGGTCTAGCGCGCACCTGGGTGGTGCACAACCTACCGCGCCGCATGGCCGCCGCTCCGCAACGCACTGGCTTGTTACGAAGAGCGATAGGCCTGGAGCCACCCGAAGCTCTTCTTTTCATCTATCAGGGTATGCTTTCGCCTGGGCGTGGCATCGAGATGTTGATTGAGGCCTTTGCGGGCATCAGCGGAGAGCGCCACCTAGTCTGTATGGGTTACGGCCCTTTGGAAGACTTGGTACGTAAGGCCGGACGGCTGCACTCAAACATCCATTTCATGCCGGCCTTGGCGCCCGATCTGGTGAAGGACTACACGGTCGATGCTGATGTCGGCTTGTCACTGATCGAAAATTCGTGCCTGAGCTACTACCTATGCGCGCCTAACAAGCTTTATGAATACGCCGCTTGCGGCGTGGCACCTGTGGTGAGCGATTTTCCAGAAATGAGCCATTTTGTAGACAGCCACGAGTGTGGTTGGAAGACCCAGCCGGATGTAGAGGCACTGCGTCGCTTGATTGAGTCTATAGATGAAGAAGCGTTAAAAACAAAGCGCGTTAATGCAGCACGCGCAGGATTGCAGTACTGCTGGGAAAATGAGGAACCCGAGTTGCTAAACATGTATAAAGCCCTGGGGCTGCACTGTGTTGAGCGCGCGCCTACTTTGTCAAATGGATGATCTATGACCGAAAACAATAAAGCGGATACACGCTCCTACCAGGCTTGCAAGCGTTGCATTATGGATACCGTGGCCGACCGAAATATCGTGTTCGATCACGAAGGGGTTTGCCATCACTGCCGTCGTTACGATGAAATGTTTTCCACGCGTGTCATCCGGGGGGAGGCTGGCAAGGCGGTTCTTGATGGCTTGGTTAAAAAAATGAAAGAGGATGGTCGTGGACGCCATTACGATTGCATCATCGGCGTTTCTGGTGGGGTTGATAGCACTTATGTTGCTTGGTTGGTCAAACAACATGGATTGCGTCCGCTTGCAGTGCACCTGGACAATGGTTGGAATTCAGAGCTTGCGGTTAAGAACATCGAGCGCGTACTATGTCAATTAGGCATTGACCTCTACACCTATGTTATCGACTGGGAAGAATTCCGCGATTTGCAGATTTCCTTCCTTAAGGCATCAACCCCTGACGGGGAGATTCCCTCTGACCACGCTATTTTTGCCCTGCTCTGGCGCGAGTCAGTTAAGCGAGGCATCAAATACATCGTCTCGGGAATGAATTTTACGACGGAGTCTATCTATGTGCCGGAGTGGGCTTATGGCCATTCTGATTGGCGTTATGTGAAGGATGTGCATCGCTGCTTTGGCAGCATAAGACTCCGTACCTATCCTCATTTTTCACTACCTTACCTTTTGTATGCAAACCTGATTCGGCGCGTGCGTACGGTTTCAATTTTGAATTACATCGATTACGACAAGAATGAAGCAATGCGCTTGCTCACCGAGGAGTTAGGTTGGCAGTACTACGGTGGCAAGCATCATGAATCTGTGTACACCCGCTTCTACCAAGGCTATGTGCTGCCTAATAAGTTCGGGATCGACAAGCGTTATGGTCACTTGTCAGATTTAATCAATGCAGAGCAAATCACCCGAGATCAAGCGTTGGAGGAAATGAAGCAGCCTCCCTACCCGGAGGCTCAGCAGCAAGAAGATTTGGTTTACGTGAGCAAGAAACTCGGCCTACGCGGCAGCGCTTTCGATGAGGTCATGGCCCTGCCGGTGAAAAGCTTCCGTGATTACCGCAACTCGTTTGCGATGGTTAATTTTCTTAAATCAATTGCAAACAGCCTTCGAGGTCGTGGGCTCTATCCGCGTTGATACGTACGCGACTGGGGAATCGTTTGAGAATCGTCTATCTTCATCAGTATTTCAATACACCCGCTATGGCGGGTGGTACCCGTTCATTTGAAATGGCCCGCCGCCTTGTAGCTGCTGGCCATGAAGTCAACTTGGTCACTTCGCGTCGCGAGCACGGCGCCGCTGCCATTGGCTGGGAAGAGACTAAAGAGGCTGGCATAAAGGTGCATTGGTATCCCGTTCCGTATTCGAACCACATGAGCTTCGTTGAGCGCGTTGTAGCCTTTCTTCGCTTTGCCTATGCCGCCGCGCGTAAAGCTGCATCGTTCGACGCTGATGTGGTGTTTGCCACCAGCACCCCGCTCACAATTATTTTGCCTGGCCTGTTTGCTGCTTGGCGCCGGCGAGTGCCTCTGGTTTTTGAGGTGCGCGACATGTGGCCAGCGGTGCCTATCGCCATGGGTTACCTTAACAACCCTGTCTTACGCATGGGGGCAAAATGGCTGGAACTTATTGCCTATCGCAGATCTCGCCACATCGTGGCTTTGGCACCAGGCATGCGGGATGACATAGTGGCTACTGGCATCGCACCAGAGAAGGTGACCGTAATCCCTAATGGTTGCGACATCGACATCTTCGGGGCGGAGTTGTCGTCTGAGGCTAGTGCCGTCCGTGAGAGTCATCAGTGGCTGCAACAGCGCAAGCTGGTCCTGTTCGCCGGAACGCTTGGTCGGGCCAATGGCGTGGGCTTCATGGTTCAGGTGGCGGCAGCGATGCGAAATATCGATTCGGAGGTACGCTTTGTCGTGATTGGTGATGGCGCTGAATCCGGGCAAATTGCCGATTCTGCAAGAAAGATCGGGGTACTAGATTCGTCTTTCTTTATGTTACCCGCTATGCCTAAAACTCAGCTTGCATCTTGGATTGCGGCATGTGACTTCACTATTGGTCTCTTTTCCGGGCCACGAGTCCTTTGGAAAGATGCCGTACAGAATAAATTCTTTGACTCATTGGCAGCAGGAAAACCAGTGGCTTGTAATTTCTATGGTTTTCAATCTGAACTGGCTGTGGACTGTGGTGTCGGTTTGATTTTACAGCCAGACAATCCAACACTCGCAGCACAACAGCTAAATGAAAAATTGAACGATCAAGAATGGTGCGCTACCGCAGGAAGCCGGGCTAGCGAGCTGGCTCGTAATGAATTTAGTCGTGATCATCTGGCTGCTCAGTTGGAGTCTGTATTACGTTCTGTGGCATTTGACGGTCGCTCTTAAATGTCTGAAAGGTCTGAATTGAATTTTTGTCGAGTTGTTGAATTTGTCCGGGGTATGTACGGTAACGATTTTATCCCCCTGCACCGCCCCGTCTTTGAAGGCAATGAGCGCCAGTACTTGTTCGATTGCATCGATTCCAACTTCGTGTCTTCCGTGGGTGCCAAGGTCACCGAGTTTGAGCAGCAGATTGCGGCTTTTACCGGCGCACGGTTTGCCATTGCCACGGTCAACGGCACGGCGGCTTTGCATGTGGCCTTGCAGCTGGCTGGGGTGGGGCGAGACGACGAGGTGATTTCGCAGGCGCTCACCTTCATTGCCACCTGCAATGCACTTAGCTACACCGGTGCGCATCCGGTGTTTGTGGATGTCGATCGCGACACCTTGGGCATGAGCCCGGCAGCACTGCGCCGTTTTTTAGCGACATACGCCGAGCAGCGCGACGGGTGCGTCTGGAACAAATCCACCGGTCGCCGTATTGCCGCCTGTGTGCCGATGCATACCTTCGGCCTGCCGTGCCGCATCGAAGAAATTGCCGTGATTTGTGCCGAGTGGGGGATTGCGCTGGTGGAAGATGCCGCCGAGTCGCTGGGTAGTTATGTCGGCGAGCGGCATACCGGTACATTCGGCGTGTTCGGCAC
>SXGR01004608.1_pt1 | contig 11688 bp, 8 predicted proteins | sample 3174711 | NCBI WGS metagenome assembly SXGR01 (sample SAMN11356860, study PRJNA531348) | freshwater metagenome | isolation source: freshwater sample F1-60 | place: China: Fuxian Lake, Yuxi | collected 2017-12-25
CTGCTGCACGCAGGCGTGGGACTCGCTGTGCGTGGCCTATGCGGCTGCCGCCTGCTCTGCGCAGTGCGAACCCCCCTGTCCGCAGGGCTCGGTGACGGAGAGCGAGCAATGTGGCCAGTACCTCAACGATGCATGCATCGCGCCGGTGCCAGGCTCGCAGGCGCAGCCGCTCACCGGGGGCAGGGCATGTGGCTGGCTGACCTACGAGCCTGCCGGCGGTCTCACGAGGATCGACGTCGACGTCTGGTCGCTCAACGTGCCGGATCCTGATGGCGACGGCCTCGCACGGGTGACTCTTGGCTTCACCTGCAATGCGGGCACCTTCGCGGTGCTCGTCCCGGCTGGAAGCTGCGCCATCGCCCAAGCGCCGGTCCATGCGCAAGTCTCAAGCTGCATTGAAGCAGTCGACCAGGCGTGCATTGCCGCGGGCCAATGGTGGGTGGTGTGCACTTCGGGCACCTTCCCGCAGCAGCAGGCCCCTCAAACCTACCCATGCCCAGGCAGGCCGTACTCGCTCCGGGTCGAGATCGACCAGGTCTGTGTGCTGCCGTGCAACTCGGCTGAACCTTGCCTCTCCCCGCATGCGACACCGGGCTGCTCGGATGCAGCCTGCTGCGCTGCGACCTGCGCCGTCGACCCCTACTGCTGCGACGAGGAGTGGGATGCAGGGTGCGTGACGGCCGCCGTGCAGGCGTGTGGCATCGCACCGCCATCGAATGATGCATGCACCGGCGCCACGCCGCTGGTGCCTGGCACGCCACTGCTCGTGGAAACCGGTGCCGCCACGGCCAGCGGGCTGCCGTTCCCTGCCGGCTGCGTGGGCACCGGCACGATCGCCGGGAATGATGTTTGGTGCTCGATCGGACCACTGGACCGAGCCACCACAGTGCTCGTCTCGACCTGCTCGAACAACACGCTGTTCGACACGTTGCTCGTCGCCTATCGCGGGGGCTGCACCGGCTTGCAGCCTGCCGCCTGCAGCGACACCGGGCTCTGCCCGCCGCAGTCCAACGCCGAACTCTCGATCGATGTTGCCTGCGACGAGGTGGTCTTCGTGCGTGTCCTTGGCCGACAGGGCAATCTCGGTCGTGCGAGCGTGCTGCTGTCGGTTCCGGGTGCACCACCGTGCCCAGGTGCGTGTCCCGCCGACCTCGACAGCAACGGCACCACCGACGGCGCCGATCTGGGGCTCTTGCTCAGCGGTTGGGGCGTCGATGCCACTGGCGACATCAATGGCAACGGAATCGTCGACGGTGCTGACCTCGGCGTGCTCCTGAGCGCGTGGGGCCCGTGCCAGTGATGCACCAATCAAACGCAAGCGTCACGCGGATGCGTTGATCCCGGGCGTTGCTGCCGACAGCGCGCGCCGCATGACCTTGCCGGTTGGATTGCGAGGCATGGCCGCGAGCACGCGGAACTCGCGCGGGACCTTGTAGCCGGGCAGCCGTTCGCGACACCACGCACGCACCGCATGCTCATCGAAGGCAGCGCCCTCGTGCAGTTCGAGGAAGGCGAGCGGAACCTCGCCGCGGGATCCATCCGTCATCCCGATCACGGCGCTTTCCTTGATCGAGGGCTCGTGATTCAGGACCTCCTCGATCTCGCGGGGGAAGACATTCTCGCCGGCGATGATCAGCATCTCCTTGATGCGACCGGTGATGGACAGGTGCCCATCTTCATCGAGCCGCCCCTGGTCGCCGGTGCGGAACCAACCAGCTGCATCGAACGCCGCGGCTGATTCCGCCGGCAGGTTGAAGTAGCCCCTCATCACGTTCGGGCCCTTGATCCTGACTTCGCCGTCCTGGCCCTGCGGCACGGGATGGCCATCCGCATCAGCGAGCAGGAACTGCACGCCGTCGAGCGGCCGACCGACGCTCTTCCAGCGATACTCGTGCGGAAGGCACCAGCTCACGACTGGGCTTGTCTCGGTGAGCCCGTAGCCCTCGGCGATGCGCACGCCGAACGTCTGGTGGAAGCCGTCGCTGACCGACTGCGGCAGAGGCTCGCCGCCACTCACGGCGAACCGCAGCGAGGAGAACGCATCCCTCGGAGCATCCTTCACCGAGCGCAGGGCGTTGTACATGCTCGGGATCGCCACGAGCGCCGTGGGCCGATGGCGCACGGCCAGGTCGACGATCCGCTTGGGTATGAAGCGCGCGGTGTAGACCGCCCTTGCACCGACGGCCAGCGGCATCATGGTGAGCACGGTGAAGCCGAAGCTGTGGAACTGGGGCAGCACGCCGAGAACGACATCATGGCTGCCGAAGCTCGCCCAGTCCCGGACCTGCCGTACGTTGGCCCAGAGGTTGTCTTCGGTGAGCATCACGCCCTTGGGGCGGCCGCTCGTGCCGCTGGTGTAGAGAAGGAGCGCCAAGCGATCCGCACGGCTTGGCACGCAGCAGCGCGGCCGAGGCACGGACTTGACCTTGAGATCCTCCATCTTCAAGGCCCGCACGCCCTCAGGCAGACCCTTGGTGAACTCAAGCATCGGACCCACCGTGACGCAGCAATCGATCGAGGCATCGCGGCAGACATGTCCCATGTCCTGCGGCGTGAACAGGTAGTTCAGCGGCACGCAGGTGCGGCCGGCCATCCATGCGCCCAGCGTGGCGGCCGGAAAGAGCCCGGAGGTCGGCAGCATGATGCCCACCCGATCCGCCGTAGTCGCGCGCTCGATCGCCGTAGCGATGTGGCACGCCGTCCACCAGAGCTGCCACGCAGGCCATGAACGCTGGTCATCGACGACAACGGTGCGCAAGGGGCGGAGTGCAAGACGACGGAGGATGGCGTTGCCGAGCTGCATGGCGTGAGGTGTACAGTACGACGCATGCTGAGAGGCCTCAACATCGTTGCATTCGCGCTCGCGCTCATGGCCGTCGCCCTCGGATGTGAAACGACCAAGAAGGTCGGAACGCCGCTTGATCGTGCACGGGAGTTCTACGAGGATGGCGACATGGATGATGCGTTCGTGCTGGCCTCCGAGGCGGCAGCATCCACCGACGCGGTGACGATGCAGCGGGCCCAGCTCGTGGCCGGGCTTTCGGCCATGGACATGGGGCGCCCCGATGCTGAGTCGTGGCTGCTGAAGGCCTCGACCGGCCCGGATGGCGAGGCTGCAGGCACGGCGCTCGCCTCGATGGCCACGATCCAGGAGCGCAGTGGTCGCATCGAGGCCGCGGCGCAGTCGATGCACCGCGCCAGCATGATGCTCTCGGGCAGCGAACAAGGACGAGCCCGCAGCGAGGCACAGCGGCTGGCCAAGGCCGTGCCATCGAAGTCGAAGCCGTCCAGCGATGCTGCGCAGGCCTCGAGCCTTGGTTCCCAATCAGGAGCCCAGAAGGCAGCAGGCACCAACAAGCCGGAGGCTCCCAAGAAGGCAGCCAAGGCGGATCCTGCAAGCAAGGTCCAAGCGCCGGCGGCCAAGCCATCGTCGGAGAAGTGGACGCTCCAGGCCGGCGCCTTCGAATCCAAGAAGAAGGCCGACATACTCGCCGCCGAGCTGGAGAAGGAGACGGACGCTCGCGGACTGCCAGTCCCGGAGGTCGTCACCGTGAAGGTCCGTGGCAAGGCCATGTACCGCGTGCAGGTCGGCGTTTACGACTCGCGTGAGCTCGCCAAGGCGGCACTTGAGACATGGGGCCGCAAGGGCATCCTGCTCGGGACGACGGACTGAGCTTGGAGCCCTGCCGGAGAGCGCAACCAGGTCTCGATCCAATCGTGTCCTGCACGACTGCACCGGCCTCGATCGGCAGCGATCAGGACTCGTCGTTCATCAGGAACGTGGCGACGTGCTCGAAGTACGCCATCATGGCCGGTCGTTCAGCCTCAGGAATGGCCGCGTCATCAAGTGCGCCACGCATGACCTCGACCCAATCGTTGCGCTCCTGCAGCCCGATGCGGAACTGCATGTGTCGCATACGGAGGCGTGGGTGTCCCTTGCGGGCGCTGTAGGCCTGCGGCCCACCGAAGTATTGGATCAGGAACTCCGCCTGAGTCCGGATGGCCTCATCGAGCTCGTCGGGGAACATGGGCCGCAATCGTGGGTGGCGCTCGATGCGCGCATAGAACGCGCGAGCGATCGCCCAGAACGGCTCCGCACCAAGGCGGTCAAAGAGATTCTGCTGGCCAGTTCCGGCATTCGATGCATCGCTCATGGCAAGGTCGATGGTAGGGTGCGTGGATGCTCACCATGGTGGCGCTGGCGCTCGGCTTGATGACGGTCCCGCCACCAGCTGCGGCGCCTGTGGGCACAGCTCTCCCGCCTCGACTCGAGCAGAACAGGCCGGTGCCTTCGTGCGTGCCGGGAACCGGTTCGAGCCTCTTCAGCACGCTGCACCAAGCCAAGGCAGCCGAGAAGGACGTGCCGATTCCCTCGGGGGTCAGCGACGCCGAGGCCCGCAGGGCAATCCAGCGGCTCTCGTCGCCCAAGCCGGCGCTGCGCGAGGAGGGCTTGCGCATGCTGCGGACCTTCACCACCCCGGAAGGTCAGTGGGCGATCTATCAGGCGAGTCGAGGCACTGCAGGGCCGATCAAGATGCAGGTGCTTGAGCACCTTGCTTCACTCGGTTCATCCGGGCAGGCGGGGCTGACGTGGATCGCGATCCACGACCGCGATGCTGCCATTCGCAACGAGGCAGCCGAGCGGATCGAGCAGCCACCATCGAACGAGGCCCTTGCCGTGCTTGAGGGCGCCTTGCGAAGCCCCAATCACATGGTGGTCAACCAAGCCGGCCTGCTTGCCGGCCAGATCAACGCGATCAAGGCGATTCCCCTGCTGATCGCCGCGCAGTTCGCCCAAGATCCGGTGCAAGACCAGTCGGATCTTGCCTGGATCGCGATCGGCACGCAGCGCAGCTACGTGGCCAATCTGATCCCGATCACTGGCAACTCCTCGGCGGGCTTCCAGCCCGTGATTGGACAGATCTACGAAGGGGTTGTGATGGCGATTGACGAGGCAACGGCGGTGGCCACGACCTATCGACCGGGCGTGCACCAGTCGCTCATGGCCCTTGCCACGCTGGACTCAGGTCAGAGCACCGCCCACTTGGGCTGGGACTTGAACGCGTGGGTTGGGTGGTACAACGACTCGTACCTGCCGATCCTTGCCGCGCGCGCCGCTGAGACGCCGCCCGCCAGCGAGCCCAAGTGAACATTCTGTTGCGTGAGGTCGCGCGCGGCGTGCTCACGAGGCTCGGTCGAGCACACGCATCGTGTCCATCAGCCTTTCGTACTGCCAGGAACGGTTATGCGGTGCTGCACTGATCCGCAGCAACCAGTCGCCGTGGAGTTCCATGCACGGCAACTCAATGGAACCGGCCGCAAGGATCGCTGCCTGCAAGGCCTCGACCGAACCGAATCGTTCGCGCCAGCGGGCATCCAGCCTGCATGCGGCCATGGAGCCACGCATCGATCCATCGGCCGGCGAGATGGGCTCGAAGAATCCTGAGTCCACCATCAGGCCATGCGCCCATTCGGCGAGTTGCTTGTTGTGGTCCATCACGACGCCTTCGCCGAAGGCGTTCATCCAGGCGATGGCATCGGTGATCGCCATCCATGCTCCGACATCGCGAGTCCCCTGCCAGCTGAACTCGAGGTCCATGCCGGCACCGTAGTGATGGCTGATCGAAACGGGGTGCGTTTCACGCGCGCGCGCGGCGGACGCGTAAAGGAACGCACATCCCTTGGGTGCATACACCCACTTGTGCAGGTTGCCGGTGTACCAGTCGGCCCCGAGGGCATCGAGTTCAAGAGGCAGCATGCCCGGAGCATGCGCACCGTCGATCATCACGGCCACGCCACGCGCGTGGCATGCGGTCACGATCTCCTTGATCGGGATGATCAGCGCGGTCGGACTCGTGACGTGGTCCACCACCACGAGTCGGGAACGTGCGGTCAGTGCCGCGACCACTCGCGCCACGATGTCATCGCTCGACCGGATCGGCAACGGAATCTGGACTTCGCGAATCGCGACCTCGTGCAAGTCCCGCTCCCGGAAGAGCGCTTGCCGGACCGCGCCGTAGACATGGCCAGTGGTCACGACCTCGTCACCGGGTTGCCAGGCGATGTTCCGGAGCACGGCGCCAATGCCCGCGGTCGCGTTCTCGATCAGCCCGAGGCGATCCGGCGGGGAACCCACCAAGCGCCCCAACGCCTCCTTGGGTGCCCTCAGGAGCTCCGCCACGCCCCGGCCCAGTCGTGCGATGGGTTGGGCCTCGATGAACCGCCGGTGGCGCTCAGCAGCCTCTGCGACCGCCAATGGCAGGCTGCCAAAGGACCCATGGTTCAGAAAGATGATGGACGGGTCCCAAAGCCATCCGTGATCGGTCCCGGGAAGCGGCTTGGGGGGGCTTGGGTACGTCTGAACCATGTCGGTAAACCTATCGCAAGGCTCGTCACACCCGGAGACCCCGCTCGTTCCCTACCATATCCCGAACAAAAGTTCGGGTCCAGGAAAGGACCTGACCGATGCACTCCTCCATGACCATCCTCACTCCCGATGAAGTCCACGCCATGCGCAGCCGCGCCGCCGCCCCGTTGGTGCAGTTGGGGCCCGGCGGCGACTTCACGCGATACGTGGTCGAGCAGGATGACGGCCTTGCGGTCATCAGCCATCGTCGTGCTCCGCTGATGCAAGCCACCGAGCCGATCGAGCAACCGTCCATCCTCGATGAGCCATGCGATGGCACCGGCCTTGGCCTGCGCCGCGGAGCAGCTGTCATCAATGCCATCTTTGGTGCACCCACGCCTTCCCCCACCGCCAATGCCATGCCCGGTCCGCTCCGCGGCTGGCGTGGTGCGCTTCGTGTCGCGCTCCAGCCCATCGACTGGCTTGACGACCTTTTAGGCCTCACCCGCATCGAATTGCCGCTCCAACCGATTCCCGTCCTCGTTTCCTCCCGAACGCACGCATCAGGAACCACCCATGAACCTCACACCCAAGCAGCTGCGCATCTACGAACTGGTCCGTCAGTGGCGGAACGATCGGGGCTATTCCCCAACGATGCAGGAGCTGGCCGACGAGCTCGGCGTCAGCAAGGTCACGGTGTTCGAGCATGTCCAAGCGCTCGTGGAGAAGGGCGTGCTCTCGCGCAACCCGAACAAGGCGCGCTCTTTGGCGCTGATCGTCGATGACGAGCCGCTCCCGATCCGCGGCACCGCCTCCAGTGACGCACTGACCCTGCCACTGCTTGGCCGCATCGCCGCTGGCCACCCCGTCGAGAAGTTCGAGCAGGATGAGACCCTCAGCCTCGGCCAGGTCTTCGGCCCGGCGCGCGGCAGGCACAACGAGATGTTCGCGCTCCAGGTCGAGGGCATGAGCATGAGGGATGAAAGCATCCTCGATGGTGACTACGTGATCGTCGAGCGTCGCTCCACCGCTCGAAATGGCGATCGCGTCGTGGCGCTCCTGCCCAACGGGGAAACCACGCTCAAGACCTTCTTCCGCGAGCGCAATGGCCGCATTCGGCTGCAACCCGCCAATCCGGAGTTCGATCCCATCATCGTCGATGAGTGCCAGGTCCAGGGCATCGTCATCGGGGTCATGCGGCGGTACTGAATCTCGCGCTCAGCATGCGCTCAGCATGCGCTCAGCGGATCAGTTTCGATGAACATCCACAGCACACCCGTCGCGGGTGGGGCCAACATCAGTGCAGTGCGGATTGGCACGCCTCGATCAGCGGCTGAATGAACGCACCCGCCCGCTCGTGCGCCGTTGCGGGATCTCCCTCCATGGCGCGGACCAGCGCACTGCCCACGATCGCTGCATCCGCGTGATGAATCACCATGCGGACGTGCTCAGCCGTCGAAATACCGAACCCGACCGCGATGGGCAGCGCCGTCTGGGCGCGGAGCGCCGCGACCGTGGCCGCCACATCAGGCGGGGCATCGCCCGCACCGGTCAATCCCGCGCGGGCAAGCGCGTAGACGAATCCCCGGCACCGTGCGGCAATGGCCTGAATCCGCTCGGGTGTCGAGGTGGGCGCCACGAGCAGCGCCAGTCCCATGCCCAGCCGATCAACCGCCTCGAGCACCTGATCGGCCGCATCAAGATCCATGTCCGGCACGATCAGGGCATCGAACCCGGCCTCGTGGGCGTGTCGGACGAACTCGGTCCCGCCATGGCGTTGGACGATGCTCATAGACACCATGGCGATGAGTCCGCAGGCCACCTGTGGCCGGATGGTCCTCACGGCATCCATCGTGGCGGCGACGGTCGTGCCCGCGCGGAGTGCCCGATCCATGCTTGCTGCAATGACGGGGCCATCGGCGATGGGGTCACTGAACGGGAAGCCAACCTCAATGGCCGCCACACCGAGCCGGTCGAGGGTCCTGATCGTGGCCATGGTGGCCTCGAGCGATGGCGAACCAGCGGTCACGAACGGCATCAGGCTGCCGCGGCCAGCGGCCCGGTCGTTCTGAAGGCGTTGGAACATGCGCTGCATGGGTGACAAGCGTAGTAGCCCAGCTCGGATTCGAACCGAGGTCGTATCGATTATGAGTCGACTGCTCTGGACCGCTGAGCTACTGGGCCGGAATCCAACGGCCTCATCCTAGCGAAGCCATGGTGTGATATCGGCTGTCCAAAATTCGATCGGGCATCGCCGCTGGCTGCTGGCGGCCGGCTTCTACAACCTCGCTTGGGGTGCGGTCGTGGTGCTGCTACCCGACCTCATGCCCCGCCTGGCGGGCATGGAGGCCTTCGTGGGGCCAGCCCGTGGCATCTGGCAGTGCCTCGGCATGGTGATTGGCGTCTTTGGAGTGGGCTACCTCTGCGCGAGCCTCGACCCCATCCGCCACTGGCCCATCACCCTCGTTGGGCTCCTCGGCAAGATCTTCGGGCCCATCGGCTTCGTGTGGTGCGCCAGCCGGGGCGAGATTCCCTGGAGCTTCGGCTGGACGATCCTGACCAATGACCTGCTCTGGTGGATCCCGTTCGGGCTCGTGCTGCGCGATGCGTGGCGGACCTCGACGCAGGACGACGCCCACCTTCCGGTGCTGACCCGGGGCGAGGCCATGGCAATCGCCGTGGACCAGCACGGAACGAACCTGATCGAGCTGAGCCGATCACAACGTCTGATGGTGGTCTTCCTTCGGCACTTTGGCTGCACGTTCTGCCGTGAAACGATCGCTGACCTCGTCCGCGGCGAAGAGGAACTCCGCCGTCGCGGTGTGAGCATCGTCGTGGTCCACATGGCAACCGAGGCAGAGGCCGCCGGCTTCCTTGACGCGCACGGTGCCGGACGTTGGCACCGTGTGAGTGATCCTCGACGACGCATCCATGCTGCGTTCGGCCTCACCCGCGGCTCGTTCGCCGGGCTGTTCGGACCGATGGTCTGGTGGCGAGGTACCCATGCCCTGGCCAAGGGTCACGGCGCTGGTCAGCCCATCGGCGATCCGCTGCAGATGCCGGGCGTGTTCGTGGTGCATCGCGGGCGAATCGAGGCAGAGTTCCGTCATCGAACCGCCGGTGATCGCCCGGACTACGGGAACCTGGCGCAGATGGTTGCGTCATAACCCCCTCAGGGCGGTTGCAGGACCGGCCGCTACGCGCCACACTACGGGTTCGTGATCACCACAGTCCTCATCCAGGTGCTGGTGCTTGTCCTCACGCTCGCTGCGGCGAGTGGAGCCGTGCCCTTGGCGGCTGGGCGACTCGATGACACGGTGCTCGTGGATGGCCCTGGAGCAGTCCGGGCGCCTTCACGCTCCTCCAACCCGGCCAGTGCCGTGGCCGGGGCCGCTCCGCGCGGCGCCTGCCCCAGCGTGACCGCAGGTCGCGCGTTGGCTTCGGTCGACCAAGGCCGCGGCCCGATGCCGCCTCCGACGGCCTGAGTGCCGTCGCGCGTCGAGCCTTCCTCTCCCCGAACATCACGAACTCGTGAGCCCGTCGCCGTGCGACGCGCTCCACGACCACCGCAAAGGACCAATCATGGCCGTTCCCGTCATCAGCTCCGTCATGCGTTCGCTCTTCGGCACCCGCAACCAGCGCATGGTCAAGCGCTACCTGCGCATCGTCGACCAAGTGAATGCGCTTGAACCCTCGATCCGCGCCCTGACCGATGCTGAACTCCGCGAACGTACGGCGCAGTTTCGCGCGCGTGTGGCCAACGGGGAGGATCCCCTGTCGTTCCGGCACGAAGTCTTCGCCGTGGCGCGCGAGGCCATGGACCGTTCCGTCGGCATCCGCAACATCCTGAATCCTGATCTCGCTTTCGATGCATCGACCTTGCCGGACGAGGCCCGCGCCATGCTTGAAGCGGCGCGAGCCCAGGCTGCACTGCTTCCGGATGCGGCGCCCGAGGGCGATCTGCTTGGCTGTAGCGCCCCAACGCCGGCCTGGGTCACGATGGATCTGCCGAATGCGCTGTACGAGGCGGTGCGTGCCGTGCTCCCGATGTCCAAGCCTCCCTTCCGAGCACGCCCCTTCGACGTGCAGATCATCGGGGCCATCGTGCTCTCCGAGGGCAAGATCGCCGAGATGAAGACCGGTGAAGGCAAGACGATCGTTGCACCCTTGGCGAGTTTCCTCGCTGCCGTCAGCGGCCACCAAGTGCATGTGGTGACGGTCAACGACTACCTCGTGCAGCGCGACCGAGACTGGACGTTCCCCTTCTTCCGCGCGCTCGGGCTGACCGCGGGCGCGATCCACCCGGTCCACATGCAGTCGACCGATGGCAAGCAGTCCGCCTACCGGTGCGACGTCGTGTACGGCACCACAGCCGAGTTCGGATTCGACTACCTGCGCGACAACATGAAGCAGCGCACCGAGGACCAGGTCCAGAAGCGGCGCGACTTCGTGATCGTCGACGAGGTTGACTCGATCCTCATCGATGAGGCACGCACACCACTGATCATCAGCGGCCCCGCCTACAACAAGGCGCCCCGCTATGACCTGGCGGATCGCCTGGCACGCCATCTCGTGGAGCGCCAACAGGCGTGGAGCGAGGCTGAAGAGGCAGTATCGAAGGCCCGCTCCATGGCTGCTGGCCTTGAGGGCGATCTTCGCAACGTGCGCGATGCGTCGCAGAAGCCCGACTTGCGCAAGAAGCTCGATGAAGCCCGACGCTCGATCCCTCGGCTCGAGGTCGAGCGCGACCGCCATCCCCAGTACTACGAGGTCGAGCTCGACAAGAAGCGCGCCACGATCACCAGCGCCGGCATTGCCGAGGCGCAGCGGGTCTCGGGGATCGGCTCGTTCTACGTTGGCGAGAACATGGACATGCCGCACCTGCTCGAGCAGTCGGTCAGGGCGCACACCGTCTACCAACGCGACCGCGACTACGTGATCGCGCAGGACGAGACCGGCCAGCTCGGCGTGGTGATCGTCGACCAGAACACGGGCCGCAAGATGGTCGGAAGGCAATGGTCCGACGGCCTGCACCAGGCGGTGGAGGCAAAGGAAGGCGTTGCCATCAAGCAGGAAACGCAGACCATGGCCACGATCACGGTGCAGAACTACTTCAAGCTCTACCGCCATCGCGCCGGCATGACCGGGACCGCCGACACCGAGGCGGAGGAGTTCCATGAGATCTACCGGCTCGACGTGGTGAGCATTCCCACCAACCTGCCGATCGCGCGCGACGACCGGGATGACCAGGTCTACGTGAGCGTGAAGGACAAATGGAGCGCGGTGATCGAGGAGATCCGCCGCCACCACGACCTCGGCCGTCCGGTGCTGGTGGGCACGAC
>SXGR01145997.1_pt1 | contig 11682 bp, 12 predicted proteins | sample 3174711 | NCBI WGS metagenome assembly SXGR01 (sample SAMN11356860, study PRJNA531348) | freshwater metagenome | isolation source: freshwater sample F1-60 | place: China: Fuxian Lake, Yuxi | collected 2017-12-25
CAACATTGCGCCTGGAACCCGGCGCTCCAACACGGCGAGCACATCGTGGCGCCGTGGTATCTGCGGAACAGTGCCCACGAGCTCCGCGAGTTCATCGATCTGATCGACCCGTCGGATGATGACTTGCACGGGGCTGGGCTCACCCAGATCCAGACGATGATCGGCCAGTTGGATGACCTGATGCGGACCAACATCCTCAAGCTGGTTGGCCGCCCAGCCGACACCCACATGACGGCAGCCCTCGGTGGTCTGCCTTCAACTGGCCTGCTCAAATTTCTTGGGCGCCTGGCGGCATCCAAGCTGAGGCTTCCGAAGGAGCAGGGAGAATTCGCGGATGTCGTGAACTTCACATCCTGGGTGCTGGCCGAGCACACACGGATTCTGATCCGCGGTGTGAATGGGAGTCCGGTTCGGCTCTGCATCTTGGGCGAGCTGATGTGTGAAATCCAAACCGCCCTCGATGAGCTGACTTCCTACCTCGACTACATCCTCAGCCTCGAATCGGAAGCCGAGGCCGCGTGATGTCGCCGGCCACCCGGCATATTTGCGCCGGGTGGCAACAGGAACAAACACACACGATGCATCACGAACAAATCTCTGCCGATGTTCAGCGGCTGGTCCAGCGGCTTGGCCCGGTGAAACTCGCAACGCGGTTGTCCCCCGCAACAGGCTGGACCCCCAGCCCTGCCACCAACTTGGACCTTGCCGAGCTTGGTGTTGCCCTCGCCCTTGGTGAACCCAGCGCTGGCCTATGCGGACTTCAGTTCACCCGCGGCAACGGGCTGGACGGATTCCTCGCCGCCAACCCCGCCCTGCACCCGACGCTCCGCGTGGAACAGGCCGGGACAATTACCCTGCTACTGCGTGTGGATGGGCCGCTCCCGTCCTCGCGGAGTGGTGAGGACGTTGCGTGGCTTTCAACTGGATCGTTCCTGCCTGTAATCCGCCGCCAGCCAACGCCATGGCACGGGCTGGCTGGCTGCGTGACGCCCAATCCTGCACCCGCCGTCAAGCTGGCGGAACTGGATTGGCGTCCGCTTGGCAGCCTCGGCCGCTCCCTGTTGCGCGACGCACTGTTGCCCCAGCACGGCCCGGTGTTCGCCAGCCCGGTTGCCGCCCGGGGTCGGTTGAACCTGCGCTTCTGGTCGGCATACCTGCTCGCGGATCTGCGGCTGCGCTTCCACGCCCGGCGCGGCGTCTTTGAGCAACACGATACAGGTGTTGGGGCTTGGGTGGAGCGGGTTCAACCAGTCGTCCAACAGCTAGCCGATCAAGCCGTCCACCAGGCCACCGCCGAGTGGGGATCAGCTCACCAACCCCGCCCGGTCGAGCTGCGCCGCTTGGTCGCGCAGATGAAGCTGGCCGGAACCGTGGACGTGCCGGACGCGCGCGAGTTCTTCCGGCAGTGCCTCGTCGAAGGTCTGGTCCGTCAGTCAGGGGCCAGCGTGACCGGGGCCGAAGTGCTGGGCATGGTCGCCCGCCGGCATCAGCAGGACGAACGCCCGATGCCCTCCCGCTCCCTCGCCGGACGCTGGATCAACGCCCTCGTGTTCGAAATCTTCAGCGCGCCGCAGCATCGCAACCTCAAGCCCGACAGAAAGTGGGCGCGTGGTTTTCGCGGTCTGTGCCTGCGCGAGGACGGTGTCAGCACGGCGGACAGCGAACCTTCGGAAGGCAAGGCGGGACGGGAGCAGACGGGAGCAGACGGGTTGGTGTCCAACAAAGAGGCAATCACCGCGACCGACGGCTTGTCGGGTTGATGCAATCGGTTAGGTCTCTTTCCCATCATGAGCAACAACACCGAGTCTGAAATGCACAGCAGCGATACGCCGGCGCTTGCCGCCGATGCCCTGCGGATCCGTTATGCGTTGGAGGTAAAGGCGGCGGATCAGGTGGTGCTCGACATCCACGGAAGCGTAGATCTGCACCACGCGCTCCACCCCGAAGCCCGACGTGACACTACCGCCAACTTCAACCGCTTGATGGGATTGCTCCTGTTCCAGCCGGCCCTCATCCAGTTGAACACGTTTGTGAACGACCGCCGACGTGCCGACATCGCCGCACGCGACGCCCTCGAGCAATCACAACCGGGGGCGACTGGTGCCGAGTCAACAATGCCGGTGGCCGAGGAACCGGAGGCGCCACCAGCTCTTGCTCCAACTGCGCCACTTGCCGCACTCACCGCATGAACACTTCGATCTCGATGAGTGGATTAACCGGCGCTGCGCAAGTCCGGATGGACGCCGAGCGGATTGCGGAACTGATGGATTACCTCCCGACGGAATGGTTCGTCGGTTTGATGCCACTTGATTGGCCGGAGGCACGCCGGCGGCAAGAGGCGGAGAAACGCCGGGCCAAGATGCGCTACGACCCGGCATTCGGGTGGTGGTTCGCGGAACTCCATGCTCAACGTGACCTGCCGCTGCCAGTGCTGGCGATGGATGATGCGCTTGTTGACGCCCACCGTTTCCTTTCCAGCGGCGTGGCCACGCCCGACTTCGCGCGAATGCTCGCCATCGCCGGGCACCCATTGCTCGCGCCGGCCGTGCGCGCATTGTTGGTCGCGTCGGACGCCAACGTGGATGCCATCGCAGCTTGGCTCGGTGAGCAGTGCGCCCTGGTGGACTGGTTCGCCCTGCTGTTATGGAACTGTCCTTATCGCCGTGAGGAGCGGGCATTTCTGCTGGCTCAGGTCTTTCCGACTTCGCGACTGGCGGCACTGGATCAGGGGAGCGCGCCGACGTGGGAGCGTTCGTTGCTACAGTTGGCTTGGGTGGGTGGAATGAGCGCAGTATGGGAAGCGTTAGGCGCTCAGCCCGGGAGCGGGGATTTTGCGGCGACGTTGGACGACTTGGAGACAGCCCTGGTGCGGGAGGCAAGCCAGCAGGCGCGGATGGGCGGATATGCCCGCCACCAGCACAGCCCCGCGCTCCGCGAGGCCACGCGGCTCGTGCATGCCAAGAAACTGCATGAGCTTCAACAACCGCCGCCGCCCAAATTCGGCACCGGCGGGCTTGAGGATATTTCGCGTCGCCATTACGTCTCCGAGGAGATTATGGCGCACGCCAAACGCGCCAACGCACCCGCGCCAGAACACCCAGGCGACGCGGAAATCCGCGCGAAGCTTCGCTCAGTTCGCCGCAAACCGGCCGGCGAGACGACAGTCCCAAAGCCGGGATCATCCAATGCAACACCACCATGAACACCATCGACACACTCCTAACCGAAATGCAGCCGGTGCTCACGCCGCCGAACTGGTCGCCGCAAGCTGACCGGGACTACTTCACGGATCGCGTGATCCTTGACGACCCCATGGACGCGAACGTCAGCACCGCCGCCGAGAAGGCTGCTGACGGCCATGAACAACTGGCAGAGGCGCTGCGCCAATTGCTGGGCCGGCTCCTCCACCGCGATCCCGCCCGGCGCAAGTTGGCGGCGCGGCTGCCCCTCGTCGAGCAGCTCAGCGTCATCAAGCTGCTGGTCGCCGCCCGGCAGGCCGATGACAGCGAAGCACTCCGGCGCGCGTTGTTGACCGCCGACTTCGCCGCGCGCGAGCACGACCGGGTCATCGGCCGTGGAATCACTGCGGACAAGCCGTTCAGCCTGTTCGAACTCGTCGAAATCCACGACTGGTGCTGCACGGCGGCACTGAAGCTCACCGAGGTGACGGACACCTGGCCGGCACCTGGCCGGCGCAAACCAGCGGCCACCCCTGCTGCCGCCAACTGAATCACCATCACCCACCCTCTCACATGACTGCCACAATCAAACCAGAGCACCGGCGCCGCGAGCGTGAGCAGGCCGAACGCCAGCTCATCGAGCAGGTGATGGACGATGTCATCTGCGTCCCCGGCAAGAACAGAAGCTCGCTGTTCGACGTCGAAACACTCGCGGACGTGCGCCGCGCGCACACTCGGCTGCGCGGCTACCAAATCATGCTGGCCGACTCGGATGTGCTGCTGCTGCTCGGCCACCAGAACGACAACCTTGTTGCGCTGACGCTCGGCTTGGAGGTTTCATCATCCACCCCTGCCAGGTTGCACCCGCTGCTGCGGCAGACGCTTTGCCTGCACTACGAAACTCATCGCACGCTGCTCTTCCGGCTGGACGGGCTGGCCGTGCCGGAGTTCTGCTCTGTGCGGGGCATCACGTTCCGCTCGCGTGGCACGGAGCCGCTCGTGTTCCGCAACCGCTTTGCCAGCCCGCTTTTGGCCGTCACCGGCAGCCTGCCGGTGCGCCTGCCGGTGGTGGAGATCGCGTGGGGCACGGCGTTCGGATCACGGGCCGAGACTTTCGGGCAGCCGCAGCGCGATTGGCTGGGGGAGGAATCCACTCCAGCCCGGACCAGCAGCCCGCCTCCTAGCGCATCTGACGTTGGCGTTCAGCCACAGTTCACGCCGCCGGGCAGGTGAGTCCTGAACAAACGAGCATCCCACATCCACGAACCACGCAACACCAACATGACTCCCATCTCTCGTTCACAACTGTGGAAGAAGCGGCTTGGTGACTGGGTCGTAAATCCCTACATCGGCTGCGAGCACGGCTGCTTGCACTGCTACTGCCCGGCCATGCCCGGCGTCAAGTTTCACAATGGCGGCCGCAGCCAGGCGGAATGGGGGCACTATCTATTGCCGAAGGAGGGCCTCGTCGAGGCGCTGCGCCGGCAGCTCAAGTCGTTCACGCCGGTCAAGGCCAAGCGCACGGCCTGGGGTGACGGCTGGGTGCTGATGTCATTCCTCACCGATTGCTACACGCCGGCGGAGGCGGAACTGAAACTCACCCGGCAGTGCCTGGAGCTGCTGCTGGACGCCGGGCACAAGGTGCGCGTGCAGACCCGGTCGGCGTTGGTTGAACGCGACTTCGACCTGCTCGTCGCGCACAAGGATCGCGTGCGGCTGGGCACGTCGCTGCCGTATCTCGACGACGCAGTGGCGCGCATCCTGGAGCCGCGCGCGACGGGGCCGACGCGCCGCTTGAAGATGCTGGAGAAGGCGGCGGCACTGGGCATCCCGGTCTATGTCGCCATCGCACCCGTGATGCCGTGGACGCAGCCGGACGAGCTGCGCGGGATCGCGGCGCGGGCCGGTGAACTGGGCGCGACGGAAGTGTTCTGCGAGGTGCTGAACCCGAAGGGCGACAACCTCATCGGCATGGAGCGGGCGCTTCACGAGGCCGGGCGGGATGATCTGGCCGACCATATCCGACGCTATGACAAGGAAGCGTGGGCTCGCGCCACGTTGGCGAGGTTGCGCTTGCTGGCCGGAAGCCGCGCGTTCGTGCCGTGGCCGGACACGGGGCGTGGCTGGGCGAAGAATCTGGCGGAGGAAGACGCGGACTGGCTCAGGCAGTTCCTCCCGGCGAGCTGACTGGGCTACAACAACTCGTATCGTCAGTGGCGAAGTGGTTCGCCGTATGCGATGCGGCCGCCCGACGCATTCCCGCAGAGGGTGTCATTGCAGTGAGAATCCTTGTCAGTCAGCGAAGCGCGGCGTTAAATCCACGGCGAAGAAAGCACCATGTAAAACACGACTACATCACTCTGCGTAGCTCCGGCTACGGTCTGGCTGCAAAACCGCGAATTTTCCTCCCAAGACCGCCTGAGCACGCGCCCAACCGGGCGCGGCTCGGCGTTACTCTTGGGAAGGGCGCTTCGCGGTGCCCGCAGCCGGGGTGCGTCGAGTTCGCGCCCCTTTCAATTCCGTAGCCATGCTGCGCGACGGCCAGCATGAACTATCGCCTCGCCCACTTCTCTGATTTCCATTTCGCCGCTGAAGACGACGACTTTGCTCGCGGGTGTGCGCTCCTTGACGACGCCATTGAGAACGGGGCTGATCATCTGGTGGTCACCGGCGACATCGCCGACGCGGCGCAGATCGAGGTGGTGTCCGGCCTGGTCGCCCATCTCGACCGGCAGGGCTGGGCCAGCGCCGTGCGGCTCACCATTGTCCCCGGCAATCACGACATCTTCCCGCTGTCCTGGAACTCGGTGCCATCCTTTGGCCGGCCAACCTCCCGGTATGAACAGTTCCTGGATGCCACACGCGCGTCGCGGCGGGGCACCAGACGGCTGGTGAAAGGTGATGATTTCCCCTTCGCCAAGGAGCTGGCTCCGGACGTGGTGCTCGTCGGGCTGGACTCCACGCGCAACGGCCAATACAACCCACTCTGCTGGGCGGAGGGAGAACTTCCGGCGGCACACCGGCGGGCCGTGACGAAGTTCTTCGGAGCTCAGTCAGGTGCTGCTCATCGGATCATCGCGATGCACCACCATCCGTGGCCCGAGGACTTCGAACACGGTTGGATTGAGCAAAACTTCACGGAGCCGGAGCCAGCCGTGGTGGAGGCATGGCTGCGCGAGTCCGGTGCCACGCTGACCTTGTGCGGCCATGTCCACGAGAAGTCCTCCATCGAGAGCCGAACCCTTGCCCGACGCTGCCGGGTGCTTCGTTCCGGCACGGCGGGCGGCGTTGACGACCTGGACGACGAAGGGAACAAGCGGCGGATTTACCACCTGATTGACTTGACTCCAAGCGGCCGCCTGAGCGTGGTCCGCCGGGAGTTCAATGATGGCAGGAAGGCACCCAAGAAAACTCGCCGACCCCGTCGCGCATGAACGGCCCAGGTTCAACCGGCAATGTGCTCGCCGCGCTGGCAAGCCTGTTCATCCCCGGCCTGGGGCAACTGCTGCAAGGCCGGTGGCTGCTGGCGGGCTTTCAGTTTGTGCTGGCCGCCGTGCTGTGGTGGTTCCTGCTCGGCTGGATCATCCACATCTGGTCCATCGTGAGCGCGGCGCGGTTCCAGCCCAAGCAGCGGCGCCAATGAAGCCCACTCGTCTTCGACCCTCCCCGGAATCGCCTACCGCAACAGACGAGGGCGGGCGGGCGTTGATCCATCCGTTCTCCGCTGTCCTGCTCGTGGCGGTGGACGCGCTTTGGACTCTCGCCGATTGGGCGGCCGTGTTGTGGCTGGTGACCATCCCGCTGAGCTTCCTTGCTGTGGCCTTCCCCACTCTGCTCATCCAGAAGTTCCTGAACCGCGATCCGCTGCTGCGAGCGGCGACCGTGGCTGCCTTTCTTGGTGTCCTGGCGGCTATTCCGACACCAGTCATGGGCACGGCAGTGGGGGCTTTCGTCCTCGGGCTTGCCGGCTGGCGACGCCTTCAACGCTGACCTCCACCAACCATCCCCATAATGCACCCTCATCCAATCGATCCCGCCACCGAGCGACTGCTGGCCCTCCTTGAGAACTGCGCCAAGGAATGCAAACGCCACCTGGAAAATGCGGGGTCGCTGGAACTCACGATTCAGGAGGCGGTGCGGCGCGTGGTTCGCCAACTCGCACGCAGTCGCAAGGAGTTCGACTCCAAGCTGTTTATCCTGCTCGTGTTTGGCCCGCTCAAGAGCGGCAAATCCACACTGGTCAACTGCTTGGTTCGAAACGAAGTCAGCCCCACGGCATTGGGGATCAGCACGACCAAACGCCCGTGCATCATTCTTAGGGCCAACGGTGCAGCCCACGCTGCTGAACAGTTTTTCGAAGCCGGGCGCAATGCCAAGACCCGAGGCGAGGCGTTCGAAAACGTCATCGACCACCTGCGCGGATTGGAGGAACCGGGCAGCTTGGTCAGAGTAAAGGAATTGGACTGGGCTTCCATCAAAGAGGAACTAACGCGTGAGCAGCGTGACGGTGTGCAGGAACCGCTTATCACGGTGCTCCGAGTCCCCGAGAAGATCGACAAGCGGTTTTTGGACGAAGGGATAGCCGTGATTGATTCCCCCGGACTCGACGACCCTGCCGTGAGCATGAAGGCCCTCGCGCACTGCGAGAAGCCAGCCGTTGAATGGGCTGTGGCGAATGCCGACCTTTGCGTTTTGGTCAACAGTTCTTTGGCCGCGCCGGGTGGAAAACTGCTAGAATTTGTAGCGAAGACGTTGACCAAGGATTCCGCGCCGCCTCTGGTCATCATACAGAACCGCTTCGACGCCCGGCTTTGGCGCAAGGACGAAGTGATCGCCGCTGAGAACGACAAACAGCAGGAGGCCACCCGCAAAAAGCTGATTGAGACCTTGGGGGACTCGTCGGAGAAAGTCGTGCTTAAGGAATTTCAGGCGAACCTCGGGCTGGCCAGCGACCGGCGGTTCAGGCACAAGGAAGTGGACGAGGAACGCCAGCGCAGCTTGGGGCTGAAGGATAGTCTGGAGGTGGTGGAGGACGAGATCCTCGCCTTGGTGATGAACAATCGTGAGCCACTCAAACGGGCCAACTGTGTCAACCGGTTGAAAGCGTTCCTGAAGCCCGAAGGTGAGGGGCTAATTGCTTTGGACCAATGCAAGCAAGCGGCTCAAGGCGTCAAGGAACGTCACGATCTGGAATTAGCGGACTTGGCTGGGTTGGTCGCACGGGTGCAAGTCCTCCAGCACCAGCCCGACAGGAACGGGATTGTGAACGCTGCGCTGAAAGAGCAAGAGCAGTTGTGGCTAAAGAATCGGACTCGGGAAGCTGACGGATTGAAACTGCGGTGGTGTGAAAAATACGACGATGGCGAACCACACTCCATCCCGCTGGAACTGAAATTCGAATTCCGAAAGAAAATCCCAGGCAAGGAGATTAACAAGGAATGCCAAGGTTTTGCCGATGGGTTACTGAAGCAGCTCGGCGTGCAGGTTTTCTGTCGGGACGATGCCTTCGGGGTAAACCTTGTCCGCATGCTGACAGAGGAGCTCGTCCGAGCGGAGGAAACCCTGATACCTCATGTGAACAAGACTCTCGCTGTGCTGGAGTTGGCTGGAGTGCGGTCCAAGCCCGGAGTGGGGACAACTGACCTTCCGAATCCTCGCTCCGTGTTTGAAAGCTTCAAGTTCCAAAAAGTAAAAGAGACGTGGCTGGTCTTCGACGAACGCTTCAACACCAAAGAGGCTCATAGCCAAGTGGACGAGGCGGCAAGGCAGGTCGAGTCTCAGATTGAGACGTTCCGGAACCAGTATGCCGAGTGTGTGCGGACAACAGTCGGCGAGCTGGCGCAGAAGCGGAAGCAGGAGTTGCTCGCGCATCTGGCCACTCAACAAAGTGAGTTGGTGCGGCGTCGGCAGCCTGAACTCGAACGAGCAGGCAACGCCCTGAATTTGATTCAGAGCCTAACCGACGAGTTGCACCATCTCACCTCAGCAGCCAACGCGGTCAAGAGTGCTGGCCTCCTCAGCGCTAGGCCCGCAGCCGCGACTCCGACTCCGCCCGGAGCCGCAATGAATCCACCTTGATGCTGCCGGTGCCCGGCCCTAGCAAGCGAGACCAGTCCACTGTTGGTGACGAAAGACCCAAATGCGATTCCGACGTGCGGAGTGCCTGACCTACCTCGGCAGCGAGCGACGCCCCACAGGCTTCCGGCATTATTATCAACTGGACCGGCGGCCGTTGAGTTTCTTCACCAGTGCCGGGCCGCTTGGTCTTTCCGAGCAGTCGTTGAGGGCTGCCGCCGCCCACGCAGCGCTCGCAAATCTCATGGACCTCTATTCGATCACGCTGCCGCACGAAGTCGTGATCGAAGGGATTGGATTGAACCGGCTGGCGCTGGATTTTTGGGAGCGGACGGCACGGAACCTCGCAGCCGAGCGGCTTGTGGAGGACGATTTGCCAGCTCAGGCCCTGGACGCCCACTGGCGCAGCAATGGTTCGATGCGCGGCCGGATGGATCCCCTGCCGCAGTCGGTGCGACGCCGCCCATTGCTTGCCATGAGCGGCGGGAAGGAGTCGCTCGCGGCACTGAAGATGATGCCGGACGCATCCGCCTGCACTTTGTTCTTTTTGCACTACCCGGATGCCGGCTGGGAGCATGGGGGGCGATTGTTCAGATTCTTCCAGCGCACGCACAAGTGCGTGAAGGTGCGGACGGACATCACAGGAACCGGCCCGCTGCTGGAGGAATTCAAGTGCACAGCCTATGGAATGTTTGTCATCGGACAGATCGTTTTCAGCGCGCTGCTGTTGATGGATCGCTTCTCGACCATCAGCATTGGCAACGAGTTCAGCGCCAACTTTGGCAACGGCACGCACGACGGCATCCCGGTGAATCACCAGTATGACAAGTCCTTTGCGTTTGCCCAGGAACTGAACGCGTATCTCACCCAGCACGTCACAGAGGAGTTCACGCACACCTCGCCGTTCTGGAGCTGGCACGAATACCGCATCGCCGAAAAGTTTTTTGCGGATGACCGTTACCTGAAGCAATGGAGCAGTTGCAACAACTCTACGGCGGTGCGGCGGTTCTGCGGCGCTTGCGCCAAGTGCGCGTTCGTCTTTTTGCTCGGTGCCGCCCACACCGACCCGTTGAAGATTCGCCGGCTCATGGGTGCCAACTTACTCGATGACCTCGAACTCATCCGATCCCTGGCTGACCCGACTATCCGAAAGCCACTGGAATGCGTCGGCACCAAGGAGGAAGTTTGGGTTGCCCTGGAAGATATTTGGCAGAAGCAGATTTGGCGGGATTCGCCCGGGCTCAAGTATTTTGCGGAATCCATCCGTCCTGCCATCGCCGCTCGACTGCCCGGGATGCGCAAACAGTTGTTGCAGATCCAGTCGTTACGGGCATTCACGCGGTGACCAACGTGCCGCTGACCACGCTGGAGCGCGTCCGCACCGCGCTGGGCTGCGGCTGGGACAAGCTGCTGGGCTGACGGCGCGACCCAACAGGTAAAGGAAAGAGAACCGCCCAGCGGCTCCCCTTCCATCGCGGACGGAACCCGGCGCTACGCCGCCCGTCGTTCGAGCCGGCAGGCCACTTGTTCGCGCAGTGCCCGGAGGCCCTCGCGCCAGACCGGGGCGCGCTGGAGTTCCCGCAGCGCGTCGGCACCCATGAAGTCGCGCACCTGCGCCGTGAGCCGGTCGCGCCAGGTCTGGACGGTCGTGCGGCAGACGCCGTGGCAGTTGGCCAGCTCAAGCAGGCGGATCTCCCCGGCCAGACAGCGCAGCACCGCCAGCGTCCGCTCATCCAGCGCGGCCATCAACGCCTGCCAGTCCAGGTTGCGCGCGGCGGTGGCGGCGGGATCCTCCGCGTCGCTGGCCAGCACGTCTCCGAGGGTGAGCGGTTCCTCGCCGGGCTCGACGGGGTGGCCGATCGGCTCGTCAAGCGACGCCACGCGGCTGCGGCCGCAAAGCTGGGTGCGGCTGCCCAGCGCGTCGCTGCGGCCGGTGGCGTGGAAGCGCCGGCCGTCCCGCAGGTGCAGCAGCGTGTAGTAGGCAATGTTTCCGGGCGTGACGGACTTGCCGCCCGCCTCGCAGGCGGCGAGCATCCGCGCGGCCATGGCGGTCGCGTCCTGGAGCAGCTCGCTGGCGTCCTCGGCCCCGATGCAACGGACGGAGTGCGGGACGGTGTGACGGAGACGCGGAACGATTTGGTCGAGCAGGGTGGAACCGACGGTGGAACTCATGGTGGGTGAGGCAATGCGGACGTGAACCCATCGCCACCGCTCCCGCCGACGGCGGGAAGTCAGCGGCCGCGACGGGAAGGAAGCACAATCTTCCTCACGGGTTTATGGCACCAGCGGCGAGGCCATTGCGGCCGGAGGCCTTCGATGCTCCCCAAGGCGGCTTGTGCGATTGTCGAGTAGGAGATCGGGGCTTGCGCACTGTGATCATTTTTCGCTCGCGTTTGTCCAACGCGAAAAGTTGTTCAGTGCACTCCTG
>SXGR01036218.1_pt1 | contig 11681 bp, 11 predicted proteins | sample 3174711 | NCBI WGS metagenome assembly SXGR01 (sample SAMN11356860, study PRJNA531348) | freshwater metagenome | isolation source: freshwater sample F1-60 | place: China: Fuxian Lake, Yuxi | collected 2017-12-25
AAAAGAGTTGTTGAAGTGGCGTAAAACGCTGGGAGAGTATTGGTTACCGTAGAGAGTCCGGAGGTCCGGACCTCCGGACTTCCGGAAGTCCGGAAGTCCGGAAGTCTCGCGTGGTCTAAATATTATTGACTACGGACGTGACTGTTTTGGCTGCAGAAAGGATGGTGCCATCGTTGATTAAGTTATTTATTTAAGTCAGTAATGGCCCCGCCTTTCTGCAGCTAAATTAATTGCGCTCGTATTTGAACAATTTGGAACAGGTAGGACTTCCGGACTTCCGGACCTCCGGACTTCCGGACTTCCAGACTTCCGGACCCGCGAAGCGGAATTCCGAATATTTCAATTTCGACATCAGACCTAGCATCTCGCCATGCTCCTCCACAACCTCGTCCCTCCCCGTAAACCATCTTCTCAATCCTATTACTGTTTAGTCCTGCATGGTTTGGGTGACAGCATGGAAGGCTGGAAACCGGTAGCTGATGAGTTGCAGTTGGACGCGCTCGGCTGGTGTTTTGTCCAGGCTCCCATGCCCTATTATGGTGGTTGGAGTTGGTTTGACATTTATCCCAATCGTTCTGTCAACGATGAGCACATTCGCGAGCATCGTGGGGAATTAATTGCCTTTATCGATCACCTTGTGAAAAAACTGTCATTGCCCAGTGAGCGCTTATTTGTGATGGGTTTTTCTCAAGGCTGCCTGATGACCATGGATATGGGTTTACGCGCCAATCGTCGCTTCGCGGGTTTAATCGGCATCAGCGGTTTTCTGAGTATGCTGGATGAATATCCCAGCGCATTCGGATCGGCATTGCGTGAGCAACATATCTTATGGACGCATGGTCTCTACGACGGCGTGCTGCCCTTAGCGGTATCGCGACGCATCAGCGAACGCTTATTAGCCATGGGGGTACCCATTGATTGGCGCGAATATGCCAAAGAACACAGCTTAGACCCCGTCCGCGAACTGGGCGACCTGCGCGCTTTCCTCAAACGCCGCATGGATGCCGGAATCGGCTCTTGACCGTTCGGGCTCCGCTGCCCATCGTCCGCACCGCTTCACAAACGTCCAATTCACCAGCCAACCTACCTACTACAGGAGTTCACTCATGGGCAGCCAATACAATAAAGTCGAAAAACGCGTACGTCGTCTGCGTCGCATCGACCGCCTGAAAAAACGCGTCCAGGAAGCCAAGAAAGCCGGCAAGAAAAAAGTCAAAGCCTAAGCTCTGCTTCCGTTTTGATATTTCAGCCGAACTGAAATAAATCCTGCGACAAAACACCCCAGTCAAATGACTGGGGTGTACGTTTTTCCTGCGGCAAAATAAATACGCTTAATTTACCGTGGCTTTATCCACGCTAGCCGCTTTATCCACGCTAGCCGCTTTATCCACGCTAGCCGCTTGAAGTTTCGCCTGAATAGCGACGTACATTTTTCGTAATTCATCAATCGGTAAGACGTGCAATCCAGGGAATTCACCGTGGAGCGAACGTTTGATTAGTCGCACTAATTGCTCTGCCGTTAATAAATCAATTTCGATACTGACGACGGTCGGACTCGTGGGACTCGGCACACGCGATGGAGCTTTGCTGATCGGTTGGTTATCTTTGACCACTTGGACCGGCACACGTTTAAACAACAGATACGCGATACTTTTTTCCCCACGACCTTTTTCTTTGAGCGCATTATAACGAACAAAATGACGCGGACTCAGTCGAACTAACAGTGCACGCATCGGCTCGACAAAACGCTGTTGCCAATTGGTGACATAGTAGGCCCAACCTTCGTATTCGACAAAGATCGCACGGTCATGAATTGGATTGTAAATCATGACAGAAGTCTATCTCTGCTCATGACAAATGAAAGCCATCAGTGGCCAAACCGTAGATACCAAACCACCTAATTGCCGTGATAATTATAACCGATTTTTAGCGCAACTTCTACAAGTCGTTAACAACTCGCATAAAACTCGTGCCCTGATTTTAGCCACCAAATGGCGTGCTCGTCGAATATGGGCTAACAAATGGATTTTCGGCCGTGCGCTGTGTGCAGCCATTCAACACCAATACCGCAAGCGCCACCAACCCGAGCATCAGAAAACGAATCAATTGAGCCGAGAGCGCACGCGCCATACGATTCTCCAGACGAACCACGCTAGGTCGTGCCAACGCGGCCGCCAATACACGCCCTTTGCCGACCTCGCAGGTGTGTGAATGGATGACGTCGCTGTTGCTGCCTATTTCACCGTTCAGCTTGCTGAGTCGCTGACAGCCTCCACCTTACCACCATGCTACGAGGACTGAGAACGGCAGAGGCGACCATTTTGCAACGATTATGTGCTGGCGACACCCGCCTGTACCTACGTTTAGGTGCCTTGTTGCAGGCAAATATCGCGATTACCGAAGCCGCCTTGGAGGCACTGGTTAGCAGCGCGACCGGAAAACTTTTGCTCAATGACCGACGTTTGAAGGATGTGCTCCCGGAAGGTTTTGCCGCACTCGTCGCCGAACACGGTTGTAACGACCAAGGCTTTGTGTTGTGCAATGGTGATTCCGGCGCAGAAGCAGGTTGGCGCGTGATCGCGTTAGACGATGAAGTCGGAAATCCGTTATTAGCCGAAACACCCGTGGCCGAGGTCATCCCAGATACGAGCGCCTTAAGCGTCATGATGTCGAACCTCACACCCGCCTTGCGCGTCCCGGTCGAAGGTTTGTTGCAAGCACGAGCCGACGATCAACGCGCTGCGGCGTTGGAACAATTGCGCTACGCCGCGCCACCGCTCACAGTGGTGAGCGAATTAATGCCGATGTTGCTGGCCGACGCGGCTGAAATCGTGCGCGAACGCGCCATTGGTTTACTCACCGCCTGTGGCGCCAGCATCACCGTCGTTGATTTAATTCGCGCGCTCCATCGTCGCGATGACGTCGCCCTGGGGCGCTTAGCTGAATCCATCACCAATTTATCATCAGATCAATTAGATTTAGTCGTTTCGGCTTTGGTTGCCACCGCAACCCGTGGACAAAGCACGCAAAGCGTGGTTAATCTCTGTCATCATTTAGCTAAGCATTTAAGTTCTTATCCCGGCCTTGATCGCTTGCTCGAATTATTATTGCCCACACGTCTCAGTTTGCTGCCGTTTATTCGCACCTTACAAGAACACGACGCACCCCGTATTGAATTTATTTTACGCCGATTTTTAGGGCAAGGCGCGGAAATGGACGCCGCCATCATTATGCTTTTGGCCCTACAAGGCACGATTGGCGATGATATCCTGCTGCGACGCGGCGTCGATTTATTAATCGACGCCCATGAAGAGCCCAAGGAACGCATGGCGTTGGCGGGCGCATTGCGCCGACTCGCTGGTGATGGCAAGCGATTGGTGGCGCTTATTATTGCCAAATTACATGTCATCGACGATTCGCATGACACCAGCGTCTACTGGCTATTGGCTGAATTATGCCGTGATAAAGCCATTGATAGCGCTGCTGCTGAAACGATAGCCACCGCACTACGGCGCCTACTACGTGATGCGCCTGGTCCGCATTTGGTTGCGATTATGGAGCAACAATTACCGGCATTAATTCCCGCTAGCCTAGAAGCCCGTGGCGCCCTGGTTGAACCGTTAGTGGAAGTAGTTGCGCGCTATCGCGATGACCGCTCCATGGATTTAGTGGCAAACTGTTTAGCTGGCATCGGCATCGCTGCCACGACATCGATGTGGTTATTATTGGAAGAACACCCACACGACACCGTGCGTTTGTTAGCGGCTGATTTATTGCCACAATTAATTGTCCTTGGTGACATCAAACAGGTGCCTGTCGCTATCAATCGTTTGTTGCGTGGTCTGGAACGTGCTCAACAAGCCCGTGAACGCGGCAGTATCGTCACTGCCGCTGCGCGAATCGCCTTTGACCTGCATTTAGATGAAAACGTCATCCTACGCATTGAAAAATCTTGTACTGGTTTAGGCGAATGGGTGATTGATGCCCATGGTTATTTGGCCGCAGCTAAATATTGCCCACCCGACTATCGCCAACGATTAATTGATGGCCTGCTGGATAACTTAACCGAAGAATTACCCGATCGCCCAACGGAAACGGTGCACGATGAAGCCACCGATGAAACCACATTTATCCTTGATGCCAGTTTAGGTGCGCACACCCACAACATTCCCAGAGTATTAACCGCACTATATCGCATTGGCTGCAGTCCAACTTTGCCTGAAAATGTCCTGCAAGCGATGATTAATCGCATGTGCGAACAATGGCACTCCGTATCGAACTGGCTCATCATTTGGGGACCGGCCAATATTCAAGAATTAGGCCGTGTGTTAGGACTCTTGGCTGGTCGTCTCGATTTCCCAGGTCCGCTAAGAATTCGTATCTGTGAAGCACTGTTACCTAAGCTCAATCAATTAACCATCGCCCGCACTTTAGCGCGCGTTTTTGTCGCGGCCGAAGGTTCATACCTCAGCCAATTAGCGGGCAAGGCCAGCGAACGCCTGATTCAATTAGCGAGTGACCGCTATTATGCCGAAGATGAATGGCCAGATATGGTCGATGTGCTGATTGATTATTTGGTTATTCCACATTTAGGTTCTGATGGTGACGCCGTCCGTCGCCGTTTAATCAACGTCATACAAGCTTATCGCACCCACATCACCAGTCGCTCACGCGCTAAATTCAGGGCGGTGTTACCCGATTTATCAGCGGATTTACAGGCTCGACTGGATTGGGTTTAGATAACTCCGGAGTTACCGAATCAGACGCAGGCGATAAAACTGAGGGTGACATTGCTGGCGACGGCCACCATACCACCAACGCCGTGCCAATGATTAAGGCTAGACCAAAGGCAAGAGCGATGCGCCGTCCCAGCGCAGCACCACCCAAGACAAACGCCGCTCCACCCTTGAAGACGAGATTGGCCAATCCGGCAATTAATATAATGCGCCAACCTAAGTCGGCGATTAATTGCCCGTCTGTCATCATGCGAGCGCTCGATAAGGTTACCGCATCCATATCGGTCAGCCCAGAAATAATCGCAACAACGTACAGGCCACTTGCACCAAATTGATTATTTGCGGCGGCAATACCCAACGTGACCAACGCATAAATGGCAGCGAAAATTAACGCTGGGCGTAATTCCGCGGGATTGCTCGCTGGTGGTAATTCTGCCCGTTCACTGGCACCCCGCAGTGTTTGAAAAATAACCATGAACAATAATACTCCCACCATAACCGCTAATGGCCAAGCAATGGCAACGATGTGCTGCGGCGCAACTAATGCCGCCAAGATGATCACGCGCACAAATGCGACGGTCGATGCCAGGATAATCACTACGCTGGCCATATTGGCATGTTCTGGTGCATGACGTGCGCGCCGCGCATACGCCACCGTAGTTGCCGTGGACGAAACTAAACCACCTAAAATACCGCCCAGAAACGTGCCTGCCCGTTCCCCTGCCCAGCGATATAAAACATATGCTGCTAATTCAACGCCAACTATTAATACCACCATCCACCAAATTTTACGTGGGTTGAGTACGTCATAGGGACCGTAAGTTTCATTCGGCAATAACGGTAAAATAACTAAACTAATTAACACAAATTGCATAACCGCTTTGAAATCACTGGGGCCAATACGTTTAACAAAATCATGCATTGGCTTTTTTAAATGCAGTAACACCGCCAATGTTCCCGCCACCACTACGGCCACCGTCGGCGAGCCATGCACCACCCACACGCCCAACAAATACATCACCATCGCGGCAATTTCGGTCGTCAGTCCACTGCCTTCTTCATCGCGACGACGTAAATTTCCCATAACCAACATCGCGCATATGGCGACTAATCCGGCTGCGACCAACCACAGTCCGTAGTGCGGCGCCAACATCGCGCACAAAGTTCCTAAAACGGCAAACAGCGGAAAAGTACGAATGCCCGCTAGCGCCGTACCGGCAAATTCTCTCTGCAAACCAACCAGCAAGCCTAAGGCCGCCGATAAACCGAGGGTCGTTAATTGGTCAGTCAGGGGTGCCATGTATATAAACTAACTTCCACTACCGCCGCACGCAGCACAAATTCCGGCGCTGATTGTTCGATGTACGGCCTCAGAGCCTTATCCAGCTTTGAAACCACCTTGGTACGAAGTTTTGATTATTTCGCGGCGTGTTGTGTCAGCAAGTTTTCAACAAACACGTGCACTTCGCCCAAAGTGCGCAGTTTGCGCGCTTCCGCTTCTGGGCATTTGACCTTGAAGCTTTTTTCCATGGCGGCGATCAAATCGACACTATCCAGGCTATCTAACTCCAGATCTTTCATCAGATCCGCTTCCGGCACCATGCGCTCCATCTCCAGTTCAAACTCAGCGGAGATGGCAGCATTAACACGTTCGACGATTTCAGCAGATGGCATTACTTATCCTCAATACGAATCGGGTGCCAGGTATTACAGGTGAGTGTTCCAAATCAGGAAGCACAAGAGGGAACTTTCTATAGAAGGCACGCCGCACAACAAGCGCGGAAAGAAGTGTCCTACTTGAAAGTCACTGAGATCAGTTCGTGCCACCTGATTTATGACGCAATTGACGAAAATATGGCCGCATGGACTGCCTGCATGCGCCCGCTAACGTCCCGCCGTGCCAACGTTGCCCCCTCCCAACAAACTTCCCTGGCCAACTGGTATGTTAGCAGTAGTTCCGATATTCAACCACGCCGCAACCGTGGGAATCGTGGTTAAAGAATTGATGGAGGCTGGAGCAAGCGTGGTGGTCGTGGACGATGGCTCTACCGATGGCAGTGGCGATGTTGCTCGTGCAACTGGTGCAGCTGTTTTGGTACAACCAATGAATCAGGGCAAAGGCGTCGCCTTGCGCGCGGCATTTTGGTACGCTGCCGAACACGGTTATCGCCAAGCGCTGACCTGTGACGCTGATGGTCAACATCCGGTGAGCGAAGCATTGAAAGTCGCGCACGCGGCTAGCGATCGTACCACCATTTATGTGGGCTGTCGCGAAATGGATCACGCGCCGTTGAGCAGTCGCTTTGGCCGCTGGTGGTCAAATCTGTGGTCGTGGGTCGCCTGTAATGCCTGGGTCGGCGACAGCCAAAGTGGACTGCGCGTTTATCCACTACCACACGTCAACGAATTACCCAGTACCGCCAATCGTTATTCCTACGAAGTCGAAGTGTTGGTACGCGGCGTATGGGCCGGTTTATTAGTTGAATCCGTTCCAGTGGCTGTCCTTTATCCGCCTGATCGCATCTCTCATTTTCACAAACTTCGAGACAACTGGCGCACCGCCTGCACCTTTACTCGTTTGGTGACGCGCCGCCTATGGCCGAAACGTCACGCCGTGGTGGTCGAGCGAGAGCAATTAACCCTTAAACAACGCTTGCATGCGATTCTAACCAGTGGTTTAGATCCCGGCCCCGCCGCCGCCGCCTGTGCCTTGGGTTCTGCCATTGGTGTGGCCCCCATTCCAGGATTACAATTTGCAGCAGCCGTTTTTTTTGCTTGGCGACTCCGATTTAATATGCCGTTGGTGTTGCTCACCGCTAATCTTAGTTTTGGTCCATTATTATTTGTGTGGGGCGCCATCGCCTCGGCGATTGGCGTTTGGATGCGTACCGGCCAGCCCATTTGGGACAGTTACCACGGTATTTTCGCTGAATTTCAAGCCAAAGGCACCAGTTTTTCCGGCATTAATGAGCTGATGCTCCGCTTCCTTGGCGACTGGTGTTTAGGTAGTTTAGTGGTCATTCCTGTGGTCGCAGGATTTATGGCCGCATTAGGATATGTGGTATTCTGGATGGTGAAAAAGAAATAATTACCGCGTGACTAACCACGAGAAAAAATGGACTGGTCGTTCCCATGGCGGCGCCTTTGGTCATTGGCTTGTGCATTTCGTTGCTCGCTATGGTGGCGTTACCGTTTGTTATTTATTTATCATTCCACCGACCATCGTGTTGTTCCTGCGTCTCCACGAACGCCGTCGACTGTGTATGCGCTATTGGCATCGGTTGCGCCCCGACCTTGGTCGTTGGGGACAGACATTTATGGCTTGGCGACATTTTTATTCCTTCGCACGGCAATTAGCTGATCGATTTTTAATAAGCGCTGCGCCAGGAGCCCTCCGACATACCAGTCTCGGCTTTAAGACGCTTCAAACGGGAACACGTCACCCACAAGGATGCGTTATTTTATCTGCGCATGTTGGAAACTGGGAACTCAGCGGCCGATTTATTGATTCATATCGTTTAGGTCCCATGCACTTGGTCATGTTACAGGCGGAAAATCCACAGGTTGCTGAACAGGTCCGTACGGCATTAGATGCCAAGGGTCTCAGTCTGATTGATCTCAAAGATTCCTTTGCTGCCAGTTTGAGTATTGCTGCCGCTCTACGCGCTGGCGAAACCTGCTGCATGTTAGGCGACCGCACGGTTGGCCAGGCGAGTGGCACGGTTCTCGTCCCATTTTTGGGTGGCATGGCACGCTTTCCCACCGGACCATTTATTGCCGCAGCCACGACTGGCGCCGTCATCGTGCCGACTTTTTGCGTCAAGGTCGGCTGGAATCACTACATAACGCTCGCCTATGGACCGTGGTCAATCACCCTCGGTTCTCGCCGTGAACGCCAAGCACATTTGCTCAACCTTGTTGCCCGATGGGCTCGTTGCGTAGAAAAAATCGTGCGCCGCTTTCCCTTGCAGTGGCACAATTTCTATGATTTCTGGGAAGGCGACGACACAGTTGCGCCACGTAGCAGCAGCCAGAGGCTAAAGCGCTGATGGAGTGCCTATGTTGGTGACTAATGGAAAACGACGTCGCGTGGTCATCACTGGCATGGACGCGCTATCGTGTTTGGGCGATAATCTGCCTGAGATTAGCGAATCGCTACGTCTTGGCCGTTCAGGCATCGTTATTAGCAAAGAGCGTGAAGAGCTCGGCTTTCGCTCTGCTTTAACTGGCGCGATCAAACCCATTGATCCGACGGCCCATTTTGCGCGCAAAGAACGTAAATCGATGGGGGAAACTGCCCTGTACGCCGCTATCGCCGCGCGCAAAGCCGTTGCCATGTCGAACTGCGCAGAATTATTACGCAGCGATCGCGCCGGGGTTTTATTTGGTAATGATTCCTGCGCCGAACCCATCGAGGAAATTCTCGCCACCGTGCGTCAAACCAAAAGCACCGGCTCGCTCGGCAGTGACAAAGTTATTAAGGCACTAAACAGCACTGCTACCATTAACCTGGGACCGATGTTCGGTACGCGCGGAATCAGCATGTCCTTAAGTGGTGCCTGTTCCTCTGGCGCGCATGCCATCGGTTGGGCGTGGATGTTAATTTCCAGCGATATGCACGACATGTGCATTACCGGCGGTTCACAAGAATTGTGCTGGCAAAGTATGGCCGCGTTTGATGGCCTGCGCGTCTTTTCCATGCGCACCGATAACCCGGCTGGTTCCGTACGACCATTCGACCGCGACCGTGATGGTCTAGTTCCAGGCGGTGGATCTGCCTGTCTTATTTTAGAAGAATATGAACATGCCAAACGACGCGGCGCGAAAATTCTCGCCGAAGTGGTCAGTTACGCCTTCAATAGCGACGGCGATCACATGACCTCCGGCGACGGCAAAGGTGCCGCACGATGCATGGTAAATGCACTCGATCTCGCCGGGCTAAAGCCACAGCAAATCGATTATATTAATGCGCATGCCACCGCTACCGAAGCGGGTGACGCCGCAGAAGCTTTTGCCATTAATCGCGTCTTTGGCGAAAATGGTCCACTGGTATCGTCTACCAAATCGCTCACCGGTCACGAATGCTGGATGGCTGGCGCCAGTGAAGCGCTGTACAGTATTTTAATGATGCATGGCAACTTCATAGCGCCGAATCGCAATTTTGAGAATTACGATCCACGCATTCCGAAAATCAATATCGCTCCCAAAACCGTGGAAGACGTGAAACTCAAATACATCCTTTCTAATAGTTTTGGGTTTGGCGGTACCAATGCCTGTCTCATCTTGGGGCAAGTGGATTGACCCTTAGCGATTGCCTTTGAACCCACACCTTCCACTCGCGCACGTCGCATTTTATTGACGGGTTTTACATGTCGAGCGCACTGATTATTGGTTCTGGTGTAAGCGGGCTTACGAGCGCCGTACTCCTGGCTGAACATGGATGGCAAGTCACGGTTCTAGAAGCTCACGCCATTCCTGGCGGACTCATGCAACGTTTTCGTCGTGGGCCTTATTGGTTCGATACTGGTTTTCATTTTATTACGGGCGGCGGACCAAACGGACCATTCCGACCTTTAGCAGAACGTTTAGGTATTCTAAAAGATATTCAATTTCTCAATCATGATATAAAGAGTCAATTTCGTATTCATGTACCAAATGAGGCACCCGTCGATTTACCCACGGGTATCGACGAGAGCGAAGCCGCCTGCTGTACACGCTGGCCGCAACAGCGTGTTGCGCTGGCACTTTTCTTTGCCGAATTACGTGGCTGTTTAGCGCAAAAAACCTGGCTTGCGATGCTTGTCCCAACTACCACGCCACCACCAACGATTGATCCCAACACACCCGTCACCGAAGTACTTGATCGCTGCGGAGTCCACGGGTTAGCAAAAGAAGTACTCGGCTGTCTTGCTGGCATTTTAGCCATGAAACCTGAATTCACACCAATGGGATTGTTCTCAGCTTTTGCCGGCACCTCTCTTGCTGGTTCGTATCGCGCTGAAAGTGGTGGCGAAGCTATTATTAATCCGTTGGTCGCTCGCTTAAAAGAACATGGCGGAAAATTATTAACAAATCGAGCTGCTGCCCGCATCCATTTCGACGAACGTCAAATCACCGCCATCGAAGACGTCAAAGGCAATCAACACGTTGCCGATTTATATTTAGCCACCTGTCATCCCGCCGAAGTCATGCGGCTCACTGGACCAGGGGGTATGCGTCCATCATTAGAAGAACGCATTCGCGATTTACCAGACAGCGACAGTGTCGTTTTGGTATACGCCGCACTGAGCGCCGCGCCAACGGAACTCGGACGTCGTCATCATTTTGCCCAGATGAAAGGCAGTAATGATTTATATTATTTATCGCCGAGTACTTTTTACGATGAAGAAAAATTACCATATCTCGAAGCGATGGTTTGGATTTCGGGAAACTCAGTCGCGCAATGGCGTGACACCGTAAAAGGAAAGCGCCCAGCGGATTACGAAGCCTGGAAACGCGCTCGTGAACAAGAAATACTGGGCGAAATCACCAAGATTCATCCCAGTATCGCCCGAACCATCACCCGTATTTGGTCATCCACGCCGCTATCCGTTTACGATTATGTCCGCTCACGCAACGGTGGCGCGATGGGCCTGTCGCATAATGTCGGCCACATCGGCACCGACCCCCTTCCTCGCCGCAATCGTCTAAAAAACTTATTCTTCGCCGGTCAAAATATCGGCCACCCTGGCGTACTCGGGGCCATGATTGAAGGGTTTGTTATCGCAGGAGCCATCGTTGGGAAAGATCTTGCTCCTAGTTAATGGGGCTCTTTGTTAATGGGGCTCCGCCCCACACCCCGCGCTCCTTTGTCGCGACTTTTTTCCTACGCTGCGCTAGGGAAAAATAATCGGGCGGTCGCTATGCTCCCATTTTGCCCGATTAACGGCGCTCGGCGGACGGAAG
>SXGR01405383.1_pt1 | contig 11681 bp, 3 predicted proteins | sample 3174711 | NCBI WGS metagenome assembly SXGR01 (sample SAMN11356860, study PRJNA531348) | freshwater metagenome | isolation source: freshwater sample F1-60 | place: China: Fuxian Lake, Yuxi | collected 2017-12-25
GAAACCGCCGTTGCCTAGTCTTTCGACGCTCTTCTTACGGAAGCGAGCGTAGCTCAGTCTGGTAGAGCGTCACCTTGCCAAGGTGAATGTCGAGGGTTCGAATCCCTTCGCTCGCTCCACTTTAACTTCGCCGGTATCAACGAGTTCCATCCAACCAAGGATGGCTCACGCCCAGGGCCTGCTACGGCCCTGACAAAACCCACGCGTTGTCAGTGGGATTTCGAGTTCTTGGAGGGGATATGAAAAACACATTCCCCATCGAGGTCAGGAAGAAATCTGCGCTTGTAAAAATCCACCTCACGCCACATCGCGGGACTCCCTTCTATACGGTCGTCCACCATGATGCGGGCGGCCAACGACAGCGGAAAGTGATGCGCCAGCTCGACCAGGCCATTGCCTACGCGGAAACCACTGCCGCCGCGCTGACGAGCGGCGCATTCTCGGTGTTACCGTTGAGCGGCCCTGCGCGTTACGCGTATGAACGGGCCACCGGACTCTTGCAGAGCGTAGGTGTGCCGCTGGACGTGGCGGTGATTCAGTTCGTTGAGGCCACAAAGGCGTTGCAGGGCGGCACGCTGACGGAGGCAGTGCAGTTTTTTATCAGGCATGATCAACGCAAGCTTCCGGTGAAAACCGTGGCCGAGGTGGTGGCGGAGTTGCTCGAAGACCGGCGGGCCAATGGCGTGTCCAAACTTCATCTCCGCGATTTGCGCATCCGCCTCGCTCATTTCTCAGAGGCTTTCAGGTGCCCAGTCGCCTCGGTGACACCCAAGGAGATCGGCGATTTTTTGAACGGCATGAAAGTCGCCGCCCGCACACGGCACAACCACCGCACAACCGTCGCCACGCTATTGAGCTTTGCAAAATCACAGGGCTACTTGCCCGCTGACCATCCGGGTGTGGCCAAGTCCTTGAAGTCCGCCACAACGGTTGGAAACGTGGAAATCTTCACATGCAAGGAGATGGCGGCGCTCCTCAACGCAGCTGAAGCAGAAGTTATCCCCGCACTTGCCATTGGGGCGTTCGCGGGCGTGCGCTCAGAGGAACTGCGGCGTCTGGATTGGGACTGTGTAAATCTCGGCGAAGGGTTCATCGAAATCAAAGCGGCCAACGCTAAACTCAAGCGCCGTCGCTTGATCAATATCTGCCCGGCACTGCGCATGTGGCTCACGCCACTTGCAAAACCGTCGGGGCCGATCTTCGAGTTTCAGAATCTCACAAACAAGCTGGAGAAGACCGCAAAACGGGCTGGCATTCAGTGGAAGCGTAACGGCCTGCGGCACTCGTTCATCAGTTACCGTGTCGCTCAGCTAAAGAACTTCGACGAGGTCGCACACGAGGCCGGGAACTCGCCGCAGGTAATCAAAACGAACTACCTGAAGGTGACAACGGAGCAGGAAGCGAAAGCGTGGTTCTCGATATTTCCAGCCAACGCCAGCACCAGCGTGCCCACCTCGACAGAACCTGCTTCGCCTACGGCCTGCGGCTGACCTTTAACTTTGTGTCGAGAGCTTCCAGCACGTCGCTGAACTTAAACCTTATAGTGCGACCTATCCGGCGATGGGGAAGCAGACCCTTGGCACGCCAAGCCTCCACGGTTCGCCCCGTTACTTGGAACCACGCAGCGGTTTCAGCCGTTGTCAGGAGCCTGTGCTCCGGTGGAATCCCGCCGAGGTTGACCTGCTGCTGAGGTGCCTTGGCATCTGGTGCTGGACAGTGGGTATCAGAAATTGGGTGCTCCGGCTGGATGGGCAGATCGTGGTCGTGCATGTCCATAAGAACCTGGTTCACCAGCCAGCACCTCCGAGTGCGGTGCTCGGTGCATTGTCTACAATCCAGTAGCTCGTCCGCCTGCCAGCGGTGGGCATCGTCTACAAACCAAGACCTCGTAAATCGCCGCTTACTGACGGCGCGTCCAACCTCTCGCTGCACTCGTCCTCATGCCCGTCTCTTCGGCCTTAAAGTGAGAACTGCCCTGTAAAAGCGGGCATCTCCTTCACAGCCACCTTGTGCAGCGCGCTCCCGCTGCTGGGCCAATTTGACCTGACCACGCAAGGCTCGTAGTTGGTTTCGACCCCGCCGCCTGCGCCTCAAATGTCGATTCCACGTTCTGCACCATGTCGGCACGTATGTATCGGGCTGACGTGTTTTGCGAACATGATCCCGGAACCTCAATTCGACCGCGCCTCCGCTGCGCCCCTTCCAAGGGGAGTGGGCTTGTCCCATTCGCAACGCACGGGGGCGCGGTCTTTTTTGTGCCGCCAGCAGATCCTCCCCGCTGGCGGTCTCCCCACCCGATGAAGAAGCTAAATCCTCAGCCTGCCCAGCTCACTGCCGCTCTCAAGAAGGCGATGGCTGCTGGGCTACTAAACAAGCGCCCGGCACCGACAAGTCCTGCACAAACCACCACTCGCTCTTCAGTAAGGAAGAACAAGCATAAAACTTTCCCTGAAGCCGACCGACCGGCAGCCAGCTCCACCTTCCATCCAACCTCCAGTTCAGCCACCTCAACAGCGACATCTCGACCAGGCTCCGCCTCTGGCTCAACCGCTGAACCTCCCTCCAACAGCAGGCCCTCCCCTCAGCCAGACAAGGCGACTCCAACTCCATCGGGAGGGAGACCCATCACATCCAAGGTTAGCTCTGGTGTCAGGCTTGCCGACGCTCTTCCAGAGCAAGGCAGGCCCAGACAATACCGTGGCATGGTTGATCCTGAGTCCCTGCCCCAGTTCTTTGAGGAGGAGGCACGCTACAGCAACCTAAAGGTGTTCAAGACTGCCTCGGCGGTCGTTAAAGAATGTCGGGTGCGCGTCCCTGACGACCGCACTCCCCTCCTTGACATGGACTGTTCCAATCTCGACGCCGTCCTGAGGAACGCAAACTTGCACGAGGACAAGCATCGCGCAGGTCGTGCCTTTCTGAAGCAGCTCAAGGACCGGAGCTGGCTCCAAAGCGTGGACGACCATGAACTGGCCTGCCGCATGGCTTTGATTTTGGCCTTTGGTGGAAAGCTGGGCGTCAAGACGCCGCTGTGCACCAACGGCAAGTGGCTCTGCCATGACACTGTGGAGTGTCCCCTGTGCCGCCATCGCTACAAAGCCAAGCCTCTTGTCCGCGACTATGCCGGTGTCTTTCCCAAGGCCAACTTCCACTACGGAGTGACACTCACCTTCACCGCCTCTCCGAAGCGTGCCGGAGTCTGGTTCGTCACCAGCAGGAGCAAGGTCGATGGCAAGTGGACGGAGGAATACGAGCGCTACAACCCATTTGAGAAAGCGCCCAAGGGCGAAGGCTTGAAGGTCGAAGAAGGTGAACTTGACGGCAAGGAAGGGATGGTGCCTCGGTGCTTCGGGGCCTGCTACTCCGGGATGAGAGCCATGGTCGGTGCCAAGCTCTTTGCCGGGGCGTTGGTGATGCACGAGATCGCCTATCGTTTCATGAAGCGTGGGAAATTCGATCCTCGTGTTACCCCGCACACGCACGCTTACACCAATCGTGGTGAGGAGCTGACCTTCGAGAAGGCCATCATCGGCTTCAACATGTTCGTCCAGGCGTGTTGCATGCAGTGGATGTCCAAGCCCAAGTTCAAGCGACATGAGTCTGCTGCGGATGCCTACCGTTCGCTAGCAGTCTCAGGACAGGTCTATCCCGCCCTGCATGTCGTCCGGCTGCCGGAGGCCAAGGCAGTGCGCCGTTGGATTTACTACTCCGTGAAGACGCACAAGTTCGTCACGGAATACCGGCGGGCCATCGCGGCTGGCGCGTCCCTGCACGACCTGAACGAGTTCATGCGCGACCAAGTGTTCAAGCGCGGCAGAGAAATCCTCGCTACCGCCAATTCACCGTGTCGATACGGGAATCTGAAATTCAGAGCGGTCAAGGCAGACGAATACCTTGGAGACCGATTGCGCGTGTCTAACCGGCAGGCTGCGCGCCGGGAACAAAAGGCGCGTCGTGAGGCTGGCGAGGCGAGCAGGCCGTGGCAGCTGCGCAGGTCGCCCTTGAGGATCGAGATGGACAGGCAGGCGGAGGGGGACTTTGGCGTCGGGATTACTGAGGACACGCACCACCACCATTCCAGAGAGGACGCTCGAACCAGCAGGCGCTCAGGCGAGCAGGAAGGCCACCCTGGCGGCACCAACCCATCTCCATCAGGTGAGGCAGCCACCATCTTGCGCAGGCACGAGGTGGCACGCGCTGCCCCAGAGGCAGGAGCGTGCGACCCACTGGCACGTCCGCGACCACCGGCGACCTCAGTGAAGCGCTCATCGAGGGATGGGCGCGCAAGGCAGTGGGGCAGCTCTTCGAGCCATACCGTGGCAGCAGGCAGCGCGTCCGCACCATGAGGCTGTGGGTGAGACGGCGGACGACAACGACAATTTCACCCCCGGAGGCCAAGGCGTTGTTGGAGCACCTGTGGCTGTGTGGTGAAGTCCTGAGCGGGGGGCCATCCAGGACGCTCAAGAGACTGCCGGAGGACCGCGTGGAGCAGAGGTGAGCCGACGACAACCCCGGCGGCAGGTGCGCGTCCCCCACGAACTTCATGCGAGCACGAGGTGCTGGCTTTTCAGCTTGAGCGACTGGGCGACGAATTCCAGGCACGCCCGCAGGTCGTCCCGCTCCAGGTCAGGGAACTCCGCGAGCAAATCCTCGAACGTGTCGCCCGCCGCCAGATATTCGAGCAGGGACTCCACCGGATACCGCAGGTGGCGGATGGCCGGCTTGCCGTGGCAGATCTCCGGGTCAATGGTGACGCGGTGCAGGAGTGCGCTCATGGGGGGAATCTATGGGCGTGCGCCGGTGCCTGCAAGCCCGGGGGTGGCGGAGTCTCTTCTGGAGTCAAACGCCGTTTTCGGCGTGAAGGCGTTCTTCTCGGGAAGCAGCAAGAAGAAATGAGCTGCCTCTCACCAATTCGTCTTGCTGCTACAGTTTTCCACTGGGCCAAACCGATTTGCCGCCTTGGTTCCGTAGCCATGCTCGCTTGTGGCTGGCTCGCTGTGCCCGTTGCCCACGCAGCCGATGGCATTGGCGGGGTCATCTCCTACTCCGGCCAGTTCACCGCACCAATTCGCGTGGTCGCGACTGCGACCAACTCATCTGTCCCGAATCGAATTCTTAGCCTTGATGGTGCCACCAGCTACGTGGAGATTCCGACCTCTGCCAGCTACCAGCCCCAGCAGTTCACGCTCGCGCTCTGGTGTAAACCGAATGTGAAAAAGAACGCGCGGCTGCTTGCAAACATGAAACATGAAATCTACGAACCGGGCGCGTTCGCATTGGTCACGAGGGACGATGGAAAGTTCTGGGCTTCGATGGGAACTGTGGGAACGGAGGTTACTCCGACTTCCACGACCACGTATCAAGCTGGCACTTGGTATCATGTGGCCGGAACTTACGACGGGACCACGCTGACGCTCTACGTCAACGGAGTCGCGGAGGCTTCCTTGCCATATTCCACGACCGTCGGCGTCTCTCGAGCACTGCTGATTGGGGCGATGCACCACAGCAGCGGGGTGGGAGGCTTCGAGTTTTTCAACGGAATGATTGACGAAGTGCAGATCTGGAGCCGGGCGCTCAACCAAAGCGAGATCCAGAGTGCCATGGCACGCCCACTTGCTCCGTCTGAACCCAACCTCGTTGGGTATTGGAATTTCAATTCTTCCAATTTCACCGACAGCAGCACGAGCGTGAACAATGGGACGGGGGTAGGAGCTGCGACGACCATCCAGGCAGACATTCCGAATGCAACACTTGGAGGCGGCGTTCAATCCTTTGGGTCCACCACCATCGCCGGCCCCGGCCCCTACACGATCCTCAACACGTTCCCGCCTCTTCCCGGCGTCACCTACACGGTGTCGGCGCATCTCGAACTCACCACGAATGGACAGAAGGATGCGTGGGAACCGCAGGGCACCACGACCGCCATCCTGAGCAGCACGCCGACCGGAGCCAACATCACGCTCACAGGTGGTCTAACCACACTGCTCGGCGATGACGATAACGACGGTTTGACCAACCAAAGGGAGCTACAGTTGGGAACGAATCCCCTCAATTCGGACGCCGACGGCGATGGCCTGCCGGACGGCTGGGAAGTCCGGCATGGGCTGGATCCCCTATCTCAGTCCGCTTCGGGCTGGCGGTTTGGCCGCACCCTGTTCCTCACCAATGCGTCCAGCCGTCTGCACTCGAACGCCGTTGTCCGCTTGAGCCTCGACACGGGCGCTTTGGTGTCACAAGGGAAACTTCAACCGGACCTGCGCGATTTACGGTTCTCGACCAGCACGAACGCCAACAGCGCGTCGAACTTCCTCAACCACTGGGTCGAATCCGGGGCTGGAACCGCCAACACTGCGGTCTGGTTGAGGGTTCCCGTGCTCCCGATGGGCACGACGAACGTCCAGATGTTTTACGGCAACAGCAACAGCGTGGTGACCAACGTCTCGGCTCCCGGCGGGGTTTTCCACCTCCACGACGACTTCTCGGGGTCATCCGTGGACGCCACCAAGTGGTTCGTGTCCGGCAGTCCCGTGGTGGCCAACGGGGAGCTTCAGCTCACCTACAATCAATCCGTCCGGAGCCTTCAAGAGTTCAACCAGAGTGATGGGGTGATCCTTGAGTATCGGCTGTTCAAGCTAGGGCCGACTGCGCAGGGTAGTCTCGATTATTGGGGGGCTGGCTTCGCCGACCAGGAGCTTCCCGGAAATGAGGATCATTTTGAGGCTCGTTTCTGGTGGTATAATCACGCATATACGGGTGTTGAGTTCGTCCGCATCTTCTCGGACAAGGGCGAACTCGGTTGGACTAATTCTGGGATTGTCCTCAATGGTGCAACTAATTCCTTCGCCCACTACTACAGCAGCAGCGCCAACATTTTTGAGATAAACGATGGGCAATTCTCCCACACCATCTCCGGTTCGGCGTCCGGCTCCGAGAATGTTGTTTTTGGAGTCACCGGCACAGATACGATTGCCGTCCGTGTGGATTCTGTGCGGGTTCGCTCATGGATTACCCCTGTGCCTGCATCTTCGCTTGGAGCAGAAGTAGCCATCACGGATGATCCGGTGAATGACCCTGACGGGGACGGATTGAGCAACTTGGAGGAATACAATCGGGGAACGGATCCCACCAAGAAGGACACGGACGGTGACAGCATCCCCGATGGATGGGAGTTTCAATACAGCCTCAACCCCACCAACTCGCTCGATGCGTTCATTACCACCGCCACCAACCGGCTGAGCTTTTCGCAAATTTATCTGCTCGGCCTGAACCCCCTCACGAACGATTTCAACGGCAATGGCATCACGGACTACGACGAGGTTTTTGTCTATGGCACGGACCCGAAGGCGACGAACACCGCCGCCGATGTCCGGGCCAGCAAGTTCTACTACGACCGGAACGACCGGCTCACGGGCGCAGAGTATGCCAATGGCCTCGCCATCGGCTACACCTACGACGGGAATGGGAACCTCGTGCGGCAATCACACTTCGCTCGCTCGCAGAACACCAACGGCCTGCCGCTGGCGTGGCGGTTGCTGAACGGCCTCTCCGCCACGAATTTCAGCGGCCTCAACGACCTCTTTGCGGATGCAGACGGCGATGGCTGGTCCAACTATCAGGAATGGAAGGCCGGCACCAGCCCCACCAACGCGGCCAGCAAGCCGGACGTGTATGGCCTGCCCGGGACGAACCTGCTCTCGCACGCTTGGCCATTCGCGGTCAGCAACTTCGTGGTCGCCACCGGGCAACTGGACGGCTCCGGAGGGGATGAGGTCGTCATTGGGGCGGACGGGAACCCGGGAGCGACGACGAATTTCCTGATGGTCCTGACGCAGACGCAATCGGGCTGGACGACGCAGCGCGTGGATGTCGGGACATTTGGCGTCACGTCCCTTGCCATCGGCCAAGTGACGAACCGGGAGGTTCCCGCCGTCTACGCCGGTCTGCGCAGCGCCAACAGCACGGGCGGAGTGATGGAGGTGCGCCAGTTCGGCGGTGGCTGGCAGACGAACGTGATTGCCAGCTCGACCAACGGAGTTGCGACCGTGTTGGGAATCACCGCTGGCGGGGATCTGCTGGCCACCCTGGCGACGACCAGCGCGGGCAGCGGGTCGCTTCACCGCCTGACTTTTGGCAACGGATGGCAGGTGGTGCTGGTGGAGAGCAACGCCAGTCAAAGAACTCTGGGGACAATCTATGAGGGCCAGCGTGGAGTGCGGTTGCTGGATTCCGGAGGCATCCAAATCTCTCGGTCGGGCGGGTCTGTGCCGCCGGGATTTGTCAATCGCCCAGGAACAGACTCGTATTATTTCTGCCAGTCGAATATGTTGTATTGGTCAGCCGCGCAGGTGGAAGCTCAGAGCTACGGCGGCAATCTGGTCACGATTGACGACGCCATCGAGGAGAGCTGGCTCACGAACCGGTTCGGTGTTGACCAGAATGGCATCTTCTTCTCGATCGGTCTATTCTGTCCCCCCAGTCTGGCAAATCAGGCTTCCAACTATCGGTGGGTAAGCGGGTCCCCAGCGACCTATCGCGGCGTAGCTTGGGGAACGATTCAGCCAAATGCTGGGGGTTTTGGTGGCGTGGCCGTGCTGGAGAACGGGGGCGGGGCACCGATTTGGAATGATGATGGTAATGGGGACTCCAATCTCCGCAGAGCAGTTTACGAAATCACGGCTCTTACAAATCCTTCTGTTTTCCCAGAACCTACTGCCAGCAAACTTACGAATTGGATCGGTTCCGCTTTCGCCAGTGGGCTTCCCCGTGGTGCCTCATCGGCCTCCAACTCCCTTTTCTATGCCTTCGTTGACGACAAGAATGCGAATTCCGTTGTGGATGCCGGAGATGACTTCGTGGTGGCCGAGTTCGGCCTGTCCGGCGCAAATGCGACGCAGGTAGATGTCCGCCGGGTGTCACTGTCATCAGGATTGCTCTCTGGAAGTTATGGCCTGGCGACCGCGAAATTCATGGGCGGGACGAATCATCTGCTCTTTACCGCCGAACCTGATGGGAGCGTTTTTTCCTGGTCTGCGACGAATATCACCGGCCCTTTGCAGCGCCAGTTGTTCAGCGCTCATCATGCCGGGAAAGCTTGGCACGCTCTGGCTCCGGTCAAATCATACGAGCCCGGTGAGGGTCTGGCAGGGGTGTCAGTGAACCCAGCGAATCCAAACCGGGTGGAAGTCATTTTCTGGCCGGCGCAATCGGAGCTGTGGAAGCCAGCCGATGTGCCGAACACTGCCCCGGTGGCAGTTCTGCTTTCCGCACCGAACAGCGGCGGAGACGTTGCAAGGCTGACGTTCAAGACTTGGGACGGTGAGGGCAACGCCTCCACGATGGAGTTGCAGTATTCCTTCTCCGGGCAATCCAACTGGACCGTTGCGAATGTCTTGTCGGTGGATGGCCGGAATCCGGCCACCGCCGTCAGCGCACCGCCCACCGGCGCGGATCACGAACTGCTCTGGAATGTGGCTGGCACGCCCGGACTTCAGGCGGGCGTGGTCACCAATCTTTTCGTGCGCGTGCGCCCGAAGGAGCTGGCGCAACTCACCGGCGAATGGTCCCCAGCCATGAGCTACACACTGACCGGGGCCACTGCTCCGACGGCCAATCCGCTCACGTTCACCGCCCTTGAGGACGTTGGCACGAACTTCCCCACCTCACTGTTTGGAGCGGGCGTGACCCTGGTAAATGTCTCCGCGTCGAGCACGCAAGGGGGCACTGTCGCCACCAACGCCACTGGCGCGCTCTACACGCCACCGACAAACTTCTTCGGCACGGACTCTTTCACCTACACGATTCAGAACCTCGCCGGTGTCCCGGCCAGCGCGGTCGTAACGGTCAACGTCGCGGCAGTCAACGACGCGCCGACGTTGGGCGCGATTGGGAACCCGCCAAATCTCAATGAGGACGCCGGCACGCAGACCTTGTCCCTCGGTGGCATCGGCACTGGAGCGACCAATGAGGCGCAGCCCCTGTCGGTGACGGCGAGTTCCAGCAACCCCGGTGTGATTCCGAACCCGACCGTGAGCTATTCCAGCCCCGGCGCGTCCGGCAGCTTGAGCTTCACGCCCGTTCCCAATGCGAGTGGCACCGCGACGATTACAGTGACCGTCACGGACAGCGGGGATTCCAGCAATGGCGGGACGAACCAGTTCAGCCGCACGTTCACAGTGACCCTGAACGCTGTGAATGATCCGCCGCAGATCACCCTGCCGCAGCCCATCGTCATCGCGCAAAACACAGCGTTGCGTTTCGCCGATACCAACACCATCACAGTCGCGGACGACGCTGGGGCCAGCCCTGTCCAACTGCAACTGGTGGTGACGAATGGCTCGTTGACGTTCGGCAACACAAACGGGCTGACTTTCGTCACCGGCACGAACGGTGCGACCAACCTGACCGTGGAGGCGACGCTCCTGGTTCTGAATTCGGCGCTCACGAATCTGACCTGGCAGCCCGGTTCAAACTTCTTTGGTGCGGATGCGCTGCACCTAGTTGTGAACGACTTGGGCAACACGGGCACCGGAGGGGCGTTGACGGCGACCGCAGCGCTTCCCCTGTTCGTCGCCCAGCAGCCCCTCGTCGGGCCAGCTATCACTACCCAACCACAGGGCCTGACGGCGGGCGCAGGTTCGTCGGTGGCGTTTGCGGTGGCGGTAAGTGGCAGCGCGCCGTTCAGCTACCAGTGGCAGTTCAGCGGCACTAACTTGCCGGGACAAACAGGACCGACGTTGAGCCTGGTGGCGGTCAACACCAACCACACGGGCAGTTATCGGGTCGTGGTGACGAATGTGACCGGCGCGGTGACGAGCGCTCCGGCGGTTCTGATAGTTACCCGCCTCGCATCAGGCTTGGTGTGGACCGTTCCCAACCCCATCGTCTATGGCACCGCGCTTGGATCGGGTCAGCTCAACGCCACGAACCTGGCCGCAGGCACGTTGGCCTACAGCACGAACAGCGGAGCAATCCTGCCGGCGGGGAACCACCCGCTCCAGGTCACGTTCACCGCGACGGATCCTTCCACTCACAGCAACGAGACGCGCACAGTGTCGCTGACGGTGGCCCAAGCGCCGCTGACCATCCGGGCGGACAACAAGAGCCGCGAGTATGGGCTGGTGAACCCTTCTTTCACGCTCAGCTACAGCGGCTTCGTCAATGGCGAAAACACGGGCGTGCTCACGACGTTGCCTTCCGCCACGAGCACCGCGAATGTCGGCAGCCCGCCAGGAACGTATCCGATCACCGTCAGTGGCGCTTCGGCTGCAAACTACGCCACCAGCTACCTCCCCGGCACCTTGACCGTGCTCGCCAACGCTCCGGCCATCACCCAGCAGCCGACCAACTTCACGGGCATCGCCAGCAGCAACGCGACGTTTGTCGTGACAGCAACGGGCACGGCACCCTTGAGCTACCAGTGGCGTTTCAGCGGAACGAATCTGCCGGGTGCGACCAACGCCACGCTTACTCTGACGAACGTGCAGCCGACCAGTGCCGGAGCTTACAACGTCCAGGTGTCCAATCCTGGCGGAACTGCGCTGAGCGATCCGGCGACCTTGACCGTGCTGGTGCCGCCGGTCATCACCTCACAACCTGTGGGCCAAACTGTGGGGGCAGGCTCGTCCGTTGCGTTCGGTATCGTAGTCACGGGCACCGCACCATTCAGTTACCAGTGGCAGTTC
>SXGR01454498.1_pt1 | contig 11681 bp, 11 predicted proteins | sample 3174711 | NCBI WGS metagenome assembly SXGR01 (sample SAMN11356860, study PRJNA531348) | freshwater metagenome | isolation source: freshwater sample F1-60 | place: China: Fuxian Lake, Yuxi | collected 2017-12-25
CTTCAAGATCGCGGCCTCGAGCGCGGCGACCGCGCCCACGCCGCATTCGTCCGTCCCGGCCCAGCGATAGGGATAGGGCGCGGCCGTCTGGAGGAAGTTCGGCGCCAAGGGACCGAACATCTTGTGATAGACGGCCATGCCCGTGGCGCTCATCGCGCCGAAGGTCAGGCCGTGATAGCCGTGGATGCGCGAGAAGACCTTCACCTTGTTGGGCTTGCCTTTGATCTTCCAGTAGAAGCGCGCGAGCTTGAAGGCGGACTCGTTCGATTCCGCGCCCGCCGTCGTGAAGTACACGGCCGAGGTGTTGGCGTAGCCGATCTTCACCAGCTTCTCGGCCAACTCGGCCGCTTGCGGGTTCGTGGCCCCCGAATAGGCCGAGGCGAAGCCGAGCTTCGTGATCTGCGCCGCGGCGACGTCGCCCAATTCCTTGCGCCCGTGGCCCGCGTTCACGTTCCACAGGCCGGAAAGCCCGTCGATGTATTCCTTGCCGTCAGCGGTGCGCAGCATCTCGCCGCGCCCCTCCACCACGACCAAGGGATTCTCGTTTTCCTTGGCGAAGTGAAGCGGGTGAATGATGTGCCGCTGATCGGCCTCGATGACGGCGCGTGCGCCTTCCATGGTGGTCCTCCCCAGAGCGGCGCCCCCGAAGGGCGCGGCGTGAATCGAAACGTTAATTCTCGCAGAACGGACGGCCAGCGTCACGCGCGAGACCGCGCGCGCTACCGCATTGCAACAAGGCGATTCTAAGCGGCAACGAGCTTGCCGAAGGCGTATTTGGCGGCCTCCAGGCTCGCGTCCACGTCCGCCTCGGTGTGGGCGGTCGACAGGAACCAGGTGCCCCGCGCCGTGGTGCGCACACCGGCTTCGTGAAGAAGGGCGGTGAAGCGCGTGCGCTTCTGGGCGTCGGCCGCAAGGAACTGGCGATAGGACTCGAGCTTGGGCAGGTCGGTGAAGGCCGGGTGGAACACCGTGCCCAAGCCCTGGACGAGCAGGTTCTGCTTGTGGTCGCGCGAGAGCCGACGCAAACCCTCCATGAGCCGCTCGCCCTTGGCCGTCATCGTGGCGTAGCAACGCCCGCCATCGGCCGCGAGCGTCTTCAGCGTCGCGATGGCGGCGGCGACGCAGGGCACGTTGGAATTGTACGTGCCGCCGTGCATGACGCGCTTCGTCACCAACAACTCCATGAGATCGCGCCGGCCCGCAAGCGCGGCCAAGGGGAAGCCGCCGGCGATCGCCTTGGCGAAGATGGACAGATCGGGCCGCACGCCGAACAGGCCTTGCGCGCCGCCCAACCCCACGCGGAAGCCGCAGATGACCTCGTCGAAGATAAGAATGCTGCCGTGCCGTGTGCATGCCTCGCGCACGCCTTCGAGATAGCCGGGCCGGGGCGCGATGGCGCCCGTGTTGCACAGCATGGGCTCCATGATGACGCCGGCGATCTCGGCGCCGTGCGCGTCCATGGCGCGCCGGAAGATGTCGAGATCGTTCCAAGGCAGCACGATCACGTCGTCGAGCGCGCGCTGGGATTGGCCCGGCGTCTCGGCCACGGGCACGGGTTCGCTCTCGGGCCCCGCGGCGTTGGGCGAGGGGGCGACGGAGATGAACACGGAATCGAGCCAGCCGTGATAGTGCCCCTCGAACTTGACGTATTTGGGCCGCCCCGTGGCGGCGCGCGCCAGGCGGATCGCGGCCTGCGCGGACTCCGAACCCGAGGAGGTGAAGCGCACCAGCTCCGCCGAGGGCACGAGTTGGGAGACGAGGCGCGCCAGCTCCACCTCGCCCGCGTGCTGGCCGGCGAAGAGCTGGCCCATGGCGAGCGATTCGGCCACGGCCTTGACGACGGGCGCGGGCGAATGGCCGAGGATGATGGGGCCGTTGGCAAGGGCGTAGTCGATGTAGCGGTTGCCGTCCTCATCGACCAGGTGGGCACCTTCGCCCTTGGCATAGAACCGCGGCACGGGGGCGGCGCCGTAGCCGCCGTAGCGGAAATTGCTCGACACGCCGCCGGCCAGGTGTGCCTTCGCCGCCTCGTACAGGCGTTTCGACTTCTCGAATCCGGCCATCCGCGTTCTCCCCGTTCCGTGGGCGCATTACCCTCCGCCGCGCAGGTGTGGGTCAAGGCGCCTGGACTGCCGCCCCGAAACCGCGCGATCCTTGGGCCATGGTTCTCTCGGACGCATGCCTTGAGGCGTTCCGGCGCGACGGCTTCGCACTCGCACCCCCGCTCGTCTCGCAGGCGGATATCGAGGCGGTGCGCGGCGAGATCGTAACCATGGTCGCGGGCCTTCCCACCGGACATAGGCCCGAGAATCTGCGCGACCCGCACGATGTATGCCCGCGCTTCCTCGCCCTTTGCCTCGATTCGCCCATCGTGCGCGGCGCCGAGCGGCTCTTGGGTCCGGAGCTTCTGATGTGGGGCAGTTACGGCTTTGCCAAGCCGCCGCGCGACGGCCTGCCCGTGGATTGGCACCAGGACGGGCGCTATTTCCCGCTCGAGCCCATGGAGACCATCACGGCCTGGCTACCCTTGGACGACGCGGACGAGTCGAACGGCGGGCTCCAGGTCATCCCTGGCTCGCATCGTCCGCGGCGCTTCCTCGCGCACGCGACGCACGACGATTGGGGCCGCGCGCGGGCACTGCCGTTGGGCATCGAGGGCACGGACGAGAAGCGTGCACGGACGCTGTCTGTCAAAGCGGGCGAGGTCGAATACCACGACCCCTATCTCGTGCACGGCTCGGGCCCCAATCGCTCGGATCGGCCGCGGCGCGCCATCCAGATTCTCTACATGACCCGCCGCGTGCGTCTCGACACGAGCGACAAGCAGTCGATGGGCCTCGACTGGCACAAACTCAAACTCTTTCACTGCCGCCCGCGCACGGCGCACGGCTGGGCCTATCACCTGGCTGATATGCCGGACGAGATTCGCTTCTTTTAATCACTAAAGATGCTTGCGCCAGAAGGCCATCATCCGCTCCCACGCCAAGGCGGCGGAGGCGGGATGGAACTGGGGACGCTCCTCGTTCATGAAGCCGTGCTCGGCGTCGTAGCGGTGAAACTCGGGCGGCCTTGGCGCCGACTTGGCCGCGGCCTCGAATGCATCCACGGCGGCAGGCGTGCACCAGGCGTCCGTGTTGGCGAAGTGGCCTTGAAGCGGAATGCGCAGCCCCTTCGGATCGCCGCCGGCCGGGGAGGGTAGGCCGTAGAACGCCACGCCCGCATCCAATTCCGGGATCTTAAGCGCCCCCAAAGCCGTGAGGAGGCCGCCCAAGCAAAACCCGGTGAGCCCCACCTTGCCGCCTTGCGCCTTCAGGTGAAGGACCGCCCCGCGAATGGCGCCCGACGTGGCGGCACCCGCGTCCAGCGCGTTCATCGCGCGCTCGGCACCCGCCGTGTCGTGATAGGCGGCGACGAAGCCGTCGTAGAGATCGGGGGCGAGCGTCGCATAGCCCGCTGCCGCCAGCTTGTCGCAAATGCCCGTGATCTGGCCTTGCACGCCCCACCACTCCTGGATGACGACGATGCCCCCGCGGCGCGCACCGGCCGCTTCCGCCGAATAGGCACGCACCGTCGTGCCGTCCGGCCGCTTTACGTCGACTACCTTGCCCATGGTCGATTGCCTCCCCGTTCCGCGCGAAGCCTAACACGTCTTGCGCGCGGACTTCCGCCTCGCCATCAATGGGGCAAGGGAGAAAGACGATGACGATGACCAAGACCATCGAGATCGCGCTCGAGCCGCTGACGCACGAGGGCTTCGCGCCGTTCGGCGAACTGGTGGGCGAGGCGCCCCGCACGCCGGAATGGCAGCGCCCGAAGCTGGACGCCTGGAAGAACCGCTTCGAGGTGGACGGCCGGACGGAGCTGCGCATCATGCGCTACCACTACCAGGGCAAGGCGCCGGTCTTTCATCTGGTGGAGCGTCACGTGGCCGTCACGGAATCGCGCGTGCCCATGGCGGGGGCGCAAGCGGTCATCGTGGTGGGACCGCGCACCGCCGATCGGCGAGGCCCCGCGCCCGAGACGCTGCGCGCCTTCCACATCAACGGCACGCATGGCCTCATGCTCCACCGCGGGACGTGGCACGCGCTCGACTGCTTTCCGCTGACCGTGCCGCACGCGGATTTCGCCTTCGTGACCGAGGTGGAGACGGAGAACGAGATCGAGACGTCGAAGGACGCCATCGACGGCGAGCGCACGCATCTCTTCGACTACAAGGCCGTGCACGGCGTGGAGTTCCGCCTCGTCGACCCGCACGGCCTGGCGCCGCGCCTCTAGGATCAGTTCTCCAAGCGCCGCGCCACAATTTCGCCCCAAGTCTGTCAACGATTTAACGGGTCTTCCGGGGCCGGGCGCCCCACATTGATTCTCGACGGACGCGGGTTCCGTCGGATCGGGTGGAGCAACCCATGGCACGGACGACGACGAAACTGGCGGCTCTCATGGCCCTTGCGGCCTTCGCCGCGCTGGCCGCGACGCCGGCGCGCGCGGATCTTTTCGGCGCGCCCAATTCGCCCTTTGCGACGGTTGCGCTCCAGAGCCAGAAGGTCGCGCCCAAGCGTGTTGCCAAATCCAAGGCCGAGGACGCGCCGGAGGTGGCCGCGGCCGAGCCGGCGCTGTCCGCCGTCTCGCTTGGGCCGGTGCCGATCATGATCCCCCATCTCGGTCTTGCCGTGGCGCCCTAATAACGGGCCCGTCTGGGAGGCAGGGAGAGCGGGCGCATCCCGCGATGCGCCCGTTTCTTTTTTCTGGGACGCAATTCGTATATCTTGCGGGCCCATCACCCACGATCCCCAATATCTTGCCATGATCCCCCCCCGCATTCGCGTGCTCCTCGCGGCCCTTTTGGCGTCTCTCTGCCTGGCGGCCGCCACACAGGCTTTCGCAGCCCCAAACAAGGACTTCCAAGCCTGGTTGAAGGCGGTCCGTGAAGAGGCGCGGGGGAATGGAATTTCCGACGCCACGTTGGATGCCGCCTTTCAGGGCGTGGCGCCGATCCCGCGCGTGATCGAGCTGGACCGGCGCCAAGCGGAATTCACGCTCACCTTCGAGCGCTATTTGGAGATCACCCAGCCGCCTGCGCGCGTGGCGCGCGGTCAGGCGCTCCTGGCCGAACATCGTGAATTGCTGTCCCAAATCGAGGCGCGCTTCGGCGTGCCCGGCGAACAGCTCGTGGCGCTGTGGGGCATGGAGTCCAATTTCGGCCAGAACATGGGCAGCTTTTCGGTGGTCGCGGCCTTGGCGACGCTCGCCTATGACGGGCGGCGCAGCGCCTTCTTTCGGCGTGAGCTCATGCACGCGCTCCGCATCTTGGAAGACGGCCACATCCGGCCGCAGGACATGAAGGGCTCGTGGGCCGGTGCCATGGGGCAGAACCAGTTCATGCCGTCGAGCTTCGTGAACAACGCCATCGACTATGACGGCGATGGGCGGCGCGACATCTGGACGAACGCGGCGGACGTGCTCGCCTCCGCCGCCAACTATCTCAACCGCTCGGGCTGGCGGCGCGGACAGTCGTGGGGCACGCGCATATCGCTTCCGCAGGGCTTTGATGCGACGGGCCTCACGCCCGACGCGATCAAGCCGATCACGGAGTGGCGCGCCGCCGGCGTGACCCTCTTTAACGGCGAGCCGCTGCCCGACCAACCGGGGGAAGCCTCGCTCGTCTTGCCGGGCGGCCCGAACGGCCCGGCCTTCCTTGCCTACGAAAACTTCCGCGTCATCATGAAATGGAATCGCGCGATTCTCTTCGCGACGAGCGCCGGTTTGCTTGCCGACCGCCTGGCGGGTCGCTAAACTACAAATTGTAGGCGAGACTTGGGGATAGGCCACCACATCCTGATGGCCAGGCGCGGGTTGTCACTGTTGACGGCGGCAGTCGGCGCGGTCCTCTTGGCGGGCTGCGCCGAAACGCAATTGGTGTCCCACACCGTCAAGTCGATCGACCCGCCCAAGCCGACGGCGAAGGCGGACCCGCAACCGCCCAAGCAGCCGGGCGCGTACAAGGTCGGCAAGCCGTATCAGATCGATGGGATTTGGTACTACCCGGTCGAAGACTATGCGTACGACGAGACCGGGATTGCCTCGTGGTACGGCGCGGAATTTCACGGCCGTCCCACGGCGAACGGAGAAGTCTTCGACATGAACGAGGTCTCGGCTGCGCATCGCACCTTGCCGATGCCGAGTCTCGTGCGCGTCACCAATCTCGAGAACGGCCGTGTGCTCCTCATCCGCGTCAACGATCGCGGTCCCTTCGCGCGCGGCCGGATCATCGACCTGTCGCGCCGCGCCGCCCAACTCCTCGCCATGGACAGGGCGGGTACCGCAAAGGTGCGCGTGGAGATCATGGCCGAGGAAAGCCGGCAACTGGCCGCCATCGCGCGTCGCCGGCCCGGCACGGACGATGCGGCCGTCGCGACCGCCGCGCCCTCTGGCAAGGTGATGGTGGAGCCATTGCCGGCGCCGGGTGGCGGCACGGCCGGGGCATCCGCAGGCGGCACGCCCGTGCCATCGGGACGTGAGCAAGCCGCAGCCGAGGAGCCGAAGTTCTCGCAAGACGTCGTCACGATTCCCGTGCGGCCGGCAAACATCTATGTGCAGGCCGGTGCCTTCGCGAACCCGACGAACGCGCAGAAGCTGTCCTCGCAACTCCAGAGCATCGGCCCCGCCAAGGTCGAGCGCGCAGCCGTGGGTAAGACGGTGTTCTGGCGGGTGCGCGTGGGCCCGGCGACGTCGGTGGAGGAGGCCGACCGGATCCTCGAGCGCGTGGCGCAGGCCGGATTTCCTGATGCTAAGGTGATCGTCGAGTAGTCGAATTCGGTGGCATTTTATGCGCCCAATCGGGTGCTCCAATTTCGCCGCAATTCTTGGAACACTATGGGCCGAAACCACGGGACCCCGATGACACAGCTTTTCCGCCTTGCGATCGCGGCCATCGTCGCCGTCATGGCCTCTGCACCCATGTGCGCGGGTGCCGTGGAGACGGCGGCCAAGTACGCGTATCTGGTGGACATGCGGACGGGGGCCGTCCTCATGGAGAAGAACGCGGCCGAGCCCATGGCGCCCGCGTCCATGACGAAGCTCATGACCGTCTATCTCATTTTCGAGCGGCTGAAGGACGGCCGCCTGAAGCTGGATACGGAACTGCCCGTGACGGAAGAGGCGTGGCGCACCGGCGGGTCCAAGAGTTTCGTCTCCATCGGCGGCAAGGTGCGCGTCGAAGATCTGATCCGCGGCATCATTGTCCAGTCGGGAAACGACGCCTGCATCGTGGCGGCGCAGGGGATCGCGGGCAGTGAGGGGGCCTTCGCGGTTGAGATGAACAAGAAAGCGAAGGAGCTGGGCCTTACGGGATCCAATTTCCGAAATTCGACGGGCTGGCCCGATCCCGAGCATCTGTCCACCGCGCGCGATCTGGCGCTTCTCGCCAAGCGCACGATCCAGGACTTCCCCGAATTCTACAAATACTACGCGGAGACGGAATTCGCCTTCGGCGGAATCCGCCAGGCGAACCGCAACCCGCTTCTTTACAAGAACCTGGGCGCGGACGGTCTCAAGACCGGTCACACCGAAGCCTCGGGCTACGGCCTCACGGCCTCGGCCGTGCGCGGCGATCGCCGCCTCATCCTTGTGGTGAACGGCCTCGGCTCCGACAAGGAGCGTGGCGACGAATCCGCGCGTCTTCTGGAATGGGGTTTCACGGAGTTCGACAACTACGCCTTCTTCAAGGCGGGCGAGACGGTTGAGGCCGCCGAAGTGTGGCAGGGCCGCGCGGCGAGCGTACCCCTTGCCGTCGAGCGCGATGTGCTGGCGACGCTGCCCAAGGCCGCGCGCGACAAGCTGCGCGTCACCGTGCAGTACGCGGGGCCCATCCCGGCGCCCATCGCGAAGGGCCAGAAGATTGCGATCCTCGTCCTCGACGCGCCCGGCGTGGGCAAGATCGAGGTGCCCTTGCTTGCCGGCGCGGACGTCGAACGGAAAGGATTCTTCGGGCGTCTTGGATCGAGCGCGCGCCAGCTCTTCGGCGGCAACGCCAACTGATCGACCAGACGATGCCCCCACGCGGCCGGTTCATCACGTTCGAGGGCGGGGAGGGGGCCGGCAAGTCCACGCAGGTCAAACGCTTGGCCGCGACCCTTCGCGCGGCCGGCATCGATTGCGTGGAGACGCGCGAGCCCGGCGGCGCGCCGGGGGCTGAGGAGATCAGACGCCTGCTCGTGACAGGGGAAATCCATCGTTGGGACCCCGCGACCGAGGCGCTCCTGCACATGGCCGCGCGGCGCGAACATTTGGTGCGCACGGTATGGCCCGCGCTCGAGGCGGGGCGCTGGGTCATCTCGGACCGCTTCGCCGATTCGACCATGGCCTATCAAGGCTACGCCCAGGGCGTCGGGCGCGAGGCGGTCGAGGCGCTCTACGGCGCCGCGGTCGGCGCGTTCACGCCCGACCTGACGCTCATCCTCGACGTCCCGCCCGGCATGGGCCTGAAGCGGATCGACGAACGCCAGCACGACGAGACGCGGTACGAGCGAATGGCGGGCACCTTTCACGTGGCGCTGCGCGAGGCGTTTCTCGACATCGCGCGACGCGAGCCCGCGCGCTGCACCGTCGTGGACGGCACGGGCGGTGTGGACGAGGTGGCCGCGGCGATTCGTGCCGTCGTGGCAACGCGCCTCGGCCTGCACGTCTCATGAGCGAGGAGCGGATACCGGGCCCGCGCGATACGGCCGAGCTTCTCGGGCACGAGGCGGCGGAGCGGACCCTCCTCGATGCCACTCATTCCGGGCGCATGGCGCATGCCTGGCTGTTCGCCGGCCCACGCGGGATCGGCAAGGCCACCTTGGCCTACCGCTTGGCGCGCCATCTTTTGGTCCACGGCACTCCCGCGCCGGCGGGGCCGTCGCTGTTCGGCGCGGCGCTGCCGGCCGCGCGGCGGAAAGATCTGGGCGTGCCCGCGGACCATCCGGTCTTCAAGCGTGTGGCGAGCGGCGGGCACGCGGATCTGCGCACCATCGAGAGCGGCGCCGATCCCAAGTCGGGCAACAAGCGCAGCGAGATCGTCGCGGCGGACGTCCGCGCGCTTGGCGATTTCCTCTCGCTCACGCCTGCCGAAGGCGGTTGGCGGGTGGTCATTGTGGACGCGGCGGACGACATGAACCGGCACGCGGCGAACGCCGTCCTCAAGGTACTGGAGGAACCACCGGCGCGCGCGATCCTCATTCTCGTGTGTCACAGCCCCGGGCGGCTTCTGCCCACGATCCGCTCGCGCTGTCGGAAGCTCGTGCTCTCGCCATTGGCGCCCGATGTCATGGACGCGGCACTTGCGCAACGCTTCCCGCGCGTGGAGGCGGCGGAGCGCGCGGCGCTCGCCACCCTCGCCCAGGGGAGCATCGGCCGCGCGGACACGCTCGCCGCCTTGGGCGGCGTCGGCCTCTACCGCGAAATGATCGAGGTGCTTTCGGCGCTCCCCACCCTCGATGTCGCGCGCGTCCACAAGTTCGCGTCCGATGTCGCGGAGGAAGGCTTCGGCCTCGCTGCGGAATTGCTCTCGGCCTGGCACGCACGCCTCGTGCGCGGCATCGCGACGGGCGCGTGGCCCGAGGATGTCGTGCCGGGCGAGGGGGCGCTGTTCCGGCGCTTGGCGCGGCCGGCCGCGCTTGATCGCTGGTTCGAGCTATGGGACAAGAACGGCCGTCTGCTGCGGCAAGCGGACGGCCTCAATCTCGACCATCGGCAGGTGCTCCTGAGCGCCTTCCTTTCGCTGGAAGGGGCCGCGCGCGCCTGATCACGGAGCGGCGGACCGCCACGCGGACCCCAGAGCATGACCGAGCGCGCGCGCTACTACATCACCACGCCCATCTACTATGTGAACGACGCGCCCCATATCGGGCACGCCTACACCTCACTCGCGTGCGACGTGCTGGCGCGCTTCATGCGTTTGGACGGCCGCAAGGTCTGGTTCCTGACAGGGACGGACGAGCACGGCCAGAAGGTGGAAAAGGCCGCGGCCCTGGCGGGCATGGCGCCCAAGGACTTCACCGACAAGGTGGCGGAGAATTTCCGCGCACTTGCCCGCGCGATGAACTACTCCAACGACGACTTCATCCGCACGACCGAGCCACGCCACATCCGCGCCAGTCAGGGTATCTGGAAGGCGATCGCGTCCTCCAAGTCGCCCAAGGGCCGCGACAACATCTATCTCGGGAAATACGATGGCTGGTATGCGGTGCGCGACGAGGCTTTCTACGACGAGAAGGAACTGACGACCGGGCCGGATGGCAAAAAGCGCGCGCCCTCGGGCGCCGAGGTCGAGTGGGTGGAGGAACCCAGCTCTTTCTTCCGCCTGTCCGATTGGCAGGAGTGGCTGCTCGATTATTACGAGCGCGCGAATCCCGACTTCATCGGCCCCGCCACGCGGCGCAACGAGGTGATCAGCTTCGTGCGGGGGGGCTTGAACGATCTGTCCATCTCGCGCACGAGCTTCAAGTGGGGCGTGCCCGTGCCCGATGCGCCCGCACACATCATGTATGTCTGGCTCGACGCGCTGACGAACTATGCGACCGCGGTCGGCTATCCGGACACGAACGCCGAATCGTTCCGCACGTTCTGGCCGTGCGATCTGCACATGGTGGGAAAGGACATCGTCCGCTTTCACACGGTCTACTGGCCCGCCTTCCTTATGGCCGCCGGCGTGGAACCGCCGAAGCGCGTCTTCGCGCACGGCTGGTGGACGAACGAGGGGCAGAAAATCTCGAAGTCCCTTGGCAACGTCATCGATCCCCTGGAACTCATCAAGGCCTACGGCCTCGATCCCGTGCGCTACTTTCTGTTGCGCGAGGTGCCGTTCGGGCAGGACGGCGACTTTTCGCGCCGCGCCATGGTCGGCCGCTTGAACGGCGATCTGGCGAACGATCTGGGCAATCTGGCGCAGCGCGTGCTGAGCTTCGTGCAGAAGAACGCGGGTGCCGACGTACCCACACCGGGCGAATTCGCCGAGGCGGACAACGCGCTGCTCAGGCAGGCGCACGCTCTGGCCGAAGTCGTGCGCGGGCATTTAACGGTCGGTCCCAACGCACCCGAATTCCACCGCGCCCTCGAGGCCGTGTGGGCGGTCGTCACGGCGGCCAACGCCTATGTGGACAAGCAGGCGCCCTGGGCGCTCCGCAAGACCGATACGGCACGCATGGCGACGGTGCTCTACGCGCTCATGGAGACACTGCGCGCCGTGGCCATCGCGCTGCAACCCTTCATGCCGGAGAGCATGGCGAAGCTCCTCGACCAATTGGCCGTGCCGGCGGACGCGCGCACCTTCGCCGCGCTTGACCGCGCGCTCGTGCCCGGCACGGTGCTGCCCGTGCCAAGCGGCATTTTCCCACGCCACCTCGACGATGCTGGTCGATAGCCACTGCCACCTGGACTACGGCGAGTTGTCCGGCCGTCTCGACGAGGTGATCGCGGCGGCGGGCCGCGCGGGCGTGGGCGCCATGTTGACCATCGGCACGGAACTGGGACGGTTCGAGGGAGTCTATGGCATCGCCGAGGCGCACCCGAACATTTGGTGTTCGGTCGGCGTCCATCCCCACGAGGCGTCGGCCGAGGACGAAGCGGACCGCGCGCGCCTCCTCGACTTCGCGCGACGTCCCAAGACCGTCGCCATCGGCGAAAGCGGGCTCGACTACTACTAC
>SXGR01666818.1_pt1 | contig 11681 bp, 9 predicted proteins | sample 3174711 | NCBI WGS metagenome assembly SXGR01 (sample SAMN11356860, study PRJNA531348) | freshwater metagenome | isolation source: freshwater sample F1-60 | place: China: Fuxian Lake, Yuxi | collected 2017-12-25
GGCCGACAGGTCGTGGCCCATGGTTGTGCCGCGCTCGATGTGAGTACCCATCGAGTAGCCATTGTTCTCAACCACGAACACCACCGGCAGGTCGAAGAGCCCAGCCAGATTCATCGCCTCGTGGAACGCTCCTTGGTTCAGGGCACCATCACCCAGGAAGCAGAGGGTGACCCGACTGCTCGGCCTGCCCTCCATGACCTCATCCATGTACTTGGTCGCGAAGGCGATCCCGGCGCCCAGCGGAGTCTGCGCGCCAACGATGCCGTGGCCGCCAAAAAGATTGTTGGCTCGGTCGAACATATGCATCGAGCCGCCCTTGCCCTTTGCGCAGCCGCCGATCTTGCCAAACATCTCCGCCATGCAGGCCCGCGAGGTCATCCCCCGGGCCAGGGCGTGGCCGTGATCGCGATAGGCAGTCACCAGCGGGTCCGCGGGGCGCAGCGCCGCCACGCAGCCGACCGCCACCGCCTCCTGCCCGATGTAGACATGGCAGAACCCGCCGATTTTCTGGTCCTGATACGACTGCATGCAGCGAGTCTCAAACTCGCGGATCAGCATCATCTGCCGCAGCCATGATCTCAAGGTTTCCGGGGCTATCCCCAACTGGGCTGGGGCGTGCCGGGGCAGTCCACTAGGCATCGCACAGCCAGCGCCGCCACCATCCTTGTTCAGCGCGGTTGTCGGATCGGAGAGTTGGCTCATCAGCGCGTCGCGGTGCGCACGAAGGCATCCCAACGCGACGGGAAGTTATAGAACGGTTCGGGCGCCGGTTCAACCGGCAATGCTCAACCGCCGGCAGGGGCGCTGCGTTCGGCCTTGGCAATGGCTTCTGCCTCCTGCGCCACCCAAGACTGGGCCTCCAGCAACATCAGCGCCAGCGATAGCTGCGGATCCACGCAGCGATCAACCAGTTCGGAAACCAGCGGCCGCAGATCCATCGACATGGCCTCGGCGTCAGACTCAAGGATGGAGTCGGCCCGCAGACGAAGTTCAAGTGCCTTGTTCTCCTGTTCCGGAGTCAGTTCCACAACCAGATCGGGGGTCACACCCCAGTCGACTACCCCAGCCTTGCGGTGCACTAGACGGCCAACCTTCTCGCCGTCGGCTGGTGGCAGTCGGTAGAACTGGGTTGTCACCTTCACCCCGGCTGGCTTGGCGCCGTTGTCGAGGTGCTGGACTGTCTGCACACTGCCCTTGCCGAAACTGCGCTCGCCGACGATCACCGCCGCACCGTGGGCCTGCAGGCAGCCGCTGAGAATCTCGCTGGCGCTGGCCGAACCGGAGTTGACCAACACCACCACCGGCAGTCCGGCCAAGGCGCCCTTGCCGGGATCGGCCACACTCTTGGAAACGGTGTTGCCCTCGACATCTTCCACCGACACGATGCCACCGTCGGTCACGAACAGATTGGCGAACTGCACGGCGCTCTTCAAGAGCCCGCCAGGGTTTCCGCGCAAGTCAAGGATGAGACCGTTCAGGCCCTTACTGTTCATGACCCGGATGGCCGCCATGAAGTCGACGAAACTGTCGTCGTTGAAACTGGTCAGGCGCACATAGCCGATGTGGGCGGCGGGATCGATGAACCAATCCCACTCCGGCAGGCCCTGCTCGTCGAGCCGTTCCTTCCACCAGCCGTGGACGGAACGCAGCTTTATCTTCTGGCGCTTCATTGAGTAGTCGAAGGCTGACTCGCCCTCAACTCCGCTGCGATTGACGGTGAGGACCACCTCTTGCCCCTGTGGGCCAGTGATCGACTCAACGGCACGGTTGAGGCTCCAACCATCCGTTGAGCGACCATTGACCGCAGCGATCTCATCGCCGGGGCGCACGCCCGCCCGCGCCGCCGGGGAGCCCTCCAGCGGGCTGCGGATGATGATCTCGTGCTCATCATTGTGTTGAATCAGGATCCCCACGCCGACGAAGTCGCCCTCGATCTGTTGCTTGAACTGCCGCAGGCGTTCCGGCCAGATGATCTCGGTGTAGTCGTCCCCGAACGACTCGCTCAGGCCGGTGCTGGCACCCTCGCCGAACTGGTGCAGGACCACCTTGCCAGGAATTCCCAAGCCGGTCTCACCCTGGCTGACCAGTTCTTCCAGTGTCTCCCGGGCGTATGTGGCTCCGGGGCGCCGCGTGCCCCGCGGGGGAAGTTCAGCCAGACGACGGTCGATGAGTTCGGTCATCCGGGCAACCTTCTGCGGATCGCCCAGCGCCGCGAACCTCTCAGCCAGAGCCGGAGTGGTGACCAGCAGGCGCACCGCTTCCAGTCCGCCACGGACCAGTGGTTCCCAGCCGGTGCCGGACATATGGTCCTCGGCTAGGAACTGCAACGCCTTGCGCACCAGTTGCGGGCTGACGCCGGTGAGCCCCTCCTCCCAGTCATTGGCGAACGCTTCGTTGAACTCCACCACTTTGAACTCTGGATCAGCCCGGGTGCCGGCCTTCATCCGCAGGGCGTGCAGCGCGTGCGGCGCGTACTCCACCAGTAGAGACACGCGCTGCGACAACTGATTGAAACGCTTGTCCCACTTCCGGTAGGTGGCGTCCTCGCCACAACCCTCATGAAGCCCACGCAGCCGGATGTTCATTTCCTGCGCCAGCAGTAGATCGCCTTCCGCCTCGGCGGACACGCCCTGCTTCTCCATGAGGTCGATGGCCCGCTGAATCCGGGCACTCTTTAACTCGGCTGGCCAGTTGGCGCTACCCACTAGGAACTTGAGTTCGTGAGCCTTAAGGCCGGCCTTTGCCGCATCATCGTCGGCCAGTGCCTTGTCCAGTTCCGCGGTGACGCGGATGGCGGAGGCATCGCGCTCGGCAGTGAGTCGGGTGGTCTCCTGCAGGCGGTGCGTCTGCAGATCGCTGAACCGACTCGCCTGACCCGCAAGCGTCGAATCGGGAACTTCCTGCAGCAGACGCTCAACTTGCGCCATGTCATCGGCGAGGGCGCGATCCCACATGGCATCCGCCCATGGCCGCACTTCGTCTACCCCCCCGGCCGCAGCGGAAGTCGAGACAATCCAGCCACCCGAGACTGTCAGCGCCGAGCAGGCAGTCAGAGTGAGCCACATCCTTGTGGCAAGCGGACGGCGTGATGAACTTCCGGTCATTGGTCGGCGAACTCCTCTCTGGTGGCATTCAAGGGTGATGGCGCAGTATCCCTATATAGTCAGATTCGCGCGAACTGGTTCAAACACAGACACCAGATGATTCCTGCCCGGCAACCCCGAACACCGACCGCCCACGGCCCGACGATCTTCGCCGGTGTTGAGGCGGGGCAGGGATTGGGCGAGGTGGCTCTGGCTCAGGTGGGTGCCTTGCTGGCGTGGCTGCATCTAACCGCGTTGCCGGGACTCGGCCCGGTGTTGACCGTGGTGCTGTGTGCGGCTGGCTGGTGGCGGCTGCTGGGTCTGTTGCGCATCCGGGGAACGCCGCTGCTTGCGGACCCGCCCCTGCTCCTGTCCTGGGCATTGGCGCTAGCTCTCAGCGGGCTCGAAGTGGCGTTGGGTTCAATCGTTGCGGTCGGTGGCAGTCTGGGGTCGGTCGGGATCATTGAGGCCAATGTGGGGCCGCTTTCAACCGCCTGGTTCGTGGTGCTCTGGTGGACCTCGGTGGCGGCGGCCGGGCTGGGTGCCTCGGCGGCGCGGTGGCTGGAGATCGGCTGGCTGCGGATCGAGGTGCGGATAGGTCAGGTGCTGATTCTCATCGCACCGGCCCTCTTGCTCCCAGCGGCGCTTGGAGTGACTGCCCAGTGGTCGCTGGTGCTGGGAGGTTGTGGCATGGGGCTGTCCCTGCTGGCCACCTTTGTGCTGCGAGACGGCTTGGCCAGAGTTGCCGTGGCGCTGCCGCAGGACACCGAGCTTCAGGTGCCGCTGGTGCGGGGGCGGATGGCCGAGCCACCACAACTTGACGATGAACCTGACGATGAACTTGACGAGCCAACCGACGAAGATCGCGCTGCGGCGGAGGCATCGGTTGCCAGCGAACCGATCGGTCTGGAGCCCACCCGAATTGATCCGGTTCCCAAGAGCCATCTCGCCCCACTGCCGGAGCAGCCTCGTCCGCCCAGCGAGCGCGACCGCAGCCGGGACGACATAGGGATCTAGGGGTCAGGCGCCGACTAGTTGCGTGGCGCCAGCGCCTGCTCGGCAAGTTCGATCGCCCGGCCCAGCGCGGCCGCCTTGGCCACCGTCTCTTCAAACTCGCGCTCGGGAACTGAATCGAGAACCACTCCGGCACCGGACTGAATGTCGACCCGCCAAGCACGCGGGCCCGAATCGGACTGGCTCGACTGTGGGGCCGTGGGAATGACCATGGTGCGGAGGGCCAGAGCGATGTCCATGTCGCCGGCGAAGGAAACGGCCCCGATTCCCCCGCCGTATGGCCCGCGCCGCACCGGCTCGAGTTCATCGATGATCTGGATGGCGCGCACCTTTGGCGCGCCACTGACAGTTCCAACTGGCAGAGTGGAACGCAAGGCATCCCAGCAGTCGAGCCCATCGCGAAGTTGGCCGGTGAGCGTTGAACTGATGTGCATCACATGGCTGTAACGCTCGATCTCCATGCAGCGATCCAGCCTGACGCTGCCGGTGTTGCACACCCGTCCAAGGTCGTTGCGGCCCAGATCCACCAGCATGACATGCTCGGCGCGTTCCTTCTCATCGGCCAGCAGTTCGCGCTCCATGCGCAGGTCCGTCTCGGCATCACGGCCGCGCGGCCGAGTACCAGCCAGAGGCCGATTGGTGACCTCTCGCCCGCGCACCCGGCAGAGAATCTCGGGACTGGCTGCCACCAATATGCAGCCCTCGGCCTGCAGGTAGATCTGATACGGGCTCGGGTTCACCACTCGCAGGGCGCGGTAGAGATCGAACGGGTCGGCATTGGTGGTGCGTTCGAAGCGCTGGCTCAGCACCACCTGGAAGGCGTCGCCGGCGGAGATGTACTCGCGGATCCGGTCAACGGCAGCCAGAAACTGGGCGCGGGGGAAGGTGTTGGCTGAAGGCGCGGCCGGCCGCTTCGATGTGTCCAGATCAACACCACCATGAGACAGCGAGACGCCCGGCTCGGCCAACGCGCGGACCATTGCATCCACCTGAGAACGGGCCTGTTCCCGGGCCCGCTCTGTCGAGCCGCCGTGCTCGGCCGGGTCGGCGGTGGATACCAGCGTGACGGTGCGCTCGACATGGTCGAAGATGGCGACCTCGCGGTAGAGGCTGAAATGCAGATCTGGCAGGCTGCGGTCATCCCCCGGGGCGCGGGCGAACGAAAGATGGGATGGCTCCAGCCAGCGGACGGCATCGAAGGCGGCCATGCCGACCCAACCGCCGGTGAAGGTTGGCGGCAACGCGCCGTCGGCATCCACTACACACGGCGGGCAAATGGTGCGGGGCAGTTCAAGCGGATCGGCGCACTCAACTTCACGAACCGTGCCAGAGCGCGAATCGCGAATCGTGGCCTGTGATCCACGGGCGATCACCTCCACTGCGGGCCGCGCGCCGATGAGCGAGAACCGCCCGACATTGCCCCCCTGCTCAACGCTCTCGAAGAGGAAACTCGGCGCCAGCCGATCGTCCGGCGCCACCAGCCGCCGATAGGCCAAAACCGGAGTGAGGTGATCGCTGAGCAGGCGCCGGACATGAGCCACCAGCCGAGTGCTCATCGCAGTCCCCTGAGTGGCAACCGCTCTGCGCCGCAGATGGCGATGGCGATGGCATCGGCTACATCGGCTGGCCGCGGAGGCTTGGCGAGCCCACAGCGCGCCATGACCGCGCTCTGCACCTGTCGCTTGGTGGCATGGCCGTTCCCGGTCAGCGCCTTCTTCACCGCGGTAGGCGAGAGTTCGGTGAGGCCGAGCGAACGCTGCCCCGCGGCCAGCAGGATCACTCCCCGGGCGTGAGCCATGAGGATCGAAGTTGCCGGGTGCTTGGGCCGCGAAAACACCGATTCAACAACCATGTGCGAGGGACGGTACTCGCTCAGCACCGCCTCCAGATCCGCCGCCAGTTCACCGAGGCGGTGAACCAACGGGGTTCGGGCGCTCAGGCGGAACACCCCGGCATCCACGATGCACACTGCCCCGCGCGCTGACAGTTCCAGACAGGCGTATCCGGTTCGCTGAAGACCCGGGTCAATTCCCAGGACGCGCCTTGCCTTTGCTGCCACACGCGGCGCGGTTCGCCCGACCATGGCGGCATCCTACGGGTTTGCATCGGCCGCACCGATGGCGCGCAGCGTCAGCGTGACCGCACTGCCCTCAGGCCACACTCGCTCGGTGAAGACCTCCCAGGCCGGGTCCTGCACATCAGCGCTGTCGCTCATAACGCTGGCGCAGGCGATGAGTTCATCGCCGAAGGTGACCAGCCCAACCACGCTGCCGCTGAGATCGGCGGCGTATACCTCGGGCGAATCGGGCTGGCGATTCAAGCGAATCAGTAGCGAACCAGCGAATACGAACCGCAGTTCGCCGGTGGCGTCGCGCTGCGCACCCAGGGCGCGAACGAGCCGCTGCACTGGCTCAAGGCGCTTGTCTGGTCCGGTGGCGAGTACCTCCACGGAGGTTCCCTCGGGGAAATGAGCGACCAGTGCGTTTGAACTATTGACCGACCAACTTCCCGGACGCCCCGGCACGCCCCCAGCCAAGAGCAGCGCGGCATGAATGTCGCTCGGTCGCGCCGCCACGGCAAAAATGGCTTCGTGCTCGCGAGTTCCGGCGGCGCATACCACCTGTTCCAGCGGGCCCTCGCCAAGACAGACCCGCGCCTGAACGCGAACTTCGTGAGTCGCCAGGCACACTTGCACATCTGGGGCGGTGTTCAGCCATTGCGGCGCAATGTGCGGCGGCGGCGCTGGCAACTCAGCCGCGCATCCCCACAACAGCGCCGCGATTAGGCCTAGTGGCATGCGCATCAGCGGAGTCTCCCACCTGCCGGAGAAATAAAAAAGGCCCGGCGGAGGCAAGCCTCACGCCGAGCCCTTCCGGGGGCAATGTTGGAAACGCTGGTACTCTAGGTAACTCGCATGAGATGTCAAGTTGGCAAACCAAATGACCGGATTTGGTTGAGTCCGTCCATCCAGAGCCACCATCCCGGGAGTCTTCCCTCCCAATGAAATCGTCGACTCTCTTGCGCCGCGAGGTCCGCCTGAACTTGGGGCAATCTGCAGGATCCCATTATGCGTCAAGCGGTTACGGCGGGCGTCCGGCGATGGAGAGGCTCGGCTGTGCGCTAACGCTGGCTGTGGGGGTCCGGGCCGTGCCAAGTGCGGCGGACGGATATGTCGTTTCCATTTCTAAAGTCGATGCGGCCGTGCGTGAGCGCCTTGTCCCGATTCTGGAGGCAGCGTTTGGGGGACCAGCCGAGCGACCCCTGATCCATCACCTGCCTCAGCGGCTCCTGCTGGCACTCGATGGAGCGCTGCCCCATCCGGTTGAGAGTCTGGAGATTGCCCCCCTTTCCACCATGCGCCTGCTAGCGGAGAAGACCATGCCGCAGTCGATCCTGTTGAGCGCTTCGTTCGAGTTTGCCGCCAGCCACCGCCTCCATTCACCCAGCCTCAGCGAGGCGGAGAACCGCGCCCAGTACGGCCGCTGCAACAACGCCTGCGGCCACGGACACAACTATCGGATTGAAGTGACGGTGGAGCATGCCACTGATGGCCCCTCGCGGCTCCCCGACCTGGAACGAGCGGTGCAGGCCAGCGTCATCTCGCGCTTCGACCACCAGAATCTGGATGCCCTGCCGGAGTTCGCTGGCAAGGTGACCAGCGTGGAGAACATCGCCGGAACTGCGTTTGGAATGCTCGCCAGCGCGCTGGGCACCGCGGGCATTAGGTTGCGGCGCTTGACGATCTGGGAAACCGACCGAACCAGCGCTACCGTGGAAGCGGCCAACTAGCCGAGGTCTTCTTCGCCCAGCAGCGTGTAGCGCTTGCGCATAAGGATCTGCCCGGCCAGCTGTGTGTCGTCGACTGCCAGAGCGATGGTCGGGTTGCCTTCGCGCCCAGCCAGAACCGGATAGGCGAAACGAATATTGAGTTCCGCCGCCAGCAGGTGCAGGCAGACAGTAGTGAGGGTCTGGTTGGAACTCAGTTCCACCACCAGCAGATCGACTTCGCTGAAGGTGTACTGCTTGCGGCGCAGCGCGTGTCGCGCGGCATCGGCGTTGTTGAAGATCATGCGCACCACGGCGTGATCGGAGGAATCCATGACGCTGAACGCGGCGATGCATAGTCCAGGCGCATCACCGACGATCTGCAGCAGTTCCGCGAGCTTGCCGACCTTGTTGTCCAAGAAAACCCCGAACTGCCGCACGGTTGGCGGGGCGTAACCCTGTTCAGTCTCTGGACTTGTGAACTGGGCCATGGCGCCTGCTGCGGCGAGTGTAGCAAAGGCACAAACCCACGCTGCCCGCGGCGCGTGGCTACGGAATGTTGAAGAGCCGCTCGGGAGGGGTCAGGCGCTATCAGCCCCAGTGGCTCAGCATCACTGCCAAGTCACCGCCATCGGTTGCGCCGCTGGAATCCAGGTCGGTCACGCCGGTGGCGCCCCAGCCGCTGAGCAGCACGCTGAGGTCACCGCCATCCACATGGCCGTCGGAATTGAAGTCTCCCGGGATGATCGCCGCCCACGGGCCAGAAAACACCACGCCCGTGAAACTGGGACTCACATTTAGCCCGATGGCCGACACGCTCGGCGGCAGCGAGGCCGTCGGCACATCAAAATGAATGGTTTGCACGGTGAACTGATCGAAGCTGGTGGTCGCCCCTGCCGTCACGAATCGACCGGTCAGGGTGCTACTCACCGGAGAATCAAAGAAGTACGTGCCGGTGTCGATGCCGGAAGTCACATAGTTCATCTGCACCCGGAGCGGGGCGCTGGGGTAAGTCACATTCCCGCCGGCACCAACCGGCGAGATGACTGGCGCGGTCAGGTCGATCTGCAAATCGGCGAGGTTCACTCCCAGCGAGGCCTGACAACCGAAGATGGGAATGCAGAAGAAGGCGAATGAATAGGTGGCCGGACCCAAGTCCAAATGCATCGACTGAATCTGCGCCGAGGTCGCGCCAGTTGCGCCAGGCGCCAGACGCGCCACCAGATTCCCCGCCAGGGTGTGGGTGCGGGTCTCGGTATCCGAGCTGGTCCCGTAGGTCGAATGGGTGATAGAGATTTGCACGGTGACCGGGATGCTCGCTCCGGCCGGAGCCGCGACAGTGGCTACGGCGTCGCCCGGCGCCAGAGTCACACAGGTTGCGGCGGCCAAAGCAGCGATGCAGTCGATGTGCATGGTCTTCATCTATGGGTCTCCGATTCGGATTCAGCCTACCACCGACCATGCCCCTGCCAAAGCCTCAACGGACCATTCTTGGCACTCTCTGGGGCCACGGGGGTAGAGTCGGCGCGTGAACGAACTCGCCTGCCTCGTCCTAGTCGCCACCTGCACCGCCGCCGCCCCGCTGGAGGATGGGCTGAAGTTCAGCCAGCTCTGCGATGACTACCAGTCGTTCGTGGATTGGGAGTTCCCCGAGGGGGCGCTGGTTCAGGGAAGGCCAACCGATCCAACTCGCGTCACTGAAGTCAGTCTGGCGGCGATCGAGCGGCGTCAGATTCGCACCGCAGAGTTTCTCGCCGCCCTAGAGGCGCTGGATCGCGACGCACTCAGCGAAGCGGACCAACTCGATTTCGACTTGTTGAAGCGGGAACTGCAGCGATCGGTGGACGGCCATCGCTTTGAGTCGTGGTCCATGCCGATCGCCCAACGCTTCGGTATCCAGACCGACATTCCGCAGATGGCCGATCATGTGCCGCTGAACACCGAGGCCGACTACTCCAATCTGCTGGCCCGGCTGGGGCATGTTCCGCAAGCCCTGCGCGATACGCGGGAAGTGCTCGACTACGGGCTGAAGCGCGGGCGCACAGTGCCGCGCGTGGCAATGGCGGGCGTGGTTGATCAGTGCGATGCCATTGTCGCCGCTCGGCTGGGGCAGATTGAATCCAAACTGCGCGCCATGCCGCGATCGATCGACCCACAGCGACGCGCCGAACTGCTGGCCCAATTCGAATCGGCCCGCACGGAGATCATTGTGGAGGTGGCCCTCCTGCGCGAGATGCTGGCGGAAACCTACATCCCGGCCTGCCGCCAATCAGTGGCCTGCGCCGCGCTGCCAGATGGCAGCGCTCTGTATGACTTCGAACTGGAGCGACACACCACCACCCCGCTCGACGCTATAGCCATTCACCAGCTCGGCCTGGCTGAGGTGGCCCGCATCCGAGCCGAGATGATGTTGGTCATCCGCCGCACCGACTGGTGGAACGACTGGCAGGGCGAACTCAACAGTGCCAGCGACGACCAGATCTTTGCCAGCTTCGTGAACTACCTACGCGAGACCCCCCGCTTCTATTGCACCACTGCTGAGGAGCTGCTCACTGGATACCGCGAAGTGTGCAAGCGCATCGACGCCAACCTTCCGGCACTCTTTGGCACCCTGCCGCGCCTGCCCTACGGCGTGCGCGAGATTCCGCGCTTCATGGCGCCGTCGCAGACCACCGCCTACTACCAGTCCGGCAGCATGAAGTCGGGACTGGCCGGGTGGTTCTGCGCCAACACCTACGCCCTCGACCAGCGCCCGCGCTACGAGTTTGTGCCGCTGGCGCTGCACGAGGCGGTCCCCGGGCACCACCTGCAGATATCGCTGGCGCAGGAGATGCCACAGGCCCGCGAGTTTCGCCGTGACCTGTCGGCCACGGGGTTTGTCGAGGGTTGGGCGCTGTACGCCGAGCGACTGGGCATCGACATGGGCCTGTACGAGAACCCATATGACGACTTCGGCCGGCTGCTCTATGAGATGTGGCGCTCATGTCGACTGGTGGTTGACACTGGCATCCACCGCTTCGATTGGAGTCGACAGCGGGCCATCGATTACATGGTGACCAACACCGCCCTCAGCCGGTTGAACATCGAACGAGAGATCGATCGCTACATCTCCTGGCCGGGGCAGGCCTGCGCCTACAAGATCGGCGAGCTGCGCATCCGCGCCCTGCGCGCCGAAGCCGAGGCCGCGCTGGGGGCGCGCTTCGACATCCGCGCCTTCCACGACGCGGTGCTCGGGGCCGGAGCGATTCCGCTGGATGTTCTGGAGCGCCGGGTACGCACCTGGATTGCCGCGCAACCGCGGGCTTGAGTCCGCGCCGAGTCAGAGCATCTCGCCCCAGTCATCGCCACCGTGCCTCAGGAACGGATTGCTGCGGCGCTCGCGGCCGATCGTGGTCTGGGGTCCGTGCCCGTTCAGCACTCGGTAGTCGTCGGGGAGTTTCAGGAGGGTCTCAAAGAGGCTGTGGCGCATCGCCTCAGGATCAGCGCCGGGCAAGTCGATCCGGCCCATGCTGCCAGCAAAGAGCGTGTCGCCGACGATCGCGATTCGCTCGGCATCGCAGACGAATGTCACCCCACCCGGGCTGTGGCCGGGAGTGTGCAGCACCCGCCACTGGCTGGAACCAAGCGGCAGCGTCTCGCCGCCATTGAGCAGGCGGGTCGCCTGGGCAGCGCGGACTTTCATGCCTGCCAGCGCCGAGAGATTCAGCAGCGGATCACCCAGCCACTCCTGCTCGGCGACATGGCAACACAGTGGCGGGGACCCCAATGCCGCACGAACCTCGTCAACTCCAGCGATGTGATCAACATGGGCGTGGGTCA
>SXGR01026269.1_pt1 | contig 11677 bp, 13 predicted proteins | sample 3174711 | NCBI WGS metagenome assembly SXGR01 (sample SAMN11356860, study PRJNA531348) | freshwater metagenome | isolation source: freshwater sample F1-60 | place: China: Fuxian Lake, Yuxi | collected 2017-12-25
CCACTTGCCTGTCATGGAGGTCGTGATGAGTTCGCTTCCGCTGCTCTTCAAAAAAGAAGGTCTCGTTGAAAAGCACCAGGTCGAAGGAGTCGATCCGAGCGATCGGTATTTCAATCGCGCAGTCCTCGTCAATCGAACCCCAGCCGGCTACGCCGCCAAGACCATGTATGAAGCCCTGACAGTTGAAGGGCACTCGCACCCGACCATCGGCGCTGCCGTGCAGGAACTTATCGGAACGATGCAGGGATTCGGCTTCAGCAAACTGAGAACTCGCGCCAACTTCAAAGGCACGAAGTATCTCGCCGAAAAAGAAACCTGGATCGAGTATCAAGACCTGGCGTAACCCCGCCTATCCCCTCGCCACAAATTCCCCGTACACGAGATCGTGAATAAGCGGACGGAAGATCTTAATCTTCTCGTTCTTCCGGCTGGGATGGACCCGGTTGGAGAGCAGCACCACTTCCAATTCGCACAGCGGATCGATCCACAACGACGTCCCGGTATAGCCGAGATGCCCGAACGACTGCTCGGAAAAACAGGCCCCGGAAGAGGAGGGAGCAGACGGAGTATCCCATCCCAAGGCCCAACTGGATTGGAAGGCCGATTCCTGACGCATCGTAAACTGCCTGACCAACGCGCCATCCAACATCGACTCTTTCCCATGATAGGCGCTGAGCCAAGCCCCTGAGACAGCCAACACAGACTCAGCGGCCCCGAACAGGCCCGCATGGCCCGCAACCCCGTCCATTGCCCCGGCATTTTCGTCATGCACCTCGCCGCGCAACAGCCGCTGGCGCCTCTCGTCCCATTCAGTCGGAGCAATTCTTGTCACATCGATGGAAGCTGGCCCATTCCTTGTTGCGGGACAAAATACCAGCGGATCGGCTCCCAACGGTCTTGCGATCGTTTCTTCACACCAGCGATCCAAGGCCATTCCACTGAGACGCTCCACCAACAAGCCCAGCAGGATAAAGCCAAGGTCGCTGTAGAGACTTCGCGCTCCCCGCTCGTAGACCAAGGGTTCGTCACGAATCAACTCCAGCATGGCCGACTTGATGGGCTGGCTGCCGCCAGCCCCTCTGGGAACCACTCCCCTCGCTTCAAGCCTCTCGCACAACGGCCGCCAACCCGGCAAGCCTGAGCGATGGGCCAAAAGATCCCGCACCGTCGCCTGCCCAATTGGCGCCCCTTCCAGCTCCGCAAAGATCTGTTGCAGGGAGTCGTCGAGCGCAATCTTTCCGCGCTGAGTCAGGAGCAAGAGCGAGGTGACCGTCACCAGCGGCTTCGTGAGCGAGGCCAAGTCATAGATCGTAGACACTTGCACGGGAGGGCCGGGAGGCTCCGACGACAATCGTCCTGCCACCAGCAGACATTGCAACTCGCCGCGCAGGCGCACCGCCAATTGGGCGCCAGGGAAGACCCCGTCATCGACGGCCGATTGCAAGGCCGCTGCAATATGTTGCGGGGTAGCCATAAGCACGCCAACCGGTTATCGGTGGGAAAATCTTCTAGCAGCGGGCGTCGCGAAGCACAGGGGGGCACACATCAGTGACGGGGGGCAGCCCGATCAAATCCCTTACAGGGCCGGTCTCGACTCTCCCGCCAGCTTGTTCTCCGATGCGGTCGCGGCGTCATGAAACGCTTCCTGCTCTTCCACTTCCAACATCCGCTCGAACATTCGCAGCGACGCGCGCAACCGTTCGACCATGAGCAGCCGCTGTTTCTGGAGCGCCGACAGATCCCGTTGCGTATCGGTCAAGTCGACTCCGGCCTGACGGATCAGTTCGCCGGCCTTCAACTCGGCCTCCTTGACGATCAGGTCCGCCTCGCGCTGCGCATTCCGCTTCAAATCCTCCGCCAGCGACTGCGCCGACAGGAGTGTGCTCGACAGGGTCGACTCCGTCCGCTTCAGCTCGGCAAGCTGCTGCTCCAACGCCAGGATCCGTTCCCGCTGGACCGTAGAGTCCAGGTTCAACGATTCGACCGTCTGCGCCAGCTCTTCAAGGAAGCGATTGACCTCGTCCTTGTCGTACCCGCGGAAGCCGACCCTGAAGACCATTTGCTGAATATCGAGCGGTGTAATTCTCATGGCATCCCCCCTGGTCATCTCAGTTCATCCTCAGGGCCAATTCCTTGAGTGATTGCACAACCGCGATCTGCAAAAACGTAATGATCAGAATCACGATGATCGGCGATAGATCGATCCCCATGCGCCAACCGACCCAGCCGCGAATCGGCGCCAAGACCGGCTCGGTCGCGCGATCGAGAAATTGCACGATGGGATTCCAGGGATCCGGGTTGACCCAGGAGATCAAAGCCCGCGCGATGATCACCCACATATAGAGCCACAACACGTAATCGAGAATCGTCGCAATCGCCGTGATCACGTTGCCTGCAACAAACATCAACGTCCCAGCTCCTTTGATCGAATCGTCGCCGCTTCGACGGCCGCCATCAACGTCGCGCGAAGCCCACCCTGTTCAAGTTGATACAGCCCGGCGATGGTCGTGCCTCCGGGCGAGGCCACCCGGTCTTTAAGTTGCGCGGGGTGGACTCCTGACTCCAACACCAACCGGGCCGCGCCGAGCACGGTCTGGGCTGCCAGCAGTTCGGCCGTCTGCCGCGGAAGCCCCATCTGCACGCCCCCGTCGGCCAAAGCCTCAATGGCGAGAAACACATAGGCCGGGCCGCTGCCGCTCAATCCGGTCACGGCATCCATCAAACGTTCTTCGACCAGCACCACCCGACCGACCGCTTCGAATACCGTCCGGGCCACTCGACTGTCCTCTTCAGAGACCGCGCTGCCCAAGGCCAGAGCCGTCATCCCCTCCCGGACCAGGGCCGGAGTATTCGGCATGGCCCGCACGACCCTCATCGCCCCGCCCATCTGTTCCGCGATGGCCTTGATCGTCACGCCTGCCACAATCGAAATCACCAGGGCCTGGGCCAGAGCCTGGCCCAGTTCGCTGAGCACAGCAGGAAGCGTCTGTGGCTTCACCGCCAAGACCACCACATCGGCCCAAGCGATCGCCTCACGGTTGGCGGAACCGACCCGGATGCCGAACTGGCTCTTCAAGTGATCGCACCGCGCAGGCACGGGATCGGTCGCCCAGATCGACTCGGCAGAACAGAGTCGGCCCGCAAGAAGCCCGCCGATCAAAGCCTCGGCCATCTGGCCGCCCCCGATAAATGCAATCTTGTTGGTGATCGTTGCGTTAGCCATGCCGTGCTCCAAATATCGCCGTACCAACCCGAACCATCGTCGCTCCCTCTTCGATTGCCACGGGATAATCGCTCGACATGCCCATCGACAGTTCCTTCATCGAGACCCTGCTGATCCCTTGGCGCGAGAGGCGCTCGGCCAGCTCCCGCAGCCGGCGAAAGGAGGGACGGGCCTGTTCCGGATCGCTGACCGGAGGAGGAATCGCCATGAGCCCCCTCACGTCCACATGGGACAGGGCCCCCACTTGCGGCAACAACCGCTCCAGGTCCTCTGGCCGAAAGCCAGACTTCGTCGGCTCCCCTTCAAGATTCACTTCCAACAACACCGCTTGCCTGATCCCCGCGTCCTGCGCCCGCTTGTCGATCTCCTCCGCCAGTTCGAGGCTATCGACCGAATGGATCAGGTCGAAGACCCCCACGACCGACCGGGCCTTGCGCCGCTGCAAATGACCGATAAAATGCCACTGGATCGGCAGTCCCTTCAACGCCTCGATTTTGGGAAGCGCCTCCTGGAGGCGGTTCTCACCGAGGATCGTCAAGCCGGCCGCGATGCCCTCGCGGATCTGTTCCAGCCCCACCGATTTCGTGGCGGCGACGAGGCGCGCGCTCCCTTCGGGCCGTCCGGATCGCTGCGTCACATGCCGGATCTGCTCGAACAGGTCCCGAACATTCGCGCTGATTGAGCTGCCAGCCCGTACATCCATTGCATCTGATCAGCCACAGCTGAATTCCGTTTGGCAAAAAGTCCTCGGGCATTCTAGCGAAACCGCCCGTCAAATGTCAGCGCGGACGTGCTGACCGCTACTTGCCGGAGACCAGCGTAATGCCGCTGACCATCGTCCCCTTCACCCGACCTTCCCGCCGATAGGAATAGAAGAGCTCCCCGTGGCAGATCGTGCAGAGATTCACCAACGAAATCGAGGGGACAGACACGCCCTCTTCCTCCACTTGCCGGCAGATCAAAGCCTTAAGATCCAACCGCGCCTGATGCCCCTGATAGTCCCGCAGCACCGACTCCCACTCCGGCAATCCCGCTCGCAGCTGCTCAAGCACCGGCTCGTCCACTTCATAACAACAGGGACCGGCGGAGGGGCCGATACTGATGCGCAAATCCGAACTCGCCGAGCCGAATCGAGCCGCCATCAGCGCGATCGTCTTCGGAACAATTCCCGCGACCGCGCCACGCCAGCCTGCATGAATCGCCGCCACCACACGCCGGCGCGGATCATGCACGAGCACCGGGACGCAATCCGCCGTGCGCACCGCCACCGTCACGCCGGGCTGGTCGGTCACCAACGCATCCCACCCGCCGGGGAACTGGTCCGATTCGGTCAGCGGCCGATCCACCACCAGGGCATCGGTCCCATGTACCTGCTTGACGGACAACAGCCAGCCACGTCCCTTCGCCCCGGACTGACGGGCGGGCACTCCGACCGCGAGAGACAACAAATCGGCATGGCGGCGCGTGCCAAAGAAATGCCGGATGCCGTCCCGCGCGGACGCAAAAGCAGGAACCGTAATGACCGCTGCGCTCATCGCCATACTCCGCTCACAGGACTCACCCTCGCGGACCGGTCGGCTTAATCGACCTGCTTGCGCAAGAAAGTTGGGACATCCCATTCATCATCCGCCACCACCGCCACTCGCTCCATCGATTCCCGCGAATCGCTCATCCGCCGCAAAAACGTCGGACGGTCGAGATCCTTGCTCGTCCGGTCAGAAACCCGCTCTCCTGTCTGGGCGCCGGTCCCGGCCATCACTTGCTGGCCGGTGCGTGCCGTCCGCGGCATGATCACGGGCATCGGCGTGGGCAACTCTTCCCGCTCAAACCCTGTGGCAATCACCGTCACAACCAGGTCGTCGCCCATGTCGGGGTTGATCACCTGTCCGACGATGATATTGGCCTCCGGATCGGCCGTCTGCTGGACGATCATGGCCGCTTCCTCGATCTCGTGCAGCGACATGTTCGGTCCGCCGGTGATGTTCAACAACACGCCGCGCGCTCCCTCGACACTGCCTTCCTCCAACAGCGGACTGCAAATCGCTTTCTGCGCCGCCTCAATCGCCCGGTTCGTCCCGCGCGCCACGCCCATGCCCATCACCGCCCGGCCCGTATGGGACATCACGGTGCGCACATCGGCAAAGTCCACGTTCACATGACCGGTCGTCGTGATCACGTCCGCAATCCCCTGGATCGCCTGGCGGAGGACGTCATCGGCCACCTTAAAGGCTTCGAGCAGCGGCGTGGATTTATCCACGATGCCCAACAAGCGCTGATTCGGGATCACGAGTAGGGTATCCACATGGCGGCGGAGGTCGCGAATCCCTTCATCCGCATGGGTCATCCGGCGATGGCCCTCGTAGGAAAACGGTTTCGTCACGACTCCGACCGTCAGGATCCCGAGTTCGCGCGCGATGCTCGCCACGATCGGCGCCGCGCCGGTCCCGGTCCCGCCGCCCCTGCCAGCGGTCACGAACACCATGTCCGCGCCTTCGAGACATTCCCGGATCTGATCCTTGCTTTCCAGCGCCGAGTCTTTCCCGACTTCCGGCTTCGCCCCGGCCCCGAGCCCCCTGGTCCGATCAGGCCCCAGTTGCACCTTGTAGGACGCCCGCGACCGATCCAGCGCCTGCAGATCGGTATTCGCCGCAATGAAATCGACCCGCGCCAATCCAGACGTGATCATCGTGTTGATGGCGTTACAGCCGGCGCCACCGACACCGATCACTTTAATCCGGACAGGGGAGACCACATCCTCTTCGAATGAAAACATTGGGACACCTCCCTTGATAAAATACGCGGAACGGCCTGCCGTCTCGCCTCACGGTTAAAAGAACTCGAACATCCAAGACTTCATACGATCGAACGCCTTACTCAGCGGCCGCCGGCCGCGCAATCCCGCCGTGGCCATCTCCTGGGCATGGTGCCTGGCATGGAGCAGCAGACCGACTCCCGTGGCATGCATGGGATTGCTGGCGATCTCGCACAGGCCACCGATCCCGGACGGCGCGCCGCGGCGGGCGGGAAGGTTCAAGACCTTCTCTGCCGCATCGGGCATCCCTTCCAGCAACGACGTGCCCCCGGTAATGACCACCCCGGCCCCCAGCATGCCTTCGTAGCCGGCGCGCGCGATTTCCCGGCGGACCAGCTCGAATATTTCTTCGACCCGCGGCTCAAGAATCTCGGCCACGTCACGGCGCGAAAATGTCCTGGCGGGACGATCCCCGACCGACGGCACTTCCACCGTCTCATCGCCCTGCACCAATTCGGTCCGGGCGACCCCGTACTGCAACTTGATCTTCTCGGCCTCGGTCTGCGTCGTCAGCAACCCGATCGCCAGATCCTTCGTCAAATTCTGCCCGCCGATCGGCAGCACGGCGGAATGTCTGATGCTCCCATCGAGGAAAATCGCAAGATCGGTCGTCCCGCCGCCGAGATCGACCATCACGACGCCCAGATCCCGCTCTTCCAGGCTCAACACCGCTTCACTGGAGGCCAGAGGCTGCAGCACGATATCCACGACATCCAACCCCGCGCGATTGACGCACTTGATGATGTTCTGCGCGGAGGTCACGGCGCCGGTGATCACATGCACATTGACCTCGAGCCGATTGCCGGACAGCCCTAGCGGCTCCCGCACCCCCTCTTGCCCATCCACCGTGAATTCACGCGGCAGGACATGGAGAATCCGCCGTTCGTGAGGGATGACCGCCAGCGTTCGCGCGCTCTCGATGGCCCGCTGGATATCCTCCCGCGTCACCTCCGACTTCTTGAGCGCCACCACGCCTTTGCAGTTCTCCGCGGAGATGTGACTGCCCGCGATGCCGGTATAGACGGAGTTGATCTGAACCGCCGCCATGAGTTCCGCTTCCTCGACCGCTTTCTTGATCGATTCGACGGTGCTCTCGATGTCGACCACGACGCCCTTGCGGAGACCGCGAGACGAACTGGTTCCGACCCCGATGATGTTGAGGGTCCCCTCATCGGTTACCTCCGAAACTATGGCGCAGATCTTCGTGGTCCCGATATCCAACCCCACAAGAATCTGATCACGCTTCGGCACAGCCCTCACCCCCTTTCACGCACAATGACACGGTTGTCGTACCGCAAATCGATCTCACTTGCCTCGCGCTTCCGCCCATCGAACGCCACAGCCCTGAACGACGGCTTCACTTTCTGGAACCGCTCCCACTGCCCAACCAAGGAATCGTTGCCGAACTGAAAGCGCACCCCGTCGGTCGAGGCCACCACATTCGACGGGCTCGCAAGATCCACTTCGACCCGCCCCTCGATCGTATTGGCGATCAGCTTGGCCAGCACGACCCCGGCCTGCACCGTATTGCGGGTCCGCGGATCGCCCAATAACAGGAGCTTCGACTCCAATCCGATTAACAAAGGCAGCGTCGGGTCATCCTGGCTGCCCAGCTTGGCCAGGAGGTGCCCGCTCTCATCGCTCAGCCAATGATCGACGCCCGTGCGAAGGATCGCAGCCGGCGTGCGCTCTAAGATCGTCACATGCAACACATGCGGCAGCCGGCGTTCGACCGCCGCGTCTTTGATCCAGGCATGCGTCCTCACCCGCTCAGCCAAAAAAGCGACACGGACCTGATGGAGCCCCATGCCGGGCTTCAAGGCGAGCAACTCCTCCACTTCCGGCTTCGTCACATGATGGATCCCCTCCACCTCGACCGACTGGATTTCCAGCCACTCCTGGAGCACCGGCCCCATCTCTCTGGTCACGAAGGTCACGCCCCAGACCAGCGCCGCCAGACCAATGATCCATTGTCCTACCCGCAGCGCCCGGCGGCCCCGCGCGAGTAATTTTTCCCGGCGCGCCTGCTGCCGTTGATCGGCAACCTGACTGGCGCGCGCGCCCTTCCACTGATTAAGCCGCGGGCCGGCGTTGCGCGCCGACCGTTTCCGCATGAACAGCTTCACGACGTGGCTCCTTCCCCCAATGAACGGTCCAGACGTGCGAGCGCCGACTCCAGGATCCGTTCGGTCAGTTCGTCGTACTCGATCGTGGCCTTCGCCGCCGCCATCGGCAGCAGACTCGTCTCCGTCATGCCCGGCGCCGTATTGATCTCCAAGACAAACGGACGGCCGCGCGGCGTAATGCGGAAATCGACCCGGGCCGCCCCTTCGCAGCCCAGCACCTCATAGGTGCGCAAGGCCAGCTTCCGGATCTCCCTGGTCACCGCCGCAGACAAGGGCGCAGGACAGAGGTATTGGGTTTTCCCCTTTTCATACTTTGCCGCAAAGTCGTAGAACCCGCCCGGCGCCACGATCTCCACAGCTGGCAGCACCAGGGGGGCCGCATGGCGCCGCCCGATGATCGAGACCGTGACCTCATGGCCGGGAATATAGGCTTCGACCATCGCGTCCGTATCGTACCGATGGGCCAGGGCCAGCGCCTCGCGCCATTGCGACGGCTTCCGCACAATCGTGACGCCGATCGTGGACCCTTGCGAGGCCGGCTTCACCACCACGGGCCAGCGCAACTTGGCCCTCCGCAAGAGGGCCGCGCTGGAGACGGTCTTCCCGCGCTTCACGACCGTGCCGGCCGGCACAGGAATATCCGCCACGGCCAGGAGCGTTTTCGTCGTCACTTTATGCATGCCGATCGCGCTGGCCTGGACGCCGGAGCCGGTGTAGGGAATCCCCAGCGTTTCCAGGAACCCTTGAATCGCGCCATCTTCCCCGCCCGGTCCATGCAAGGCGAGAAAGGCCACCGCGATCTTCTGTTCGCGCAAATCCTGAAAGAGCGTCGGGCCGACATCGATGGCCACCGCATCGTACCCGCGGCGCACCAGCGACCGATGCACGGCGGCGCCGGTCCGGAGCGAGACTTCGCGCTCCGCCGATTGTCCGCCCATCAGCACGCCGATATGGGCGCGAGTCAGCAGGGGTCGCGTTGTCGAACGAAGGTCGCTCATAGAGCTACGTCTCTCCTACAATTTTCAGTTCAAGGTCCAACCGCACGCCGGCCCGACGGCGGATGGCGCTGCGGACCTTTCCGATCAAGGCAATCACGTCCGCGGCGCGCGCCCGCCCCCGGTTCACCATGAAGTTGGCATGTTTCGTCGAGACTTCCGCATCGCCAACGCGGGCGCCTTTGAGGCCCACCGTCTCGATCAGTCGGCCGGCAGAATCGTTCGGAGGATTCTTGAACACACAGCCGGCGCTCGGCATCGCGAGCGGCTGCGTATCCCGCCGATAATGGAGGTAGTCCTTGACCACTTTTTCGATCTCCGCCCTGGCTCCCTGTTTCAATTGCAGCCAGACCCCCACGACGATGCCGCGCGGCAACCGCGCCCGGCGATACTCGAACGGGATCTGAGCTGCCTCCAGGTCCACGATCTGGCCTTTCGAATTCACCATACGAATCGCCTTGACCGCATCCTTCATTTCCCCGAGCTTCGTGCCGGCATTCATCACCACACAACCAGCCACCGTTCCGGGAATGCCCGCCGCCCATTCCAGCCCCGCAAGGGAATGTTTGATGGCGTAGCCGATCAACGTCGGCATCCCCACTCCCCCTTCGGCATAGAGAACGTGGCCCGGCTCTTCCTTGATGGCCCGCAGCCGCACCAGGCTGACCACGATGCCGCGGATGCCCCTGTCCCGGATGAGCAGATTCGTTCCGCCCACGACGAACAGAGGGACCTTACGCGCGCGCGCCTGCTGGACCACCAGACAGACATCCTCAATATCAAGCGGTTCCACCACCACATCTGCAGGCCCTCCGATCTTGAACGAGGTGTACTCTCGCAACGGAGCCTGGAAGAACACAGGGCCCCGAAGACCTGCCACAGCGGCCCGCACATCCGTCTGCGTGAATCGCGCAGACCGTCTCGCTGCTGTCGTGGCACGCGTCCCACCTCTTTTCATGGCATCATGCGGGAGGGGTCAAACGGGCCAAGAGTCCTGGCCCCGTCTTCCAAATATCCCCAGCCCCCAAGGTAATGACAAGATCTCCCGATTTCAGATGGGGCAACACTTGCTCCACCAGCTGGTCTTTCTGCTCCACGAAGGTCACGGAGGGATGGCCGGCCGCGCGAACGATCTCGGCCAGCTTGGCCCCGGACACCCCGGGAATCGGCTGTTCGCCCGCCGCATAAATTTCCGTCAGAAACAACACGTCCGATTGCGCGAAGGCCTTGGCAAAATCCTCCAGCAGATCGCGCGTCCTGGTATAGCGATGGGGCTGGAACACCACCACCAACCGCCGGTCCCCCCAACCTTGCTTCGCGGCAGACAGGGTCGCCTTGATCTCCGTCGGATGGTGCCCGTAATCGTCCACGACCATGATCCCGTTGGCTTCCCCCCGCAGATGGAAACGCCGCTCCACTCCCGTGTAGGCCGCCAGCGCCTTGCGAATGAGGTCCACCGGCACATCCAACTCGATCCCGATCGCAATCGCCACGAGCGCATTGGAGACATTGTGCCGGCCCGGCACCGCCAGGCGAAACGGACCCAGGTTGCGCCCGCGAAACTGCGCCCGGAACTCCGCGCCCCATTGGTTCAAACTGATGTCCGTCGCAAAGAAGTCCGGCGTGACTCCATCCGGCTCACTGAGTCCATAGGCCTGATAGCGTTTCACGATCTTCGGGAACAGCGCCCTCAACCGGTCATCGTCCGCGCACAATACGGACAATCCGTAGAAGGGCACCTTATTGATAAATTCGAGGAAACATTCGTTGATGCGCTCCATGCTGCCGTAATGCTCGAGATGTTCCCGGTCGAGATTCGTCACGGCGGCGATGGTCGGGGACAGACGAAGAAACGACCCGTCGCTCTCGTCCGCTTCCGCCACGAGGAGATCGCCACGGCCCAGGCGCGCATGGCTTCCCAGCGCATTCACCTTGCCTCCGATCACCATGGTGGGGTCCAAGCCCCCCTGCGCCAGCACATTGGCCACCATCGACGTCGTCGTGGTCTTCCCGTGGGCGCCGGCAATGGCGACACCGAATTTCAACCGCATCAGCTCCGCCAGCATCTCGGCCCGCGGAATCACGGGAATCTGCTTGGCCTTGGCCGCCACCACCTCAGGGTTCTGCGCCGACACGGCGGAGGAGATCACCACAACTTGAGCCTCCCCCACATTCGACTCCTGATGGCCAACAAAGATCCGTCCACCCAGCTCTTCCAATCTCCTCGTCGTATCGGAGGCTTGCAAGTCCGACCCGGTCACTTTGTATCCCAGAGTCAGCAACACCTCGGCGATGCCGCTCATCCCCGAGCCCCCGATGCCGACTAGATGAATCTGTTGCGTCTTGCGAAACATGGTCGCGCGCCTTACTCCAGCAACCAGTGGATATGAAGATTGCCCCTGACGACGTTGCTCTGCACCATTAGACTCCCGCCTCTCTGCCAGACCGGTCGACATCATGATGACCCTCCATGAGTGCGTAGCATTCGCGGACGATGACCTCGGCCGCGTCGGTTCGTCTC
>SXGR01275178.1_pt1 | contig 11677 bp, 15 predicted proteins | sample 3174711 | NCBI WGS metagenome assembly SXGR01 (sample SAMN11356860, study PRJNA531348) | freshwater metagenome | isolation source: freshwater sample F1-60 | place: China: Fuxian Lake, Yuxi | collected 2017-12-25
CGCCAAGCTGCGTGCAGCGCGCATTCTTTGGCACGACCTGATGCTTCAGTTCAAACCAAAGAAACCGAGTTCCCTGATGTTGCGCACGCATTGCCAGACATCCGGCGTGTCCCTCCAGGAGCAGGATCCGTACAACAACGTGGTTCGCACCACCATCGAAGCGATGGCCGCGGTTCTCGGCGGTACACAAAGTCTGCATACCAATGCACTCGACGAAGCGATCGCACTGCCTACACCTTTCTCGGCGCGCATCGCGCGAAACACACAGATCATTCTCGCGGAAGAGAGCCAGATCACCCGCACGGTGGATCCACTCGGCGGCAGTTATTACATCGAGTCACTCACCCAAAACATCGTTCACCACGCCCGCAAACTCATCGCCGAGATCGACGGTCTGGGCGGCATGACGAAGGCAGTGATCTCGGGAATGCCAAAGCAACGCATCGAAGAGGCGGCCGCCCAGCGCCAAGCCCGCATCGAGCGGGGCGAAGACGTGATCGTCGGTGTGAACAAATACCGAGCGGAGGGCGACTCTGGTTCGCTTGACGTGCTTGCCGTGGATAACACGAAAGTACGCGATGCGCAGATCCGAAGGCTCAATGAGATCAAAGCTTCGCGTGATAGTGATCGCGTACAAACGACGCTTGACGCGCTGACTTCAGCGGCCCGAGATGGATCAGGTAACGTTTTAGCGCTAGCCATCGATGCGAGCCGAGCACGCGCCACCGTCGGCGAAATTTCGCTGGCCCTGGAAAAGGTCTACGGTCGCCACGAGGCAGTCGCGCGACCTACTCGCGGCATCTACAAGGCAAGTTATGGCGAGGATCCTGCCTTCAGCAAAGTGCATGACGAGATCTGCATCTTTACGGACATTGAAGGCCGAGCGCCGTCGATCCTTGTGGTGAAGATGGGCCAGGATGGCCACGATCGCGGTGCGAAGGTGATTTCTAACGCTTTCGGCGACTTTGGCTTCAACGTCAGCATGGGTCCGCTTTTTCAAACGCCCCTTGAAGCAGCCGCGCACGCAAAAAAGGAAGGCGTGCACGTCGTCGGCGTCTCCACACTCGCTGGGGGCCACAAATCGCTGGTGCCAGAGCTGATCAACCATCTCAAAGACCAAGGTCTGGAAGATGTGGTCATTGTGGTAGGCGGAGTAATCCCGCGACAGGATTACCAGGCGCTCTATGACGCCGGAGTCCACGCGATCTTCGGACCAGGGACGAATATTCCCGACGCAGCAAGTCAGATCCTGAAACTGATCCCGGGCAAAAACCGATGATCCGGTTACAGACGACCCGCGCGGCGCTGGTTTAAACTCGCGCCGCATAAGCCTGGGGACCAGGCCAACGTATGACGAGCGCCCGCCACGATTCATCAACGGGCCACAAAGGTTCTTTGAATTCACCCTTTCAGGAGAAAGACATGGCAGAACAGGTCGCAACCCGCCCGGCCCTCTCCCCCAAAGACGAAATCGCCGCCCTGGTCATTCGCTCACGCAAGGCGCAAGCGCAGATCGAGAACTACTCACAGGAACAGGTGGATCGCCTGATCCGAGCCATGGTGTGGTCCGTGGCCAAACCCGGTGTTGCTGAGAAAATCGCGCAGTTCACGGTCGATGAGACCCAGCTTGGCAACTACGACGGCAAATTCCTGAAGATCTTCCGCAAGACCCGCGCCACGTTGATGGACATCATCAACGACAAATCCGTGGGCATCATCGAAGAATTGCCGGAGCGCAACATCGTCAAAATTGCCAAGCCCATCGGCGTCATCGGCGCATTGGCACCGTCGACTAACCCGGAAGCGACCCCGGTGATCAAGGCCATTCACGCAGTAAAAGGACGCAACTCGATCATCATTGCGCCGCATCCACGCGCGAAACTGACGAACAAGATGATCGTTGACCTGATGCGTGAAGCGATCGTGAAGCTCGGCGCACCGGCAGACCTGGTGCAAGGTATCGAAACGCCCTCGCTCGAACTCACCAATGAACTGCTGCGTCAGTGTGATCGTGTTCTCGCGACAGGTGGTGGCGCGATGGTCACCGCAGCGTACTCATCAGGTACGCCGGCACTGGGCGTTGGAGTAGGCAACGCAGTGATCACGGTAGATGAAACCGCAGATCTCGATGATGCAGCAGAAAAAATCCGCATGTCGAAGACACTCGACCTCGCGGCGTCGTGCTCTTCGGATAACTCGGTGATCCTGGTCGACAAGATTTACGACCCGATGCTCGGCAAGCTGCAGGCGAAAGGTGGCTATCTCTGCAATGACGGAGAAAAAGCCAAGCTGCAACGAACGCTCTGGGATGACGAATTGCATCTCAACACGGCTATCGTGGCGCAACCGGCGCAGAAGATCGCGGAAATGGCCGGGGTTAGTCTTCCGGAAGGCAAAACGTTTTTTATCGTGAAAGAAAGCGGATTCGGTCCGTCACACCCATTCTCTGGAGAGAAACTCTCGGTGATCATGGCGCTCTATCATGCAAAGGATATGGACGGGGCGATCAAACTCACGAACGAGATTCAGTCTTACCAAGGACAGGGACACTCGTGCGGGATCTACTCGAACAGCGATGCGAACATCATGAAACTCGCGAACGCGACGAAGACGTCCCGCGTGATGGTGAACCAACCACAAGCAGCCTCCAACAGCGGAAATCTGTGGAATGGCATGCGACAGACCTTCAGCCTCGGTTGTGGCTCATGGGGCGGCAACAGCACTAACCACAACATTTCGTGGAAAGATCTCATCAATGAGACTTGGGTGTCGAAGCCGCTTGCAACGACGAAGCAGCTACCGAGTGATGAAGAGTTGTTTGGCGATGTGATAAAAACACTGGGGTGATCTACCAGACTTAACGTCGAGATCGAAGGACGCCTGCGGGCGCCCTTTTTCGTATTTGCATCTGCCCTGCGTGTAATACTCGCAAGCTCACCTGGTTTGGTTTTTGCTCACCTGCGAACAACAGGCTTGGCAATCAATCGATTGAGCGGGCTGATGACTCCGCCCGCACCACGCTCAAGCAAGTGGGTATAGATCTGCGTCGTGCGTACATCGCGATGTCCAAGCTGCTCCTGAACCGTGCGGATATCCGCACCGCTGGCCAATAAGTGCGTGGCGAACGAGTGCCTGAAGGTGTGGCAGCTTGCCTTGCGTTCAATGCCCGCTGCGGGAATGGCCTGTCGCACGGCCTTCTGCAAACTACTCGGGCCCAAATGGTGACGGCGCTCGATGCCTGTTCGCGGATCGACACTTCGACGAGTCGCCGGAAAAACGTACTGCCACGCAAGTTCTTTCGATACCGATGAGAATTTTCGCTCCAGCGCGTGGGGTAGCCAGACACTCCCATATCCCTCAAGCACATCACGCTGGTGCAACGCGTCAACGTGCGCGATTTGAACTTTCAAATGATCGACTAACGTATCTGCCAACGTCACAACTCGATCTTTACCTCCTTTGCCACCCCTGACGATTACGCAGCGGTAAGAGAAGTTGATGTCTTTGACCCGCAATCGAACACACTCCATCAGGCGAAGCCCGGATCCATAGAGGAGCGCGCTCATCAACCAGTATTCACCCTGCAAGGCGGACAGCACGTTCATGACCTCCCCCTCAGAGAACACTGTCGGCAGATTTGGACTCTTTTTGGCGCGCGCGACGCCCCCGATATCTCCGAGGTCGATAGCGAGCACTTCCCGGTACAGAAAAATCAGCGCATTGAGCGCCTGGTTTTGTGTAGCAGCCGCAACGTTCCGATCAACAGCGAGCCAGGTCAGGAATCGTTTCACTTCAGCAGCCCCCATCTTCTCTGGGTGTTCCATCTCATGGAATCGTATGAAACGTCTTATCCAGTCAACGTAGGCTTTCTCGGTCCTAATGCTGTAGCGGCGGAGTCGGAGGACACCTCTGACTCTGGTCAATAGCGGGCTGGGCATCGAATCTTGATACTGAATGTAATCATAGAAGCGGCAGTTAACTCGCCTGTATAAACGTCAACAACGGAGAATGCCCAGATACAGATTAGGTGGATGTCACCCACTATCGTCAGCCAAAGCGTCGGGTTTAGTGGCGTTGGAACAGAGCCCCTTGCCGTCCATCCCGCTTTTCCGGAGAGAACATAGTGATAAGCTCCGGCTCCACATGACAATATTTCTGGGGGGAAACTTGTGCGGGTTTAGCGGACATACTCCGTCCACTAACTGTTATGCGGGAAGGCGAGATCACATAGGGCTCCTAGAGAATAGACTCTGACGTATCCAGTTCATCGCTTATCGTTCGTCGAGTAACAGGCAGAGTTTTTTATGCGATTCAATAGTGGCTGCGGTAGCTAGGATGAATACGCGCCGAGGCATCGAGATAACGAGCGCCTTCAGGTACTTGGAGCTACATCCAACTGCAGCATGATTCTGGAGGATGAACATCCGTGGCTGTATACGTGATCGCTGATATTCAAATTCTCGATTCGACTTTGTTTGATGAATATCGACAAAGAGTACCCGCCACAATCAACGCCTACGGTGGTCGATATCTTGCGCGGGGGGGTGCTACTGAAGTACTTGAAGGCGTTTGGTCACCGCATCGGTGTATCGTCGTGGAGTTTCCCGACATGGCTCAGTTTCGTCGATGGTGGGCTTCTCCAGAGTACACACCGCTTCGTGCGCTTCGCGAGAAAGCTACACGGTCGAACCTTGTGGTTACTCAAGGTGTCTAAACTTGATTCTGACTTGGGATTCACTTTTCGGAAGATGAAAGGCGAATCCATCGAGATCGTTCATCACAGGCACCTTGCTGGCACATTGCGCGGCGATGACGCCGCTCGGTTCTTGGCGAAGATCGAACGGCTCTCAGGTGAAAGAAGCTCAGCGATTTATGGCTCGTGCTACGGGAAACTACAAACGAGGTAATGAACGTCAAGCATTGCGCCACCCACGCAACGCGCGATGAGAAGACTCTCAAGGAAAACGACTGATGCTCAACCGAACCGCGCTCATACTGCGACCGAAGAGGCCTTTCCAGGACTGGTTGAAGTCCTTTGAAAACAACGATGACGCTCCTGAACTAGAGCGCGACCATTCTGTTTACCTTGTTCCCGCTATCGACTACTACGATGAACTCGATGCCATCTTGAAAGATGTCTTCAGCGTGCTGTTCGAGAGCGAACTTGAAAACTGGAACGCTGATGAGTCCACGTGGCCAGATCGGCGCACGCTCAGAATGTTTAACGATTGGTTCAACGTTGAATTGCATACCATGATCGTTGATATCTGTGACTTCGAGTTGGTTGACGACGACTAGGAGTGTTCTACAACGTTTTGCTCGGCGACCTGATGGAGTAATGCCAAATGAGTGCTCTCAGCGACGTTCAACCCCAACGATGGCATCACTACTTCGCGGCGGCGGCGAACAACGCCGCCTGGCCACTTGCGGAACTCGCAAATGGTGCCTTCGATGTGAAAACGCTGCTTAACGCAGCGCACGCATCGGCTTGGCACTGGCAGCATGCCGGATCGGCCCTGCAGCATATGCGGGCGTTGATGCTGCTTGCTCAAGCACACGCACAGTCTGGACTCGGCACGACTGCTTACGCCTGGGCTGAAGAAATGCGAAGTTATTTTCTCGGCAAAGAGGACACCCCTGACTGGGAGATTGCTTTCGTGCACGTTGTGCATGCACTTGCTGCTTACGCGGCAGGGGAAAGGTCTCAGTACCTCCAGTCTTATGCGCTCGCGGTAGAAACGACGAAAGCCATCACCAATCCGGAAGATCACCGAATCGTCGCTGCTGTACTTCATCAAGTGCCTTCGCCCTGAGTCTTCGCGGTTAGTTAGTCAAGAGTCGCTATGTCCATCATCGGTTCTTGCCACTGTGGAGCTGTGTGTTGGGAATACACTGCGATTCCGGATGCAGCAACTGCATGCAACTGCACAATTTGCCGACGTTATGGCGCTTTGTGGATTTACGACTACGAGGACGAAGGCGTACGCGTTCGTGGAGAGACTTCGATCTATATTCGTGGGTCAATGATCGAATTCCATTTCTGCTCGAAATGTGGCTGTGTAACACATTGGCGTTCACAGCACCTGGAGCCCGGAGATCGTCGTCGGCTGGCTGTCAACGTCCGACTGGCGGAACTTGATCAAGTCGCTCACCTTCCTATCGATCATTTCGACGGCTTAACTTCGTTTAAGGATCAACCAAGGGATGGTAGATGCGTACCGGACTATTGGTCGTGAAATCAACCGGTACCTATTCGCATCATGCGTTCTTTACTCGAAAAACCACCCGGGGAAACACTGATCTACTGGATACTTTCGTCAGAGCCCATACCTCTTTGGGGCTGGAGAAGTGGAGGAAAATCGGGGAAACGCAGTAGTTTCACGATTTTCCCGAACGATGACTAACGAAGCTATGGCGGAGACAGACATTAGTCAGAGATACCTTAGAGGAACTGTGAAACCACCCGCGACGCGTCGATGATCGGTCGGCTGAACAGGCGCTCAGGCGCTTCTCCACTGCGATACCGTTGAATCAAATCGTCGGGATCAAACTTCACACCGATGGGATTCATCGCAAAATCACTCTGCGCGAACCATGCATTCGTGGCTTCCACGGTATCGAAAAGATCGATCTGGAGTTCAACCTGGTTACCATCAGGGTCGCGGTAGTACATAGACAGGGTCGGGCCATGATTGATCGTCCAATACGGAGTTATGCTCTCGCGTTTCAGTCGCTCGTAAGTTGCGAAGAGGTCATCCGCACTCGCGTACGTGAAAGCGAAGTGCTCGAGTCCGGTTGTAACTCGGTCAGGCGCGTGGTCAACGCCAGGTAACTGAGCGATGGCAATCCGATGGTGTTCTTCGTCATAAGTTAAAAAGTGCTGCAGTCCGTTCGCGAGCGCGGTCTCCGCTTCGAGCACAGTGCGATACCATTGAACCAAACGTTTCGCGTCTCCGGTTCGAAGCACAACATGGGCGAGCTTTACCGGTGCTATTTTTCCGCGTTTATTTGCGGGTATCGGGAGATCAGGCGGCATCACAGGACTCCTTTCGGGAACTAAGAAATCATGCAGCGAATCGAAATGCAGAGGATCAACGTCGATGTAAGCCCATCTCCGTTGCCGCACCACCAATAAGTTCGGCGAAGACGAATCGACGAAGGGATCCAGTGTTCGAAGCGTACAGCGCAGCTACGAGGAATGATCCTCAGGCTGCCATGAAAGCGCGTTCTGCAGACAGAGGACTCACTCGCACGCATTTTCAAGGAGAAACGCTGCTTCGATGCCCGCGTTGCGACGGCTGCGGCACCAGCCGGCTGCACGGCGAACAGCAGGCGCATGAATTCACCCCGAGGCGCTTCACCTGCATCAAGTGTGTTTTGGTTCTCGAATGGTCTCAGGATCACATTCATCGGCGCGGGGGTGAGTTCGCCATGGATGACTACTTTCACCTGCCGCTTTGGCTGCAAACGCCTTGCGAAAAGGGCGTGGTCTGGGCCTACAACGCCGATCACCTTGCAGCTTTCCTCGACTGGGTTCGAGCCCCTCTTCGCGAACGTCAGGGCCTTTCTAACTCCGGTTGGTCCAATCGCAGTTTCTTTTCGCGGTTGCCCGCATGGATCAAGTCAACACGTCACCTATTTCCCTCCGCGAAGCAACGCTCGAAGACACTGAAGCGATTGTCGCTATCTATGTCGAATCTTCCAACATGAGTTATGAAGGGCGGGATCCGTGGAGAGAAGTCACTCCCGCTCGAATCATCCAATGGCGCCACGATCTCTCCACTGCAACACCTACCCGTTGGTGGGCGGCTGAGGAAAGCGGTTCCATCGTTGGATTTATTGGTATCGGACCCAGCCGAGATCTAGTCGAAAAGGGACTTGGCGAGTTGGACACAATTGCTGTAGCACCTACACACTGGCATCGAGGAATTGGCAAGTTAATGATGGTCAGAGCAATCGAGGGGCTTCGCGAATCCGGGTTTAACAAGGCTATTCTGTGGACCCACGCAGACTATCCGTTGGCTGAACGCTTCTATCGGTCTACAGGATGGGTTCGTTCACCGTACACTCGCCAGAGTGGCAAACACGTTCGATACGACTTCTCGTTGTGACGCATGTTGTGTCATCACATCGTCACACAAGACCGCGTGGGTTGCAGAAAAACGAGCCACAACCCAATCGCCGGTTCAAGCAGCACTTCCAAACAAACGGGGCTACAGTTCACCTCCCGCAATCGGGTTGACCCCTACAACTTCGAGGAGGCGATATGCCAGGTTGGTTTGAACTCAAGAAGGCCGGAAGTGGCCAATATTCCTTCACACTCAAAAATACGAACGGCGACACTCTGATCCGCAGCGAACAGTACAAAGCCCGGGATTCGGCGATGAACGGCATCGTCTCGGTGCAGTAAAACTGCGGACTGGATGCGCGCTATAACCGGCTCAACGCTGTCGATGGACGCTGCTACTTTAATCTGAAGGCAGGTAACCACCAGGTCATCGGTACCAGCTCGATGTTCAACGATACCGCAGCGCGTGATGCCGCCATCGCCGCCATAAAGGAATGTGGAGCAACGACGGACGTGCGTAACGAAAGCTGATCGTTAGGTTCATTCGAGCTGACTTCGGCTGTTTCAGAAAATCCGGATCAGCCCTTCCTGTACAGTGGATGCGACAAGTAGTCCGTCCGCCGTGTAGATGGAGCCACGATTGAGGCCTCGTGCGCCCGAAGAGCTCGGACTATCGAGAGAATAGAGTAGCCAATCGTCCACGCGCGCAGGTCGGTGGAACCACATGGCGTGATCAAGACTGGCCACTTGCATGCGCTCGCGCACAAAATTACCCCGATGTGGTAGTCGTGATGTCGCCAGAAGCGCATTGTCAGATTCATAGACAAGCAGCGCTGTGTGCAGCGCCGGGTCCTCTGCAAGAACACCATTGGCTCGAAACCAAAGGTCTTGCGCCGGTGCTTGCGGCTCCTCTGCCATGAGCTGGCGATGGTCATGGCGCCACGTGATAAACGTCGCATCGCGAATTGCGGGCGTGAGTTTTTCCTCCGGTGGAGGCTGGCGATCAGGCATCGGCAGCGCATGATCGAGCCCGGGCTCAAACTTGTGGAACGACGCGTCCAGACTGAAGATCGCCGCACCGTGTTGTACAACCCTGACGCGCCGCGTTGAAAAAGACCCACCGTCGCGCAGTTGTTCGACTTCGATTACCGCCGGCACACGCGGGTCACCTGGCTTGAGGAAGTATCCGTGAAGCGAATGGGCGGCGCGGTCTGCAGGAACGGTGCGTGTCGCTGCCACGAGCGCCTGCGCCATGATCTGGCCGCCGTACAGCCGATGCGTGCGACCTTCCGGATGAAGAGCACGGAACAGGTTTTTTTCGATCTGCTCAAGATCGAGCAGCCGTATTACTTCGGCGAGTTTTGGGTGCATGGAGCGCTCAGAGCAGAACTAAGTGGTTGGGAAGTTCGTCGCGCGTGTGGGTCACTGGGGCGACGCGACGCAAAATCACCCCTACTGCTTCGACAACGTTGAGGAAGCCGGTTTCCACTTCGCCGCGTTTCACGGCGGCGGTGAAGTTATCGACGATCTGCTGCCACTCAATCTGGTCCACGTGTCGGTCAATGCCATGGTCTGCGATAAGGCGCACATGGTGCTCGGCTTTGGCAACAAAAAAAAGCACGCCGAATCCTTGAGTTGTACGATGTACGCCCTGGTCCAGAAACTGACGGACCGCAAGGTCGTCAGCACGTCGCGCCTTTATTGCTTTCGGGATCAGACTGTACTTCAGCGCCGGAACACGGAACAACAACGCCAGCAAGGTGAAAACGAGCACTTGAAACAACAAGAGATCAAACGGAGTCAGCCCCAAGGAGATCTGCGTTAGCAAGGGTGGTGTCGGTAGTGCCAGCAACGCGGCCCACAATGTCGGGACGAATCGATAGGCATCCGCTTCGCGTGTCAGCACCGCGACGAACTCCGCGTCAGTGTGATGCTCTGCTTCCATGATCGCTTGGCGAACACGGTCGGCTGCTTGACCTCTGAGCATCACCATCCGCCGGACGCGCCTCCGCCGCCGAAGCCACCACCACCGCCACTGCTCCGAAAAGAGCCAAGGCTGATGACTCTCCCACCACCACGTCGTGATCCGCCCCTGGAGCCACCAAACAAAAAAATCGCCAGAAAGATGATCACCAACGGGATGATTAAGGTCTGTTCAAAGCTGCCGAACACTTGCTCTTCAGGTGGCGCCGCGACGTATTCTCCGGCAACGGCTGCGAGGATGTCGTTTACACCTCGCTCGATGCCACCATTAAAGTCACCCGCACGAAATGCCGGTTGTAAAGTGCCACGAATGATATTCGCAGCGGTTGCATCGGTCAGTGCGCCTTCAAGGCCATATCCCACCTCGATGCGTATGCCACGTTCTGCGACAGCGACCAGCAGACCGCCCCGTTATCACAATCCTTGGCACCCAGCTTCCACTGCCGGGCAAGATCGAGCGCTCGCTCTTCGATCGAATAACCACTGAGGTCCGGCAACGTAACGACTACCACCTGGTTAGTGGTGGCCGCTTCATGGGCCTTGAGTTTTTCAGTGATGCGACTGGCTGCATCTGGATAGAGCAGCCCCGCGTGATCCATCACACGCCCCGTGAGCGGAAGCTCCGGCGAGTCGGCGACGACAAACGAAGTTAAGAATACAGCCGCCAGCAAAGCGCTGACGGCATGGCGATAGTTCGAAACTCGACCTTTGGTGCCTCTTCCGCGCCTTGGGTGGTGGCTTCAAAGGTGGTGCGGTTGGTGAGGTCACTATAAAGGAGTGAGTGCCAGATGCGACCCGGGAATGTCCGCAGTTCCGTGTTATAGCCTTGCACGGCTTCGATGTAGTCCTTACGGGCGACAGCGATGCGGTTCTCCGTGCCTTCGAGCTGGGACTAGAGCGTCAGAAAGTTCTGGTTCGATTTGAGGTCAGGATACTGCTCGACCACCACCATCAACCGACTGAGGGCGCTGCCGAGCTCACCCTGCGCCTGATCAAAGGCCTTAAGCTTCTCTTGATCGTTGACCAGGTTTTCATCCACCTGGATTTGACCGACTTTGGCGCGCGCTTCCGTCACCGCGATCAGTACGTCTTTTTCCTGCTCGGCATAACCCTTCACTGTCGCCATCAGATTGGGCACCAGGTCGGCGCGCCGCTGATACTGGTTCTCAACCTGCGCCCATCCGGCCTTGGCTTTTTCGTCCAGCTCCGGAATCGAGTTGATCCCACAATCGGTGAGCAGTGCTGCCAGGAGAACTACAATACTTCTACGAACGAATCTGCCGCGCATGCAGCCTCCCCTCAGTTGAATTGTTTTAAAAGACGGCCTGTTTCAAATCGGCCGGAATGGTGGCCCCCGAAGATCGAGGCGGCAATCTCCCGGCCATACTTTTTACCGTTGAGTTACCGTTGGGGTACGATGGCCCCGGTTCAAGAACGCTCAAGAACACTTCCGGTCATCGATCCCAACCGGAATAATGCCTGCCGCCGTATCGGTCACTCACCATGCCAGCATCCCTACCCGAAGCCCGGGCACTGACAAGTTATCGCAAGTACTGGGCGCACCGACTCACGCCGGCGCCGGTTCTGCCCATGTCGCGTGCGGAGATGGATGAACTCGGCTGGGAG
>SXGR01588955.1_pt1 | contig 11676 bp, 9 predicted proteins | sample 3174711 | NCBI WGS metagenome assembly SXGR01 (sample SAMN11356860, study PRJNA531348) | freshwater metagenome | isolation source: freshwater sample F1-60 | place: China: Fuxian Lake, Yuxi | collected 2017-12-25
CATTCGGCATCCCAAATGGGCGCCCTTCGTCTACCTGGTCAACGACACGATTCTGAAACGTTGCCCGGACTTCCGCCCGCACTTCCTCGAGCTGCTTGACCATGCCGACTTACTCTAGGTGGGGCATAACTGGCGGTCCTAAGTGTCAACAATTTATTTCTGTTCTGATTTCCACCACTTACAGGTGAAGCGTTGGATCTGGTTGCAAGCCACTCCCCCAAACTGAACGCGTGAAGAACACCTCCGTCGACGGGCCGTCGTCTCCATCGGAATCCGCCGCCGCCTTCTCGCGCCACCTCGTGGACGTGGTCGCCTTCGCACGCGACAGCCTCGCCTTCCGGCCGGACCCGGACCAAACCAGCGCCCTCGATCCCGCCATCCGCCGCGGCCTCCTCAACTGCTGCCGCCAGTGGGGCAAGTCCACCACCGTCTCGATCCGCGCAGTCCATCAGGCGTTCCACCACCCTGAGTCGCTCACCATCGTCGCGTCGCCGTCCGCCCGCCAATCGGCCGAGTTCGTCCGCAAAGTCAGCGACTTCCTGCGCAAGCTCGGTATCCACCCGCGCGGTGATGGAGACAACCCGATTTCGCTCGCCCTGCCCAATCGCTCTCGCATCGTCGGACTGCCAGGCCGTGAAGCCACCATCCGCGGCTTCTCAAATGTCGCTCTGCTGCTGATCGATGAAGCTTCGCGCGTGACGGACGAACTCTACGAAGCCGTTTGCCCCATGATTGCCGCCAACCCCACTGCCGCCATCTGGCTCATGTCCACGCCCAACGGTAGACAAGGTTTCTTCCACTCCGAATGGAGTCAAGGTGGGCCCGAATGGACACGCGTCGAAACGCCAGCCACGCAGTGCCCACGTATTCGCCCCGAGTTTCTCGAGGAAGAACGCCGTCATCTCTCGGACCAGAAATTCCGCCAGGAATACCTTTGTGAGTTTGTCGCGGCTGACTTTGCCTACTTCGACCCCGAAGCCATCGACGATGCCTTTCGGACTCCCTCATGACCATCGAAACACCCGGTTCCCGCTTCTACCTCGGCCTCGACCTCGGCCAGGCCCGCGACTACTCCGCCATCGCCATCGCCGAACGCCGCGTCGAACTCACCGGTGTCTGAGACCCCCTCACTTTCGTGAACCAGACCCGCACTCGCATCGTCATCGGCTATCTCGAACGGATCCCCCTGCGCACGCCTTATCAGGACGTGGTCGCGCACGTCCGCTCTATCGTGCAGCGATTCCACGGTCGCAACCTGCAAGTCGTAATGGACGCGACCGGCGTTGGCGCGGCGGTGCGCGAAATGCTCGTCGGCGTCAAACTCGGAATCCCCCTAATCCCCGTCACCCTCACCGGGGGCGAGCGCGTCAACGTTTCGCACGGCGCCTATCACGTGCCCCGGCAAGACCTGCTCGCCAACCTCCGCGTTCTCCTCGAAAAGCGCATGCTCGAAATCTCGGTGACGGGAGACTCCGCCGAAATTCTCCGCTCCGAGTTGCTCCGTTGGGGCCACCGCTCGGCCCATGACGATCTCGTCTTTGCCGTCGGCCTGGCCTGTTGGAAAGCCGGCGGCCAGCCCTTCTCTTGATATGGTTCCGGCCCGCTCCCGCTGATCTACCCTGAGTTGCGCCGATGAAATACCCAATTCGGAGGCTTGAAAACCCTACTGCGCAGGAGTATGGTTGTTGCCGTGCGGCCCCTACCGGCTGAAGGCACGCTCGGAACAATTGCAGCTACCAGAATAAGAGATGGGTGGAATTCCGGGCAGAGTTCTTGAATCTCCGGAACAACGTGAACTTTTCGATGCCGAATTCCGCGGCCGACTCAGATCAGTTTGGAGTAATAAGGGATTAACGGCGAGTTAGTGGTGGCATCCAGCCAGGGTCATTCAGTTAGAGGGATGAAACTTCGTTTCTGAGTGCTCCTGAGAGCTACTGCTGCTTGGTGGCACGCCTCTGCTCGGCGATCACCTGCGCGCGCGCGGCCGCTTCCGGGCGGCCCTGCGCGCGATAGCACGCCGCAAGCACCACATGAATTCGCCCGTCTGGATCTGCGGGCGCGCTCTCGAGCACCGCGGCCGCCTCCTTCAACCGGCCGAGTGTTTGCAGCGACCGTGCCAGGTAGATCCGCGTCTGCGTGGCGCCCGGCCTGGCTTTGACCGCCACTTCCAGCTGCGGTACGGCCGCTTTCCAGTCGTTTTGCAGGAAGTACGCCTCCCCGAGCAGGCCTTGAGCCTCGGTGTTATGCGGATCGATGGCTAGAGCCTTTTGGAGAAGAGGAACCGCGGCGTCAAAGCGGTCGAGCTTGCACTGGAACCGCGCAAACTGGAGCCACGGACCCGCATCCCGCGGACTCATCTTAGCGGCCCGCTCATACTCCCAACCGGCCTCTTCGTATTTTTGCTGTTCCTCGAGCGCTTCAGCGCGTATTTGGGCGACAAGATAGGAATCCGGAGCCAGCGCCACCAGCTTGGCGTACGCCTCCTCTGCCAGGCGCGTGTAAGCGCGGAACCTCCGGTACAATGCCGGAGGATCGTTGCGGTCAATACGGGACGGCCCCGCGCCGCTTGGGGATGCATCCTCCACGCAGTGTATTGGCGCTGCCTGCGCCTGACGATTGCCTGGGGCGCGCGTAGCGTCGGACAGTCCGCGCAGGGCGCCACAGTCGCGCGGGTCACGCTTCAACGCGTTCTCGAAATGTGCCTTTGCTTCGGCTTTCGCTCCCTTTTTGAGAAACAGATTGCCCAGGCTTGCGTACCCTTCGCTACGCTTCGGATCGAGCGCAATCACCTTTCGGAGGATCTCCTCTTCGCCTGTGCCATTGCCCCGCTGGCTCTGGGCTTCCGCCGCGAGCAGCAGACGGTAGTATTCCCCGGCTGGCTGTGCCTTCAGTGTCTCCATCACCCGCCGCGCCTGCGCAAGGTAGGACTCGCCGAGGTAGTAGAACACTTCAGGGCGGTCCGAAGACAGTTGCGTCTGTTCCTTGTATTCGCGGATGGCCTTGGCAAAATCTTCCAGGGCGAAGTATGTCTGCGCCAGAAAGAACCGCGCTTCGGGGTCCGCCGGGCTCCGTTGCCGGAAGCGCTCCAGCGAAACGCGGGCTTTCTCATACTGACCGGTACTGTAATACGCCATGCCGAGAAAGAGGTGCGCAGGCGTGACACTCGCATCATGTTGCAGCGCTGAGGTAAGGATGCGGATCGACTCCGGGTACCGCTTCTCGACCTGGTAAAGTGCGCCGAGATTGAACTCGATTTGGGCCCATCCGGGGCGCAGCCGCAGGATCCCCTCGTAGGCCTGAATGGCCGCGTTCGTGGCGCCGGACTGCTGCGCTTCCCGGGCTTTCGCGGCCAGTGCCTGGATACGGTCCTCGACCGGCTGGCAGAGCGCCGCGCTGTAAAGGAGCAAACCGGAAACGGCGAGGCGGCGGGTCATCATGCGGGGGCTGCCCTGACCTCTCAGTCTATCTCAACGCCGGGCTCTGAGGCTCGGTGACTGCCAGGTAGCGGTCGGCGGCCACGTTCTCGAGCGACTGCCGCGTTCCCGAAGGCCAGTTGATCTCCAGCCGCTTGATGGCGGCGCCTTTCCCCAGGCCAAAATGCACCACCCGATCGCTTGAGCCCGCATATCCCACCGAAGTCGTGACCCGGTTCCATTGCTCTCCGGAGTCGGTGACCACGTGGACGCGCGCTCCGATCCCATCCCGGTTGCTGCGGGTGCCCGTCAGGCGCAGCGCCAGCCAGTGTCCCGCCGGCGACGTCATGTTTTTCAGTATGAGGGGCTTGTCGTTCAACCGGGTAACGACCGCGTCGATCCGCCCGTCCCGGTCGAAATCGCCAAACGCCGCGCCTCTGTGCAGCGCCGCTCCTGTCAACTCCTGCAACCGGAAAGTGCGGTCCCCGTTGTTGAGAAAGACCAGATTCGGCTGTAGTGATTTGCGGTTCGACTGCAACTCGGCAGTGTCCAGCGCGTTTCCACCAGCGACAAACACGTCTTTGAATCCATCGTTGTCGAAGTCGTATAGCCCAGTGCTCCAGCCGCTCCACGGCAGACTGGCAGTTGCGATGTGGCTCTCCAACGACGTATCGGCGAACATACCGCGGCCCAGGTTGCGGAACAGCGAGAACATCTCATTGCTAAGCGCGCTGGCCACCAGATCCTCGCGGCCGTCGTTGTCGTAGTCGCGGAAGTCGGCGCCCATCCACGAGCTCGTGCCTCCGTTCGCATTGAAAGCGACGCCAGCGGGGAGCCCGGTCTCCTGGAACCTGCGGTTCCCCTCGTTGTGAAAGAGAAAATTGCGAATGGTGTCATTGGCGACAAAGACGTCAAGACGGCCGTCTTCGTCGTAGTCGCCGAACACGACGCCCATGCCCTTCCCCAAATGGGCCGCGATGCCCGACTCGACCGATACGTCCCGAAACGTGCCGTTCCGCTCGTTGTGATAGAGCGCATTCGGAAGCGGCCAGTAGAACTTGGGATGACAGTAGTCGCGGTGCTCAGTGGTTCCGCAGCGGGGCTCGGTTGCGGGATCCCAAACTACGTAGCGCACTACGAACAGGTCGAGCCATCCGTCGTTGTCGTAGTCGAACCACCCCGCGGCCACCGACCACTTGCCGTCGCCCTTCAGCCCGGCGCGAGCCGTGATGTTCTCGAAAGTTCCGTCGCCCCGGTTGCGATAGAGCGTGTTCGACCGGACACCCGTCACAAAAAGGTCCACCCAGCCGTCATTGTCGTAATCGGCGGCTGCGACGCCCATGGAATAGCCTTCCCCGCCCAGGCCAGCCTTTTCGGTCACGTCGGTGAACTTGCCGTGGCTGTTCTGGAACAGCCGGTTGCGAAATGTCGCGTCCGTCTTCTTCTGCGTCAGGACGTCAGCGCCGTTGGCGACAAAAATATCGGGCCATCCGTCGTTGTCGAAATCGAAAACGGCGACTCCGGCGAGCATGGACTCAATCTGGTGCTTGTCACCGAACGCGCCGTTCTTGACAACCATTTCGAGGCTGCTCAGCTCGAACTTGATCGCCGGCGGGAGCGAACGCTGACCATAGGCAAAACTCGCAGCCAGGGCAGTCAGCGTGTACAGCCACCAGAGGCTCCGGCTTGAGCGCATCATAGGAGCGGGTCCGATGGAGAAGAAGGAGAACAGGACCTCGGATATGGGAAGAACAGGTTCGTCAAGTGCGTTGGATTGTAGATTCGCACGCGGGGGAACAAGTTGCATCATACCAATCGGAGACAGCTGGCGCCACCGCCCAGGCGCGACGCCCGACGTCTTGTCTATTGCTGAGTCCGACATCGGCGATTCGCAAAACGTTGCCCGGCGCTTCGGCATACTTCAGGTTGCTCGTGAGTGGTACACAAATCACGGTCGCCAGACAGCTGCTATTCAAGTGATCGCTTTGGACGACGACGACCGGCCTTCGATACCCAGGTCCTGATCCGGTAAGTGAGGGCAGAGCCGCCCACCAGACCTTGCCCCAATGGCGCCCCTTGCTCGTGCTAATGATATCCTCGTATGACCACTATGCGTACATCACTTTTAATGAAAGCCCTATGGCTTCTATCTCTCGCAATTGCAATCCCCGGGGGTCCGAGCGTTGCAGCTGAAGCGCGTTCCACCACCGACATTTATTGGGCAGACGTTGATGGGGGCGCCGCGACGCTTATTGTCACTCCGGCTGGAGAATCTCTCCTAGTGGATTCGGGTGAAGACAAGCGGCTTCATGCAGCGAGAATTCACTCCTTGATGAAGGAGGCCGGACTTAAGCAAATCGACCACTTCGTGATCAGCCACTGGCACGCGGATCACTACGGCGGGACTCATGAGTTGACCAAACTGGCGCCAATCCGGCACTATTATGCCAACAGTCCACTACCTGTGAGCGTACCGGACGACCCAGCCTTTCCGGTCCTCATGAGTCTGTATCGAAAAACCAACACCGGGCGGACTCTTGAACTGCGCCCGGGCTCGACTATCGCTCTAAGACAACGGGCAGGAGTGCCAGCCATATCTTTGAGAGCAGTGGCTTCAGACCGGCGAACGATTGCCGCTCCGCCGAACGCTGCAAGGAATCCGCTGTGCAACCAACCGGCTCCCCCGCCGCAGCTGGACGACGGCGAGAATGCAAAGAGTCTCGTGCTGCTTCTCGAGTATGGGACGTTCCGGTTCCTGGATGTCGGCGATCTTTCGTGGCACATTGAAGAACGCCTGGCCTGCCCGGCCGATCTTGTCGGCCCGGTAGATCTATATCAGATATCACACCATGGGCTTGACCGCAGCAACAATCCGCATTTCGTTCATATGCTTCGCCCGCGAGTGGTTGTCGTCAATAACAGCCCTGTGAAGGGTGCTGAGCCCAGGTCCATGAAGACGGTGCTCTCCGCACCCGGACTGGAGGCTGTTTGGCAGCTCTACGAGAACAAGCGGTCGGAGCCCAAACTCAATGCCTCCCCCACTCGCATCGCCAATGCCGCGAATGGTCAGGCAGGGAATTATTTGAAGGCATCGATTCAGCCGGATGGCTCGTTCTCCGTGCAGGCCGGCGGCGGCGGACATCGTGAGGTTTACCGCCATAAGCGTTAAAACGGCCACCGAACTCGGCGAGCCGCATGTCAGGCGATGATATCGTCAATGACGCGCGCCGCGTACTGGTCCGTCAAACGCTCCTTGAGTCCGTGGCGGTCGAAGGTGAGATCGCGAAAGTTCATACCAAACAGATGGAGCAGCGTCGCGTGGAGATCGTGCACGCTGACACGGTTCTCCACGGCCTTATGCCCCAGATCATCGGTGGCGCCATAGGTCAGCCCACCCTTGATGCCGCCGCCGGCTAGCCACGTCGTAAAGCCGCTGGGTCCATGGTCGCGTCCGGCCGCGCCCGAGTTGTCCTGTGTCTGCGAAATCGGCAGCCGTCCGAACTCGCCACCCCACACAATCAGCGTGGTGTCGAGCATGCCTCGCTGCTTCAAATCCTTGATGAGCGCCGCGACCGGCTGGTCGGTCTTACCGCAGCTGTACCGCAGGCTCTTCTCTATGTTCGCGTGCGCATCCCAGATCTGGCTCTCGATATAGATCTGCACGAAGCGCACGCCTCGCTCGATCAGGCGGCGCGCCATCAGGCAGCGTTTGCCATAGGATTGCGTGCTCTCGCGGTTCAGACCGTAAGCCTCCCTGGTCGCCTCACTCTCTTGTGAGAGGTCGAGCGCGTCGGTGGCGGAAAGTTGCAATCGCGCAGCCAACTCGTACGCCGCAATGCGCGCGTCCAGGTCCGGCTGGCCGCGCCGCTCTGTGCGATGGGCGTCATCCAACTGCCGGAGCAGACTTCGGCGCGCCTCCACCAGCGGATTGGGCACTTCCTGGGCGGGCTTGAGGTTCAACAGCGGCGAGCCTTCCGAGCGGAACCGCGTGCCTTGATAGGCCGGAGGCAGCCAGCCGGACTGCCAGTTCTGAATGCCGTTGATGGGAAGCCCCTTGGGATCGTCGAGGACCACATAGGCCGGCAGATTCCGGCTTTCACTTCCAAGCCCGTAGCTAACCCATGCGCCGAGCGACGGGCGGCCCGGGATGGTGCGTCCGCTCTGCATCAGGTAGAGCGCCGGCTCATGGTTAAAATGTTCGCTGTACATTGACCGGATCAGGCAAACGTCGTCGATGACGCTCCCCAGCCCGGGCAGCATTTCCGAGAGTTCAATCCCGGACTTTCCGTACCGCGCGAACTTAAACGGAGAAGGCAGCATGCCCCCCGTTGCACCTGGGTTCTCGATCTCAGCGGAGATATCGCGCGGCGCCGCTGAACCCGCCAAACGCGCCAGCGCCGGCTTGGGATCGAACAGATCCACCTGGCTGGGGCCTCCGTTCATGAACAGATGAATCACCGACTGCGCCGGCGCCGGGAAATGAGCTAGGCGCGGCCCGATGCCTCGAGTGCGCTCGGTCTGGTTGCCATAGAGATCGGCACTCAGGAGCGAAGCGAGCGCCGCGCCGTGCAGTCCGTCGGTGATGCGCGCGAAGAATCCGCGGCGGGAGAGATCAGTGTCAGTCGGCATATATAAACTCCGCGGAGTTCAAGAGAGTATGAACGAAATCGCCAAGAGCCATCCATTGGGACGTCCAGCCGTGAGGCGCCGGATCGCTCCGCCCAGCCAGATGCTTGCGCCAGTGCTCAGTCAGTCCGGCGAGAGCGGCGACGCCCCGATCGATCTCCGTGGGCCGAGCCCGGCGGGAGAGGACGTGGAGGTACGCTTGCTCCACTTGGCGCCGTGAATCGTGACCGGCCACGTCGACGAGGCGGCCGGCGAGATTCCTGGAATGGTCGAGGAGAGCCGAAGCGTTCAACAGTTGCAGCGCCTGCGTCGCCACAGTTGAATGCGGGCGCTCAATGCAGTTCGGCGTCATCGGAGGCGTATCGAAAACTTCAAGCATGGTGACAGGGCTCCGGCGCCGCTGAAGCACGTAGACAGACCGGCGGAAGCCCGTGGGAGATCCCTTGGGCGCTACCTCCCCGTCCGGCTTGATTTCGATTGACGCGGGCTGCCCGAACTGCTTCGGATCGAGCCGTCCGGTCACCTTCAGAATCGAGTCGTGGAGCGCGTCGGCGTCCATCCGGCGAAGTGGCATGCGCGACAGTAACACGTTCACGGGATCGGCTTTCTCCAGCGCCGGCTCCACTCGCGACGTTTGCCGCCAGGCGGTTGACGTCAGAATAAGCCGGTGCATTGCCTTGATGCTCCACTGTCGCCGCACGAACTCGGTGGCCAGCCAGTCGAGCAGTTCCGGATGCGAGGGCGGGGTTCCGGTGCGGCCGAAATTCGACGTACTCTCGACCAGGCCGCGGCCGAAGTGACGCATCCAGATGCGGTTCACGATGACGCGCGAGGTGAGAGGATGATCCGGCTGCGTCAGCCAGCGGGCGAGAGCCAACCGCCGGCCGCTCGCGTCTCCTTGCGGTCCATCGGGATCGCCGCGCGCCGCAATCCGGTATGGAGCAATCCCAATGCGTAACACCGAGGGTACGCCGGGTTGGACCTGCTCGCCCGGCGACAGCGCCTCCCCGCGCCGCAGCAGATACGCCGCCGATGGCTCGCCGCCCAGTTCATAGAGAGCCCGTATTCCAGGCTTGTCCAGCAGCTTGGCCTTCAACTCCGCAATCTGTTTACGAAAGCTGTCTGCATCGGGCTTGTACTCCGGGAACTTCTTCACGAGCGCCTCAGTCGTCGCTTTCGGATCTCCGAGTTGTTCGAGTAGCGGCCGCTCGCGGGTCGACCGCGCCGCCTCCACCTTCCCGATCTCAGCTTCGATGGGGGCATTGTGCGTTGCCACTTCCTTGACTTCGGCTTCAAGCCCGATGTCCAGGTTGCGCTTGGTGGGGCTCACCCAATCGTATGGATCGTAGGACGTATGCAGGATCGCGCCGAGCCGGTAGTAATCGCGTTGTGGCAGCGGATCGTATTTGTGATTGTGGCACCGGGCGCAACCAACCGTGAGGCCCAGCACGGCCGATCCGAACACCTCCAATTCATCGGCGATCACGTTCATCCGCTCAGGCACGAAGCTCTGTGGAGGCGAGTGCGTGCCATCCGGCGCCATCCGCCAAAACCCAGTCGCAATCAGCTTCTCGACCGACTCCGGATCCACTTGCCTGACTCCCTGGTAAGAGGCGAGTTCGTCGCCGGCAACCTGCTCCGTCAAGAACCGGTCGTACGGCTTGTCTCCGTTCAGAGAGCGGATGACATAGTCGCGGTAGCGCCACGCATACGCGCGAATTTCGTCGGCATCCACTTTTCCTTCCGAATCCGAGTAGCCTACCTCGTCGAGCCAGTAACGGCCCCACCGCTCGCCGTATTGTGGCGAGGCCAACAACCGGTCGATAAGCCTCTCCCAGGCTCCCGGGCGAGTGTCGGTGAGAAAACGTTCCAAATCAGCGGGTTCGGGCGGCATTCCCGTCAGGTCGAGATAGGCGCGCCGGAGGAGGGCCGGCTTTGGCGCCTCCGGCGAATACGTGAGGCCTTTCTCCTGCAGCTTCTGCAGCAGGAACGCGTCGATAGGATTGCGGACGAAGTCCTGCCGGAGCACAGAGGGAACCGCGGGCCGCCGGGGCGGCAGGAACGACCAGAATTGACGATCCTTGTCACTGACCAAAAGATCAGGCCCATCCCCGGCGGTCGCCGCTTGCACCGGTACCGGAGAAGCGCCAGCCGCAATCCACTTCCGTAATGTCTCCAACTCGGCCGTGGTGGGCGGCCTCACGGAATTATCGAACTGAAGCTTGGGCGGCGGCATCTCGCCCGAGGCGATCCGTTTGACGATGAGACTCTCGTCAGGATTTCCCGGCACGAGAACGGGGCCGGACTTTCCGCCCTTCATGCGGGACGCATGCGTGCGAAGGTCCAGCCCACCCTCCTGCTTGCGTTTGCCATGGCAGACTACGCACCGCATCTGGAAGATCGGCACGACGTCGCGCTCGTCGATCGTCTGAGCCTGTTGCTGGAGGGAGTGCGCGCCAGCGTCGATCCAACTCCGCACCAATCCTATCTCCGCGCCGGTGAGCTTCGGGCCTGCCGGGGGCATGTTCTTCGACACAATCTTTTCGACCAGGAGACTGCGATCGGACGCCCCCACCTGAATCGCGCGTCCGGACTTGCCGCCCTTGCCGACCGCCGAGCTGGAAGAGAGGTCGAGCTCGCCCTGGGGCGTCGTCCCCGAATGGCACGCCAGACACCGCGCCTTAAATAGCGGCAGTACGGTTGTTTCAAACACGGGAGGAGCAGCGTCCGCCCCGAACAGACATGCGGGGAACGCGACCACCGCCAACCAGCGCATCATGTTCTTGTTTCCTCTTCAACACCGCCGGAAGGCGAACGTGGGGCTGTTGTCCCGGCCACTTCAACTTCTGACGCCGCGCTGCGCTTACGACGCCAGCCGTCTGAAGTACGATCCGCTATGGAACTGACCACGTCTTCCCGTTCGTAGGAGATGTGCTTGCGCATCGCCTGGTCGGCCTCGGCAGGCGTGGCCTGCGTGATGACCTCGCTTAAATCTCGATGAAAACCAGGGGGCAGCCCCCGGCGGTTCGCTGAAACAGCGTACAACCAGTTGAAAACCAGAACCTGGTTTTTTTCGATGGCATGGCGAAGAACCTCGCACCGGGCATACTCTGCGATCCTCATATGGAAGCCGAAGTGTTGCGTATGGAGACCGAATAAAGAGTCGACATCTGACTTTTCATCGACACCTTCGAGAGACATGGCGTCTAGTTGGTCAGCCGCTCGCCGTAGTTCCAGGCGCTCCTGAAATGTGGCATGCTCGGCGCACAGGCGAGACGACTGGCTTTCCAGCGCTTCCCGCAGCACATAACGTTCCCGGACTTCCTGCTCGGTTGGAACCCTTACCCTGGTTCCAACCCGGGGACGGCTTTCCACCAGTCCATCATTCTCCAGTTGCTGGATCGCTTCAGACACCGGAATGAAGCTCATGCCGAATTCTTCCGCCAGTTTGCGGCGTGAAATGGCAGCCCCTAACGGTAGGTTTCCTCGCAAGATTCTGTCACGAAGCAGCAGGTAAGCTTGGCGGGCCAAGCTCACTTCCGAGCTTCGGATTTCACTAAGAGGTGCCAACAGCGTTGATTATGGCCTAGGCTTACTGCCATGTCAAACACATAAACCAGCAACTGAAACCCTCCAC
>SXGR01112071.1_pt1 | contig 11672 bp, 10 predicted proteins | sample 3174711 | NCBI WGS metagenome assembly SXGR01 (sample SAMN11356860, study PRJNA531348) | freshwater metagenome | isolation source: freshwater sample F1-60 | place: China: Fuxian Lake, Yuxi | collected 2017-12-25
CTTCAAGTGCGTCTGGCCCGGTGGCGTCGCCGAGAGCGGCTTCGGCCGCGTCGCGAATCGTGCGGAGCTTCTCCATCATCGAGCCGGAGTGTAGGAAGTCGTTTCGAGAGCTCCGCGGCGGGAAAGCAGAACCCTCCCCATCAGGGAAGGTCCTGCAATCCGATCCCCATGGAAGCCTCTGGCGGCCCGAACCGCCAACATGAGTGCGGCAACCGCCGCTGCACACCGTCCACCGATCATCGGTGAACTGTCAACCCCGTAAGGGCCCAGCCACTAGAAGAAAGACACAAGGCGCGCCGGTGTTGGCAAGATTCGCAGAATTTCTTTGCCACCTGTGAATCCGCCCCATACCCTGAGTCGCTTCCATGGCAACCCCACGCAGTGGAAACTTTCCCGATACCCAGGCGGTGTGGATCGGCGAGCGTTTGGGCGATGGTGCCGCAGGTCTCAATGAGGTGCGGGCATTTGTCATGACCTGGTACCGGGAGCCGCTCGTCACCTACAGCCGCGCGCTCGGACTCGGTGTGGGACCTCGAATGGCGCCCGACGATCTCGTCCACGGATACTTCGCGAGCAGGCTCGCAGATCCGGACTACTTCGCGTCGTGGTTGAAGAGCGGGCTGCGGCTCCGCCACTGGCTCAAGAACGGCCTGCACTTCTTCGTGCGTGAGGAGATCCGCCGGCAGTCCGCAATCAATCGAGTTGAACCCAGCGGCCTGAATGCTTGGGAGGATGGCGTGCCCCAAGCGGATGACGCGGCCTTCGACAAGCAGTGGGCCATCACAACCTTGAACGGCGCGTCCGATTCAGCGAGGGCGGAGCTCACGCGTCTGGGGCGCCTGGGCGATTGGGATGTGTTCTGGGCCGCACGGGCGCGTGGGGTGTCCTACGAATCGCTCGCCCGTGAACACCAGATCACCGTTGCGCAGGCCAGACAAAAGGTCCACGCCGTGGGAGACAGGCTTCGAAATGCGCTCCGCGATGTGCTCGTGCGAGACGGGGCGAAGCCGAGCGAGGTCACCGAAGACATCCGCAGGATGATGGAAGCGCTTCACGGAGGCCGCGACCATGGGTGAGCGGGTGGGAACCGAAGAGCAGCGCAGGGCGATCAGCCTCTTGGTCGCCATGCTCGGCGACGATGTGAAGCCATTCGAGTTGTTGGCGGCGCATTGTGCTTCAGACGGGGCGGACGCGTGGGTGCGAACCGCGCTCCTGGGGGTTCCGTCGAAGCGTGTGCCCCTCGCGACATGGGAGGACCTCAAGCGCCACTCAAAGCGAGAGTGTGCCCCAGATCGAATCGCCGTAGCCGATGCGGCGGCAATGGCGGGCCTCCTGCGCTACTGCGTATCGATCGCGGGGGCGCTGTGCGATCACGGCGCACTCGTCTCATCGATGCCCCGCGCGGATGTCGAGCGCATGCTCGCGCTCATTGGTCCCCTTCTCCCAGATCCCTGGGCCGAGGTGTTTGCGCAGGCCCTCTCCCGCGCGCGCGCGGTGCAGGTCTAGGTTGTGTAGTCGGCGTTGAGTTCCACATACCGAGTGGTCAGCCCGCATGAGTGGAAGTGGTCTGAGAAGGTCCCCATCCCGAGATCGATCTCAATGGAGACGGTGCTGGCAGTGAATGCCGCGCGCACCTGATCCGCGTCAGCTGGCGCGGGTCCGCCACGCTCGAAGATCGGCACGCCTCCGGCCGACACGCGGATGGCATTGGGGTCGAATGGAACGCCCGCGCGCCCGGCCGCGGCGAGGATCCTGCCCCAGTTCGGATCGCCGCCGGTGACCGCCGTGCGCACGAGCAAACTCGTGGCGATCGTCTGCGCGACGGAAAGGGCGTGCGAGGGCGTTTGTGCTCCCGTGACAGTGACATCAATGCCGCGCTCGAATCCCTCGCCGTCGCGCACAACCATCAGGGCGAGTTCGCGTGCCACCTCGTCCATGGCCCTCGACAGCGGGCCCTCAGGCGCAGTACCGGCAGTGCCGGAGGCGAGCGCGAACACGCTGTCATTGGTGCTCGTGTCGCCGTCGATGGAGATCCGGTGGAACGAATCGTCGACTGATCGCCGGAGCATCAGGTCAAGCGCACGCGCAGTGACCGCCGCATCGGTGGCGATCACGCAGATCATCGTCGCCATGTTCGGATGAATCATCCCCGCGCCCTTAGCCACCCCCGTGACGGTGCATGTTCGGTCGACCCCCGCCTCGCGCCACCCAACGGTGCGCGTCGCCCACTTGGGTCTCGTGTCGGTGGTCATGATGGCCCGCGCGAAATCCTCGCAGCTCCCCCCGGCGAGCGCCGCCACAAGTCCGGGGATGGCGCGTTCGATCTTCTCGATCGGGAGGGGCACGCCGATGACGCCGGTCGAGTTGACGAGGACCTCGTTGGATGCCACGCCAAGCGCGCGGGCGATGGCATCGCACGAGGCTGCGGCGCGCGCCGTCCCCGCAGGCCCGGTCGCAGCATTCGCACAGCCGGAATTGATCATGATCGCGCGGATGCACGACGACGAACTCTCGAGGTGGCGACGCGAGATGCCGATGGGCGCCGCTGCAATCAGGTTGCGGGTAAACACTGCTGCGGCGTTGGCCGGGCCATCGGCGACCAAGAGCGCGAGATCGCTCCCCCCAGACTTCTTGATGCCGGCGGCAACACCGGCGCACTTGAATCCCGCAGGCCATGGGGGGGCGTCGGTCATCACTTCGCGATGTCCAGAGGAGGCGCACCTGTGTCGAGGACCATCGCGACTTCATCGCACGCGGAGTTCCGTGGGCACTTCGCGCAATCCTTCAGAACCTTCTCCGGGAGGATGCTGACGCTCACAGTACGGAACCCGCATCGCGCAAAGAAGTCGGGCGCGCGCGTCAGGACGAACACGCGCGGGATGCCTAGGTCTGCGGCCCACTCAACGAAGTAGCGCGTCAGCGTCGAGCCCAGACCAGATCCCTGATGCCCGGGAGCGACCCCGAGTGAGCGAATCTCGGCGAGCTGCGGGGTGTAGATCCAGAGTGAGCCACATCCGACGACGGTGCCTCCTTCCACCGCGACCGCGAACTCCGAGAGCGTCTCGAGCACTTCGTCGCGGGTGCGCGGGAGGTGTTCCCCCTGCGCGGACCAGTGGGCCACGATGGCGCAGATCGCGTCGAGGTCCTCGACGCGCGCCTCTCGGATGGCGATGGCGTTCGTTGACGGATCGCCATGTCGCCCCAACCCGCGCCGGGCCGCTGCGATGGAGGCCGCGACCTGCTCGGGCGCGGTGCCGCCTTCGACGGAGCGTTTGGCGAGCGCTCGGTCGACCGTCAGGGCGACATACACATCGTCGTCGACACGCGGCTCCACTCGCTGAAACTGCTCGACGGTGAGCGCCTCCAGTGGTTTTGATGCGGCGATCGCCTCACGGACGAGGCGTCCCGCACTGTGGTGTGCGTCTCGGAAGGGGATGCCCTTGCCGACGAGGTAGTCAGCAAGCTCTGTTGCATTGGAGTAGCCACCCTGTGCGGCCTCGCGCGCCCGCTCGCGGTTCACGGTCATGCCATCGATGACTGGGACGGCCATTCGCAGCGAGAGAGAAAGGTGCGCCATCGAGTCGAAGAGCGGCTCCTTGTCTTCCTGGAGGTCCTTGTTGTAAGCAAGGGGCAGCCCCTTGAGGACCGTGAGCATGCCGACAAGGCTCGCGACCTGTCGTCCGGTCTTGCCGCGGATGAGTTCGAGCGCATCAGGATTCTTTTTCTGAGGCATGAGGCTCGAGCCGCTTGTCACTTCCTCGGAAAGTTCCACGAATCCAGCTTCGCTGCTCGAGTAGAAGATCAGGTCTTCCGCAAGGCGCGAGAGGTGGATTGAGCACAGCGAAGCGGCGGCCAGCGTTTCGACCACGAAGTCGCGGTCGCTGACGGCGTCGAGCGAGTTGGCCGTGGGCGAGTCGAAACCGAGGTCTCGTGCGAGGCGCATGCGATCGATCGGATAGGCGGTACCCGCGAGCGCCCCCGAGCCCAGTGGGCATCGTCGCGATCGCGTACGAGCGTCCTCGAAGCGGCCACGGTCGCGCGCGAGCATTTCGACATACGCGAGCGCCCAGTGGGCAAACAGCAGTGGTTGCGCGCGCTGGAGATGCGTGTAGCCGGGAAAGGCGGTCTCGCGCTCGCGGTCGGCGAGCGCGAGGAGTCGTCCTGTCAGGGCGTCGATTTCAGCGATCCGGGCAGCGAGGGCCCTCAGGGTCCACAGCCTGAGGTCGGTCGCCACCTGGTCATTGCGGCTGCGACCGGTGTGCAGCTTCTTCCCGAGGTCGCCGACGCGCGCCACCAGTTCGCGCTCGACCCACGAGTGGATGTCCTCGTCGCTCGCCGCGGTCAGTGCGCCTGGCGTGTCGGTGCCGTGGCGAAGGACTTCGCCGAGTGCGACAATGAGGGCGCTCGCCTCAGCATGCGAGAGCACCCGCGCCCGTTCGAGCGCCCGGGCCCATGCCACGCTGCCCTCGATGTCCTCGCGCAGGAGCGTCCTGTCGAAGGCGAGCGAGTTGTTGAACTCGAGAAAGACGGGGTCTGACCCCTTGGAGAATCGGCCGGCCCAGGTGACTGTCATCGATGGGCCTTCGCGCCGCCGCCACAGGACACCGGGTACGCACCGTCGGTGCCGCGCGCGTCGCGCAGCGCGCGGATGCGCGAGGGCAAGGAGAAAAGCCGGATGAATCCTTCGGCGTGCGTCTGGTCGTAGACCTCGTCAGCGCCGAAGGTGGCGAACTCCTGACTGTAGAGCGAGTTCGGGCTCCGGCGGCCGGTGATGGTCACGGTGCCCTTGAAGAGCCGAACGCGGACATCGCCCGTGAGCACGGTCGCCGCATGTTTCGCGCTCGACCAGAGCACTTCGCGAACGGGGGTGAACCAAGTGCCCTCGTACACAATGCGGGCGAAGTCGAGCGCCAGCTTCTGTCGCCACTGGAGCGTCTCTCGGTCGTAGCACAGTTGTTCGAGCCCTCGCAGTGCCTCCATCAGAATCGTGCCGCCTGGAGTTTCGTACGCGCCTCGACTCTTCATGCCGACGAGGCGATTCTCAACGAGATCGATGCGACCGACACCGTGCGTCGAACCGATGCGATTCAGTGCGTCGAGGATGGCGACCGAGTCCATCGGCGCGCCGTCGAGCGCCATGGGGAATCCGGCGGTGAACGAGATCGTGACTTCGCCGCCTGCTTCGGGCGCGTGTCGCGGGTCGCAGGTAAGCATCCAGACATCGTCGGGCGGCGCCTTCCAGGGATCTTCGAGGTCGCCGCCTTCGTGCGAGATGTGCCAGATGTTGGCGTCGCGCGAGTAGATCTTCTGGGCACTTGCGGCGCAGGGGATCGAGCGCACCTGGAGGTAGGCGAGCATCTGCTCGCGGCTCTTGAGATCCCACAGTCGCCACGGTGCGATGACCGGGAGCTGCGGCGCGAGCGCCGCAAACGCGCATTCGAATCGGACCTGATCGTTGCCCTTGCCAGTGCAGCCGTGGCTCAACGCGTCGCAGTCCTCGGTGATGGCGGCGTCGACCTGAGCGCGAGCGATGATCGGTCGCGCGATCGAAGTGCCCAAGAGGTATCGCCCCTCGTACACGGCACCGGTGATCGCCATGGGGTAGGCGAACTCTTCGAGGAACGGGCGACGCAAGTCCTTGATCACGCACTTCGTGGCGCCCGATCGGATCGCCTTGGCCTCGATGCCCTCAAGTTCGCGCGTGCCCTGACCGACATCCGCGACGACGGCGACAACCTCACACCCGTAGGTCTCAACGAGCCAGGGGATGATGCAGGAGGTATCGAGCCCTCCGGAGTAGGCGAGCGAGACACGACGGGGCTTGAATGACGAGGTCATAGTGTTCCTTGGTGGCGAAGCGAGTGAGAAGATGGCTCCCGTCGTGCCGCGAGGGCAACTTCGGGATTCAGGAGCGAGACGAGGAGAGCGTTCTGGAGGTGCATGCGATTCTCCGCCTGATCGAGCACGATCGAAGTGGGAGAGTCGATGACCTCATCGGTCACTTCCTCGCCGCGTCGTGCCGGGAGGCAATGCATGAAGGTTGTGTGTGGTCCTGCCTGGCGCATGAGCGCCCCATCGACGCGATAGGGCGTGAGCGCCGCTGTCTTTTCTGCGGCGATTGCCTCTTCGCCCATCGACACACACACATCGGTGTAGATCGCGCTCGCACCCGCGACCGCGCCGAGGTCTTCGGTGCACACGATCTGGGCGCCGCTTCGGTGCGCGCGCGCGTTCGCGGCCCGGAGAATCTCCTGTGAGGGCGCGTAGGCGCGCGGCGAGATGATGGTCATGCGACCGCCGATGGTGGCGATGGCCTCGATGAGCGAACTGCAGACATTGTTGCCGTCGCCCACCCATGCCAGGTGCAGGCTCTCGACCCTGTGGCCGTGTTCGACGAGCGTGAAGAGGTCGGCCAGCGCTTGGCAGGGGTGATGCTGATCGCTGAGCGCATTCACGATGGGAACATGGCTGCTCGCCGCGAACCGCTCGAGAAGCGCATGGCTCTTGCAACGAATGGCGATGGCATCCGCCCAGCGAGACAGGTTGCCCGCGTAGTCGTGCACACTCTCGCGCGCTCCGATGGGCGTGCCCTCGTGGCTCAGGAAACACACCGCGCCTCCGAGTTTCTGGAATCCAAGTTCGAACGAGACCCGCGTCCGCAGAGATGGTTTTTCGAACAGCAGCACGAGCGATCGTTGCGCAAGGGCACTCGCAAATGCGCCGGGATTCGCCTTGAGGCGCGACGCGAGCGCGAAGAGCCCATGGATCTCGCTCGACGAAAGGTCAGCCACGCGGAGAAGGTCGCGCGTCATGATCGGAGGAGGGCGAGTGGAGGTGGACCTGGTCATGAGTGTGCTCCTGCGCTCGTGGGGGTGCCAACGGCCACGATGCGTGTCCCGACCGGTTCGCCGCGGGAGAGTCGAACGAGGGCGTCGGCGCGCTTCCATGACGCAATGATCACGCAGACGCCCGTCGATGTGGCCGTCTCAAGTGCGCCTCGGACCTTTGGGATCATCCCGCCGCGGATAGTGCCGTTGGTGACGAGGGCGTCGATCGCGGTGGCATCGAGCGTTCCAATCGTTCGTCCATCGCCATCGAGGACACCGTCGACATCGGACAGAAAGAGGAGAGCCCGCGCGCCGACGAGAGATGCCGTGGCGGCCGCGGCATCGTCGGCGTTGATGTTCATGAGGCCGCCCTGCGCGTCCATCCCCACGCTCGAGAGGACCGGGAGGAATCCAGAACCGAGGAGAAGTCGCAGGAGCGTCGCATCGCCCTCCGAGACTTCCCCGACGCAGCCGGGGTCGAACGAGAGGCGAGTGGTCGGCGAGGCGATCGAGGTATGGCCATCGGCGAGAGAGAGTCCGACGGCGCGACAACCGTGCGCCAGCAGCGCGCCGACGAGTTTCTGGTTGACCGATCCGCCGAGGACCGCGCCAATCTCCACCATCTGGTCGGGCGGGGTCACGCGAATGCCCTCTCGTTTCGTCGAGGCCATTCCCAGACGCGAGAGATGTCGATCCACCGCCGAGCCGCCGCCGTGCACGACGATGACTGATCCCGGGCGCGCACGGTGCATGGAGGCGATGGCCGAAGTGACTGACGCGAGGGCCGACGCATCGTCCAGGAGTGCGCCGCCAACCTTCACAACAAGCGGTGGCGTCGGCATCAACTTCGGGCCTCAACAGGCTCGGGCGCATTGCAGCGGCCAAGACCGAGGGCTTCTGGGAATCCAAAGCGGACATTGAGGCACTGGATCGCCTGCCCAGCAGCGCCCTTCAAGAGGTTGTCGATGGCACTGCTGACGATGAGGTGTCGACGCCGCGCATCGACGGCGAGCGCGATGTCGCAGCAGTTCGTTCCTTCCACCGCGCGCACCGAGGGCCAGTGTCCCTCATCGAGCGGCCGGATGAATGGCTCACCCGCATAGGCCTCGCGAAGCGTGTGTCGCACGGACGCGTCGTCGACGCCGTCGTTGAGGGTTGCATGAATCGTGGAGAGGATGCCTCGGTCGAACGGACCCAAGTGCGGCGTGAAGACGAGGTCTGCGCGCACTTCTTGGATCATCTCTGGTTCGTGCCGATGCGAGAACACGCCGTAGGCCTGCTGGCTCACTTCACAGAGCATGGACTTCAGGGCAGGGGACCGACCCGCACCGCTCACACCGCTGGTGCTGTCGACGATGATGGAGCCCTCCTGCACGAGTCCGGCGGCCACGATGGGCTGGAGCGGGAGGATGACGCTTGTTGGGTAGCAGCCAGGGACGGCGACGAGCTGCGCCTGCGAAATCTCGGACCGATGGTGCTCAGGAAGCCCGTACACGGCTTGCGCAAGCCACGATCGATGGGCATGCTCGAAGCCGTAGTAGCGTGGGTAGGCGCGCGAGTCACGCAGTCGAAACGCCGCCGAGAGATCGAGCACGACCATCCCCCGCGCGAGCAACTTCGGCGCGAGTTCATGGCTTGCCTCGTGCGGGGTGGCGAGAATGGCGACATCAGGGGCATCGGCAAGGATCGCCTCGCTCGACGCCCCTTTGACGAGCAGATCGACGACGCCACGGTAGCGCGGGAACAGATGGTCAAACCGCTCGGCGCGCTCGGCGTGCCGGACGGAGCCGAAGAGTCCGACGAGTTCGACGCCCGGATGCTGGCCAAGGAGTCCGACCGCCTCAGCGCCGGCATATCCGGCCGCGCCGACGACGACGGCGCGGATCCTCGGTCGACTCGTGGTGCCATGCGAACCCACGCCCACTGGATGGTTGATTGGAGTCATGGAAAGTTCAGCGTGCGGAACGCGCCAAGAGTCGGTGCGTTGTCGCAGCGCTCTGGTGCGCGACGGCTGTCAGTCGATGCGCCGTCGACTTGGCGTTTGCTGCGGTGGTGCAGGCGAGGAAGATGCAATCATCCCCGGCGATTGTGCCCAAGACGCCGTGAAGAAGCCCGTCCTGAGCGGCGCGGTCGATCTCGATGGCCAACGCGCTTGCTTGGCCAGGCGCGGTGTGCACGACGACCTGGGTGCCACCCGTGGCGACACGCGCCAGCAGTCGACGCACCGTCGCGGCGAAGGCACTCGCGCGGGTGGGCGCCCCGCCAGCGTCGCCGAGGACTCGGTACCCATTCGCGGACTTCACGACACCGAGTTCGCGGAGGTCGCGTGAGAGCGTCGCTTGGGTGGCGTCGATGCCGCGGCGCGCCAGTCGCTGCACGAGCACGGTCTGGTTGGCAGGTCGCTCGGCCTCGATGATGCGAAGGATGTTGTGCTGGCGCTCGGCCTTTCCGGTCATAGCGGATGATTATGCATCGTCATGCATAATGTGTCAAGGCGGTACGCACAAGAACCGCCCTCGGGAAGATGGGCTCTACTTCTGGCTGGCGGCCGGTGCCGCCGCGGGCTGGCTGGGTGCGACCGTCGGCGCTGGCGTCGGGGGTTGCGCCGCCTTGGGAGTGGCCGTTGGTTTCGCCGCCTTGTTGCGCGCGGAGTCGATTTTCGATCGGTCCGGGACGATGATCATTGACATTCTCTTGCCATTGAGGCGCGGTGCGAGTTCAACGCGTCCGATGTCGGAGAGCGTCTGCGCGATCTCTTCCATTCGCTGATCGCCTCGGCCCTTGTAGGCGAGCTCGCGACCGCGGAAGTTCTGCACGAAGACCACCCGGTACCCCTCGAGCAGGAACTGCCTCGCCTGGTTGACGCGGATCTCGACATCATGCGGGTCGATCTTCATCGAGCGGCCGAGGCGCACTTCCTTCATTTCTCCGGCCTTGGACTTGGTCTTGGACTGCTTCTCCTTCTTGGCCTGCTCGTACTTGAACTTGCCAAAGTCCATGATGCGCACGACGGGAGGGCGCGAATCCGCGGCGATCTCCACAAGGTCGAGGCCGGCTTGGGCGGCGCGCTGCTTGGCATCGTCGAGTTCGACGACTCCGACCATCTCGCCATTCTGGTCGATGAGTCTGATTGGGGAAACGCGGATGCGATCGTTGATCCGTGGACCAAAGTCTCGGGAGTCGCGGAAGGGGGGACGGCGATTGAACTGCGAAATGGGGGGATCCTCAGATGGAATGATCGCCACGAGGAGACAGAGTCGCCCCCTGGGCTTGGGTCGGGTTCGATGTTTGGCGGGCCGCGCTCAACCTTCGCTGACGATGGGGAACGCCCATCAGCATGCGGAGGAGTTGGTGGGAAGCATCATGAGTCGCTGGATCTCGTGTCGGGCGCTGGCGTGCTCGGGGACGCCCCGAGCGGGAAGACGATACCACGCGATTGGCCGTTGACCAATGAAAGTGCAAAAAGAGCCATGGAACCCCAGCAGAACTCCCATCCTAGGAAGCCGACGGGGTGCAGAGCACGGCACGGAGGGTGGAGGCCCCACGGGATCGGTACTCACCCTCGATGGCAGCCAAGAACTGGTCGATGGCGAGTTCACCGAGGTTGGCCTCGACGCCGAACGCACGGACGCTAACGGCGCGGTGCTCCGCGTCGCGCGGTCCGACGACCGCGAGGTAAGGGATCTTGAGCTCGCTGGCATCGCGAATCCGGGCCTGAACCCGCTCGTTGCCGGCATCGATCGTGGCGCGCAGTCCCCGAGTCTTGAGCAACGCGAGAACCTCCCGCGCGTACGGCTCGCTCTTGTCGCTGATCGGGAGGACACGGATCTGCTCGGGCGCAAGCCACAGCGGAAACGCTCCCGCGAAGTGCTCGATGAGGACGCCGACGAATCGTTCCATCGACCCGAACGGAGCCCTGTGGATCATCACCGGTCGGTGCTCCTTGTTGTCGGCACCGATGTAGCCCAGATTGAAACGGACAGGCAGGTTGTAATCGACTTGCACCGTGCCAAGTTGCCATGACCGGCCGATGACATCGCGCACGACAAAGTCGATCTTGGGGCCGTAGAACGCGGCTTCGCCCGGTTCTTCGGAGAATGGAACCCCCAACGACTTCGCTGCGGCCCGGCACGCGTCCTCGGCCTTGTCCCAGTTCGCACTCTCGCCCACATACTTGTCGCTGCCTGGGTCGCGCAGTCCGACGCGCACGCGATAGTCGTTCATGCCAAGCGTGCCGAAGATGAGTTTGACGAGCTTGAGGCAGCCGAGCATCTCATCGGCGACCTGATCCTCGCGGCAGAAGAGGTGCGCGTCGTCCTGAGTGAACCCGCGCACCCGAGTCAGTCCGCCGATTTCGCCCGACTGCTCCCAGCGATACACCGTGCCAAACTCCGCCAGTCTCACCGGAAGATCGCGGTACGAGTGCGGCTCGCTCGCGAAGATTCGGATGTGGTGCGGGCAGTTCATCGGCTTGAGCAGGTACCCATCCACATCGCCCTTGGCGAGCCGATTGGACAGGTCTGCGCAGGAGCACCCCTCACTCGCGAGCGCAGTCATTGCATCATGCTCGATGATCGGGGGGTATTGGCTCTCGCGGTAGTAGGGGAAGTGGCCGCTTGTGCGATAGAGATCGAGCTTGCCGATGTGCGGCGTGAACACCTGCGCGTAGCCCTGCTCGCGCAGCGCCTCGCTGATGAACGACTGCAGTTCCTGGCGGACGATCGACCCGCGTGGGGTCCATAGGACGAGCCCTTGCCCAACCATCTCGTCGATGTGAAAGAGCCGCAGTTGCTTCCCGAGCACACGGTGGTCCCGCTTCTTCGCTTCCTCGACCTGCTTGAGGTA
>SXGR01222061.1_pt1 | contig 11672 bp, 14 predicted proteins | sample 3174711 | NCBI WGS metagenome assembly SXGR01 (sample SAMN11356860, study PRJNA531348) | freshwater metagenome | isolation source: freshwater sample F1-60 | place: China: Fuxian Lake, Yuxi | collected 2017-12-25
CACATGAAGAAAACAAAAAACCAACGTCTCCAATCGCAGGGCTATTCCCTGCTCGAACTCGTCCTCGTCCTCGCCGTCGTCAGCGTGCTGGTCGGCCTCCTGTTGCCGAAGGGCTTCGATGCCCTGCGCAACGCTCGCATCCAGCAGGTCCAAAAGACCGTCGATACGCTGAAAACCGCGCTCACCGACTATCTCTCGATGGCCGGCGGCAACGGTAGCCTCCCGCGCACGGAGGGCGCCGGCATTCCGACTTCCGGCGCCGCTCTGACCGGGGCCACGGATGTCGCCAAGGGCAATGCCGCGCGGCTCGACACCGTGTTGCTCGCCACCGGGAAGATAGAAAAACCGCTCGCCCTGCGCATGGGCACGCAGTCCTTCACGTCCACCGGCACCGGCAACGAAGTCACGTGGAATCAGGCGGCCCTCGGTTTCGTGATGACGCCCGACGCGGCGCCCCAACGCAACTGGTCAACCGTCACCCGCGTCGAAGCGCGCACCGCCAACCCCGCGCTCGCTCCATCAGCCGCGCTGGGCGCGAACTTCCGCCTCGATGGCGCAACCAACCTCAGCGCCAACTACGTCGTCGCCTACCTGGTGATCCCTGCGGTCCCGGCCAAGGACGCCTACGAACTGGCCGTCGCCATGAACGGCGCGCAGCTCGCGCCCGTCGAAGGCGCCGCGTCCGACAGCGGGGTGGTCGCCTACGCCGCTCCGTCCAACGGCATCACCGACGTCTATGTATATCTCACGTCCATCTGAGCCGCGCACCGTGCTCCTGTGGGGCGACCGCTGGTGGTTTGCCGGGACCGGCGACTCGAAACAGTTCGCCGACCTGGCTCAGGCGGTTGAACTGCTGGTGGCGCACTTTGCCTCCGAGCCGAAACCTGTTCGCATCCGGCTGCTCTTCCAGCCGGATGCGCTTCAGACCGTCGCCGTGACCTGTCCGCAAGGCGACCGGGCGACGCTGGCCGCGGCGCTGTCGGACGAGTTCTCCGAGTTGTCGAAGCCGGAGCACGCCTGGAGTCACGAGCCCGTGCTGCCGAACCTAAGTGACGTCGCCACCCTGCGGCACGTCGAAGAGCAACCCGGACTGCTTGGTCTCGCCACCCAGCTGGCACGCCGCGGTCTCGCAGTCGACTCGGCTTGGCCGCTCGCCACCTTCCTGCACGCATTGCCGCAGGACTGGAGCAAGTCCGGAGCGGTCACCGTCGTGGCCGTGCACAAGGAACGCGCCATTTCGTATTGTCACCCGGCCGACGGCGTGCGCGAGGTTTTGCACTGGCACGGTGGTTCCACCCTCGTCGAAGTCGGCGCATGGCTCGACCGGCTGCTCGAACGCGACGCGGAAGAACCCATCCTGCTCGTCGGGGCCGACGAAGCGGCGGTCGCGGCGCTCGGTGTTTTCGTGGGAGTCAAGGAGCACCCCGGCGTGGAACTGCTCTCTCTGGGCGAGGCCCTTGCTCGGCCGGTCGAGTTCCCGCGCTATCATCCCGCCCAACTGCTGCCGCGGTCACCCATGGTCACGGCGCAGCGAGCGATGATCGCCGCCAGTGTGGCGCTCCTCCTCGCCGCCGGTTGGTGCGGCACGACGTATGTGCGTGCTCATCTCGCCACGCGGGTGGCCGCCAAGCACCAGCAGGAGCAGCTGGCCGCATTGCGCAGCGAGGTCGCCCAGTTGCGCGAGAACGCCGCTGAAATCGCCGGTCTGCGCCGCTCGTTGGAGGGTGGCGCCGCGGGACCGCCCTGCGGCGACTTGCTGGAAAAAATCGCCACTACGCTGCCGGCCCAGGTTACGCTCGGCTCCCTGCGCATCACCGGTCGGACGGTCGCGCTCGATGGCTGGGTTGCGCCCGGCGCCGGACGAAACGCCGTCGATGACTGGCGCTCACGACTGGCGCCGGCCGATGCACCGTGGACGGCGGAAGCCAAAAACGGGCCAGCGGGATCGTTCAGCCTGATGGGAGGATTCCGGCTATGATCACAAGGCCTGCGATCTCCCGCTCCGTCTGGCTCGTCTTCGTGGGCAGTGCCCTGCTGTTCGGAGCTACCTGGTGGACTGCGCACCATGCGCCACCGGTAGCGCCGAACGGCGCGGGGGAATTCGCCGCACTGGAAAGCGAACGCGAGCGACTGAAGGGCAACGACAACACGCTTCGCGATCAGCTGCGCGAGCAGCAACGCGGGCTCGCGCGGATTGCCTGGACTCCGCAAAAACTAGCCGCCTTGCAGCAACAGCAGGGTGAGGGCTGGCAGTGGACCTGGGCGCCGGGCGATCCGCGCAGCCGGGTCACGCTGCAACGGCTCGCACCGAAGATCGAAGAATGGTCCGCCTACCAGGCGCTCGTTGCTCAATTGGCCCGGCAACCCGGCGTGATCGTCGAGTCCGTCGAATTCCTCGCGGAAGGAACAGCACGGGATCGACGGTTCACGCGGGTGGCCATCGGCCTTCGGTTTATCGTGGCGAACGCATCGTCTCGCGACGGACGGCGGGCCTCCCCCAGCCACGGCCCGCCAACCGTCGCCCCGGCGGCAGGATCGGCCACGGCCCGGAAGGTCGGCGCCTTCACTTCGCCCCGCCGCCCGTCCGCCTCCGCCGAGCCTCCGGCTCCCGGGACGCCTGGCGCTTCGTTCCAGCCCCGACCCTCCGGGTTCCTGGGCCGTGAGCGCGAATCCAGCGGCAGGGAAGGAAGCACCTCCGATGACTAGATCCAGTGTCCTGCTCATCGTCGTGGACGCATCGATCCGCGACGGACGGCGGGCCTCCCCGAGCCGCGGCCCGCCGACCGTCGCGCCGGCGGCAGAGCCGACCACCACCCGGAAGGTCGGTGCCTCCACTCCGCCCCGTCTCCCGTCCGCCTTCGCCGAGCCTTCGGCTCTCGGGCCGCCGGCGCTCCGTTCCGACCCCGACCCTCCGGTCCGTGGGTCGTCACAAGAAAATCCAACCCAACCAATCATCACCTTATGGTCACCCTTACTCTCCAACTTCCCGAAACGGTCGCGGCCGAATTTTACTCGGCGGCCGACCAGTTGAACGGACGATTCTCAGGCGCGAGCCCGAAGATCGAAGCCAAGAGCCTGATGGCATTCGCCCTGGCTCGTCACGAATCCGCGGACATCTGCGCGCAGTTCGACCTCGCGTTGCGCCTCGTCCAAGGCCCGGCCGAACCGCCGTTCAACCCCGTACTCAGCGAACCCTTCGGGCGGGACTCCCGCCCGGTGCCAACGCCGCCCGCACATCAAGTGGCAGCATGAACCGATACGCATATGGCCATCGACCAAAAAGAGAAACCCGAATCCGCCAAACCGAAGCCGCTCGTCTTCCGGGACAACCCGGAGGTGAAGGCGAAGATTGAGGCGCACAAGAAAGCCAACCCCGACGACGTCACGTATTACACGCGGCTCGTGCGGGAAAACCCCGACCGCGCGATCGATACCCTGATCTATCGCGACGTGCAGAAACACGAGAACGAGATGCGGCTCATCCAGAAGCAGCTCCCACAGGCGAAGGCGTTTTACGACGCCCAGACCCCGGAAGCGAGGGCGCGCATCGACCAGGACATCGAGCACGTGCATCCGTACAACAAGGACAAGGCCTTCGTGAACGCGGCGCTCCGCGAGAAGGACCGGCAGGCCCGGAGGGAGTTCACGAACCCGACGACCGCACCGGCGGTTGCCAAGCCGGCGGCCGGCGTGCGCGTCGCCGCCTGAACCGATGCCCGTCGATCCGTCCACCCGGTCGCATCTCGACGACCATCTTGGCCAGGCGCAGTTCGCCCTGCAGGTTGCGGCGAACTTCGATTGTCTAAAAAACACGCCCGCGCACGAAGCCGTGCGCGCGGCGCTGGCCAGGGTGGCGGAGGCGCGGGGCTGGGTCCGCGAACAGCTCGCGGTTGAGCGGCCGATGGTCAAGCCGTGGCAGCGTCCCCTCGGTGAGGGGCTGCCGCTCACCCGGAAGCAACGTTTGGGTTATCGCTGGCCATGAGTGCACGAGCCTTGGGTGTCATCGTTACCGGCGGACGCCACCACGTGGTTAGTGCGGAGGACCTGGCGTTTCTCGACCGCACAGTGCAGGTGCTGGGCGTGACGGCGATTCACACCGACGGCACCGAAGGAGTTGCCGCCCAGGTGGAGGCGTGGGCGCGGGAACGCGGCTTGCCGGTGTGGCGTGTCACCGCCAACTGGATGCACGACGGCCCGGCGACGCTGCCGGAGCGCAATACCACGCTGACGATTCTTGCCCGTACGGTGATCGCGTTTCCCGGCGATGAAATCACCGACGACCTGATCGCTAAGGCGAAGAGGCGGCGGCTCAGGATCATTGAAACCCCGGGCCGGAAAATGGCCCACCGTCCGACGATGGATCGGCCGTACGTCACCCCCAACCACGGTCCGAACCATCGGGCCGGAATCTCCCCCTAACATCATGAATTTCCCTTCAAATTCCAGAGTCATCCGCTCGGACAGCGACCACGCCGTTGAGCAGATCCAGGCCAAACTGGCGGCGGCCGAAAAACTGCAGGCGACGATGAAGGCCGCCAATCTGATCGTCCGCAATCGGAAGTTGTCCGATGACGACAAGGTCGCCCAGTTGGTCGCCGAGTGCGGGCTGCGCGAATCCAGCGCCCGACAGTTGCTCCAACCGGACTTTGCCGGCCGGATCGGTTTCCCGGATTACAAACTGACCAACAACAACGCCAACATCCGGCGGATGCACCAGCGCCTGAAAGGGCTGGTTGACGAGGGCGGTCGCGACTCGATCACGCTGACGTTTCCGGGCGGAAGGGTGGAGGACAACGCGGAGGAGCATCGCGTGCGCATTTACCACGATGCCAGGCCGGGTGCTGAGGTCATCGCGAAGCTCAAGACTTATGGGTTTCACTGGACGCCGTCGCTGGGCTGCTGGCAGCGATTGAGGAACAACTCGGCGAGGTATGCGGCGGAGCAGATCACCGGGGTGCAGTGGCCGGCAGTGGCGCCGCGCGGTACCGGTGAGGCAATTCGACACGACGGTCCCACCGTTGCGATGCGGCCGGAGACTTCGGTTGCCGTGGGTGTACGGACCGGAGTTGCCGCATGAGGGAGGCGGCAAATCGAGATTGATCGAACCCAGAAAAACATGACCTTGGACCTAACTCCCATGCCCTCCGCGAAACCTGCCTCCGCCTCACACTACGCGGAATTGGTCGCGGACTTGAACCGATTGCTTGAGGATTCGCGTCGCGTCTCTGCGCGCGCGGTGAACACGGTGATGACCGCGACCTACTGGGAGGTGGGTCGGCGAATATTCGAGTTCGAACAGGGCGGCAAGAAGCGCGCGGGCTATGGCGACGAGTTAGTCGCCCGTTTGGCAAATGATCTGACAGCCCGGTTTGGCCGCGGGTACTCGCTCAGCAATCTGAAGAGTGCGCGGACGTTTTTTCTCTTGTGGCCGATAGGCCAGACGCCGTCTGGCCTATTGCCTCCGAGTGACGAATCCAAGATTGGCCAGACAGTGTCTGGCCAATTGGCGGTAACGCACAGCCGACCTGCGTTTACGCTTCCTTGGTCGCATTATGTGCGCCTGATGACGGTCAAGAACGAAGCCGCCCGACGCTTCTACGAAACGGAGGCCCTGCGCGGTGGTTGGTCGGTGCGGCAGTTAGACCGGCAGATTGCCACCGTGTTCTACGAACGCACGGCGTTATCGCGGGACAAGTCGGCCATGCTCACGAAGGGAGCGAAGCCGCGGCCCGAGGATCGGGTGAGTGCCGAGGAGGAGGTGAAGGATCCTCTCGTCCTCGAATTCCTCAACCTGAAGGACGAATACTCCGAGTCGGATCTGGAGGAGGCACTGCTGCGCCATCTGGAAAAGTTCCTGCTCGAACTCGGCGGCAACTTTGCGTTCGTCGGCCGCCAGCGACGGCTGCGGATCGGCGAGGAGTGGTATCGCGTCGATCTCCTGTTTTTCCACCGGAAACTTCGAGCCCTAATCGTGATCGATCTCAAGATTGGCAAGCTGACCCATGCCGACGCCGGGCAGATGCACATGTACCTGAACTATGCGCGGGAGCACTGGATGCAGGAGGGCGAGAATCCGCCGGTGGGGTTGATCCTCTGCTCCAAACCCGATGATGCGCTAGCCAAGTATGCGCTGGAGGGATTGCCAAACAAGGTTTTGGCCAGGGAATACAAACTAGCGCTGCCGGACGAGAAGGCGCTGGCAGAAGAACTCGAAAAGACCCGGCTGATGCTGGAGCGCAACACACGATAGCCATCGCCCTGCCGCGCAGTCGCGTTGAATTCTGATTTATCCGCCTGATGAAGCCGGAGCAGACAGACATTCATGTGGCGTCGTACATCGACCAGAAGCTGCCGCAGTTGCCTCTGGAGCGGAAGCTCCACGAGGCAGTGCGCTTGGCGCGGGAGCGGCTGCCGATCGCGGAACCTCAAACCGCCGGGCGGGCGGAAGATCTTCCGCGGAAAATTTCAAGGCTCCGAGCGAACGCCGTACGTTGACCGCTGAAAATCCCACAGTCTCCATGAGTCTTTTCCTCAATCGTCTCGAAACGCCGGCCTTCGTCGCGCATGGAATCGAAGTAATCCATGCCATCCGGAAGGATCGCGTGGTGATTTGCGAAGCCGACACGTTTCCCATCGAACGCATTCTCGTGGAGTACGAGGAGGAGGAGGACGCAGTGGCTTTTATTCGGGCTCTCGAGCTGGCGCGGGCGGCGATCCGGATCGAGGAGGACGTATCCATCAACGCGGAACCGGTGAAACTGCAGAAGAAGTATATTGCGCTCATGGCAAGTGGAGACAGAGCGCGCATGAAAAGACTGCTGACCGAGCTCTGGGAGCACTACGGCGTCGATCCTGAAGGCGGGAATGAGAGGGAGACCTCTGGCGTCCGGCGCATCGCGATCATGCACGACGGCGGCGTTTCCTCCTATGGGTTTCGCGGCATGAAACGGCAACTGCGTCGATGGATGACCGCGCATGGTTTCCCGGCCGGGCGGGGTTTAATCAACGACTTCCGAGGCAGCCCGATCCCCAGAGGTGCTGGGTGGTGGACAACGAATGCCTCGGGAGGGTGGCTTGGCATTGGTCGGCGATTCTTCGCCAAGCCGACTCAACTCAAAACCTGCATTGAACGGTGCCAAGTTGTTCAGAGGATCTTCGGCAAATGAACGATCAGATCCGATTGGAAGCCTGTGTTCTCGCCCGGATATCCGCGGGGGTTCGCCACGACTCGCGTCGAGCCGATGTGATAGTCGCTGAAACAATGTATGTGCCCGTGCACCCAAAGGGCCGGCTGGAATTCCCGGATCAGCCCGGAGAGATCGGAGCAATAAGCGGCGCTCAACGGGTTCGAGACCAGGTCCGGTGGCAGGGATTGGGGCGCAGGCGCGTGGTGGGTCGGCCTGGCTTTGCTTCATCAAACTCCAGGTGACCACCGGCCGTCGGGAAGTTGAAATTGGCTTCACCCAGCGGGTGAACCTCATCGCGCTTGAATATCGGTTCATGCTTCACTTCAACAGTCACTTCGGGACTTGCCAACCCGCTCAATCGAGGAATTTAGGTTCATGCATTGCTTGCCCGATTCGAGACCGAGGCCGCCGACGTCCTGCGGTTGTGGGGACTCGCCTGGACCCGCAACCAGGCGTGTTGTCACTTCTTCATCACCCGCGCCACCGGCACGGGCAAGACGGCCCGCGATGTGATCACCCACGCGATGCACGCCCTCGCACTGGCCGACCTGCCCGTCACTCTCGCCAATGTCCACGACACCATCTGCATCTCCACCGAGACCGCCATGCTTCTGGCCAAACTGGCCGAGCACCCCAGCCCGGCCCCCGACGTGGAACGGCAGTATTTCAAGGATTTCGCCGACCAACCGCCGGAGCAGAAGAGCGGCACGGTCTACACGGTGGCCAACTACCTGCGGCCGTACACGCCGCCCGACATCCGGGAGGTGGCGTGTTCCGACTTGTATAGGTGGGTGTGTATAGGTGGGCGATGCGGCTGTTGCCGCTCGGTTCGTGGGGCGCATGTACTCCAGCCGGGTAAAAAGGCGCATTGCAGATCCAGTTCTAAAGGTGGACCATCGAACCGATTATGGGGAGGGCGGATTGAAGATCCGGTTGTCAGAATCGTCGGCGCTCGGACGCTGACTTCTGCAGAAGCTCGACGAGCAGGCGAGAGACCTCATCGGGCCGCTCTTGCGGCGTCCAGTGGCCGGCGCCTGCCACCAGGTGCACCCCGTGAAATTGGGTGAAGGCGCCTGACTGCATCGCTGCCAAGGCACCGGGAGTCTGATGATTTCCCCAGTCGCTTTCGCCAGAGATGAAGCACGCCGGAACATCGATCGTGCGACCGGAGAACAGCTCCAAATCATTCGCGAATTCCGGGTGAAGGCGCGCCCGATACCATTGGAGTCCGCCTTGGAAGCCGGTGCGCTGAAACTCTGCGACGTAGATCTTCAATTCCTCGTCCGGCAGCCACCGGCAGCTGGCGATGGCGGACGGTGAGGGCATCTCAGCGGCCACGGTTTCCGCCATGCCCTGGTCACGATCCATGACATAGTACGTCGGTAGCTGGGCCAATTCCTCGGCGGTCCAGGCTTTCAGGGGAAAAGGCCGGTTGCCCCACCAGTCTGCGCTCTTGTGATGATAGTACGCCCGCAGAAACGCATGGAGTCCCTGCGGGGCGTTCATCATGTTGGAGTTCGCCTCACGCGTCGTGTAGTACCACTGGTAGTGTTTTCTTGGCCGCGGCAGCTTCGCGAGCTCGGCGTTGAGAGTTCTGACGACAGGCAAGATGGTTTCCGATCCGGACTCGTTCCGTTCGAGGCGCAGCGCTGGGGGCCCGCCAAACGGTGAAGTCATCAGGACCAGCGATCGAAAAATATCCGGCCGGACCAGCGCACTCCAGGCGGCGACCGTTGCGCCGAAGTCCCGGCCCACCACGTGGACCGACCGGTGCCCGAGCGCAAACACCAGCCCGATCGCATCCCGGACCAGATTCAATGGCCGGAACGCCGCGAGGTCGCCATCGTAACTCCAATCTCCCCCGGTCGTCCTTCCGTAGCCGCGCTGATCCGGCGCGACCACGTGATACCCCGCCGCGGCGAGGGTTGGCATCACGTGATGCCAGTTATACGCCAGCTCGGGGAAACCGTGCAGCAACAACACGCACGGCCGGTCGGTGCCTTCAAAGCCACACTCGAGGATGTGCATCCTCAGTCCATTCCCGTTTTCCACGAAGCGGCTTCTCATTCCGGCGGGCAGATTCTCCATCGGCGGCAGCACCAGAGAATTGGGAGCTTGGGCCATGACGGAAGCAATACTGGCAAAAAGCAGAAACAGCGAGATTGCCCGGGACCAAAGAATCATGACTCCTTCGCCATCGAATCTGTGATCCTTTGATTGGAGGCGGTGATCAAGTCGACGTTCTCCGCGTCGGGCTTTTACTGTTCGTCGAGCAGTCCGTAACGCCGGGCTTTGTTGCGTTGGTAGGCGCCGCAGAGATGGAAGCCGAGGCAGCCCGGGTTCCGGAACAACTCCGCGAGTGTCTCCGCATACCACGTACCCTCGTTGCGCGTGAACTCGCCCGGAGCGGTCTGCCATTTTGTCCGGGCGCCGTCGGCCAGCAGCACTGGTTTGCCCGTCTTCTCGTGCCACTCCCGGAGATGCTTAACCGGTTCCCGGAAATCCTGGAAGGACAGCACGTCCACGAACGGCAGCGCGGCGGTGATGACTTCCATCGCGATCGGCTGGTTGGCCTCGTAGCGGTCGCCGAGGATCAGGTGGTGCGGATCGTGGCGGCGGATCGCGTCGTGCGTCGTTTGATAGTAGCTGCGGGCCAATTCAGACAGGTCCTTGCGGCCGGCTTCCGTCTTGAGCCGCTCGGGATCGAAGATCGGGCCGCGCCAGGCATTGTCCGGCCGCTGGTGGATCCAGCACGGGCAGTCGCTGTAGAAATATCCGATCAGCTGCGGGTCGGCGGCGAGTTCGGCGCAGTGCGCCCGGGCCACGTAGTCGCACCACTCCTTCCAGTCGGCGCTGCGGAAGTCGTAGTGCGCGGTGTGCTTGTCCCACTGGTGCGACTCCGTGAACGGCAGCAGATGACAGTAGGGGAGGCCCAGCGCGCGGTATTCGTCAGGGGTGAACGCCCGCGAATGTTTCCACTGCCGGACGGTTACTTCCTGAACCCATCCGACGGTGTTGAAACCCCAGGCCTTGAGGTTGGGCGCCACCGACTCCCGGAGCCAGCGGCCGGTGCTGCCGCCATATTTGTCGCGCCAGAGGTGAATGTTCTCGGGGTAGCGGAGGCTCGCCGGGTCGATGTGATTCAGCCCGAGGCTGAAGAACGGCCGGCCGTCGGGCTGGATCAGCCACCAGCGGCCCTTGCGCTGCGCAACCGTGAAGAAACCTCTCGGCGCGCCTTGGGTCGTCTTCGCGTCGGCGGCCGTGAGGCGCGGCAGGCTTCCCGCCAGCACTAGCCCGGCGCCCAGGGTGAAACTGTGCCGGAGGAATTGTCTGCGATCAGGTAGGTTCATAATCGGCGAGTGCTCTATGTTCGGTGAACGATTCCTTTGCGCGTTTCTCTGTCGGAAACCGCCGTCCCGAAACTGCGCGATCAAGCGGCCGTCTTGAAATGTGACTTCATTGCCTGATCCAGCCGAGCGCGACGAGGAAGGCGTCGGCCTCGGTGAGGGTCTTGGTGTAATCCTCGCCGCGATTGAAGAAGCCGTGCTCCGCTCCTACGTAGCCGACCAGTTTGCAGGCGCGGCCGGCTTTTTTCATTTCACTCTCGAACGCCACCGCGGTCGCATAGGGCACCGTGGTGTCTGCCTTGCCATGGAGAATCAGAGTCGGCGGCGTGTGCGCGCCGATGTGATGCGCCGGCGAGATCACCCGCGCCTCCACGCCCAATCGTTCGAGGCCGAGCCGGGCTCCCGCACTCGCCGGGGGGTTCCAGTCCCCGATGGGTGCGAGCGTGCAACCGGGGTTGAAGAGGATCATCGCGTTGGGGCGTTCGTCACTGCCAAAGCCGCTGAGCGTGCCGGTGGCGGCTGCGAGGTGCCCCCCGGCGGAGCCTCCGGCCGCGGCTATCCTGTTCGGATCGATGCCGAGACGCCGGGCGTTTTCGCGGACCCACGCAATGGCGGCCTTGGCGTCTTTCACGCATTCCACCACTTGGACCCCGTGCCGGGACTTCACGCGGTAGTCGGCGGTGAGTGCAATCATGCCTCGCTTCGCGAAATGCCGGGCCTGATTTTCGAATTGGGCCGGCGAACCGGTAGTCCAACCCCCGCCGAAGAAGAACATGATCGCGGGTTTCGGCGCCTTGGGGTCCGACTCCCCGAAAATCCAGAGCTTCAGCTTGGTGGAGCCGATCTTCCGGTAGGTCTCGACGCGGGCGTCCGTGGAGGTGGGCGGATAGGGATGCTGCGCGAACAGCGGCGCGGCCAGGAGGCAAAGCAGGAGGGGGAGGGCGGATTTCACGCGGATCGGGTGAGGAAAGGGTGCGATGTCTCTCTACGGCTTCAAACTCGGATATCCGTCGAGCGCCCACTGGCGTGCGCCGTAAACAGCGCGTTCGCACGGGAGCAGCCCCCGGAGATCCGCGCCGATTCGGCCGGCCGAGGGTCATCTGGCACGCGCCGCGGCGGACTCCGCCGCCAGCGGCAG
>SXGR01382189.1_pt1 | contig 11669 bp, 13 predicted proteins | sample 3174711 | NCBI WGS metagenome assembly SXGR01 (sample SAMN11356860, study PRJNA531348) | freshwater metagenome | isolation source: freshwater sample F1-60 | place: China: Fuxian Lake, Yuxi | collected 2017-12-25
CATCGCCGAGCACTCGAGGTGCCAGCCAGGGCGCCCCCACCCCCCGGGCGACTCCCAGGCTGCGTCCTCGCCAGGCTTGGTCGCCTTCCAGAGCGCGAAATCGAGCGGTGCAGACTTCTTGGAGGTGATCTCTTCGGGTTGCATCTCGTCGATCTTTTGCCCCGAAAGGGCTCCATAGCTGGGAAAATCGGCGACGGTGAAGTAGACGTCACCATCGGCGGCGTAGGCGTGACCACCCGCAATCAACTGCTCGATCATGGCGATTATCTCGGGTAGCGAGTCCGTCACCTTCGGCTCCACGTCAGGTCGCCCGAGGCCAAGTCGCGTGGTGTCGGCGATATAGCGCGCCGACTCGCGCGCGGCAAGCGCCTCACTTTCGATGCCCTCGGCAACGGCGGCCGTATAGATCTTGTCGTTGATATCGGTGAGGTTCGAGACGACCTTGACCTGCCAGCCGGTGCGGCGCAGATGGCGCGCGAGCGTCATGGCCACCACAAACGGACGGGCGTTGCCAACATGGATCGGGCCGTACACCGTTGGGCCACAGACGTAGAGGCCGAGTTGGCCAGGCGTCAGGGGCTCGACCGGGACGACCGAACGGCGAAGGGAGTCGTAGAGGTGCAGCGTCATGACAGATCCACCACGGCCTGCGCGCGAGCGAGTGTCTCGTCCCGCGTCAGTGCCGCGAGCACCAACGGTAGCGGGATCCCGTGGTCGGCCGCCGTCAAGACCCGCCGCACCGAACGCTTACCGACGCCCAAGTCACTCAGCAATGCAGCCGCTGCTGCGCTGTCGATCAGCTCGGGCAGCGGCGCGCGCATCGCAACAAGAGCCACTGCTGCCGCGTGCTCACCCTCCCCCACATTCTGAAGGTTTGGTGTGTCCGTGATGCCCCTGATCAGATCGGCTGCGGCCTGCACGTTGGCGGCCTCGCCGAGTCCCGGCTCGAGCGTCGCAATGACGCGTTCCAGATTGGCATTCCCGTGCGCCGCCAGGCGATCGCCGACGAGCACAATGCGTTCGGATGCACTCAACAGAGCCAAATGATCGCGCCCAAGTGTCGTCAAAAGCGCCTGGTCAAGGCGGGTCGTGCCATGCCCAAGGTGCGCAACGTCAAAACTCTGCGCCAACACGTCTGCGGACGCAGCGGCCAATGCCGTGATCGGCGGGCAGGCCGAACGGGCGAGCCAATCGACGACGGCTGCTGGCAACCAACTCTGCTCGCGCAACACCTCTACGCCAAGCGCGCCACTGCGTCCGGAGAGCTTGGCGCCATCGCTCCCCACCACGATCGGCAGGTGCGCATAGGCCGGCGGCTCGACGCCCATCGCTGCGAAGAGGAGCAGCTGACGAGCCGAGTTGACGATGTGGTCCTCGCCGCGTACGACGTGGGTGATCGCCATCGCATGATCGTCGGCCGCGGTTGCGAGGTGATACGTCGGCCGACCGTCGGACCGCACGAGCACGGTGCGGTCGAGCTCGTCGGCAGGAATCCGAATTGGGCCACGGCTGCAGTCGTCGATCGTGACATCCTGCGTGGCTCCCGGCAACACGATTGCGCCGTCAGGCAGGCGCGCGGCCATCCCCGTCGCAACGAGCTGGTCGGCGACAGCGAGATGGAGGTCGAGGCGCTGCGACTGTCGATAGGGCGCGTGCAGACCATCGTCTGGACCCTCGTCAACCACGATGCCTAGCCAGGCAAGGTCGCGACAGATGCGCTCAACTGCACCCTCGGCGAGGCGTTCGTCGTCCGTATCGTCGACCCGCAACACGAAGGCTCCTCCGTACCGACGCCGCAAGAGATCATTAGCCACAGCCACCATCGCGCCACCTTCGTGCAGATCGCCGGTGGGTGCAGGTGCGTAGCGGACGCGAACAGTCATGGTCGGAGAATGGCAGTCATCGGGGGTTAGAGGCGGTAGATGGCAATTGGGTACTTGGTAAGGATGTGGTCGGCGGTCATCAGCGTCAGGTTTCGTCGCTGAGCCTGAGCCACCAGTGCACGGTCAAACGGGTCAGCGTGCAGGCGCGGGAGATTGGAAAACGCGATGGCATCCTGCATGTCGAACAGCAACATCCGAAAGCCCGATGCCTCAGCGCCCTCAACGAAAGCCTCGACCGGTGGCATTGGGCGACGGGAATCCTCGAGGGCAACCTCAATCCCCGAGATCGCACTGACGAAAACACCTTCGCCATCAACTGCCGTCGCCACCGCTTCACGCGCGGCCTTCGGGAGCCGCGGCGAATCCGTCAGCCACCACACCGCGGCGTGCGTGTCGAGCAGGAGCGCCACGCAGCCTCAGCTGGCCTCTGCCCCATCACCGGGCGAATCGTCAGGGAAGATCGATGAGCCGAACATCTCCTCGAGCTCTGCCTCGCTCCACTCAAACGCATCGTCAGGGATGTCGTACTTGCCCTTCCAGGCCCCTGGCCCCGCCCATTCACGCTTGATCGGAATCGGCACGATCTTCGCGATCGGCTCGCCGCCACGAGCGAGGATGATCTCTTCGCCCCCCTCAACGCGTGCCAACAACTTCGAAAGATGGGTCTTGGCCTCATGCACATTCACGATGTCAGTCACGATAATCCGTATCTTAGTCCACTTAGTCCACAAATGCACGCAGATCGTGCTGAGCCCTGCGCGCACTACGCTGCGTACGTGTCGCTGACGCCCGAGCAACTCGCCGATCGTGTCCTTGCGTGGTACGAAACACTCGGACGCGAGTTGCCGTGGCGCCACACGCGCGACCCGTACGCCATCCTCGTCAGCGAGGTGATGCTCCAGCAGACGCAGGTCGATCGCGTGATCGAACGCTGGATCCGGTGGCTCGAACGTTGGCCGACGGCCTCCGATCTCGCCGCAGCCTCGCGCGCAGAGGTGATTAGCGCCTGGCAGGGCCTCGGCTACAACCGTCGCGCGGTCTCGCTCCATGAGGCAGCCCGCCAACTCGCCGACCGCGGTATCCCCCAGAACCAGGCCGGCTGGCGTGCCTTGCCGGGCGTCGGTCCCTACACAGCGGCTGCCGTCTGTGCGCTCGCCCTCGACCACGACGTGATTCCCCTCGACGTCAACATCTTGCGCATCCTCGAACGATCACTTGGTGCGACAGAGCTGGAACCACCACCCGGCCGAGCACACGATCTGACGCAGGGGCTCTTTGACCTCGGCGCAACCGTCTGTCTCGCGCGTATTCCCCGCTGCGACGCCTGCCCGCTCGCCGACCTCTGCCCCAGCCGCGGGCGACGCTATGAGCCGCTGCGGAAGCAGAGCACGTTCGAGGGCTCACGCCGACAGGCACGCAGTAGGCTGCTCGACCAATTGCGGGACGCCCCGCTTGCCTTGGGCAGCTTCGATCCAGCACTCGCGGCACTCCTGATCAAGGATGGCCTGGCAGAGCAGATCGACGGGCACCTCCGCCTACCCCGCTAGACCCCACCTTGGCGAAGTGCGATGCGGACATGACAAGTACGCACTTGTCATGTCCGCCTTGTCCAATACGCCCCATAGTTGATTGCCGTGATCAAGGTGCGTTCCCAACGCCGAACAACCCGCCCCCTCGCCGCTAGTATGGGTCCAAGCGCAGACCACTGCGTACCATCACCACCATCCGAATCCATAAGGGCACTCTGACCCAATGAACATCCTGCTGATCCTAATCGCCGTGATCGTCGTCGTGATCCTGCTCTGGCTTGTGATCGCCTACAACGGTCTCGTGCGCCTCCGCAACGAAGCGGACCAAGGCGAATCTTCGATCGACATTCAACTCAAGCGACGCGCCGACTTGATCCCCAACCTCGTCGAGGCGGTCAAGGGCTACGCCACGCACGAGAGCGCGGCCTTCGAGAACGTCAGCAACGCCCGCGCCCAGGCGCTCAGCGCCAAATCGCTGTCCGAAAAGGCGGATGCAGACGGCGCTATGCAGTCCGCAGTTGGCACGTTGTTCGCCATCGCCGAGGCCTATCCCGAGCTACGCGCAGTCGAGTCATTCGTCCACCTCCAGACAGAGCTGGCTGACACTGAAGACAAGGTTGCCGCTTCGCGCCGCTACTACAACTCGGTCGTGCAGTCGTTCAACACGAAGCAGCAGACCGTGCCAACCTCGTTTATCGCGGGCGCGTTTGGATTCTCGCCCCGCGAGTTTTATCGACTCGACGACGATGCGGATCGCCAGCCCATCAAGGTTGATCTCAACTAATGACGCTCCAACAACAGATTCGATCCGCGCGGATGCGGACACTCCTGGTGATCTTCCTGTTCATCGTGTTGATGGCCGTGATCGTGGCGGCAATCAACGTTGCCTTCGGGTCGGGCTACGGCCTGATCATGGCTATGGTCGCGGTCGGCTACGGCATCTTCGGCTACATCGCCGCTGGCTCGATCGTCGCATCGGCAAGCGGCGCCCACAAGATCGCGAAGGAAGATGCCCCCGAGTTGTTTCGCACCGTCGAAAATGCGGCGATCGCCGCTGGGCTAGCGAAGACGCCCGATATCTACATCATCGACGACCCCGCACCGAACGCCTTTGCAGCCGGCCGTACTCCAGACAAGGCGTACGTCGCCGCCACCACAGGCATCCTGCAGCTGCTCGATAAGCGCGAGCTAGAAGGCGTGATGGCCCACGAGATGGCGCACATCCGTAATCGCGACGTACGACTGATGACGCTCGCCGCTGTGATGGTTGGCGTGATCTCGATGATCGCCGACATGCTGCTCTGGTCGATGGTTTTCAGCGGCAATCGCAATAGCAACGACAACAATCCGCTCGGCGCAATCCTCGCGATCGTTGCCATCATCCTCGCCCCGATTGGAGCTGCCATGCTCCAAATGACGCTCTCCCGACGCCGCGAGTATCTTGCCGACGCAACCGCAGCCGAGCTGACAGGAGACCCGGAGGGCCTAGCCCGTGCGCTATACAAGCTCGCCGCCGATCAGCGTCCACTCGCGAAGGTCAATCGTGCGACGGCCCACCTGTGGATCGAGTCGCCGCTACGCGACAACAAGGGCATGCGTTCGTCCCTGGCGGGCCTGTTTGACACACACCCACCCCTGCAAGAGCGCATCGATCGCCTCCAGGAGATGGGTGGCTTTACGTTGCCGCCAATCCCGAAGGGCGCAGCCGACGCCTGAGTCAACGACTGAGCCGAAGCGTCTTAGCGCTCGACGAGCACGACGGCCTGAGCGGCAATGCCCTCGCCACGGCCGGTAAAACCAAGACCATCTGTACCCGTGGCCCGCACGGAGACACGACCCGCGGTCGACCCCATCGCCGCGGCACAGGTTGAACGCATCGCATCGACATGCGGCGCAATGCGTGGCCGCATCGCTACAACCATGCAATCGGCATTGACGAGGCTCCAGCCCTCCGCTGCGATTCGCTCAGAGGCGAGCCGCAGCAGGTCGATCGATGCAGCCCCCTCCCACTCATTGTTGGAGGGAAACATGCGACCGATGTCGCCAAGACCGGTTGCTCCAAGGAGCGCGTCCGTCAAGACGTGACAGACGACGTCTGCATCTGAGTGTCCTTCGAGCCCATGCGTGTGCTCGATCGTGACGCCACCCAAGACCAAGGCGCGCCCCGCGACGAGTCGATGCGCATCGACCGCTGTGCCAACGCGGAAGTCAGCCAATGGGTACTGCCCGACGATCGCGTCCCTTGATCTGCATGACCTCAGAGTAGCCCGCAGCCAGCGCCGCCTCTACAGCGAGGTCGAAGTCGCGACCAATATCCGCGGGTACGTGCGCATCGGATGAGAGCACGATCGGTACGCCGCGTTCGCAGCAGCGCTCAAGCAATACCTGCGATGGATACAGATCCTGAGCGGCTTTGCGCAGGCCCGCGGTCGAGATCTCGACACAGACGCCCGCCTCGGCCAGCGCATCCGCAATCGTGTCGTACGACCAGTTGAGGGTCGTCGGGGACGGCAGCGGACCGAACGACTTCGGTAGATCCGAATGCGTCATGACATCGAACTGGCCGCTCATGGCAGCTCGGGTATAGCGGTCGACGTAGCCGCGCCAGAGCGCCTCCGAATCGATGTGGTCGAAGGCGGAATAGAGGTCGTAATCGACCGCGCCCTCGTCAACCCAATGGATGCTGCCAAGGATCAGGTCCCAAGGCCGGCCACGCAATGCCTCGACCAGCACGTCCTGCCCGTCCGGCAGCCAGTCGCACTCGATGCCGACCAGGAGCGGAAAGCCGATCGCTTTTGCTTCGCTGAGAGCCTCCCAGTAGGCGTCGATATCCCACTCGGTCTGCGCCTGCCAGTACTCGTGCGCCCAGGCCGGCTTCACTGCCCGAAAGCGGTAGACGTGCTCGGTAATCGCGACGGCCTCGAGTCCCTGATCCATCGCGGCTGCAACGTGCGGCACGATCGTCTCGATCGACAATGCCTCTTCGTCAAGGGGATCGTCATCGGGCCGCAGGTGCGTGTGGTGATCAGTCAGCATCGTGAAGCTCCTCGGCACGCCGGAGGTCGTCGCGGGTCGTAATCTTGATCGCCCGCGGGTCGCCCTCTACTGTCACGACCGTGCCACCAATGCGCTCGACGAGGCTGGCGCAATCGGTACCGGTCGCGCGATCCGGCGCAGCCAAGGCGCGCCTCAGTGCATCCGCAAGAAAGCCCTGTGGCGTCTGGACCGTGCGTAGATCTGCCCGCTCGACTGTCTCGATGACGCGCCCCGCCCCATCGACACGCTTGACGGTGTCGACGATCGGCAGCGCGGGGATGACGCCGTCCGCGCCATCAGAAAAGCCTGCCAGCACGCGGTCGATCAGTTCGGCCGAAACCAGTGGACGAGCTGCATCGTGCACGAGAATGAGCACAGCGTCAGTGGGCACTTCGGCGACGCCAAGAGCGACAGAGTCGGAACGCGAGGCGCCACCTGCAATTGCGATTGACACCTTACCGGCGCCAATATCGTCGACCATAAAGGTCGCGCGCTCCTCCCAACCCTCGGGCACCACAACCACGATGCCATCGATGCCAGGGTGGTCATCGAGCGCCGAGACCGAGGCCACAACCAGCGGATTGTCGCCAAACGCGACGAAGGCTTTCGGATGCTCTGCACCCAGCCGCTCACCCGAGCCGGCCGCGACCACGACCGCCCAGACGGTCACCGCCTCAGCCATCAGCGCTTAGACGGAGCGCGCGGCGCGCGCCTCGGCGCGGGCCGTCGCAAGATCGAAGAGGAGCTTGTCGAGATGCTGATTCGTCGCTTCCTCATCCTTGTCGAACACCCAGCGGAGCTCCGACGAGAGGATGCGCTTGGCCTGCGACAAAAGCTGCCGCTCGCCCGACGAGAGCGGACGCTCGGAATCTCGCAGCGAGAGATCGCGAATCACTTCAGCAATCTCTCTGACATCACCGGAGCGGATCTTGTCCCTGTTCATCCGAAAGCGACGACTCCAAGAGCCCGTATCAGCCGGGATTTCCTCGGCCAGCACGGCCAGGACAGCGTTTGCGCCCTTCATGTCCATCACGCGGCGGAGCCCCAGCTCGTCGACACGGTTGACGGGAATCCGCACCACTAGGTCGTCGGCAATGATGCGGATCGTGAGGTACTCGACCTCTTCACCCAAGACCGTGCGCTGCTCGATGCCATCGATGATGCCAGCACCGTGTTGGGGATAGACGATCCGATCTCCGACTTTGAACACGCGGTGCTCCCTCCGACCTAGAGTGAGAAGGATAACGGTTCTCGGCCGCGAATGGGGGAAGTCATTTCTTGTTCCGAAGCAGCCGGTCGTGCAGCCGGCGAAGCCCTTGCTGCACGTCGGCGGCCTTCGACTGCGAGACCCCTTCGACGGCTGCGAGCTCGCGCAGGGTGGAACGCATCAGGGCATCAAAGGTCGGGAATGCCGCCACGATTTGGGTGGCTTCGCGGTCCGTCAAATTGGGGATGTGTGCGAGTGCGCGATAGCCCCGCGGCCGCAACGGCCCATTCGCAACCGAACTGTCCTCATGCCCGAGCGCCATCCCGAGCGCATGGACGCCGACCAAATCCGTGTAGGCAAGGCTCGCAACGCTCTCGAGCACCGTCTTATCACTGCTTGTGGTCTCCACATTGCGGTAATCGCGGATCGTTGCCATGCGTTCATCGAGCACACCGTCGGAGAGCTCGCCGAGCTGCATCGAGACCAGGCGACCATCCAAACCGAGCTCGTCGACATTGCGTTGAATTTCGCCGACCATGCGGGAGGCCATCTCGGCACGCTGCAGGACAGTCAGGACGTCGTCGATCGTGACATCCCCTCGCAACTCGTGCATCGTCAGATCATCGGCGCCACGATCGAGCTGGGCGCGGTGATTGCGCAATGTCGAGAGCCCCTGCATCGCCTTCGCGAGCACGTCCGTAATCGAGTCGAGCTGGTATCGCGATCCGCCGGTGTAGATGTTGACGGTATCGCGCTCCTGCGAAATCGCCACGACGATCGCATCGGTCTGGCGCGCGACGCGCTCTGCCGTGCGATGCCGCGTACCAGTCTCGGACGTCGCCAAGCTCGCATCCGGCATCAGTTGAACGTTGGCACTCATGATGTGCTTGAGCTCGGCATCGAGCACGATCGCGCCATCCATTTTGGCCAGCTCGTACAACATCTGTGACGAAAACGGCATGTCGATCTCGATGCCACCCGAGATCAGCGGCGAGATCTCATCGCTCGGAGCAATCACAATCAGAGCGCCGAGGTGTCCCATGATGATGTCGTTGATGCCGAGACGAAGATCGGTGCCCGGCGCAAGCAGGCGCAGCGCACTGGCGAGACGAGGGTTTCGGCGTGGATCGATCGGCATTGGACAGGTATCGTAGCCGGGTGACGAATTCTAAGCCGCTCTTGATCGTCGATGGCGATGCATTGGCTCATCGTGCCTACCACGCGCTGGGCAAGATTGTGGGGAGCAACGGGCGCCCTGTCGGCCTGCTGCAGGGGACGATCTCGATGCTGGTTTCGGCCTGGGACCTTTTCGAGCCGCGTGCGCTGGCCGTTGCCATCGACAGTCGACTGCCGTCCTACCGCAACGAACTGTGGCCTGCCTATCAGGCTCAACGCGACCCGTTTGCCGACGACCTCATCGAACAACTCGATGCTTTACCCGCACTTGTAGCCGCTTTCGGAATCCCTGCGATCCGCATTAATCCCTGGGAGGCCGACGATGTCTGTGCCACGCTCGTTGCGTTGGAGGAGACGGCTGGCGGACAGGCCCTTGTCTTGACGCACGACCGTGACGCCTTCCAACTGGTCTCCCCGCAGACATCGATTATTCGCCCCCTGTCAGGTATGTCCGAGACCGAACTTGTTGACCCCGCAGGCGTGGTTGAGCGGTATGGCGTGACACCACAACAGGTTCCCGACCTGATCGCACTCCGTGGCGACCCTTCCGACAACATCCCTGGTGCCCGCGGCATTGGTCAGAAGACCGCGGCCGAAGTGCTCCAACAGTACGGCGATCTTGAGGGCGTGATCGCTCATGCCACCGACCTCACGCCTGCGCGTGCACAGGCCGTGGCCGAGTCGGCGGACGACCTCTGTCGCTTTCGCCAGCTCGCTGTGATGCGGGCCGACCTGCCAATCGAGCGCCCCGACGACCACGTGCCAGACTGGCAGGCGGGAGCGACTGCCTGTGCAGCCGCTGGCATGGGCCGCTTGGCCGAACGGCTCGCACTGCGCGACTAGGCGACATTTTGGGCCCGGGCCCAAAATGTCACCTGCACATCCGTTCGACCTAGTCCGTGCCAAGGGCGAGGGCGAGGGCCTCGCTGATCGAGCCGGCCGTACGCACCACGATTCCCGGGACCGAAGGCGACCCCGGCGGCACGATCGCCTGCTCGATTCCGAGGCGCTGAGCCTCTTTGAGTCTCCGTTCGACCTGGGCTACGGGCCGCAGCCGGCCTGTCAGACCGATCTCGCCGATCGCCACGAGCGGCCCCGTCGGCACGCCGCGCGCTGCGCTGGTGACAGCCAGAGCCACCGCCAGGTCGACCGCGGGGTCGTCGACCCGTACGCCACCAACCACGTTGGCAAAGACGTCGGCCGAGCCCAGCCCGAGGCTGGCGTGGCGCGTCAGTACCGCGAGCAGCATCGCAAACCGATTGCGATCGATGCCGTTGGCAAGTCGACGCGGTTGGGGTAGCTCGCTCGGCGAGACAAGCGCTTGCACCTCGAGCAGCAACGGCCGCGAACCCTCCATCGTGCAGGCTACGACGCTGCCGACGGCACCGAGCTCGTCGCGACCAAGCAAGGCTGAGGGATCTTCGACGGCTTCGAGTCCACGGCCGGTCATGGCAAAGACGCCGAGCTCGGAGGTCGCACCAAAGCGATTCTTAGCAGCCCGAAGCACGCGCAACTCACCCCCCCGCTCGCCCTCAAAGAGCAGCACCGCATCGACGAGGTGCTCCAGCACCTTGGGGCCTGCCACAGCACCATCCTTGGTGACGTGCCCGACGAGCACGATCGCCACGCCATGCTCCTTGGCGACGCGCAGCAGTTCGCCCGCCGCCTCGCGCACCTGCGAGACAGAACCCGGCGCCGACGAAAGGTCGGCGGTCCACAACGTCTGGACCGAGTCTACGACACAGACGGCAGGTCGCTCCTGCGCGATCGTGGAGCAGACCGCGTCGAGGTCGGTCTCCGGGACGACGCGGATCTTGCCGGCGCCACCGATGCGCTCGGCACGCAGACGCACCTGCGCGGCCGACTCCTCGCCGGTCACGAGCAGGGCGTCGCGCGTCTCGGCGATCGCGGCGAGCGCCATCGTCAGGAGCGGCGACGTGCCCACGCCCGGGTCGCCGCCGAGCAGGACCAGCGATCCCGGCTCGATGCCGCCGCCCAGCACGCGGTCGAGCTCGCCGATCCCGGTCGGGATCCGCTCGGCCTCGTCGGCGTCGACGTCCGCCAGCGCCACCACGGGCACCGGCGGGGCCGGCTCGCGCCCGCGGGACGACAGAACCGTGCGCTCCTCCTGCACCGTCCCCCAGGCGTCGCAGGCCGGGCAGCGGCCCTCCCACTTCGGCAGGGTCTCGCCGCAGGCCGTGCAGGAATAGCGGGTCGCGGTTCGGGCCATGGAGGTCAGGCTAGTTGCGGGGTCGGCAGCATCGGCACGCGGGTCCGTCGCGCACCCCGATCGGACGCTTACACGGCGTCCGCAACCCCGCACACCGACGCGCGGGATCCGCCCCCTCCCGGCGGGGTGAGACGCAGGCACCCGCTGCGGCCACAGCCGGCTACCGCGCGCCTGTCGCCGGTTGCAGCCCGGAGGCGAGCCATGACGCAAGAAACAGCCCGCTCAGCCCCACGGCGACCGCGGGACCGGCGGCGAGGCCGGTGTGGTACGAGACGACGAGGCCGGCGGCGCCCACGAGCGCGCCGATCAGCGGGGCAGCTACGAGCAGCGGACCGACCCCCCGCACCCAGGGACGCAGGATCGCGGCGGGCCCGACCAGGAGTGCGGTCCCGAGCAGCGCACCGAGCGCCGGCAGCGCCGCGGTCAGGGCCAGCGCGGCCCCGACGAGGATGCCGAGGTCGATCAGGCCGACGCGCACGCCGGCGGCGACCGCCCACGAGCGGTCGAAGAGGGCGATGGCCGCGCTGCGCCAGCCCGCCGCGACGGCGGTCGCGAGGACCACGGCCGCGACGGCGAGCGGGACGATCTCGCCCCGTGCGACCGTGAGC
>SXGR01052365.1_pt1 | contig 11663 bp, 10 predicted proteins | sample 3174711 | NCBI WGS metagenome assembly SXGR01 (sample SAMN11356860, study PRJNA531348) | freshwater metagenome | isolation source: freshwater sample F1-60 | place: China: Fuxian Lake, Yuxi | collected 2017-12-25
ATCCACAGGGCTTTCTGCGCCGCTGCGGCGCTAATTGGGCCGCATTCCTATTGTTTCAAGCGATCGCTCTGTGGCGCTGGCGCCGAGAGCCGGACTGGTTGGCCGTGGTCGCCGGGGTGCGTCTCAGCGACATTTTCACCGACATGATGTACGCCAACGTCGCTCAAGATGTGACGTGGTTTGCGAGGTTGTCCCTGCCGGGGATGGGTCTCGTGAACCTCGCGATGGGCGTTTGGTTCTTGCGCCAGTACCGCCTGCTGGTCGCAGAGAAGGTCAAGTAGATTTACTATCGACGTGGAACCTCGGCTGGTATCGGGGCTTCGCCTGCCGGTGATCCGCATTCGTCGGGAGCTTCCACCCAGGTGACCTTGCCGTTCTCAAGCAGGCTGCCGTCCGCGGTGACGACCAGAGTGTGCTTTTCGCCGCCTGCTTCCAGATGCACCTGGTGTTTTGAGACCTTCCAACTGCCCATGTAGACGTACGCCTCTTCGCCGAGCAGATCGACCGAGGCGTTACCGCCGGACCGGAATTGGAGCAACTGACCGTTGAACCCTTGATACGGTGTGGAAAAAAACTGAGTATCGACGAGCATCGCCTCGATGCCGGCGTCCGTGGCCAAGGTTTCGCCGGTCAGCAGTCGGTAGCGAACCATGCCGTGCAGGCTGTTGAAGCTTGGCTCCAAAGGGAGCCGTCGTCCAATGTTTCGGTCGAGTGCGATCGCCCGGGTGAGGTGATCGAGCACGGCTGGACGGGTCGCGCCGTGTTCGCAGCGCAAGTTGGTGGCGACGTTAGCTAGCGCCACCGCCAGAGTGTAATGGATCTCCGCGGATTTTTCGTCCATGCCGAGCGCAGCGCGCAGAAACGGAACCGCGGCTTCGGGGCGATGCCCCTCCAGGCAGGCGCGGCCGGCTTCGAGAAGTTGTGGGGCTTCCAAGACGACATCCAGGGTCAGGATCGTGGGATCGCAGGCGGGGGCGGCTTCAGCGATCATCGGCATCCACAGCGCATAAAACAGAGTCTGCATTGCGGCCCCCGGCGAAGTATACGCGGGAACGGCCATCGTTCGCAACGGCGCTCTAGTGGGGCAACGGCGGATTGGGAGGGATGTCCGCCGAGGACTCATCCCAGATCAACACGGTGAAGTCCACCCTGCGCACCGCTCCCGAGGTGACGGCTTCTCCGGATCCGAGCGCTTGCAGGCGATCTCTGTCGATGTGCCGCGCTTCGAGTGCGGCGATGATCGCCTCGGCACGTCGGGTGGAGAGATCGTAGTTGTAAGCGCTAGTTCCGGGCGCATCGGCATGGCCCTCCACCCGCAGGAGCCGCACCTCGGAGTGCTCTCGAAGCCATCCAGCCAAAGTATCCAGCCAAGTGTCGGATTCGGCGGTCATGCGTGCCGAATTGAGAGGAAACATCCATTCGGCGTCGAGCTGCATTTTTCCTTCTTGCATGGCGATCAATGCGGGCGACAGTTCGATGGTCAACGACACTTGGCTGTCGACGGGGATTTCCACCGGAAGGGTCCGCTTGGTGAACCCTTGGGCGCCGACTTCGAGATCGTACGTTCCTGCAAGCACATTCAGATCTTCGCCGCCGCCTGCCACCGGGTATTTTGGGTCAAGCCGGACCCAACCGGCGATCGGTCCGTCCGGTCCGACCAAATTCACGAGGAGGCGCCCGAACCGGTTCGCTTCCAAGTGGATCGTGAGCGTGCTGTTTTGTTCGGGTACTACGAGCATTTCGCTGAAGGGGCGATGCCCGGCGGCGACCACCTCCAATTGATGCGGGCCCGGCCAAAGAGAGTAAACCAATACTTCGTCGGGGAAGATGCTCTCGTGTTCGTCGTGATCGAGGGTGAACGCTACTTCTTCTAGGCTGTCCGGCCGATCCGAGTCGACTTCGACCTGAAGCTCGACTTTGGCGTCCGGACAGCCGTCCTCGTCTTTGTAGCCGTTGTGCGCTTCGGGGATATTTACGCACGCATCGGCCGTATCGAGAATTCCATCCTCGTCGTTGTCGGGGTCTACGCAACCATCCCGATCCTGGAAATGATCCCGATCTTCGGGTTCATCGAGGCAGAGATCGATGGAGTCGCGAACGCGATCGCGGTCCCGGTCGGGAGCGGGGGTGGTGACGTATTCAAGAGCGACGAGTGCTCGCCATTCGGGTGCTTGAAAGCCTCGAGTTAACCCTGCTCCTGCGCCTATGCGAAGGGTCCAACCGGCGCCGACCGGCAGTCCGACGTGGGCAAGCGACTCGACAGGAATGTTGTTTCCGCCCCACTTTCCGACCAAGGGAACGCTGCCGAAGATCTCCAGTCGGGCAAAGATGGGCGACCAACCTACCCCTGCGGCCCATTCCCATCGGGGGCCCCAATACAGCCCCACCATCGACCCGCCGCGTTGTACCCGCGGGCCGGTGCTGAACATCCACTGGATCGGTCGGTCACCTTCCAGGTTGAACCTAATGTTAACGGCGCTTTGGTCCGCCCAGCGGTTGTTGGGTCCCGACAACTGTTGATGCAATTGCGTCGACATTCCGAGTTTAAGGCGGGGATGGTTGTACATGGGAATGCTCAGAAAGAGCGCCGCACTCCCGGGAAATACATCGGTGTCCTTCGCAGCGACAATGGTTTGCATAGGAACAGAGACGCCGATGCGAAACCAATTTTTGATGGCAATCGAACCGCCACCTTCAAGATAGATCGCCTGATCTACGAGTGCACGGCGTTCGGAAGTGCCCACCACCCACACCGGATTTCCGACCGCGCTGCCCGAAAGAGCGGTACGAATGGTCCAAGGGTTGCCAATATCGGCTTCTGTTGAGGATACCCAGGGGCCGCCATCCAGGAGCCTCAGGTTTTGCACATCAAATGCCCATGCAAATCCCGGAATGAATAGTAACACGAGAAAAGAACTTCTTCGTAACAGGGCAATGAGGAGCACGAGCAGGGTCCAGCCTGCCGGGGCCACCGCGGTGGCACATTGGCCTCCGCCCTCGACGTGAAAAGGGCCTCCTCCCTCGAGTTGGATATCGGTGTCAGAGTCCGAGGGGGTGACGCTGTCCACCCCATCGCTGTCCGAACACTCCTCGGGTACACTGGTCTTTAAGCAGCCACCACCTTGCATTTCGAGGCATTCGTCTGCCATTCGGCCCCTCAACAGGCTATAGTGTGCAACCCTGCAATCGTGTCAACAGAGTGTGAGCACGGGTAAAGGGAGCGATGATCCTATTGTTACTTTGAGGGACGGGCGGTCTTGCCACAAGGAACAATTGCTGACAAGAGCTGGCGACCGATCACGGACCGCCATCGGAGTTGACGACCACGGTAGATGATGCTGTTTGAAGAGTCACTTCTCCGTCATCCGTTCCGAACCCCATTTGTACGTCCACGGTCCATGCGTCGGTACCGGGCCAAACCCACGCGATGGAGGAATGGACTCCTCCGATGCGGTGCACCCTGAAGCAAGCAGCCAAGATGCGTAGAACCATTGCATGGAAACTCCCTTGTTTCGCATCGCTTCTCATCGGCCCGACGGCACCCAACCCCAAATCACAGTCGATCGCAGTTCGATCGATTTTGGATCCGAAGGGAAGCAGAATCCGATGAGATGATCGAAATTCGAACACGAGTGCTCCATTTTCGATCACCCTCCTTTGCTCCCGAACGAGCCAACGCCTGCTCTCGGCTGGCACGCCGCTTGCCAAGCACCTCCGCGGGAGGTCCGAATGCACATTCAATTTTGGGGCGTTCGAGGTAGCATTGCGGTCTCTGGTCCGGACACCGTGCAAACGGGAGGAAATACGCCCTGTGTGGAGCTGCGGTCCGGCGGGCACCGGCTGGTGTTGGATGGGGGAACGGGACTTCAGGCGTTGGGGCGGTCGCTTGGCCCGGGTCCGGTGGAAATGACCCTGTTGTTCAGCCACGTTCACTGGGATCACATTCAAGGCGTTCCGTTCTTTGGACCGCTGTTTCATCCGAAATCGGAAATCTGCTTTCTGGGCGCTAACCGCGACAACGGCAGCCTTCGGGATGCGCTGCGCGCACAGATGCGGCCGCCGCAGTTTCCTATCACCCTCGATCAGTTCAATGCCAAACTGGAGTTTCGTGATGTGGTCGGACCGTTCGACGTCGGCCCGTTTCGGGTGTTTCCGATGGATTTGCAGCATCCCGACGGTGTGTTGGCCTACCGGATTGAAGTTGAGGGCAAAAGTATCGTTTACGCGACCGATGTAGAGCATGGCGATCGGATCGACGAGCGGCTGGTGGACTTGTGCCGGGGGGCGGATTGGGTGGTGCACGATGCGCAGTACACCCGCGACGAGTATATGGGTAAAACTTCGTTTTCCCGGCGTGGGTGGGGGCACTCTTCCATCGAGGATGCGATGGAAACAGCGGATCGCGCCAAAGCGAAGCAGCTGGTGCTGTTTCACCATGATCCGATGCGCACCGACATACAGCTGGCGAACCTTGAGGGTGCGGCGAAAGTTCACTTTCCGAATTTGTGCGTTGCCCGCGAAGGCCGCGCCATTGAGCTCCTGTGAACGTCGCGCTGCCGCACGAATGGAGCTACCCTCAGGGCATGAGTTCCCCGTGGTCGGAAGCCCTTAAGTCGAAGTTGTCCCAGGAGCAGGTCGACCTGTTTTCGGTGTTGGCGGAGGTCGTAGGCCGACTTCGCACCATGCTCGATGCCGATCGGGTGACGGTGTATTTGGTGGATCCGTCGGACCACAGCCTGGTCAGTCGGATCGCCTATTTGCCGGAGATTCCTGAGATTCGGCTGAAGCTCGGCGAAGGGGTCGCGGGTTGGGTGGCGGAACACCGCCAGATGGTGAATCTTCCGCGTGGAAGGCACGATCATCGGTTTAGCGATCGGACCGACGTGGCGACGGGGTACATCACCAAGACCATCCTGGCGACGCCGATCGTCGGGTCAGATGGCAGCTTACTTGGGGTACTTCAGGCGCTCAACAAACACCGCGGCTTGTTTGACGCCGAAGATGAGGACGCGATCAACGAGGTAGCGCGCGAGGTTTCCGAGCTGATCGACGCATCCAGCCTTGCTGGCCAACTTCGGCCGGGCCCGGCGCTGCCGTTGGCGTTCCGGTTCAATCACATCGTTGGAAACAGCGAACCGATGCAAGAGGTGTTTGAACGCATCACCCGCGCCGCGGCCACGGATGCTACGGTGTTGCTGCGTGGCGAAAGTGGCACTGGAAAGGAGGTTTTTGCTCGCGCCATACATTTTAACAGCCCGCGGCGGGACAGACCGTTGGTGAAGGTCGATTGTGCCGCGATTCCCGCGGACCTGATCGAAAACGAGCTGTTTGGACACGAAAAGGGGGCGTTTACTGGGGCGGATCGCCGCCAGGACGGAAAGATCGCTGCAGCCGCAGGAGGGACGCTGTTTTTGGACGAGATTGGCGAACTTCCCATCGCGGTTCAGGGGACGCTGCTGCGCCTGTTTCAGGATCGAACGTACTTTCGGGTGGGGGGAAATACCCCCGAAACCATCGACGTACGCTTTGTTTGCGCGACGCATCGCCCGCTGGAAAAGGAGATCGCTGCCGGCCGATTTCGTCAAGACCTTTACTATCGGATGCGGGTGGTGGAGATGGTGCTTCCCCCCTTGCGAGAGCGAGGACGGGCGGATCTCGACCGGTTGATCGACCACTTTCTGTATGTGTACGGGCGTAGGCACCGCGGTGGACTGATGCAGCTTTCCGCTGATGCACGCCAGGCGCTGCATCGTCATCGTTGGACGGGCAATGTGCGCGAGTTGGAGTGTTGTGTGGAGTCGGCCGTGGTCCTGTCACCGACGACGGTGATCGAGGAGAAATGGCTGCAATTTGGGCCAGACCCGGCGGATGTGGTGGCCGATGGGGACTTTCGTGCAGGCATGCTCCCCTTAGAGGAAGTGGAACGCCGATATGTGGAGTGGGCGGTGGGCCAGTGTGACGGCAACCGAAGCCAGGCCGCACGGATGCTGGGGATTGGGAGGAACACGCTCGCGACCAAACTCAAGGAGTAACCATGACTCGCGTGGAGCTCGAGGAAGGGATTTGGACCGCCGATGGCCTGCTCAGCAGCGAGGAGTGTGAGCACCTGATCCTGGAGGGAGAACGCCTGGGATTTGCGTTTGCTCCCGTCACGACGAACGCCGGCATGGTGGATCGCCCCGACATCCGCAACAACGATCGAGCGATGGTGGACGCGCCTGAGTTGACGGAATGGCTTTGGAAGCGGTTTTCTCCGTTGGTGCGGGCGGACGAGATCGAGGGATGGACGCCCGTAGGCCTCAACGAAAGACTACGTTGGTACCGGTACACCGTGGGGCAGAGGTTTAAGCCGCACTACGATGGGGCTTTTGTACGGTCACGGGAGGAGCGCAGTTTTTGTTCGGTGCTGTTTTATCTGGACGAGGGGTGTGAGGGCGGAGCGACGCGGTTTTTGGAGCCGAATGGGGAGGTGCGGCTGAGTTTTGTCCCCAAGCGCGGGAGCGTGTTGGTGTTTTTCCATCCGACCTACCACGAGGGAGAGGAGGTTCGAGCCGGGCAAAAGCATGTGCTGAGGTCGGATTTGATGTTTCGACGGGAATAGTAAATATACTTTACTAAATCGGAGTCCCGGACGCGGGGTTAGGTGAGGGTCGAGGTGGGCGTGGGTTCCTTTGCAGGGTTGTCTCCGTTGGCGCCGCGAACGGGCGGCTTGACGGACGCGGAGGTGGCGTCCCAACGCGTCACCCACGGCAACAACGAGATTGTGGAGGTCGCAGGCAATCCTTGGTGGGAGCTTGCCAAGGACACCTTCAAAGATCCGATGATCTGGTTCTTGCTGCTGATCGGCTCCCTCTTTGTGGGCATGGGGGAAGTCGGCGAAGGAGTTGTGCTTTTTGTAGCGATGGTTCCTTTGGTGGGCATGGACGTGGTGCTTCATTGGCGAACCCAAGCGTCAACCTCTGGACTTCGCGGTCAGCTGGCCTCGCGGGTGCAGGTGATCCGCGAGGGCGGCGAGCGCACCATCGATGCGCGGGAGTTGGTCCCAGGGGACTTGATGTCGGTGGGGCCAGGCTTTTTTCTACCTGCGGATGGGATCTTTCAGGCGGCCACCGAGGTGCAGGTCGATGAATCGGTGTTGACCGGGGAGGCCTTTCCCATCCCGAAGCAGGCCGCTTCCATTGACCCTTTTGTGCAAGGCACATCGCCGGCGAGTACCCTTGGATTTGCGGGTACGCGGGTGTTGACGGGAAAAGGACTGTTGCGCGTTCTTTTCACGGGAGCGCGGACCACGTACGGTGAGATCGTTCAGTCCGCCGCGCGCATGCCGTCGGAGCGCACACCGCTGCAAAGGTCGATTGCTACCTTGGTTCAGCGGTTGATCGTTGCCTCCTTAGTCCTGTGTGTGGTGCTTGCTGGCGTGCGACTCGCCCAAGGGCACGGTTGGATGGACGCGTTGATCAGCGCGGCAACCTTGGCGATCGCGGCGATCCCCGAGGAATTTCCGGTGGTGTTCACGTTCTACCTCGGGGTGGGGGTGTATCGACTCGCGCGAAAACGCGCGCTGGTTCGTCGGGCGGTGTCGGTCGAAAACATTGGTCGCGTCACGCAAATTTGTACGGACAAGACCGGTACCATCACCGTGGGCCGGTTGACGCTGGCGCATCGGGAGACGTCGAAGACCTGCTCCGAAGCGGATCTACTCCGGGTGGCGATGGCGGCTTCGGATCCCCTCGGCATGGACCCGGTGGATGTTGCCATCCATGCCCTGGGGAAAGCGGAGGGTGAAGAGGCACCTACAAGGCTGCGGGTGTTTCCGTTCACCGAGGATCGCAAGTGTGAAACGGCGCTGGTGGACGGTCCATCGGGACGAATCGCGTACACCAAGGGGGCGCCCGAGACCGTGTTTGGGAAGTCCCTCCTCAGCGAGGCGGAGCGGTCGGAATGGGCCGAGCGAACGGCGCGTTGGGCTCGGGAGGGCCACAAAATGCTCGCGTGCGCACGCGTCGCGGTCCCGGCGGGGTCGGAAGTGGAGCCCGACCGAGGCTTTGAGTTTTGCGGGTTGTTGGCGTTTGAAGACCCGGCTCGGCCGGAAGTTGCGGATGCGGTGAAGGCCTGTCGGGAGCACGGCATTCGCGTGTTGATGATTACGGGCGATCATCCGGATACCGGCGCTGCGATTGCGCGAGATGTGGGTTTGGGGGGCGCTTCTCCGAGGGTGATTTCGGCGGAGGAACATCGGGAGCAATTTGAAGAGGATTCACTACGCACGCATCCCGATTTCCTGAAGGGCCTCGATGTGGTCGCTCGATGTACCCCTTTGCAGAAACTACGCATCGTGGTTGCGTTGAAAGCGGCGGGGGAGCTGGTCGCGGTCACGGGGGATGGCGTCAACGATGTGCCGGCTCTCAAAGCGGCCGACATCGGGATTGCGATGGGAGAACGCGGATCCCGCAGCGCAAAGGAGGTGTCTTCGATCGTGCTCGCCGACGACAACTTTCGAACGATCGCGGAAGCGGTCTTGGAAGGCCGGCAATTGTTTGCGAACCTTCGGATGAGTTTTGAATACCTGCTGCTGATTCATCTGCCGCTGGTGTTGACCGCCGCCATCTTGCCTTTGTTTGGGTACCCCCTGCTTTATCTGCCGGCGCACATCGTCTGGCTTGAGCTCATGATCCATCCGACGGCGCTGTTTGCGTTTCAAGAAATGCCCGCCAAAGAGGGAAGTCAGCGGCCGCCTCGGTCGTTCTTTGCGCGATCGGACGTGGTTCGGGTGATCGCTTTAGGCCTGGGAGTCACGTTGGCATTGGGAGCGGCGTTCGTCCTGGTTCTACGGAGCTCGGAGGAGGAACACGCACGTGCGATGGCGCTGGCGCTGTTGACGCTCTGGAGTGCAGCCTCGGTAGTGGCTTTGTCGCGTTTGCGAACGCGTGGTGCTTGGGGGATCGCGATAGGAACGGTGTTAGCGTCAGTGTTGCTGATTCAGTTTCCGTTTCTGTCGAGACTGCTCCACCTGAGGCCACTCCACGGTATGGACTGGGGCGCCGTACTGGCGGTTGCCGGTGGACTTGGCCTGATCACCTACGTAGGGCGCAGGTACGCCAATTAGTCAACAGCTTTACTAAATGGCGATCGCTTGTTCCGAGTCGACCGTGGTCACGGAAATTCCGCACTCTTTTAGCTTTTCCGCGAAGGCGGCTTGTGCGCTGGGTTCGCCATGGTTGAGCAGAACCCGTTCCGGCAAGGAGGGCGCCTGGCGAAGCCAACCCAACAGGTCTTGGGCGTCCCCGTGGGCGGAAAGATCGGTCAGCGTGGCGACTTCTGCCGCGATCGGCACCTCCTGCTTGTGGATGCGGAGGGTGGGAACCTTTCCGTAGTTCTCTTGGAGGAAACGGCCTTTGGTGCCGGCGCCTTGCCAACCCACGAACAATACAGTGCTGTTGGGGTCGGGAAGTCGGCGCCGTAAGTGGTGCAGGATCCGGCCTCCGTTCAGCATTCCTGCCGCTGAGATGACCACAGAAGGGCCTTCCATCGCCGTCGCGGCCATGGAATCTTCGGGTGTCCTGGAAATGCGCAGATCTCTAGGGGAGAAGCCGTCTTTTCCACCCGAGAATCCCGAGCCGAAAATGGTCTCCTCCGGGTGCGCGAGCAAGATTTCGGTGGCGGCGAACGACATCGGACTGTCGAGGATGACCGGCACATTTGGCACGAGGCCGTCGTCCTCGAGCCGGCGCCACCGGTACAGCAGTTCCTGGGCGCGACCCACCGCAAAAGCAGGGATCACCAGGGTTCCCCCGCGGGCAAACGTGCGGTTGGCCACCGCTGCGAACTCGGCCTGGACGTCGCTGCGGGGATGGAGCCGATCGCCATAAGTGGATTCCAACACCATCACTTCGCATTCGGGTGGCGCCGCCGGACCCCGCAACACCAACGAACGGTCGTGACCGATGTCCCCTGAAAACACCAACTGACGAGTGATATCGCCGAGTTCGACGTGGGTTTCCACAAAGCTCGCGCCAACGATGTGGCCCGCGCGACCGTATCGGCATTGAATGTGAGGAGAGACCTGGAAAAACTCACCGCGAGGGTGCCGCTCTACCAAAGCGAGCGCTTTTTCGGCGTCGGCGGTGGTGAACAGCGGGATGGCCGGATCGTGCGGTGAATAGTGCACGCGGTTGGCGTATGCGGCTTGCTCCTCTTCCAAATAGGCCGCATCCAACAGGAGGATCCGAAGCAAGTCCGCCGTTCCTTCCGTGCAGTGGATGGGACCGTGCCACCCGCTCTGGACCAAGACCGGCAACCAACCGCTATGATCGAGATGTGCGTGGGTGAGGACGACCGCATCGAGGCTTCGAAGAGGCATACCCAACGGAGTGCGATTGCGGGCGCGCATGGCGCTGTTGCCCTGAAACATACCGCAGTCGATCAACACACGGCGTTCATGCGCAAAAATGGCGGTGCGGCTTCCGGTAACGGTGCCGGCGGCGCCGGCGAATTCGAGAGAGAGACCCATGAGCGTCCAAGGGGTGGTGAGGGCCGAGTTTCGCACAAAGCGGCCGCATTTACACTTTTCTGGCGACCAATCCAAACATCAGCGGGATTCTGGCGGTCCCTTCGGGCCAAACCCAACGGCGCCCATCGGCTGCGATCAGGCCTGGGCAGACCTTGCAGCCGTTTGCGTAGGGATACTCCCGGAGAACCTCTAGAATTAAGCCAGCCTCAGCCAGCGCAGAAACGATCTGGCCGACGCCGTACTGCCAACTCTGGGCAGGGGTGGGGTTTGGCTCGGAGTTTTGAGGGGATACTGCGCCCAACGCGGTGCCTGAGTCGATCACATAGTCGCCTACCGGTTCAACAAAGGGTGCGGTCGCAAAATAATCGTCTTTGGATAGCCGTAAATCGGCGCCGATGCTCCACACGAGCGGGTGGAATTCGACGTATACGAAACGCCCCTCGGGTTTGAGGATGCGGGCAATTCCATTGGCCCAAGCTTCCAAGTCGGGCAGCCAACCGACGGCACCATAGCTGCTGAAGGCGAGATCGAAGCGCTCCGAGGTGGTCGTCAACCAGTTTACCAATTCGGAACGGACGAAGGTGGCGGGGATTTTTGAGGCTTCGGAGAGGTGTTTGGCGAAGTCGATGGCTTCGTCCGAGAGGTCGACCCCCGTGGCCCGGGCACCGCGTCGCGCGAGCCCGAGCGTGTCCTGCCCTGCGTTGCATTGCAGGTGCGCCAGGCGTTTTCCCGCGAGCGGCCCGAGGAGTTCGAGTTCCTCGGGGAATAGGACGTCGCCACCGGAGCGGAAAAACGCTGCTTGATCGCCTTTGTGGGCGTTGTGCTGCCGCGTCGCGAAGTTCCAGCTCTGGCGAGTGTCGTGCGCCGTCATCCCAGGGCATCTAGCAGCGTGATCAACTGGCCGCTTTCGTAGGGGCCTATCCGCCTGCCGGCGTTGATCTTTCGGGCGATCCCGGCGGCGTCGATCGCAGACAACAGGTTGATCAGGCCACAACAACTCAATGTCGCCACCGCAGCAAGTAAGACCAAACCTGCCTTTTTTCGTTGACCGACGAACCACTGCCCGGCACCCGGGAGGAACAGGCTAAGTCCAAATGCGAACAGCACCGAAACCGGAGGTTCAGACCTCGACAAACGGAACCACGGTCACGGG
>SXGR01216627.1_pt1 | contig 11662 bp, 4 predicted proteins | sample 3174711 | NCBI WGS metagenome assembly SXGR01 (sample SAMN11356860, study PRJNA531348) | freshwater metagenome | isolation source: freshwater sample F1-60 | place: China: Fuxian Lake, Yuxi | collected 2017-12-25
AACCATCGGCAGCGGAGTGTATGAACCACCTCATGACGCGCAAGGCCAAGGCCCGTCCGCGACAAAACTATTTCCCTTGCGCCCCTCCCAGACGGGCCGCATTGGGCCGGGCAGAGATGCCCGCCGCCTTCAGCGCGCCGCCGCGAGCGTCACCGCCTGCCGCATCTTCGCCACTGCACGGCCGAGTTGCCGCTGGCCGAAAAGCGCGGTGCCGCTGACAAATGTATCCGCACCGGCTCGCGCGCACTCGACGGCCGTCGTCATGTTGATGCCACCGTCCACCTCGATGCGATAGCCCATGCGGCGTTCCTTCCGCCACGTGGCCGCCTGCTGAATCTTCGGCAGCATCTCCGCGATGAATGGCTGGCCGCCGAAACCGGGATTCACCGTCATCACCAGCAGCAGATCAATCTGGCTGAGGTACGGCTCGACATTCGAGATCGCGGTCGGAGGATTCACCGCCAGGCCCACCTTTACGCCCAGGGACCGGATCTTCCACAGCAACTGCGGCACGCGTTCGCCCAGTTCCACATGCACCGTGATCAAATCCGCGCCCGCCTTCGCGAATGGTTCGAGGAGAATCTCCGGCTTCGAGCACATCAGATGCACATCGAACACCATCTTCGAGAGCGGCCGCAGCGTGCGAACCACCTGCGGGCCGAAGGAGATGTTTGGGACAAAATGCCCGTCCATGATGTCCAGGTGCAGCCAGTCCGCCCGCGCCTTGTGGGCACGGACAGTTTCGCTGGCGAACTTGCCGAAGTCACAAGCCAGCAGGGACGGCGCAATAATCATGCGCGGGAGGCTAGGCAATCCAGCGTCCTCCCGTCAAAGCGATTACCGGCACGCTTTACTCGTCGCACGCAACGAAGCCTGCGCCCTACTCTGCGCCGAAACGTCGAGCTTCGGCCATGACGGCGTTCAAATCCCATATCTGCACCTCGCCCCGCGCACTGGCTGCCGCCAGCCAGCGATTGTCGCGGGAGAAATCCAGGCCGTAGATCAGACCGCGTCCCGGCGCTTCCAAGGTCGCGGCGATCCGGCGTGTCGCCACGTCCATAACCGTCACGCGCTGGCTTCCGGTCACGAGAGCCAGCCATCGTGACAGCCCGTCCGTCGGATGGGAGAATTTCACGTCGGCAGCTGGCGGGCCGTTCGCCTCCAGTGCCGGCAACTCCACCTGCTGCCACGTCGCCGTGTCCCACAAAGCGAAGGTGGTGCCGCACGCAGCCAGCCATCGACCATCGCCGCTCCACTCGATCGCGTGGCGCGGCGAAAGATCAAACCGACGCAACGTTCCGCCGGTCGCCACGTCCAGAATCAGCAGGCCGCGATCGTAGCGATAACCGGCTGCCAGCAGCCCGCCGTCCCGCGACAAGGCAATCTGTCCGCAACCCGTGTTCCCGACTGAAACCAACCTCACCTTTGCGTCATTTGTGGCACCCGCCGGCCAAATCGCCGCGTGCTGTCTGGAATCGTCAGCGGCTCCGTGCCACTGGCCATCGCCACTGACCGTAAGGCTGTCTAGGCCCCAACGGGAGCCCGGGAGAATCCGTGAGCCAACGCGATCTCCCGGCGGATAACGCCGCGCGCCTTCCATACCGCTCACGATCAGTCCACCACCAGCGCTGAGCTCTCGATGAACCGAATGCGGCCGCGGAAATTCAAACTCCTCGATCAAACGACCATCAGGAACTGAACATCGAAAGGCCCGTGCCGCCCCAAGACAGGCGATCGAATTTCCATCCGCGAAGAACGACACCGCTTGCACACCTGCGGGAACAGGCTCCGGTCGGAACCGATGAAAGATCGGTGAATGAACAATGCGAACTCCGGCCAACCGTCCACCGCTGCTACCGACGCCGACGAGGCTACCATCGGCCGTAAATCCCGTCGTCGCCGCGTCGAAATTCAACCTCGCCACCTCGTCCCCAACGGTGCAGTCCCACAATCGAATTGCGCCGTCCTCGCTGCACGAGGCAAGCAGACGGCCGTCGCCGGAGAAGCTGAGTCCGCGAATCATCTCCGAGTGCCCACGGAGATCCACAGGGGAACTCGAGCGGCCGTCCCTGCGCCACAGCCAAACCCGGCCGGACTTGTCGCCACCAGCAATTCGCTCTGCGCCCGGCGCGACAGCAAGCGCGCACAACCCTTCGGGGAACCAGCCGCTGAACACCCGTCGAACGACGCCGTCCGGCCACGACCGCAATTCCACCGTGGGCTCAATCCCGCGTGCAACCGCGAGAAACTGACCGGATGAATCGAACGCCACCGCCTCGGCACCGAGCTTTGCACCATTCGCGCCGCGCCAACGCGCCAATTCCGCACCGTCGGGAAGCGAATGGACATTCAAGCCGTCGCCGTCGATCCAGGCCACAGCGCGATCTTCCGGCGCAAACGCCACATGTGTGAAACTGAACTGCCGCCCGCCGGCCCACGGTCTGGAACTAAAAACAAGCCGCTCCGTCACTCCGGGCGCGGTGTCCCAGATGCACAACTCGTCCAGATGCCGGATGGCCAGCCAGCGTCCGCCCGGACTGAAAGCGATAAGGGCGGTGACGCGCCGGCCGCGCGTGTCGAAGGAAAGAAGATTGGTCACTCCGCGCACCGGGTAAATGCTCACAACTCCGGAATAGGTGGCCCGCGCCCAACGCTCGCGAGGCAAGTCACCCATCGCCAGCGTCCAGTCATCCGTCAGCGCCTGTTCGCCGGGCAGCGGTTCAAACCGCGCGGAGGGCAGCGCAAGTGCGGCAAGCGAGACATCCCGGGCCTGCGCACGCAGTTCCCCATTCGGACTTCCGGCGAGGACCTCGGACGCAATTTCCACTGCACGCGGCCGACTGTCCGCGTTCCGCAGCCGGATAATCGCCCGGGCCTCGCCCAGTTGCGCACGCATGAGGGCGACGCGTGTCGCGGCCTGTTCGATTTGCAGTTCAGCGCTGTGCCGATGTTCGGCGCGCGCGTTCCAGAGAAGAGACAACCCCGTGACGACCAGCGCCACCGCCGCGAGCACAACCGCCGCCGCGCGCCACGGATGCCGCCATGCCATGCGCGTCACCCGACCGAGAGCCCCGACCGGCCGCGCCAGCACCAGATCACCGTCCAGGAAGCGCGTCAAATCCTCGGAAAGCGCGAGCGCGGACGAGTAGCGGCGCGAAGGATTCTTTTCGAGGCATTTGAGGCAGATGGTTTCGAGATCGAGCGGGACACTGCCATGCAGACGGCGGGGCGGGATCGGCTCATCGGCTTCGAGCTGCGAAAGCACGGTGGCGATCGATTCGCCCAAAAACGGCGGACGACCGGTGAGCGCGCAGTAGAGGATCGCGCCGAGCCCGTAAACATCGCTTCGCGCGGTGCATTCGTTTCGCCGCGCCTGCTCGGGAGCCATGTAGGCGGGCGATCCGAGCGCGGAGCCGGTTCGCGTCAGGCTGCGCTCGGCATCGGCGAGCTTCGCGAGGCCAAAGTCCGTGATGCGTGGACGCCCGCCGTCGTCACCGGGCTCGATCAAAATGTTCGCCGGCTTCAGATCGCGATGGAGAACGCCGTTCGTGTGGGCGTGCTCCACGCCATGTGCGATGTCCCGCAATAAGCGCGCTGCGACACGGGCCGGCACCGGCTTGCCGGCGATGACTTCGCCAAGGGACCGGCCCTCGACTAGTTCCATGACGAGATACGGGACGCCATCCGCATCGCCAACCTCGTGCACGGGCACGATATTCGGATGCCGCAGGCGTGCGGCGGCGCGAGCTTCGTTGTTGAAGCGTGCCCGAGCCTCGGCTCCGGCGAGATCGCCGCCGGGAAGCGTCTTCAGCGCGACGTCGCGATGGAGTTTGAGTTGTCGCGCGCGCCATACGATGCCCATTCCGCCGCGGCCAATCACCTCCAGCAGTTCGTAGTCACCGAGCGCCCGCGTCCTTGGCTCGTCGGGAGCGCCGTCCTCAGCAACGCAGAACGGGCAGAACCCCGCCGCCGTCCCGACAGGCAGCCGCGCGCCGCAGACATCGCAGCGCGAATGAGAAGGTTGGATCGACGGCATGGTTCAGCGTGTCAGTTCCCAAATCGTGGACACGCGGGATTGATAACGGATCGGCAACCATCAATTCCATCGCGAAAGACGCGGGAGGTCGCAGACTCCCGCACTTCGCCCGTCGTCAGCGCAGGCCGACGTTCAGGATGAAGAAGCGATGCGGATCGCCCCACTGGCCGTCCGGCGGCGTGAGCGTGACTTCAAACGTGTCGCCAACACGCTGGACGGCGGGCGTCGCCGTCAGCGGGATGAAAGCGCCGCCGAGATCGTCCGTCGACGTCACACCAAAGTTGAAGAACCCGGCGTAGCCGGCCGGCCAGTTGAAGACGAGCTTCAGTTGATTGCCGGACGGCTCCAGATTCACGACTGGAGTGCTGAAGTTCACACGCGGCACTGCCGGACGGCTCCCCGGATTGTTCGGGTCAGTGCCAGCCAGCATTTCCTGCAAGTCGCTGTAGCCGTCGCCATCCGTGTCACCAAACGGTGCGTCGCCGTTGCCGCCGAGGAAGACATTCTCCCACGCGTCGAGCAACAGGTCGCCATCGAGATCTGTGGCGCTGACGACTGGGACGCTGGCCAGCGCGAGATTGATCACCTCGACGCCAAGAGTGCCCGGCGCTTCCGGCACATCGGGGAATCCAAACACCGCGAGCTGCGATCCGGGAACGAGATTGATGCTCGTGGGCAACGCGCACGGGACACCGCCGGCCTTCCACAAGGCCACTGGCGTCGCCGTGCCCAGCACGCGGAAGGTCGCGGGCACGCCGGGCGCAATACTCACCACCTCGACGATCATGTTGGAAGTCGGCCGCGCCGGGGCGCTTGCCAGCAACGTCTGTACGGCGGCGAAAGCGGCAGGCAATTGCGCGGCCTGACTGAAGAACGGTGTGTAGTTGGTGTTCAAGGTGCCGTCCGCGATGAACTGGCGCAGCACATCCAGCGGAAGCGGCAGGGCGTTGGTATCGAAGCTGTGATGCGCCGAACTCGCGCGCCAAAACTCGTGCGTGACAGAGCGGAGCGCGGCGAAGTTCGGCGCGGCGTTCGAGAGAATGTTTGCCTCCAGGTAATCGAAAACCGTTCCCGCGCGATAGGCCGGTGCGAGCGGTCCGGCATACGACTCAAGGCGGCTGAGGTCTCCCGCATCGAGGGGAACTCGCGCAGCGTCGGGTGTCCGGAAGCCGAATAAGGTCGCGTTGGTTCCGTAGTTCGTGCCGCGTTGCACCAGTGCATTTGCGAGCACGCGTTCCAGCATCAAGGCTGTGGCGGTGTCGAGCGGCGTGAGTTCGCCCGGCAGACGCGGCTGCGGGTAGGTGGCCAGAACGTTCGAGGCTGAAAGAATCCACGCCGAGATCGCAGCGGGCGAGAGCGACGGATCGAGAGTCGGAAGTTCCGGCACGCCCAACGCCGGCACGCGAAAAGCACCGACCACTTCGCGGCCGAACTGCTGCGTGCTGCTGCCGCCGAAAAAGCCGAAATGGAAGTCCGTCGTTTCCAGAACGAGTTCGTCACCGTCGGCCGGCTTGATCAGGAGCCGGGCGGCCGAGGGCGGCACGTCGGGCTGGAACTGGTTCGCCGTGTTCGTTCCCGCGAGGAAGACGCTGGAAACGCTCCAGGCGCGGACGTTCATGCCGTGAATCCCGAGGCGCATCGTGCCCGCGCCATCCGGGACGCTCGGCGCCACGACACGCAGGAAGTTGCCGCCGATCTCGAAGTGTTGGGCCGGCTTGCTGTTCGTCGAATTTGGATTGGTGCCGGCGAGCACTTCCTCCAAGTCGCTGAAGCCATCGCCGTCCGTGTCCCGCCCTCGGCGCGGGTCGATCCCCTTCGCCACCTCGACCGCATCCGGGACGGAGTCGCCATCCGAGTCGATGGCGTTAGCCGGATCAGTGAAGGAATAGACCACCTTCTCCACAGCCGTCTTCGCGAGCGAAAGCGAATCGACGGCGTAGCACTCCAGCGTGGCATTGGTGAAGATGGTCAGCGGCCCGGAGTATGTCTGCCAAGCTGCGGCTGTTGAAAAGCGATACCGGGCCACCCATGTCGCCGGGGTCGTGGCGATCGTCACCTGAATCGCTGACTGATATTCACCCGAGGGCGGCGACACCGACACACGGCCGGGCTGATCTCCGTTGGCCGCGCTGAGGCTGAAGATGGAGATCGGATTGGTGTATTGATTCACGAGCGCGTGCGCGACACCTGCTGGCACGTTTCCGAGCACAGTCGGCACGGGATTCACGAGTCCATTGCTCACTCCGCCGTAGCGTTCGGCGCGCACCAACACCTTTGCCGTTGGGGCTCCAGTGAAGGCGATGGAGCTGCTCCACTCGCCTGCGCGGAGTTGCCGCACGGGCCGGGCGGCCGGGCTGACGAAGGGTTCGGCACTCATCAGCAAAACGTTGGCGTTGCCGGAATACGGCGTCACGGCAGGCAAGGCGCCGCTCGCGCCATCCACGTAGCCATTGCCCGAGCGCAGCTTCACCGCGAAGTCCGCCGAGCGCCCCGAGCCATCGCCGCCGAGCAGGGCGAAATTCCCCGTCCCCAGCGCCGACGCGCCGCTGAACCCGGCGAGGTTCGTGTAGCTCTGCACGGGCACGGGCGTGTTCGTCCCGTCGTAGCTGAAGACTGTAGCGATAGTCGCGTTCGTCGCGGAGTCTCCGAAGAGTACGAGAAGCCGTGTGTCGGCAGGACCAGGCACCGCAGCGACGGACTGGACGGGCGAGGTGAAAGCGTAGGTCAACGGCGTAACCAACCCGAAAGTGCCGGGCACCGGTTCGGACACATGGAGACGGCGCAGCACATTTGTCCCGGGCTGGTAGAAAAGCACCTGCGCGAGCGGCTGCGCATTGAACCGCGCGCTAACGAATTCAGGAACGCGCGGCGTGTTCGGAAGCGAAACGGCATTCGTGAACAGCGCCGTGGCAACGCCTGCTTGCAGATCGATCACGACAAACGCGTCTGTTCCGCCTGCGGGTGCGCGTTGGAACAGCCCGAGGCGCTGCGGTTGGCCGGACTTGAGTTCGAGCCGGCCGGGGCTGGAACGGTAGGCCCCGAGCGAGTTGTCCCCCAGAAGCGTTTGAAGCACGGCGTTGTTGCGGAACAACGTTTCGCGCGGGCCGGGATTCTCACGCGTGATCACGTACAAGTCGGCGTGAGCCGTGTTCCCTGCTCCGCCGATGTCGATCACTCCGACGGCGTTCGGGCCGATGGACGGCGGGAAGATGGCCAGAGGCAGCGTGGCGTCGGTCGTATTGGTAGCCTCGACGAGGCTGATGCGGTTCGCCGCCGGCGAGGCAACGGCGAGAGCGTCGCGGTTCAGCGAAAGCAATCGGCCGGCGTTCACGCCGGTGATGTCCTGCGCGCCTGTGGGTCGGGCTTCGGACCACGTGGGCAGCCCTGGGGCGGTCTGATAGCCGGCGCGGAAGGCGCCGGAGGCTTTGTCCACAATGACGGCATCGATGCGGCCGTCGCCATCCAGGTCGGCGTCGAGCTGGAACTCGAACGGCGTCTCCAATGTGGCGGCTTGAAGCAACCGGGCGCAGCCGAGCGCGGCGGTGATGGCGATGACGAGCGGTTTCATGACGTTGAACTTCGCGGCGGCTGTTTTCACGGAACCTCCATTTCGTTGGTGGCGAGAACCTCGGCAATTTCGCCGTCCTTTCCGAAGCGGACGAGGATGTACTTGTAACTCGCCCCGGCGACGACCGGCTGTGAGTCGCGGAGCAGCGTGGTAATCGAGTCGATGGTTCCCGAACCAAAGTTGAACCGATAGCCCTCGAACATCACGAACGGATCCCAGACGATCGCCGTCGTTCCGGATTTCTCGAACGCGATGCTCTCCATCAGGGGCGAGCATTGAATGATATCGCCTGAGACGTTCGGAAATTTCGCGTTGGGAACCTGATGTCGGTAGAGCACGCACGGGAACGGCGACTGGTTCTTTGGGGTCTTTTGCAGGAACACCATCGGCTCGCCGGTGCCAAGCAACGCCTGCGGGCGAGCACTGAAATCCGATGCCGCCGCCGGAATGCTCGTGCCAACGCCCAGCGAGTTGGTCGAGATGATCTGTCCGATGCGCACAACCGCGCCGGTGAAGTTGTTCAACGCACCCTGATACCACGACGCCACGAAGCCCGCGCCCACGCCGCTACCCACCGGCGGCAACGGGCGTTTCGGCCACGCGACAGTCGGGAGCGTGTTCGTCTCGGGCGGCTCCCAATAGAACGTCTCGATGTTGCTTTTCTCCCCATGCTCACCGGTCGCGCTGACGGCGCGGACCCAGACGGCGTACTTGATGCCCTTGGCGATCTTGACTGGCAGGATGAACTCCGGGCCGGAACCGTACGCCGCGCCGTTGCCGATGACAGGAGTGATGAACACGCCGAAGTCCCCAGCGGGCGGCGGCGAGTTGTTGGTCTGCTGGTTGATCACGAGATCAGTCAGGAAATTCACATTCGCTGGCAGGATGTGTTTCTCAATCGAAGCCAGATTCAGGATCGGCGAACTCGTCCCGTCGTTCGTTCCGCTGCCGGTGACTTTGCTGATGCCGATCTGGAAACGCTCGACGCCATACGGCGGACAGAACCAGCGCAGCCGCATCTCCGGCACCGCCTCCGAGCCGGTCGGATCAATCTCCGTGAGCATCGGCTTGGGAATCGAGAGCGGCGCGACGAGTTTGCAGCCCAGACGCTTGAGGGGGCTGCCGTTGCCGTGCTCATCGAGGAACTGCGCGTAGTAGCAGATGCGCGAACCGCCCGAGGAGAACGAGAAATCAAAGCAGATGACGATCGGAGGCGGGTTCGTCCGCTGGCAGATCAACTGGAGCGGGCCTTCGTCCACGCGGCGGTAGAGCCGGTATTCGCGCGTGCCGGGCGTGGTGCCGACTTCGATCTCGATCGGTACGATGTTGTTCGATCCGCCGGGGGCGATGGGCACATGGATGTCACAGTCGCCTTCGCGGCGTGTGTCGAGATACGAGCGGGCCCGGAAACGAAGCTCGGTGTCTTCCTGCAATTTGTCGACGGTTCCAACCGCCAGCGGGAAGCCGGAGATCTGCCCGTCGTTCATGCCGGCGCGCGCCCGGAAAAAAGCCTGGTTGACTTGAAACTGCCCCGGGAGCTTGAACCTCCACAAGTTCGAGCGCGAACCCGGCATGAAGTAAAGCGGGCCGGTCGAGGTGCTGGTGAGGATGTTCGTTCCGTTCCGGATCTCCACTGTGCCTTCCATCCACGCGATGCGGTCCGAGTCGCGAAGGAACTCGACCGCAAAGTCCAGCACGGCGGGGGTGCCGGCACCGGGAGTGTTACTGACCACGTTGACCTGCGTGAATGGCGAGAGGCAACGCCCGCGCACGGTGCCGTTCGGGGCCGCCGGCCCTTCGTATTCGCGCAGGGTTCCGGAGACGGCCGCGCTGTGGGGCGAGAGATTTCCGCCGCAGGCACCGATGTCCTCGGCACGGACGGTATACCAGAAGGTGCGCGCGTAATCCGCCGGGGCCGTCGGCGATCCGGGGCCGTTGTCGAGATAGGTATTGTCCCGCACGCCGGGGAGGTGATTGACGATGGCGATGAGGTTATTCGACGGATAGGCGAGGTTCGAATTGATCTGAGTGGTATTTCTCCAACGATAGACCCAATAGCGCTTGATGGTCTCGTCGCTGGTCGGCGCGTTCGACGCCTGCGGCCAGAGGACGCGCAGCGCGTGCTGGTTCACAATTCCGTCGTGGAGATAGTCGTTCACCACACGAATCTTCCCCATCGGATTCGGCATGAGCTTGTCGCAGATCAACACCTCGGTGCCCGCCGAGAGGAATCCATCCCGCCCCAGCAAATCCCTTGCAGCCACGAAATACAGGAAGCGCGCGCCGTTGGTGTAATCTTCGGTCAACGGCGGGAGCGTCGGATGCCCGATGCGGTTGTCGTCGATCAGATACATCGTGGTCGCGTCGCCGTTCGTGGGATCAAAGTTCCCAACGTTGCCGGGCGTGAAGAGGGTGGAAGTGAGGATGGGCCGCGGGTTGATGCGCTGCACCGCCTGAGTCGAGTTCAACGCCGACAGCAGCGTGAGCGCGGGCGGCGGCGTGACGTGCCAGTTGCGGCCGGGTGCCACGGCGTAGTCCTTGCGGACGCGATACACGTTGAAGCCGTTTTGCAAAATCATGAGCCGGCGCAGCGGATCGGGTGTGGCCCAGCGGAGGATGGCGTTCATGTTGCCGCGCGCACCGGGCCCGGGCATTTGGACCGGAGCACCGGGAGACGGAAGAACCGTCGGCGCTCCGGCCGCAACCGAGAGTCGGCCGACGACGGCGATGTCCCTCTCGGTGATCGGATCGAACTGGCGGATCTCGAACGTCGTCTGGCCGGGGCCGATGGGTTCGACATGCCCGATGCCCAGGCACGTCGCCATGCCGGGATGATTCCGGCCAAGCAGGAGCAGGTTCCCGAAGCGTTTCTCGTCCGTGAGCGTGCCCGTGATGACGGCGGCCACCTGCTGCGCGCGAGTGAGTCCGGCGGGAATGAACTTGCCGAAGAGCGCGCTCATGTCGGATTCCAGATCCACGAGGCTCTGCCCGACGTTGACGCTGCGCTGGAGCAGCGGCTCGATGACGCGCGGATCGGTTTGCAGACTGGTGATTGCCACGCGGCGGAAAGTTCCCGGCACATCCATCGCGCCGGGTTTCGCGTAGAGCGCGTAGGTCTTGCCACCGAGCGCCATCGGCCCGGTGCTGAACCAGGTGAGATAGGCCCAGTCCTGATTGGACGGTGCATCGTGCCAGGTGGTGCCGGCACTAATCAGGGACGGCCCGATGTCGCCCTGGGGTGCGGCAGCGCGAGCGGTGCCGGAAAGAAGCAGGGCCACACCGGCAGCGGCCGTCAGCCGCATCATTCGAATCAAATGGAATCGCATGTTCATGAGTGGAAATTGTTGCTGGTGATAGTGGGCGTGCGCGCGAAGCTCAGTCATCTTCATCAGGCACGTCCTGCCAGCCTTTGCCCTCGATGTATTTCACGGCTTCCTCGAAGTCGCCGCAAATGCAGAACGGACACGGGCCGAGACAGCCCTCGCCGCCGATGGTGCCAAAGAGAGTGAATCCTTCGTCCGTCGGTGAACCAATGAGCGTCGCGACACCCTTTGCGCTGAGGACGCAGACGACCGTTCCCGAAACGCCAAGACGCATAATCATCCCGTAGTTGTCGCCGCCGTTGAAGTACCAGGCACCGGCACCGGCGATTACCCGAATCTCCAACAGACAGCCGTAGCTCCAGATCGGGAACTCGCCGTCCGCGAAGAAGAGCGCACCCGCGACCGGCAGCGGGCCGAAATTCTGCTTGGGATCCACCAACCCGACGAGTTCATGACTCACTGCGGCGAGGGTCCAGGTAATGGGATCGTAGGTGCAGGCCACGCCTGCGAACAGGCCGCCGCCCACCTCGATGGAATTGTTCACGCGCACCCGGCATAACGCCGCGCCGTAGTTCTCCGTCTCGCCGAACATCAGGTTCAGCCCGAACTGCTTAATCTCCACGCTGCCAAGAGTGATCTTGCCCTTCGCCAGAATCGAGCCGCCCATCCCGGAAAGATCGCCGTCCGCATCAAGCACGAACTTGCCAATGACATCGACCTTCAAGCCGTCCTTGG
>SXGR01345659.1_pt1 | contig 11660 bp, 9 predicted proteins | sample 3174711 | NCBI WGS metagenome assembly SXGR01 (sample SAMN11356860, study PRJNA531348) | freshwater metagenome | isolation source: freshwater sample F1-60 | place: China: Fuxian Lake, Yuxi | collected 2017-12-25
AGGATCTGCGTGCACAGCGGCCCGGCGAGCACGCGCGAGAGGTCGACGACGCGAACGCCGTCCAGTGCGGAGGACATGCTCTGCACCCTATCGATTGTGCAGTGCGATGAGGAAGGGGGGCGTCGTGGATAGTTTTACAATGTGAAAGTCCTCTCATGGCCCGCTCCGGCACCCAGAGCATCGAACGCGCTGCAACGCTCCTGCGGGAGCTCTCGGCGCGCGCGCGCACCGGCTGGCGCCTGTCCGACCTCGCCGAGCGCTGCGCGCTCGACCGCGGCACTGCCCGGCGGATGCTGGCGTGCCTGGTGCGCGAGCGCATGGCGGTGCAGCGCGCGGCCGACCGCCATTACCTGCCAGGTCCGGCGCTCTACGAGCTCGGCCTCTCGGTGACGCCGCTCGCCGCGCTGCAGGAACTGGCGCGGCCGGCGCTCGCCAGGCTCGCGGCGCAGACGCGCTGCGTCGCCTTCCTGTACCTGAGGAGCGGCAGCGAGTTCGTTTGCGCCGCGCGCGTCGGCAGCGCGACCATCAAGGGACTGTCGGTGGAAGTCGGTACGCGCCGCTCGCTCTGCGTCTCGGCCGGCGGCATCGCCATCCTCGTCGCCATGCCAAAGCGCGAGCGCAGGCTCGCGCTGGCCGAAAACCTCAGGCGGCTGCGCCAGGCGGGTGACCCGCGGCTGAAATCCGTCGGGCGCATGCTGAGGCGCTCAGAGCAGCGCGGCGTCGGCCTGAATATCGGCGAATTCGTCCCCAACATCACCGCGCTCGGCGTCGCGCTATGCGATGCGGACGGCGCACCCTATGCTTCACTAACGCTGTCGGGCCCATCGGAAATCCTCGCGAAGAACCGCATCGACGACGCGATCGCCGCAATGGAAGCCGAGGCGCGGGCGATCGCCGCCGGCCTGAGGCAGCGCGACTAGGCCTGAACGCCACAACGCCGCAGCGTGAGCGAAGTAGCGGGGCCGAGCGAAACGGTCGGCCGCCGCGCGATGCGCCGCCGGCAATCGGGCTATCCTGCAGGATCCCGGTTCCCGGTCAGTCGAGAGCGCGAAGGTCATGGCGAAAATAAGCGGTGGTGGGGCAGTCGTCGAGTCCCTGCGCGCCGAGGGCGTGCAGCACGTTTTCGGCCTGATCGGTTCCGCGGGTATGGAGATCTTCGACGCGCTGCATGGCGCGAAGGACGTGCGCTTCATCGGCGTGCGCGACGAGCGTACCGGCGTGCACATGGCCGACGGCTATGCGCGTGCGTCGGGACGCGCCGGCGTGTTCCTCGCCGGGCAGAACGGTCCGGGCGTCACCAATCTCGTCACCGGCATTGCACAGGCCGCCGCGGCTTACTCGCCGGTGATTGCGCTCGCCGGGTCGCTCTCCTCCGAGCACGTCTACCGCGACGCCTTCCAGGAAGTCGACCAGCAGGCGCTGTTCAAGCCGGTCGCCAAGAAGACCTGGACCGCGACCCGCGCGTCGCGCATCCCCGAGATGATGCGCGAGGCGTTCCGCACCGCGCTCGCGCCGCGGCGCGGCCCGGTGGTGCTCAACCTGCCGCGCGACCTGCTCGCCGAGATGGCCGAATTCGAGGCGCCGGCGGCGGCGGCCGGCACGCAGTCCGGTGGCATCCAGGCGGGCGATGCCGCACTGGTCGCGAAAGCGGCGGCGTTGCTGCGAGGCGCCGAGCGGCCATTGATCATCGCGGGCGGCGGCGTGAAAAACGGCCGTACACATGAACAGGCGCTGCGCCTCGCGACGCTGCTGCAGGCGCCCGTCGCAGCGTCCCCGGGACATGGCGACGCGATCCCATGCGAGCATCCGCTTTACGCCGGGCAGGTCGGACCGCGCGGCAACACGGTGGCCTCGGCCATGGCGCGCGAGGCCGATGTCATCCTCGCCCTGGGCACGCGGCTCGGCTTCAACACCACCTTCTACAGCTACGACAACCTCAACCGCGCGGCAAAGATCATCCAGGTGGAGATCGAGCCGACCGCGCTGGGCCGCTTTTTCCCGGTCGAGGTTGGCATCGCCGGCGACGCCGGCGCGGTTGCCGAACAGCTCGTCGCCGCACTTGCCGCATACGAAGCCGGCGCGAAGGTGCGTGGATGGCTGGCGAAGTTCACCGCCGATCGCGCGAAACTGCTCGCAGACCGTGATACCGCGTCCGCGGCGGACAAGGACCCGATCCAGCCGACGCGCCTTTATCGCGCGCTACGCGCCGCAGCCCCCGCGGACACCATCTTCACCATGGACGCCGGCACCCTGTGCCTGCAGGCCACGGACCAGCTTCTCTACCGGCAGGTGCCATCGCTGCTCACGCCGCTTGATTTCGGCCTGGTCGGCTTCTCGTACGCCTGCGGCCTCGGCGCCAAGCTTGCCTGCCCGACTCGGACCGTGATCAGCCTGATGGGCGACGGCGGCTTCGGCATGACCACCAGCGAGATCGGCACAGCGGTGGCCAACGGCATCAACACCGTGTGCGTGGTGATGAACAACGGGTGCTGGGGCGCGGAAAAGGCCTACCAGCGCGACTTCTTCGGCCAGCGTTACCTCGGCGCCGACGTGCCGAACCCGCCCTATGACCAGCTCGCGCGCCTGTGGAGCGCCGAAGGCTGGCGCGTGGACAAGGCCGCAGACATCGAAGGCGCGATCCGCGCCGCGGTGGCCTGCGGCAAGCCGGCGATCGTCGACGTGCAGGTAGACCCGGACGCGCTCTATAGCTTCCGGCGCGATTCCTTCAAGCACCGCGACCCGGGGAAGCCCGCGGCGTGACCGCGGCGCCGTTCGACTTCATTGTCGTCGGCGCGGGCTCGGCGGGCGCAGCGCTCGCGGCAAGGCTCACCGAGGACGGCCGCCATCGCGTGCTGCTCATCGAGGGCGGCGGCGAGGACCGCAATGTCTGGATCCACGTGCCACTTGGCGTCGGCAAGCTGCTTACCAACGCGCGTTACGCATGGCGCTTCGAGACCGAGCCGCAGGACAGCATGGCCGGGCAGCGCATCTACTGGCCGCGCGGCAAGGTGCTCGGCGGCTCCAGCGCGCTCAACGGCATGGCCTATGTCTGGGGCGACCCGGCGGAATTTGACCGCTGGCGCGACACCGGCTGCGCGGGTTGGGGCTTCGCCGACGTGAAGCCGTACTTCAAGCGCATGGAAGCAAACCCTTTCGCGACCCATGCGGACCGCGGCCGCGACGGGCCCATGAAGATCACCGACCGCGCCACGCGCGACCGCGACGCGCTGTCCGACGGCTTCGTCGCCGCCTGCGAGCAGGCGGGCATCGCACCTACCGCCGATTACAACGCCGGCGCGTACGAGGGCGTTCGCTATCTCGAGCAGACCGCTGCGAACGGCCGTCGCTGGAGCACCGCGGTGGCCTACCTGCGCGAGGCGCGGCGCAGACCCAACCTCGTCATCCTGACCGAGGCGCTGGCCACACGCGTGGTCTTCGAGGGCACGCGCGCCATCGGCGTCGAGGTGCTGCGCGGTGGCGAGCGCACGGTGCATCGCGCCGGCCGCGAAGTAATCCTGTGCGCAGGTGCGATCCAGTCGCCGCAGTTGCTGGAGCTCTCCGGCATCGGCCAGGGCACGCGCCTGCAGGAACTCGGCATCGCGGTGATCGCCGGCAACGCCCACGTGGGCGAAAACATGATCGATCACTTGCAGGTGCGCTGCACTTACCAGACCACGCTGCCGATCACCATCAACGACGTGATGCGCAGCTTCCGGCGCCGCATGCAGGCCGGTTTGCAGTACCTGCTGACGCGCAAGGGACTGATGGCCGGCACCTCGTCGACGGCGCACGCGATCACGCGCACTCGCGACGGCCTCTCCGGGCCGGATGTCATGGTGCGCATCTACCATATCAGTGGCAAGGACCGCTATTCGCGCTCGCCCGGCGCGGGCATCGATCCGTTCTCGGGATTCTCGATCGGCGGCTTCAAGCTGCATCCGGCATCGCGCGGCTCGATCCACATCCGCTCGGCTGATCCGCGTGTAGCGCCGGCGATCCAGCCCAATTACCTGCAGGCGGAACCTGATCGCGCCACTGCGCTCGCCCTGCTACGCCTCGTGCGGCGCATCGCCGCGCAGCCCTCGCTCGCACCGCTGGTGGTAGCAGAGCACCGCCCGGGCCCGGGCGTCGCCGACGACGATGCGCTGCTCGAGTACATTCGCGAATCGGGACAGACCGCCTGGCATACGGTCGGCACCTGCCGTATCGGACGCCCCGGCGAAAGCGTAGTGGATGCACGTCTGAGGGTGCACGGCGTTACCGGGCTGCGGGTGGCGGACGCGTCAGTGATGCCGACGATCGTGTCGTCGAACACCAACGCGCCGGCCATCATGATCGGCGAGCGCGCCGCCGATTTCCTGCGCGCGGACGCCGCGAGTGTTCACGGCAGTCCCCTGCTCAGGGTCTGACGCCGTACTTCGGTTTCGGACCGACACTGGTGGCGAGGCGTGACTGCGCCGCGTCGATGAACCGGCAAAGATACGCCCGAGTCTCGCGCGGATCGATGATCTCCTCGACACCGAACGCCTCGGCTGTGCGGAAGGGCGAGGCCATCGAGCGCAGTTCTTGCTCTATCTCGGCCTCGCGCTTCGCCGGGTCCGGGGAGGCCTGGATCTCGCGCCGGAACGCGGCGGCCACGCCGCCCTCGATCGGCAGCGAACCCCACTCGGCCGAGGGCCAGGCAATCTTCAGGTCGAGGCCGTTCTTGTCGGTGGTGCCCATGCCGGCCATGCCGTAGCACTTGCGGATCACCACGGTGAAGATCGGCACGCTCGCCTGCAGTCCGACGTAGACACTGCGCATGCCCTCGCGCAACGTGGCGGCGGCCTCCGCGTCGCGGCCGACCATGAAGCCGGGCACGTCGACAAGGAACACCAGCGGAATGTGGAAGCAGTCACAGAGCTCCACGAAGTGGGTCTGCTTGCGCGCCGCGCGAGCGTCCATCGCCCCGCCGTAGACCATCGGATTGTTGGCGACGAAGCCAACCACCTTGCCGTTCATGCGCGCGAAGCAGGTGATCAGCGCCTTGCCGTACGACGGCTGCAGCTCGAACACCGAGTCGCGGTCGGCGACCAGGCGGATGAGCTTTCGCATGTCGTAGGCCTTGCGGCGGTTACGCGGCACGATGGCGAGCAGCTCCTGCTCGGCGCGGCCGGGTGCATCGCCCGTGTCGACCATCGGCGGCAGTTGCCAGACGTTCTGCGGCATGTAGCTCAGGTACCGGCGCACCATGTCGAAGCAGGCGGCTTCGCTGGGCGCAACGTTGTCGATGGTGCCGGCCATGTCGACCGCGACCGCGGGGCCGCCGAGCTCTTCCTTGGTGATCTTCTGCCGCAGCGAGCGCTCGACCACAGGAGGGCCGGCGGCGAACACCTGACTCGTTCCCTGGACCATCACCGACCAGTGCGAGAGGATGGCGCGACCCGCCGGGCCGCCCGCGGCGGTGCCGAGCACCGCGCAGACCACCGGCACTTCGCCCATCAGCTGCACCGAACGCTCGAAGCCGTGCACGCCGGGGAACACCGCGTGTCCGCGGCGGTTGATCGAAGTGACGCTGCCGCCGGCGCCGTCGATCAGGTTGACGAGCGGGATGCGGTACTGGTGCGCGAGATCCTCGACGAAGCCGCCCTGCCCGCCCTTCTTGCGGTCGCCGCTCCAGCTGGTGCCGCCGCGCACGGTGAAGTCCTCGCCGCCCACGGCCACGGGACGGCCGTCGATGTTCGCGAGTCCCATCACGTACGGCGCCGGCGTAACGCCGAGAAGCTGGCCGCCGTCCGCGTATTTTCCCTGGCCCGTGAGCTTGCCGACTTCCTGGAACGAATCCTTGTCGACCAGCCCCGCGATGCGCTCGCGAATGGTAAGCCGGCCCTGGTCGTGGTGCTTCGCCACCGCCGCGTCTCCGCCGAGCGCTTCGGCGTGCGCGCGCCGCCGCGACAGTTCCTCGACCTCGGGCTGCCAGTCCTGCTTGTCCCCGGCGTCGGCGGGACCGGCGCTCATTCGGTCAGCGTGGCGACGACCTGGCCTTCGTTCACCGACTCACCCTCGGCGACATTGAGTTCCGCGAGCGTGCCGCCGTCTTCCGCAATGACGGGGATTTCCATCTTCATCGACTCGAGGATCATGATGGTGTCGCCCGGCGCGAGCTTCTGCCCGATCTGCGTGACGATCTTCCATACCGAGCCGGTGACTTCGGTCTTGATCTTGAGGGTTGCCATTGCCTTCCTTCGAGGGTGTCGCGTTCAGAAACTCGTCGGCCAGGCGCGCATCAGGTGCTGGCCGACGCCGTTGGTGAGCCGCAGCCGGTGCACTTCCAGCATGCGGATCAGGTAATCGCGGGTTTCCTGCGGCCGTATCACGGCTTGCGCAGCGTATACCGAAGCGAGGTCCCAGACGGAGTTGGCGCGGTCCATTTCGCCCAGCGCTTCGTCGAATCCCGGCGCACCCGGGTCGATGTTGTGCACCACCTTCACCGCGAAACCCGGATCCATGAAGCTGACCTCGGCCGTAGGCCATGCGGCGACCTCGTCCGAGTTACGGCCGCCGCCCATGTTCAGGTAGGCCTGCCCGTAGCTCTTCCTCAGGATCACGGAGAGCTTCGGCACGCTGGCCATCTGCAGCGCGCTCATCAGGTTCATGATCTTGCCCGGCGCGCGCCGCCGCTCGGCCTCGGTGCCGATGACGAAGCCGGGCGTGTCGACAAACAGCAAGAGCGGGATGTTGAACGAGTCGCACAGCACGATGAAGCTGGTGAGCTTCTCGCAGGCGTCGGCGTCCATCGCGCCGCCGCGCGACAGCGGGTTGTTGGCGACGATGCCCACGGTGCGGCCGTCCAGCCGCGCCAGCCCCGTGACGCCGACCTTGCCGAAGCGCGCCTTGAGCTCGAAGAAGCTGTCCTTGTCGACGATCGCGCGCACGAGGTTGCGCACGTCGTACACCTTGGTGCGGCTCGCCGGCAGCAGCGAAAGGATGTCGCGCATGCCTTCGCCCGAGCCCGCGGGCACGGCGGCGACCGGCGGCGCCTCGCGGTGGTGCGACGGCATGTACGAGAGGAACGTCTTGATGGCGTCGATCGCCTCCTCGTCGGTGTCGACCACCTGGTCGGCGAAGCCGGTGACCTCGGCGTGCACGCGCCAGCCGCCGATTTCCTGCGGGTCGACGTCCTCCTTGATGGCGAGCGAGGCCAGCAGCGGGCTCGACACCGCGAGCACCGCGCCCTTGCGCATGACGTTGAATTCCGAGAGCACCGCATACCAGGACGACGAGCCGTACGACAGGCCGAGCGTCGCCGAGGCCCACGGCGTCTCGCGCATGCGGACGTATTGCGTACCGTCGTTGCCGAGCAGCGTGCCCATGCCGCGCGAGCCCATGTGGTCGGGCATGCGCGCGCCGGAGGATTCGCCGAGGAACACCATCGGCAGGCCGCGCTGCGTGGCGACGCGCTTCATGTGCGCGATCTTGCGTCCGTTCGTCGAACCGCTGGAGGCGCCCATCACGGTGAAATCGTTGGCGAGCACCGCGGTCTCGCGGCCGTTCACCTTGCCGAAGCCGGTGACCTTGCCGTCGCCGGGCGTGGTGTCGCGGTCGGCGGGGTTGCTTGTGGAAGTTGCAAAGAGGCCCGATTCGACGAAGCTGCCGGGATCGCAGAGTCGCGCGATGCGCTCGCGCGCGTTCAGCAGGCCCGCCGCCTTGCGCCGCGCGAGCTTTTCCGCGCCGCCCATCGCAAGTGCGCGCGCCTCGCGCTCGGCGAATTCCTCGTCCAGTCTCCGGCGGCGCTCGTCCGTCATGGGTAGCGCAGTGTAAGGGTTGTCGTCCCGTCGCGGCGCGTGTAGTTTCACCGGATGTTCCGCACCGGCACGCTGGAAGCAGCGAAATCCAATCGCCGACACCTCACGCTCGCCAACGGCACCGGCTACTGGCGCAGCGACCTCATCGGCGTGCGTCCAGGCGAAACTGCGGGGCCGCAGGCGTTCCTCGTCGAGCAGGCCCCGGACACGGTGATCCTTCCGCATTTCCACGAACGCAACCAGTTCCAGGTCGTCGTCGAAGGCAGCGGCACGCTCGGCCGCCACGCGGTGCGGCCGGTGAGCGTGCATTACGCCGGCCGCCACACCGGCTACGGGCCGATCACCGCGAAAGAACGCGGCCTCTGGTACTTCAGCCTGCGCGCCCTCACCGATCCCGGCGCGCGTTTCCTGCCGGAGGCGCGCGAGCTGATGGAACGCACGCCGAAAGTGAACCTGCTCGGCGACCCGGTGAAACCTGGTGGCGCACCCGTACAGCCCGTGATCGCGCCGAGGCCCGATGGCGTCGCCGCGTGGCTGCTGCACGCAGCGCCGGGCGCGACGCTGCATCCGCCCGCGCATCCCGGTGGCGGTCGGTACTGGATCGTCGTCGCGGGCGAACTGCTCGCCGGCGACGAACGCCTGCCGCGCCTCGCCGCCGCGTTCGCCAGCGCCGGCGAAACCGCATTTGCGCCGAAGGCGGGGCCGCAAGGCGTCGACGTGCTGGTCCTACAGTTTCCCGGAGAAGAGGAATAACCATGAAAACAATCGCACGCGTTGCCCTGTTCGCCCTGCTGGCTGTTCCGCTCGCCGCTACGGCACAGACATGGCCCGCGAAACCCCTGCGCATGATCCTCGCGTTCCCGCCAGGCGGGCCGACAGACATCAACGCGCGCAATTTCGCGCTGAAGCTCTCCGAACAGCTCGGCCAGCAAGTGGTCGTGGACAATCGCGCCGGCGCGGGCGGCAACATCGGCGCCGCCGAGGCGGCAAAAGCGCCGGCAGACGGCTACACCCTGTTCTACAACACCTCGGCGATCGTGATCGCACCGTCGCTGTATGCAAAGGTCGCCTTCGATCCGCAGAAGGACTTCGCACCGGTGGCGCTCGCAGCGACGGTGCCGCTAGTGCTCGCGGTGAATCCGCGCATCCCGGCGAAGGACGTCGCCGAATTCGTCGCCTACGTGAAAGCCAACCAGGGCAAGCTCAACTACGCCTCTTCCGGCTCGGGCACCATCACGCACCTTGCGGCGGCGCTGTTCGTCACGCAATTGGGGCTGCAGATGCAGCATGTGCCCTACAAGGGCAGCGCGCCCGCGCTGCTCGATGTAATCGGCGGGCAGGTGCAGATGATGGTCGACACCATCAACACCGTCGCGCCCTACGCGAAGGACAACCGTCTGCGCGCCCTTGCCATCGCGATCACGCGGCGCTCGCCGCTGCTGCCCGACGTGCCCACGCTGGAGGAGGCCGCCGGACTGCCCGGATTCGAGATGAGCGCATGGCAGGGCATCGTCGTGCCGGCCGGGACGCCGCGGGAGATCATCGCGCGCCTGAACACGGAAGTGAACCGCGCGCTGCAGAATCCCGACCTGCGCGCGCGGCTCGCCGCCGGCGGCTCGGAGCCGCTGGGCGGCACCAGCGAGCAATACGCCGCCTACATCCGCTCCGAGCTCGGGCGCTGGGCAAGGGTGATCAAGGACTCCGGCGCGAAGGCCGAGTGATGGACTTCCGTCTGAGTACCGAACAGGTGCAACTGCGCGACGCCGCAAGGAAATTCGCGCAGGCAGAACTTCCCGCGCTCGCGCGCGAACTCGAGGAGAAACACGAGCCGGTGCCGCGCGCAATGATGCAGCGCTACGCCGATCTGGGCTACCTCGGCATCAACCTGCCCGCCGAACTGGGCGGGCACGGCATGAGCCACCTCGATGCGGTGATCGTGCTGGAGGAACTGGCGAAGGTCTCGCCCGCGGTTGCATTCCCCATATTCGAATCCTGCTTCGGGCCCATCCTCGCGATTGCGCACTTTGCGCCGGACGCGCTGAGGAAACGCCTCGTCCCCGCGGTGGTGGCGGGCGAGAAGATCGTCGCGGTCAGCATGTCCGAGCCGGATGCCGGATCCGCGCTCACCGACCTCAAGACCCGCGCGAAGCTCGAAGGCGGCGAAGTTGTCGTCTCGGGGCAGAAGCGCTGGTGCTCCGGCGCCGGCCATGCCGACGGCTACCTCGTCTACTGCCGCATGTCGGACGCGCCCGGGGCGAAGGGCATCGGCGCGGTGTACGTGGAGAAGGGCGCGCCGGGATTCACTTTCGGAAAACAGGAACAACTCATGGGTTTCCGCGGCGTGCCTTCCGCCGACATGTTCCTCGACCAGGTGCGCGTGACCGCGGGGAACGTGGTGGTATCCGCCGGCGGCGGCTTCCAGAAACTCATGGAAGCCTTCGATCTCGAGCGATGTGGGAACGCGACCATGAGTCTCGCGATTGCGCAAGGGGCTTTCGACTATGTGCTTCGATACGTGGGAGAGCGCCGGCAGTTCGGCAAACCACTGGTCGAGTTCCAGGCGGTGCAGCTGCGCATCGCGGAAATGGCGATGAAGCTGGAGGCTGCGCGCCTTCTGATCTGCCAGGCAGTGACGAACGCGAGCGCGGGCCTGCCCTCGGTGAAGGAGAGTTCGATCGCCAAGTGTTACGCCAACGAAATGGTGCGCGAGGTCGCGGGCTCGGCGCTGCAGCTCATGGGCGCCTACGGCTACAGCAAGGAATTCCCGATGGAGCAGCGCCTGCGCGACGCCTGGGGCTGGGGCATCGCCGGCGGCGCGATCGACATCCAGAAGACCAATATCGCCGCCGCGCTTGCGGGCCGCAGGTTCGACCAGCGCCGCTGAGGCGGGCCCGCGCGCCTACCGGAAGCGGATTCCCATTTCCTCGAGGATGCGCGCGCCCGAATCGCGCAGTTCGGCCATGCGCGCCGCGAGCCGCGGGTAAAGCAGCTTCCCGTCGCGCTTTTTCCATTCGCCGGCGATCATCACCGAATCGATGTTCGCGAGCGAGGCCTGCATGACGACGCTGGTCACAGGGTCGTGCAGCGGCCACATGTTCAGCACATCGGCGCGCACCAGCACAAGGTCGGCCTGCTTGCCGGGGGCGAGTGAGCCGATGCGGTGCGCGGCCTTGAGCATTTTCGCGCCTTCCAGCGTGATCCATGACAGTGCCTCGCGCGCGGTGATGCTCGAGGTGTCGGGGAGCTTGCCTCTCGTGCGGCGCGATTCGTCGTTGTCCAGCGCGCGTTGGCTGGCGAGCGCCATGCGCGCGACCGACAGCATGTCGCCCGAAATGCCGGATTCGAGATCCACGCCCAGCGAAGGCGCGGCGCCCAGCTTGCGCAGCCGCCCGGTGATGGCGAAGCCGTGGCCCTGCGTCATCTCGGTCTCCGGGGTCAGCGAGAAACTCACACCGCGCTCAAGCATCAGGGAGAGCTGGCCGTCGGTGAGCGTCTGGCCGTGAACGATGTTGTTGTTGTCGCCGAGCAGGCCTTCGGCGGCGAGCCTGTCCCAGCCATCCGGCGTGCGCGCCTCGGCGCCGGCGCAATGCATGCTGGCGATGAGGCCGAATTCACGCGCGAGGCGGAAGTCCTGCTGCGCCACCTCGTAGGTGGAGTAATGCGGGCCGAGGATGGCGAGGCCAAGCGTGAGTTTTCCGTCATCCGAGGAGAACCGCGACCTGCGCAGCCGTTCCACCTCGCTCCTCGGGTGCGGCACTTCCCAGAATGGCTTCTGGCCCGGTTTGGGGTCGGGCTTTGGCGAGCCGTGGAAAAACGCGGCGCGGATGCCGGACTCGGCCAGCCCTTCAATGCCGGCGTCGCTGTGCGCGGGCGTGG
>SXGR01364844.1_pt1 | contig 11659 bp, 15 predicted proteins | sample 3174711 | NCBI WGS metagenome assembly SXGR01 (sample SAMN11356860, study PRJNA531348) | freshwater metagenome | isolation source: freshwater sample F1-60 | place: China: Fuxian Lake, Yuxi | collected 2017-12-25
AAGGCTTGAACAACCAAGCCAAACTGGTGTCGAGAAAATCCCACGGCTTCCGCACCTCGCGAGTCGCCGAACTCGCACTCCTCCACCAACTTGGAAACCTCCCTGAAAAACAAATCACTCACAGATTCTGCTGAGGAACCCAAAAGAAAAAGCCGAAGGAGCACGGATGTGTCCCTTCGGCTATTGAGTTTCATCGTGAAGCCAGAAGCTTAACGGCGACCGTAGCCACCACCACCACCTCCTCCTCCGTAGCCGCCGCGGCCACCTCCACCGTAGCCACCACGGCCGCCACCTCCACCACCGCGTTCTTCGCGGGGGCGAGCCTCGTTGACGGTCAACGGACGTCCGCCGTGATCCTTCTCGTGCAGGCCACGGATCGCTTCGTTGGCGGAGTTATCGTCCCCCATCTCGACGAATCCGAAACCTTTGCTCCGACCGGTGTCCCGATCTTGAATGACTTGAGCACTCTGCACCGTGCCGAATTGGCCGAACAGGGTTTCCAAGTCTGAGCTCGTCACTTCGTAGCTCAAATTTCCAACGTACAACTTCTTTCCCACTTGCTCGCTCTCCCAAAAATCATTGTCGGCCCTGCGGACTTTCCGGGCCGAATCGAAAGGAGCCAAATGTGGTGGCTCACCAGGTGGGCAAGGCGATGGAGGAAGCAGCAAGCGATTCAGAAGAACCAACGCAGCGAGTCGCGTCGTCAAACCAACCGAGGGGGACTATAAGCACACATCCGTCGAACCGCGAGCGCAAGATCGGTCCGTTTTGATGGCCGCGAATTCTTGCAAAGATTGATGGACGGCACGTCACCCCAACGATTTCAGCGACGCTGCGAGTTCACGCAACAGCGTGGTGATGTCGTCTCGCGTGTTGTAGCCGTGGATGGCGACTCGCAGGCGGCCGGCGTGGGACATGACGTGGATGTGCTGGGAACGCAGCCGCTGAGCGATTGTTTCGGCGGCCGGATGCCGGAAGGCGATAATTCCTGCGACGAGCGATACGTCTCGCGGCGTGAGCAGCTCGATTGGCAGCTTGGCAAATTCCGCAAGGCACTCCTCAACCAAAGGTTGAGCGGATTGATTGATCCTCGTCACCCCCACCGTTTTGAGGTATGTGAGCGCCGCGCGAATCGCGTAGATCGCGGGAAAGTTCGGCATTCCAACCGCGAAGCCGGCCGCTCCCGGCTTGCTCACGGCGCGATCGAATCGTGTCGCTCCGAAGGCGTCGTCCAAGTTGAACCAACCTCCAGCCGGCACATGCCAATCGGACGCTCGCGCGGAGGGCACTCCGACCAGCCCACCGCCGTGGCTGGCCAGAATCCATTTGTGAGTGCTGCTGACGATTAAATCCGCTCCGGCCAAATCGAGCGGAATACGACCCAAGGCTTGAGTGACATCGACCGCCAACAGGGCAGGGGAGTGACGACGCACCGCCTCAACGACGGCAGGCAGCGACAAGCGGAATCCATTGAAGAAACTCACTTTCGACACCGTCACGAGTCGAGTTCTTGAGGTCAACAACGGGGTCAGGTCTTCGACTCGTAGTGCTCCGTCGCGAGATTTCCAAAGGCGAACTTTCGCTGGGCAGGTTGGCAGCAGCCACGGTGTCGCTCCGGCGGGGAAGTCGAGATCGTTGATGACGACTTCATCTCCCTCGCGCAACTGCAACGCCAGTGCCGCAAGGTTGTACGCCTCGGACGAACACGAGCAGATGCCGATCTCCGACGGAGTCAGACCGTACAGCTCGGCGACAAGAGCTTTCGTTTCTTCGAGCGCCGCGAAGTGCCGTTCGCGGCCGTCCATGCCGAGTTGCTTGTCTCGGAAGTACTGATCGAGCGCCTCGCGAACTTCGAGTGGAGGTATTCCCTCGGCAGCGGTGTTGAGATAGACCATTTCCGCCAGCGACGGAAACGAGCGACAACGAGACTCCGCAGTCAGCATTTGGCGTACTCCTCATTCAAAGACCAATAAAGCACGGCACCGGGATCGTAACGAGGACTCCTCCAAAATCACGGCTCGCGGCAACCATTGACACCCATTGCTCGGGAGTAGTCCTGATTGCGAAACGAATTCGAACTTTGTTGCTCAGCAGAATGACAATACGGTTGTTCGTCATCGCCACCCTACGGTTTCGGAATTCGTGCCAAGTCGGCTCGTCCCTCAATCAGCATAAATTCCGAGTCACCGGTCACATGCAAAAAGGTCTGCTCCCGGCCCGATGGCCAACGGACGGAAAGCGATTCCACGATGATGTCGTCGCCAAGCCCGAACAGCAGTTGTCGCTGATTGCTCGCTTGATACCCGTCGCCGGCAGTCAACTGCTTCGTCCGTGTCTGACCGGCAGTCGTGATTTTGACAACCGCCCCGATTGCATCTCGATTGGACTCGACGCCGCGAAGTTGCAGAGCCAGGAAGTGACCAGTTGCGGCCGTTTGATTCGTGACCAGACATGCAGGCGAATTGAGATTGGAAACCACGAAATCTTCACGTCCGTCCCGATTCCAATCGAGCCGAGCCAGACCTCGGCCCAGCAGCTCCTGTTGAAAGTAATCACCCAATTGTTCCGCCGACAACTCAGCGAACCGGCCAGCACCCAGATTCGCGAAGTATTGAGCCTGCATCCGAAACGGGATGCCGTGAGAGCGAAAGTCGTCGACGTGTCCATTGGCGACCACTAGGTCTGGCCAGCCATCAAGATCACCGTCGATAAACTGCGTGCCGAATCCCAGTTTGGCCAAGCTCGGTTCTTTCAGTCGGGCGATGTTGGAAGTGTCGGAGAATCCTCCTCCTGATAACTGTCGGTAGAGCACGTTGTACTCGTTGTAAAAATTCGTCACAAACAGGTCGGTCAATCCATCTCCGTCCGCATCATCGGCCGCGACCCCCATGCTGGCTTGGGCTTTCCCGCTGAGATCAAAAGCACAGCCAGAAAGGACCCCTTGCTCCAAGAAACTCGGAGTCTCTGATGGTCCGGCAGTTCGATTGATAAAAAGAAAGTTGGCCGTGGTGTCGTTCGCGACAAACAGACTGATCCGACTCGTTCCATCAAAATCTCCGGCCACAATTCCCAACCCCTTCCCATCGGGAGCGTGAATTCCCGCCTCAGCGCTGATGTCCGTAAACGTCCCGTCGCCGCGATTGAGGAACAGTCGGTCCTGTTCGGCTTGGAAAACAGCCGGAGAACACGTTCGCGGCGAGCTGTCGCGCTGCTTATCGTGGCAAATATGCTCAAAGGGCTCGCGACCTGACAAGTAGGTCACATCGTAGATTTCTGGCAGGGAATCTCCATTGAGATCCGCGATCAAGCCGCTCGTCGACCAGCCTTTGCTCGTCAGACCGCATTCGCTTGTGACGTCCGCGAACGTCCCGTCGCCACAATTTCGATACAGGCGGTTCGAACCGATATTGCAAACATAGAGATCGGGGAAACCATCGGAATCATAATCTCCGATCGTGGCACCATGACTGAAACTCGGATCACCCAAACGGGTCTCCTCCGTCACATCGACGAATCGATTGTTACCCAAGTTTCGGAACAGACGGTCGAGGTACTTCGTTTGGCCAGGTTGTTGCGGCCAGTCACAACCTTGAGTGAAATAGAGGTCAGGCCAGGTATCACTGTCGTAATCGAGCACCGCCACACCGCCGCCTGGACCCTCCCAAATTTGCATTCCGGCGACATTTGGATCATGGCCGTTGAAATAAGTGAAATCCAAACCGGCTTCATGAGCGGTGTCTTTGAACTGGATGCCTTTGATCCAGCGAGAACTTGTCGGCAACTGTTCTTTGTCCGCAGTTGCAGCTGAACTTTTCCAGGCTGGTAAGGGGAATTTCGCAAGGTCGAATCGTGACACGAGTCGACCTTCGGGCAACACCAGCGGAGTGTCGGCGTCAAACGCTCGCATGAGACGCTCGGCTTGTCCACGAAGTTCACGACGGTCCGGGTTCGAAGCGGTTGCCTGCAACCATCCCCAAGTTTCCCAGGGCCTGCCAAGAGCGCTGCTCAATCGTCCCGCTCGTTCCAATAGATCACTCCGGCTACTGTCGATGTGAATGAGGGCGAGAGTGTCTGAAAGCGCATTCAATTGGTCGGTACGCTGCTGAAACAAATTCGATCGCTCGCTATCGCCGAGCCGGTGCAGCAACGCCGCCAACTGATAATGCGCGTGGCGCAGATTGGGATCACGTCGAATGGCCTCCAGATAACAGCGAATCGCAACGTTGTGCTCGTTTCGTCTTTGAGCGAAACGTCCACGAACGTCCCAAATGTCAGGATGCTCGTCAGCCGCGTTCGGCTGGGACGAATGCCATTTCAAAAACTCTTCGTCCGTCCCCGCATCAATCAGCGCCCGGCCGAACCCTGCCTGCATGTCGATATCCTGGGGCCGCATACGGACAAGCTGCCGGTACAAACTCAAAGCCTTCGTCGATTCGTGGCGAAACAGCGCGAACCGAGCGGCAGCTTGCAGAAGGCATGGGTCATTGAGGCTGGGCTGGGCGAGATGATCAACCAATTCGGGGTTTTCGTACACTTGCTCGACGTCTCCGAGCAGCGCGAGTTCGTGTGTGTCAAATTGCCCGGATTTGACGATTTCAAAATAGAATTGACTCGCCTCCAAACGCCGTCCAGCAAGTGCGAGCAGAGTCGCCAGTCGCTTCCTAGCCAACAGGCTTTTGGAATCAACCTCCAAAATGCGGCGGAATCGCCGCTCCGCCTCAGTCAGTCGATGCAACTGAAACAAGAGGTCTCCGGCGTTTCCAATGGCGTTCAGTGCGGAAGCACTGCCATCGTCCGAAACCTGTTCCAACTGAGCCAGTGCCTCTTCGATGCGATTTTGCCTCAGTTCAATTTCGGCTGCTGTCAGACGAACTTTTGAAGATTTTGGATACAGAGCTACAGCAGTCAGTGCGATGCTGTGAGCCCCTTCCAAATCGCCTCGCAGAGACGCCTTCCTGGCGGCTGAGACAAGGTCCGTAGCCGAAGGCTTCCACGCTCGTTTTACTACGACGCTTCCCGCTGCAATCGCGATAAGTGCCAAAACGCCAAACCAACATCGTTTCGAATTCACGATTTGATTCTTCATTGCTCGCCAAAGCAGGTGCAGAGCAATCACCGCTCCGTGCGGAAGTCATACGGCTCAAGCCCAACAATAAATAGTGCGGCCCGTAAGTTCGTTGGTGATTTACTCGCCTATTTCGAATCCAGCGCGATATCGAATGATCCACCTTCCGGCAATACGGTGTACTTTAAGGTTACTTTTCCGGTGACGTATTTGAGCGGGATTGTGTCCCGTGCTCCCAACATCATGGGTGGTTCTTTTGAATTGGCAGGCAGCAGCGATCCATCGGGTTTGACCATCCGGCTGACGTAAATCGTGTAGTCCCCGGGAATGACGCCCGGACTGCTCTGCCCATTCCCGATGTCCGTGACAAGCTCATATTTTCCCGATGCATCGGCCACTCCTGCCGCACCGTGAAATCCTTTGTTCGAAATCGGCGAGAAACGAATGATGGCACCCTCAAGTGGCTTTCCATCGAGTGTCGCTGTCCCTGTCACTTTCACGGTGCCAGGCAGCTTTGGCGGCGGTGATGAACCGTCTGAACAGCCAGTGAGAATCAGCAATGAGGACGCAAGAACGCAACCAAGAACACAACGCGAGCTCGCAGTCATGAGCTCCTCCCAATGGGGAATGAATTCAGAACTCATGAAAAACATTTAGCATCCGGTCAGTTATTGGGAGTAATCCACCAAGGTCAGCAACCGACGGGATCATTCGAGTTTAGAAACCTACGAATGAAACCGTGTCATGACACATTCCGATGCGAGGTCACTTTCCTAGTATTCACCGATGGCGTTGTTGTCAGCGATCCTGGAAAGGTAAGTCAGTGTGGTGTCACTGATGTTCTGATTAACGAAGCGAACCGCGCCGTCACCCATCAAGATATGGCAGCCACCTCCATGAAGGCTCCCGCCAGCAGCCCAGTTTAACAATCGGCCCCTTTGGATATAATCCGCAGGATTGTACCCCGGCCCCGGCCATGCCGCAGTTGCACTGCCCCATTTGTTAATCCCGACGTGCCATGGCAGATCGAGCGCAATACCGACTTGCACATGCCCGGCGTGCCCCCATGTGGGTGGGACCCCATTCCAAACATTCCGAACAGATTCAGTAACGAAGGCTGTATTACTTGAACCGTCTGTGCAATTCTTCATACTCGAACTGGAGTTATTAGCAAACATCGATCGTTGATTTGTGGGCCAGCAATTCGGATCCATTGCACAGCCCTGATAGTAATATTCGAGATACTGGACGTTAAAGTCATAATTTGTGCGAGCGCCACCTGTCGTCGTGGCACTAATGGAGTAGTATTGGTTCGTGCCTTCATAAAAAAAAGGATTCCCATCGGTTGGACATTCGAAAATGGAAAGCCGGGTCTTAACGATCGCTGCATTTCCTGAGGCATCGGGATCGCCCTGCATGTCTGCCAGGGAAAAGGCACCGTACACATAGGACCAACTAGCGGCCTGATTGTGATCATATTTTTTGAACAACGAGCCCTTATCCAAATTCGGCAACAGCATCGTCCAACCACTGGCGTTGGTATATTTCAATGGCCTCTTCGGTGTTGGATTCCCGTAGCTCCAGCCAACATGACCCACATTGAGCCGAGCTGGCGGGAAGAGCTTGGCGGAGTCATGGTAATTCTGCAGTGCGAGGCCAATTTGTTTGAGGTTGCCTCGGCAATGAGTTCGGCGAGCCGCCTCACGAGCCTGTTGAACGGCGGGGAGCAGCAAAGCGATCAAAACCGCGATAATCGCGATGACCACCAAAAGTTCGATGAGTGTAAACGCCTTTTTCCGAAATTCGCACCGCGACATGGGAAGCCTCCTAAGCCTTAGTGTTTGGAGGAAAACATCAAAGTGAGCCCAATTGAAATCAAAAAGAACGACAGTAGTTGGTCGTATGGATCGATATCTTTGCTCGCAACAGGCTCTCTTGCATTTCTGGAAAGTTGTCTGAGCCAACGGCAATCATTGGGTGTGTGATTGATTCCCAGAATCCAGAGTGAGGGCAATTGATGTTGGCTCGAAGTGTACCCGGTGACTCGCATGTTATTCGTCGATCACTCAGACAGTGGGCTGCGGAACAGACGACACGAAGTTGACATTGCAGTCACTCCCAGTCGTCGCCACTTCTGAATCACAAACGATGCGAGTCACTGGTAGAACGGATCACGCATGCTCTCATTTCAGTTCTGAAAAGACTTGTATTCACCCCGCCGAAATCAGTCTTCTTATCACTATCATCAAAGATTGCAGAGTTGGCGACGGTCAATTGTCGCGATCAACGAAAAAGCCTCGCTTTCCAGCGAACAACGAGGCGATTTGTCAGGGGATTCACTTGCGTCTGAATCAGTGAAGGTGCCGGGACTCGAACCCGGGACCTACGGATTAAAAGTCCGTGGGAAAGCCCGCAAAAACGCGGATAATTCTAGTGTGGTTGCACAAATGGTTGCAACCGATACGGCGGAAAACGGCTGCGAACGGTTGTTATCGCTGGCCGAAACGGACCCCGAATTGGCTCGGCTGGTGAGCGCGTGGCCGAAGCTGTCGGCGGTCGTCAAGCGGATGATGCTCGCGGCGTTGGACGCAGGGCAAGAGGCCGGCTCGTGAGGCCACGTCTGCCAAGAAAGGCTAAGGTACTACCTGGGGACTGCCGCGACGCAGGGGCGTAGCCATCGTCCCGAAATTCGTATCAGCCTTCCGAAAACTGCGCACCGTAGCGCTTTGAAAAACAAAGGGAGGGGCGTTGTCCAACCGAGGGGGCGGTACTGCGACTGCCCCCTAATTTTCCGAGGTTCTTTGACGCGGTTTCGAGGCGGGCGGGCTTCGCCAGAAGCATCGCGGGAAATTTGTGTGGACTCCAAAATTTCAACCGGTAACTCAATCAATCGGGTGTGACCATGTCTGACGTGGAATTACATGACCTGACGCAATTCGACTTGCTCAACGAGTTGTTGGGCGTGCCGGTCGCTCAACCGGCGCACGATCGACGGACCAAGCGACGGCATCGAATGAAACCGTTGCTCGTCCGTGCTCGCGAAGCGGCGCGACTGCTGGGCGTTTCGGTTGCGACGTTGCGGCGATTGAACGCGGCCGGTTCGATTCCGGCATCGGTCACGGTTGGCCGATTGAAGCTGTGGTCGCAGCGAACGCTCAGACTTTGGGACAAGCTCGGCTGTCCGCCGCGAGCGGAATTCGAGCGGTTGCAATCGACGGAAGCGGCGAGACGGGTCACTTCGACGAATCAATCGCGGGCTTCCCTCCGATGCCATTTGAGGTGAGCTTCAGAAAGCTGGGCATGTTTTGCATCCAGACGCTCGCCGTTGTTTCTGATGCGCGGAGTTGGACCGAGTGGAAAACTCCGGCATCGCGACCTGATTTCGACCCGTACAAAACGATGCTGGGAGACCCGTCTATTAGGTCGGTCTTTTCCGAGGACAGTCGAATGCGTGTTTTGCCGTTGTCGTCAACGATCGTGAGTTCTCGTAGTGCGAGCGTATCCGGCAACTCAATGTTCGCCGGAGTCGCGACCGGCGAGGGCTTCAACGCGACGACGATCAGCAATAAGAAATTGAGTCCGATGGTGGAGATGAAGGCATAGTCTTTTTTGGACACGATTTGTTCCTTTCGAGAGTTGGGCTGACATGCTTTTGCGGAGAGTCAATTCGTTTTTTTCGAGCGTGCTAATCGCTGGTCACGTTCAGCGAGTAACTCTCCCGACGCCTGCAACTGACGAGCCTTTTCAGCGATGCTGTCCGCAGAATTGTCTGGGGCGATTTTTCGGAGTCCGCCGCGCGCGGATTGCAGTAAGCCTTCGATTGCAGAGAGTTTGATGATTAGCAATCCGCCGACAAAAAAACAGCGTCCCACAAATCGACGCATTCGGAGTGTCTTGGCTGATGAGTCCGGCAATCCAACACACGATGCCGACGGCGATGAGCACGAAGCCAAGAATCATGTTTTGTTCCCTTGCGTTTGATGCGAACGGTTCAATCTCAATCTTGACCGAATCCGGTTCGCTTTGACAATTCGCCGAACGGGTTGCCGAGACTGTCTTGCAAGCGGTCGCGGCGTGAAATGGTTCGGCCGGCTGATGCGCGTTGCCTACGTTGTCGCGCTCGCCGGCTGGGCCGTCCCGCAAACGTAGGGGGACAGGATGGCCGCGAAGTCTGCTCAAGAGGTAATTGGATTTCCCAACGCCGAAACCTTGCGTGCCATCGCTGATGCCGCACTTGAGTTGGCGGACGTGATTGCCAAGTCGGTTGTCACCGATGACGTGCTCAACTCGATTCGCGAATCGGAAGCGAACGATTTGCCAGTGGAGCCAGTGCTCGACAAGTTGGAATCGTTGCTCTACGTCGATCCGCCGGGTTTGGCCATTGTCGCGGAGAAAGTTGCCGATCGAAATGTTCCGTGGCTGACTCAAGAGTGGCCTGCCGGATGGCTCGACCATTACGCGGTCAAACAGGCGTCGCATCGTTTGTGTGGAACGGTCGCGGGATTGTTTGTGTATTTTGGCCGCGACCCGCTGATGCTCGGCACTTGAGACAGGATCGACGGCAAGTTCGTCCGCCGAGTCATGGACTACGTTGACCATCCGCCGATTCGCACCGACGTCATCGGCGAGGATGGCCGCGTTCGCCGAACCGATGAAGGGCTATCAACTGCCTGGCTCGGCCGGCTGCGACAACATGCCGCTGAACTGCGGGCCGCACTACCGCAACCGGCATCCGTTGCCGACAAGCCGCCTCGTGAACAACACGGGAAGCGGATGACGATTGACCAAAGAATGAAGCTCGTGTTGTTTGAGAAACCCGAATCATCAGGTTGGAGCATCACTGAGTTTGAAACAGAACTGAAATGTTCTCGCGCCGGGATTCACAAGACGGCGAGTTGGAAGGCTCTTGAGGCGGCGCGAAAGTTGGGGAAGGCGGAGCGGCGGAACGATCGACGGGCGAAGACACGATAGCCGCAAGGTGAACGATTCACGCGACGAGTGAACGCACGCCAGAAACTTGAAAAGATTGTGAAGCTGAGTTTTCTCAGGGAAACTCGGCTCTTTTCATTGGTCAGCATCGGCGAGACGTGGCCGCGTTCACTCGGAAAAGTGAACGAACGCGGGTGTTTGAAAGGGGCAAGACTGCCCGCCTCAGAACACTCGCGGAGTTTTCCACGATGCCCGAAACAGAAGACTCGGCCGGTCGCATGACGGCTTTGGTGTCGATCATCCGCGCGGCTCGACTATCACACGACCGCGAATTGGAGTTGTCCGCAAAACGCGAACTCTCAGAGCGGTTCGGCATCAAGCTGACGTTCGCGAACGATCTGCGGCTGACGAAACGGGAGGTGTCGCATCATGCGAAGTGACACCAGCCTCGTTCCGTCTGCATTGATCGACGCTGCCGAACTCGCGCGGATGCTCGCCGTGAGCAAGCCGTCCATTTGGCGATGGAAAGAAGCGGGCAAGCTCCCGCCGGCTATCACGCTCACAAGTCAGTGCATTCGCTGGCGACGTTCAGACGTGGATGCCTGGCTCGCCGGCTTTCCGATTGTCGGCTCGACTGATGCGACGCGGGAGGGCCAGTGATGCGCCGTCCCGACTCTCCGCAGTGGAACGAAAAGAAGTTGCTCGGCGATGATGGCGAGCGGCTCGTGGGTGAGCACTTCGCGCGGCTCGGCTGGGAAGTGACGCGCTCGCTCGGTCGTGCTCCGTATGACCTACTACTGATCGGGCGCATCGAGGTGAAGACGGATCGGCGAGCGGCGCAGACGGGGCACGTCGCTATCGAGGTGTCGTATCACCGTCAGCATTCCGGCATCGTGACCACGACGGCGACCTGGTGGGCCATCGTGCTTGCCGATGAAGTGGTCATCGTCCGCGCGAGTGTGCTGCGCGAAGCGGTGCTGTCGGGGAGTCATCGCGAGGTATCGGCCGGAGACGGCGGTGCGGCTCGTGTGCGGCTCGTCCCCGTCGATGAGCTACGCCGGCTGCCGGGAGCGCATCGCATCGAACTACGACCGGAGGGCGGATCGTGGTGACAGACACCGACGCGCCGCCGCGCGAGGAAATCAGTTTGCTTGCCTCGCTCAACGGCGAATGGCTCAAGCTGCCGTTGTCGATCATGCGCGACGTCGGACCCGCCGTGCAAACTCTGGGAGGTATTCTTCGCGAGGCCAACTAAGAGACGTTCGTCTCCGCTGGCAAGCTCGCGCAAAAGTCGCGGCTGCCGGTCGCGACGGTGCGAAAGCATCTCGTCACTCTCCACAATCGCGAATGGATCGACAACGTCGGACGCTGTCCCACTCGCACGGGTCGAGCGCGCATGCGAAGATGTCCCTGAGATAGTTGAAGAAGTAGGCGGTTCCTCCGTCGGGGATTACGTTCCCCGATGGAAGTTCAAGTCAAGAACGGAGGAACCACCATGGAACGACAGTACGGGACAGGAAATGGCCGGGGCAAGACATCCGGGGTTCGCCGGGCGCGGAAGGTTGCTCGTCGAGCGGCTCGGCGGCGTGACGCGGTGAGAGGTGGGCCATCGCTGCGGCGGACTCACGGGTCGAGCGGGTTGATGGTTCAACTGCCGCTGACCTG
>SXGR01465145.1_pt1 | contig 11657 bp, 10 predicted proteins | sample 3174711 | NCBI WGS metagenome assembly SXGR01 (sample SAMN11356860, study PRJNA531348) | freshwater metagenome | isolation source: freshwater sample F1-60 | place: China: Fuxian Lake, Yuxi | collected 2017-12-25
AGGCGCGATGGCGGAAGCTGCGGTTGGTGGACAGCAGTTCAACTTTGTGCCACTTGATGCTGCGAACTGATTTGCGAAAAAACTTCAGCAAGCTTTGTTAAGGAATTCAGACCGCAGGAGCAAATCCTGCGGTCTTTTTTTTGCGCGGACACAGCCACGGACACAGCCACGGACACAGCCGCGGAAACAGCCACGGACACAGCCACGGAAATGCATAAGTGAGCAGCCGTGAAAAGTTCTCTCGGGGCTCAGACAGTCCTCGGCGACCGACACGATCTGATTTACGAAATTTTATTGCAAGTGCCGTCGGCCGCCTGCGGAACTCGCCCGAGAGAACTTTCCAGCGGCTGGGCACGCAAATGGATACGAGACGGGATCGGAAATTTGCTCGAGCGAGAATTTGATTCGCCAACGTGGGCAGCGTAGAGCCTCTGAAATGGGCAACCGGTGTCGTTTTTCGACACTGTTTGACCATTTCAAGCCGTAGAGCGTGCGAAAGTCTGTCGGCCGCCTGCGGAACTCGCCCGAGAGAACTTTCCAACGGCTGGGCACGCAAGATGTAGCGCGACGGACACAGCCGCGGACACAGCCACGGACACAGCCACGGACACAGCCACGGAAACAGCCACGGACACAGCCGCGGAAACAGCCGCGGATACAGCCGCGGAAACAGCCAAGGAAATGCATAAGTGAGCAGCCGTGAAAAGTTCTCTCGGGGCTCAGACAGTCCTCGGCGGCCGACACGATCTGATTTACGAAATTTTATTGCAAGTGCAGTCGGCCGCCTGCGGAACTCGCCCGACAGAATTTTTCAACGGCTGGAGACGCACATCGATTTGCGTGTGCGCCGTCGGGACCATGTCCGGCGCAGCATATTTGAGCGCCAGGATATGCGTCCCGCGGCGTTCTCATAAACCATTCTGAATTTGTATGAGTCCGCAGCGAATCAGTCCGTCTTCAGCGTCGGCGTCGTGACACAAGTCCTGCAAGTCCAAGAAGCGCGAAAGCTCCTGGTCCAGGAACCACTGTGTAAGTCAAAAATGCCCCAGCAACGCTTGGGCTTCCCCATCCTGTGGTTGCAGAGGTGTTGCGGCTCAAATGGTCAACTCCAGGATCGTTTCCGCCGCCACTCGTGGCAACATCGAACGAAACAACACTTCCAATACTCAGGTTCATCGAAGCCAAAGATATGGTCCAAGAGACGGTGTTTCCGTTTTGCACATTGCTGAAAGTCGTAGCAGATGCCCAATCCCATCCCAAGTAATTGTTGGCAACAAATTGTGAATTGTTGCTCGATTGGTCAACCCACGAGCCAACGAAGTAATCAATTTGTGCACCCGATAAGTCAATCGGTCGACCCCAGGCATTCGTACCCGTTCCACCACCAATTGTTGTTTCAAGGAAGATCATGTACTTCGTCCAACTTTGGAACTCTCGAGTTGTCACAGAAAAAGTGATATCGGTTGCGGTGTTCGAAACCCACACGTTGGTGATATCGAGGTTTGCTAAACCGTTGTCAAAGGTGTCAAATGATGCGTCCTGAAAGTTTTGCCCAGCAGATGCCAACGATGTCAGTGATGCGAAAAGCAGGCAGGCAGGACCAGTTCGGAAGGAATTTTGAATTTTCATAGTTGTTGTCTCGAAAGAGGGGGCTTTGCCTCTGCCTCTCTCCACAACGAGTTTTTCTCAACAAACAAACGTTAAAGTGAATGTAACATATCACAATAATGAATTGATGCAAATCTTTTATAAAAAAATTATGGATAAAAACGAAATGAAAAACACATCTGTGCAAGTGCAAAGATCTCGCCAAAATCAAGCTTCCTCCCATCTTTCGGTCATTTTTTGGGTTCTTGGAATCTTTATCGTCACCCTAGGTTTCGCCCAGTCCAAAGAACGGGTTTTTAAGTATCCAGTCCACGATTTGACTCGGCCTCAGCCGGCGGTTGTCACCCCTGGGCCATCCTGCGTCAGCAGCGCGCCAAGCGATGCGATCGTTCTCTTTGGCGGGAAGGATTTGTCCGCGTGGTCAAAAGCCGGAGGCGATGCGCCAGCGGGTTGGACCGTGAAGGATGGCATCGTGACGATTGCTCCAGGGTCTGGCAACATCGCGACTCGCCAATCCTTTGGAGATTGCCAAGTTCACATTGAATGGATGGTGCCGGTGGGCTTGAAGTGCGATAGTCAGCACGGATGCAACAGTGGGCTCTTTTTCAATTCTCGATATGAAATTCAAATTTTGAATTCATCTGGAAATGTGACCTATGCGGATGGAATGGCCGGATCGCTCTATGGTCAGTATCCGCCGATGGTCAATCCATGTCGACCGCAGGGGGAGTGGAACACCTTTGACGTTGTGTTTCGTGGTCCGCGCTTTGATGCGTCTGCTGGAATTGTTCGGACTGCCACCGTCACGCTCATTTTCAACGGTGTTCTTGTGCAGGATGATGTCGAGCTTCTTGGCGCAACAGCGCATGGTGCTCATGCAACCTATTCTTCGCATCCCGAAACGGGACCGATTATGTTGCAGGATCATGGAGATCCGCTGAAGTTCCGCAACATATGGATACGACCACTTGGAAATCCGCAAGTTGCGGAGTAAGTCAACGCTTTCTCCAAGAATCGATACGCGGCGGGATTCAGACCATTGAGTTATTACGCAAGTTGTTGTGCGCGTTGTATGCGGCGACCTTGTAGCACTCCGCATAGGTTGGATAGTTGAACACGTTGGTCAAGAAGAAATCAAGTCCACCCTTCAAGCGAAGGACTGCTTGGCCAATGTGAACCAGCTCGGTCGCGTTGGATCCAAGGATGTGAACGCCAAGCAAGACTTGGGTATCACGGTGAAAAATAAGTTTCAGAAAGCCATCCGACGTTTCTGCGATCTTTCCTCGAGCGATTTCACTGTATCGCGCCACGCCAATCTCATAAGGCACTTTGTCGGCAGTCAATTTTTGCTCCGAAGCGCCAGCGCTACTCATTTCTGGGATTGAATAAATGCCATAGGGATAGTCCTCTCCCATCGGGCTGACAGGCGTACCAAACATCACGCAAGCAGCGATGCGACCTTGAGTCGCGCTCGTCGCAGCAAGCGCTGGGAATCCGATCAAATCTCCGGCGGCATAGATCGACGGAATGGCAGTGCGATAATTCTCGTCTACTGTAATGCGTCCGCGATTGTCGGCTTCGAGACCTGCTTCTTTGAGGTGCAATCCATCCGTGCATCCTTGTCGACCAGAGCAGATCAGAGCCACATCAGCGGTCATTCGCTTGCCACTTTCAAGTTCGACAAGAACTCGCTTTGGAGATTCCTCGATCACCGCAATCTTCGTCACGGTCTCGTTGCAGCGCATAATCATGTCGTGCGTTCGCATATCGTGAATCATTTCGTCAATAGTTTCATGATCCATGAACGAAATTGGTCGGTCGGCGCGTTCAACCAGCGTGACCTTTGTTCCAAGAGTCGCGAAGAAAGATGCATATTCGATGCCAATCACTCCGCCTCCTACGACGATCATTGTTCGAGGGATTTCTCGCAGTGACGAGATATTGTCACTGGTGAGAACAATCGGAAACGCTTCATTTGATTGGTCGGGGCATCCCGCTGGAATGACCGGCTTCGTCCCGCACGCCAAGAGTGTGAACGACGTTGTAATTTGTCGATCACCGTCTGGGCTGTCGATTGCAACCGTGTTGGCATTGATGAAGGAAGCGAACCCATTGAAAATCTTGATGTCGTTTCTCAGCAGGTTGGAGCGGATCAATTGTTGCTCTTCTTGGATGACCGAGGAAACCCGCTCGAGCAACATTGGCATCGTCAATTGGATCGGATCCGCACCTGCTGCTGAAAGAGAACGCTGAACCGTTCCTCTCTTGAGGCTGATGACTGCTTCGCGAAAGGTCTTCGATGGCAGTGTTCCCAAATGAACTGAAACGCCGCCAACGCCCCTTTGTTTTTCGACCATTGCAACCCGTTTGCCCAACTTTGCAGCTTGAATCGCAGCGTGCTGACCGGCTGGTCCGCTGCCAATCACTGTGAGATCGTATTCATATGCGTTGTCCATAAGCGGACAGAGAGTAGCGAACAATGGTGCCGATCGGGTTCATAAATGATTGGCATCGACGGGTTCGGATGGATACCTTATTGGCGTGTCCAAACCTTTGCGAAAAAAAGCCTTTGAGAAAACGAAAGAGAGCACCAACAAAATGCCAACGAAAGTCCCTGTGAAGGCGGTCAGTAAGACAAAATCAATGAAGTCAGCGACAGCAAAGAAGCCAGCGACAGCCAAGAAGCCAGCGACAGCCAAGAAGCCAGCACCAGCCAAGAAGCCAGCGCCAGCCAAGAAGGCAGCCGCGGCAAGGAAGAACAATGTCGCAACGTCTCGCGCAAAGACTGTTGCCAAAGCACCAGTAAAGAGTTTCTCAATCGTTGAAACATCGCCGGCGAATTGGTCACAATCAACCAATCGTCCCTCCTTCGAGCAAATTCGATTGGCTGCCTATCACAGATGGCTTCAGTCGGGTGGAAATGAAGGAGATAACTGGCTCTCGGCGGAACAGGATTTACGGGGTTCAACAGAATGATTTGGACGCGAGCGGGAATTGTTGGCGGGATGGTTGGATGCTTTACAGGTGTGGCAGTTGCAATCATCTTCGCTGGAGCAAGTCGCGACGAATCTGCAAAGCAAGGAAGTGCGCCTGCGCAAAAAGATCAGTCGGTTCAGCCCGATGCTTCCAAGACGAAGTGGACCGCACTTTTCAATGGACAGAACTTGGACGGATGGACGATTTTTCCAGCACAACCAAATGATTCTTCGAAAGTTTGGACCACCCGCGACGGCGTGTTGATCTGTGAAGGTTCTCCAGTTGGATATATCCGAACGATCAAAGATTTCACGAATTTCGAATTGGAACTCGAATGGCGATTTGATCCGAAGTTGGGTGCTGGAAATTCAGGAGTTCTCTTGCGCGTTGTTGGTCCCGATCAAGTGTGGCCAAAATCAATCGAGGCTCAACTTGAAAGCCGCAGTGCGGGTGATATCTGGAATATTGGCGAATTTCCTATGCGTGCGGAGCCAAGCCGAACCGATGGACGCCGCACGACAAAGGCCAACCCAACCAACGAAAAGCCGCTTGGGGAGTGGAATAAATATTCGATTCTGCTTGATCACGGTCGGCTTGAATTGCGTGTGAATGGCGAATTGCAAAATGTTGCGCAGGATTGCGAAGTTGTTGCAGGGAAAATCGGTCTGCAATCCGAAGGCGCTCACATCGAATTTCGAAACATTCGAATTCGCACATTGCCGTAAATCGATCTCGAAAGAACTTCGCAGAGCAATTCAACCGTATCGACGGGCGAAATCGCGCATGAATGCAGCGAGTGCTTCGCTCGCCTTGATCGGCATTGCGTTGTACATCGACGCCCGAATACCGCCTGCATCACGGTGGCCAATGAGTCCATCGAGTTCGGCATCTGTTGCTTCTTGAGCAAATTTTTGGTCGAGATTTTCGTTCTTGAGTCGGAAGGAAACATTGATCGCCGATCGACATTCCAAACGACTCAGTCCTCGATAGAAACCGCCGGAGCCATCAATTTCTTTATAGATCAGCGCAGCTTTCGCATCATTACGCTTCTCCATTTCACGGGTTCCGCCTTGTTCGATCATCCAGCGAAACATCAAGCCTGCGGCATGAATAGCGAAAGTTGGCGGTGTATTGATGCGACTTCCCGCATCCAGATGAGAGGCATATGAAAACATCGACGGAAGTTTGCGAACTGGTTTACGAATCACTTCTCGGTGAGCAATAATGACACACATGCCAGCGACGCCAAAATTCTTTTGTCCTGCGGCATAGACCAGCGCATGCTTCTTCCAATCCATCGGACGCCCAAAGATTTCGCTGCTTGCATCGCACACGAGTGGCGTTCCAGGAGCAGCGGTCGGAGGAAGGTGAAATCGTGTTCCATGCACCGTGTTGTTCGAGCAATAGTGCATATATGCCGCACCAGGTGTCGGGATCATTTCGCCAGCAACTGGGACATGGTCATAGTGAAATTTCTTTCCCTCGAAAGGAACAGCGATGGTTGCGGTTGGAACCGCATCGCGTGCTTCGATGATCGCCTTTGCAGACCAGACTTCCGTATCGGGATAGTCCGCGGTTGCTCCATCTGGAATCAGATTGAGAGCAATGAGAGAAAACTGGACCGTCGCGCCGCCGGGAACAAAAATAATCTCATAGTCATTTGGAATCTCGCCAAGTTGTCGGCATGAATCGAGCGCATCGCCAAGCACTCGATCGAATGTTGGCATGCGATGGCTGTGCTCGAGAATTCCAATCCCCGTCGAATCGACATTGATCAAGTCATCGCCGAGTTGCGCCAAAACTTCCGGTGGCATCGTTGCAGGCCCCGCGGAAAAGTTCCAAATACGCTTTGTTTTGAGTTGAGTTGTCATAATTTGATCATGCTGAAATCGGGGAGTGGTGAATGGCTTGAACGCTGACTCCAAGAACATGTGGAGCCTGTTGAATTGCGGCGATGTGCCCCTCGGTTGGAGTTTCGTTGAGATGGATTCGAGCGATTCCAGCGTCGCCTCCAGCACAAATAACATTTTCCATTTCTTCGACATTGATGCCAGCTTTGCCAATGACATCGAAGATTCCTGCAAGAACTCCAGGGCGATTCAAATGCCTCACGTGGATCAATGTCGCCGCGCTACTTTCGGTGGTTCGATTGACTGATCCGCTGACAGTTCCATGCTCGAGCCACTGACGAATGATGCGCACAACTTCGTGATCAACCGCTTCTCGCGCTTGCTCTGTCATCGCACCTGATTGCAATGTGCCATACACGCATGGCTGTTGGAGGAGTTCCAAAATCGTAGCCTTGGACTCGGGTGATTCCGCATATTCATGCAGATCAAGCCCAGCGCGAATGCCCTTTGTTTTCACTGCGTTCAGTAGAGCTTTCTGATCTACAACTCTTCCAAGACTTGTATTGATCACGGTTGCGCCTGGTCGCAGTGCGTTGAAAAACTTTTCTCCAAGGAGTCCATCCGAGTCTTCGTTTGCCGTCACGCTGACGCTGACGACGTCGGACAACTTGGCCAGATTGACCAGATTTGCGCAGTAATCAATGCCAAGTGCGTCGCATCTCTCCTCGGTGATGTTGCGGCTCCATGCCACAACATGCATTCCAAATGCACTTCCACGCCGCGCGATCTCTTGGCCAACTTGTCCTAGTCCGATGATTCCTAGAGTTCGGCCAGATAATCCCGATGCGTCTGCGATTCGGTCTTGATTCCACTGACCAGTGCGAATGGCATTCACCTGATCTGGAAGTTGTCGATCACAGCCCAAGATCAAAGCCCATGCCAATTCGGCGACAGCCATCGCGCTTCGACCCGGACAATGTGCGACAAAGATTCCTCGTTTGCTTGCGGCGTCGATATCGACATGATCGGTTGATGCACCTGTGCAGATGACCAAGCCAAGCCTTACATTTGCGTTCAAGACCGCTTCAGTGACTTTCGTGGTTCGCGTGACCAGAATGTCTGGCTCGAGATCGCGTACTGCAAGTTCCAGCGTCGCAGATGAAAGAAGTTGATTGAAGATCGCATCGCAACCTGCCGCTCGAAGACCATCCATTCCATGTTGACCAAACTGGTCGATCACTAACACACGCGAGGCGAGAGCCAGCGGTGTTGCAAACGCATTTGGATCTGGATTATTCATGCGTTAGATGGTAACTCGATATCGTCGTGAAGCGCAAAGGAATGCACGAATAGTCCGCTTCGAATCTTTGGGTCGAACCATGTTGACTTTGGCGGCATGATGAGATTTGCTCCTGCGACATTGATCAATTCCTCGATTGATGTTGCGTGCATTGCGAATGCGATATCGCTTCGGCCGGCCAGCACCGAGGAAGAAAGATCTTCTGTCGAGCATCCACCAAGAAATGAGATGCGCGGGTCTGTTCTTTCATCAGTGATTGCGAGTATTGGAGCAAGAATGACCTTGGAAATTCGCACAACATCGAGTTGATCCAATATCGAATCCCCAGTTGCTGGTGGAAATCGGAATCTCCACCATGTCTTGTTGATAAAGATGCCGACTTCTCCGCGACTTGCAGGCGCTGGCCCGACGCTTTCGCCGATCGGTTCCAACAATCCAGCTGCGGCAAGTTTTCGCTCGACATCTTCGCTGGTTTGACCAGGCGCGAATCGCGCGAGTCGGTGATAAGGCAATATGACCAGTTCCTCGCCAGGATAAATAACCGCGGGAAAGCGCTGTGACTCATGATCAGCAGATACGCCCAATGACTTGCGCATATGTTCAGCGACGCGCGTTGCGGCGGCGCAGCGGTGATGCCCATCAGCGATATATATGCGTTGGACGCCTTGAAAAATCTGCGCGTATGTCCCAACTTCCTGCACCGACCAGAGAGTGTGTGTGACTCCATCCTTTGCTACAAAGTGCAGAAGCGGCCGATGATTCATATCGCGGGCGAGTTGTCGAACAAGTTCATTCTGCCCCATCACAGTCAGAAGAACTGGTTCGCAGTGTGCACCCGCTGCAAGCATGTGCTCCATTCGATCAAGTTCTTTGTCAGGACGCGTCAATTCGTGGCGGCGAATATCGCCGCTCCTGTAATCATCGACATCCACACAGCACACAAGTCCCGATTGCCTGCGTCCGCCGCGTGCTTGTCGATAGACATACAAACCTGCTGACGAATCTCGCGTCATCAACTTGCGTGCGATGAGGTCTTGCAGATTTTCTTGGCCACGCCGATACACAGCCGGTGAGTGTGGATCTTGTTCGTTGGAAAAGTCGACCTCGGGGCGGATGACCCGCATAAAATTATTTGCCTTGGTGGCGAATTGAACAGCTTCCGAGCGATCAACAACGTCATACGGAGGACATGAGACCTCCGAGGCGCGGTGGGCAGGGGTTCGAATGGCCGAAAAGGGGTGAATTCGCATTGAATCGAGGAAAGTGTATCGACGGTGGGGGGGAAAAATTTCAAAGTTGGCTGAAGTTGGGTCATTTGGGGGTCGAATAGATGTCCGAAATGCAAGATCAGCACCCAATATCGTTCTTGACCACCCTGATTGAAGCGAAGGAATCAGAATCTTCGGGTCATTGTGTTCGGGTCGCAACGATTGCGGCGGGGCTTGCAGTGGCGATTGGACTCGAGTCGGGCCAGGTCGAGTCCATTCGTGCAACGGCGCAGATTCATGACTTGGGAAAGATCACAATTCCCGATGAAATCCTGCTGAAACCAGGGCGGTTGACGAACGAAGAATTCACAGTCATCCGTCGACATCCAGCCGCTGGAGATCGACTCTTGTCCGCATTTCCAGAACTCGACTTTGCTCGTAGCGGAGTTCTATTTCACCACGAAAGATGGGATGGTCACGGCTATCCATCTCGACTGGGTGGAAGCGACATTCCGCTTGTCTCCCGAATCATCAGTATTGCCGACAGTTTCGACGCGATGTGCACGAATCGTCCATATTCAAAAGCGCGTTCACACCGAGAGGCGGTGCATGAGATTGTTCGTTGCGCTGGTGGACAATTCGATCCAGAGCTTGCAGTTGCATTCGCGGACACGTTTGAGAAGAGTGACTCGATTACAGCAATCAAAGAAGAATGGATAGTTGGATTGGACAAGCAGCAAATTCGTGATACTCTCATGGGTGTAGTGGCGACGGATTGCCTTGGGGGCGACCGAGAGCGCAAGAGTGCAAGGAGATGGCACATGTTTGAAAAATCAGCACCATTAGTTTCACTTGTCGCAAGAAGTCTTTCCAGTTTTGAAAGACTGATCTTGGAATTGCATTACATCGATCGTCTGCCCTGCTCAGAAATTTCCGAAGTTCTCGAAGTGACCGAGCAACAAGTCAATATGACTTTGGCAGATGTTCGTGCGCGCATAAGTGGTGTTCGCAGATCTTTTGTTGACACCCTGATCGAGAATGCTGCGCCAGTCGAGCAGATGGGGTGAGAAAAATTGCTCTCGGTTGGATCGAATGAATCGACGAGAGTCTTTTCACTTATCCGTCCATACAAATCTAGGAATTAATGCTTACGGCAACCATCCGCTTAACAGCGTTGTCAGATCGACTCCATCCGTGATCCCATCGTCGTTGATATCACCAAGACCGGATGATCCCCAACCCGACAAGACAAATGCCAGATCGAGTCCATTGACCAAGTTGTCGCAATTGATATCGGCAGGTGCGCACGAAGGTCCAATCGATACGGTGATCTGAAGAGCGGCCGCGCGTGCCAACTGAAATTGCACCAGCGCATTTTCCTTCGCATAGAACGCTGGAAAGTTTCCGCCTTGTTGCTCTACAAAGGTCAGACTGCTGACGACGAAAAAAAGTTTCCCATCGTTCAGAGATGAACGCAAGTATCCCTGCACGGTCGAATCGGCGAGGTCGAGATCGAAGTACATCGGAGTGTTCTGTGCAATCAGCGATCCAGATGGCAGTCCCGCAATCTGACCCGTTGCAAATCTTCGCGGCTCGAATCGCTCGCGTGGATTGTTGGAGACATCGATCGCAGTGCCCGCAGAATTGAAGCTCATCGCATAGGCGTTGCGGACTCCCGAAGCCATTGGATTGTTGGGAGTCGCATATGGAGAATTCTCCAAAAATGTCGCAGATGTGAAGCCATTTCGAAAACCGCAACCGAAGAGATCGATCGATTGTCCCGCGTCGGTATCTGCTTGATATTCCGGATCACCTGTTGCCAAGAAAGTTTGCCATCCATCTGGTGTTGGGTCATACGCGATGACCAAATTGTTGGCGAATTCGATTGTCAGTCTGGCAGAAGTGATGGTGTAATTGCTTGCGCCAAGCCCAGCAGTCACTTGTGAAGTTGTGTCATATGCGATGATGAATTGACCGTCGCGGCTGTCGAATTCTGGTGCTCCAGGCATCGATCCAAATGTGGAAATCACCGGTCGGGTTCCAGGAGTGGAATTGAATGGATACATCCAGCGGTCAATTGTTGGGGTGGGCCATAAACCATTCACCGTACTCGCATATGCACAATGAATTGGAGCGATTGCGCTCAAAACGGAGATCAAGAATGAAATTCTCACTCTTTGGTCCGAGCGCAATAGGATTGAGTGCAAAGGTGTCATAATGTGTTCAAAAATGTTAGGCAGTCACAACATACAACTTGGGCGAAGATTGGCAAATAGAGCCACGCATTTATTGGCAAAGAACACCGTTCAGGGAAGATGGCGGCGTGGATTTACCCTCGTCGAACTGCTGGTTGTGATTGGTTTGATCGCATTGATCATCGGCTTGCTAGGCCCTGCGGTGAATATGGCTCGGCGTGCCGCCACGCGGAGTCGCGAAATGGCCGCGGCGCGACAAGTCGCGCAGGCTTGGATTTCATATTCACTCGAACAGAATGGTCAGTTGTTGCCAGGATTTTTGGCGGGGCTTCCCGCATTCGAAGAAAATGGAACAGTGATTCCGCCCAACACATACGGCGGCGGCGCAACGATCTCCGCGCGTTGGCCGTGGAGACTCGCGCCATACTTTGGTGGTGATATGCGTGCGCTTTATGTTGGCGCGCAAGGCGAAGTGCTTTCGAAACTTGAGAATGGAGATCATGGCGAATTTCTTTATTTC
>SXGR01593244.1_pt1 | contig 11655 bp, 9 predicted proteins | sample 3174711 | NCBI WGS metagenome assembly SXGR01 (sample SAMN11356860, study PRJNA531348) | freshwater metagenome | isolation source: freshwater sample F1-60 | place: China: Fuxian Lake, Yuxi | collected 2017-12-25
CACACGCTGGCGCATGCCGCCGGAGAACCGGTGTGGGTACTCGTTGAAACGCGTCTTGGCAGCCGGGATCCGCACGGTGTCGAGAATCCGCAGGGCTTCCGCCTCGGCTTGCGCCTGTCCGATCCCGCGGTGAAAACGCAGGGTCTCGGCGATCTGGAAACCAACCGTCAGAACCGGGTTCAGGCTGGTCATGGGTTCTTGGAAGATCATCGAGATCTCGCCGCCGCGGACTGCCCGCATGTCGCTTTCCGGTAGCGGGACCAGGTCGCGGCCCTCCAGCAGGATCTGGCCCTCGATGCGCCCGTTCACCTCGGGCACCAGGCGCATGATAGAAAGCGCCGTCACGCTCTTGCCCGACCCCGACTCCCCAACAACAGCCACCGTCTCCCGGGGAGCAATGTCGAAGGTCAGGTCTTTGACGACCGGCATCCACACCTTGCCGCTTCGAAATGACGTCGTCAGGTTACGGATCGACAGGATCGGTGCGCTCATTGCTCGCCCTTTAGTTTGGGGTCGATGGCGTCACGCAACCCGTCGCCCAGCAGGTTCAGCGCAAAGACGATGATTAGGATCGCGACGCCCGGCGTCAGGGCCAGCCAGTAGGAATCAAGGATGTTCTCGAAACCGTCGCGGATCATGCCACCCCAGGTCGGTATCGGAGGCTTGAGCCCGAGCCCTATGAAGGCCAGCGACGCCTCGGTACGGATTGAGCTCGCCGTCCAGAGCGAGAACATCACTAGGATCTCAGCGGTGATATTCGGCAGGATGTGCACCGACATCAGACGGGCATCGGAATAACCGAGGGAGCGGCCCGCCTCGATGAACTCGCGCTCCTTGACGGCGATGGTCGGTGCCCGGGCGATGCGCGCAAACGAAGGGATCGAGGTCAGCGCAATTGCGATGATGATGTTGGTAAGGCTTGGGCCTAACATTGCGACGATGATCAGTCCCAGGATCAGCGACGGAAAGGCCAGCAAGATATCCATCACCTGCATCGTGAACAGATCAAAACGCCCACCGTAATATCCTGCCAGGATGCCGATGATTGAGCCGATGATCATGGCCATGAAGGTGGCGACGATGCCGATGACCAGCGAGTAGCGGGCGCCATGCAGGAGGCGCGATAGGATGTCCCGTCCAAGGTAGTCGGTGCCCAGCCAGTATTTGGACGATTGCGACCCGAGCTTGTTGAAGATGTCCTGCTCGAGCGGATCGTGTGGCGAGATCCAGGGTGCCAGCACCGCCAGCACAACCACCAGCAGGAACACACCCAGGCCGATCCATGAGGTCTTGTTGGTATTGAAGGCACGTATCGTCGCCGAAAGCACCCTGGCACCGGGGGTACGCGTCGTGGGAACTGCTGTCATGACATCTTGACCCTCGGATCGGCGGCGCCGTAGACCAGGTCGGTGGCCAGGTTGATTCCGACCACCAGCATCGTGTAAATCACCATCATCCCCTGGAGCATCGTGTAGTCGCGCTGGTTTAGCGCACCGACGATCAGCTTGCCCAGTCCCGGGCGGTTGAAAACGATCTCGGTCAGCACCGAATTGCCGATCAACACACCAAGATAGAGCCCCACGATGGTGATGATCGGGATCAGCGCATTGCGCAGTGCATGGCGCCAGACCACGACCCTCCAGGGTGCCCCTTTCGCACGCGCGGTGCGCACATAGTCCTCGGAGAGTACCTCCAGCATCGCCGATCGCGTGACGCGGGTGATGTAGGCTGCCATGATCAGCCCAAGGTTGATGGCCGGCAGCGCTAGCGAAAGCGCCCACGAAGAAAGGTTGCTGCGATTGCCGCTGATCACCGGGAACCAGCGCAGCTGGATCGCCAGGCCGATCAGCAGCATGATCCCCGAGACGAAGGCCGGAAGCGACAGGCCCAGCAGCGACACCATACGGATCATGTAGTCGATCATGCTGTTACGGTTGATGGCCGCCCAGACGCCCAGCGGAATTCCGATGACGGAGCCGATCAACAGCGCACTTACCGTCAGCTCGATCGTCCACGGCAGGACATCGAGCACGTCCTGGACCACCGGACGACCGGTGACCAGCGAGACGCCCCAGTCCCCACGCAATGCACCACCCAGAAACCCCAGGTACTGAAGGAGCAGCGGCTGGTCGAGTCCCAGGCGGGCACGCAGCGCGGCGATCGCTGCCGCGTCGGCCTGGTCACCCAAGATCACCATGGCCGGATCGCCCGGCAATACGCGCACGATCATGAAGATGATCGTCAGCACGGCAAACATGGTCACGAGCGCGAAGCCAAGCCTGCGCACGAGAAAGGTTTTCATGCGACCGCCATTTGGTTCAGATTCTGAAGCCCCGCCCTGCCACCGAACTCGCAGCAGGACGGATCATGGCTGCACGCGGCACGCGCCAGGCGTGGCCGGTTTAGGCACGGCACGAACCGCTTACTTAGTAAAGCGGCTGGTTTCCAGGACCCCCGGTCCGAGGTTCAGTGCTCCCTTGATCGGATAACCCAACTCCAGGCTGTCCTTCAGCGCCCAAAGCTGCAGTGACTCGTTCATCGGAATGGCGCAGACATCGTTGATGATCTTGCGCTGTGCCTCATGCCAAAGCGCGACCTGCTTTTGCGCATTGGTCTCGGCGCGCGCCGCGTCGATCTCTGCATCGCCCGCGCTGCAATGCGAGAAGTTCGTCACGGCGGTCGGTGAACCGACGGTGGCACGCGAATGGAAGAACTGCGAAAGGTAGACATCAGCCACTGGGAAACGGGCCGCCTGGAAATGCACCACCTGGCTCAGGTTCTGGCGGATCTGCTGGTGGAAGGTGGCGTGCTCGACCGGCGTGATCTCCAGGTTGATACCGGCGCGCTTGAGTTGTGCCTGCGTAGCCTCCATGAAGGTCAGCATGCCCGGCAGCGTGGTGTGGATCGTGCGAATGGTGATGCCGTTCGGATGGCCTGCCTCGGCCAGCAACTGCCTGGCCCTTTGCAGGTTGTGCGGCAGCAGCGGCGCGTTGGCCAACGTTCCAAGGTAGCCGCCGGGCACCACCGAAACCGCCTGCCGTGTGATGTCCCGGCCACGGAATTCGTGGATGGCGTCGCGGTCCAGGGCGTGCGCGATCGCCTGGCGAACTTTGATGTCGTTGAGCGGCGGCATCGTCTTATTCAGGTGGATCACGGACATTTCAGCCGGGTTCATCGCGTAGGCCTTGACGCCCGGCATTTGCTTCATGCGGGCAAAACTGGCCTGGTTCTGGCGGGCATAGATCATGTCGAGCTCACCCGCCTGGAAGGCCAGGTCGCGCGCCGAGTCGGACGGGATCAGCCGATAGGTGATTTCACGAAACACCGGCTTGCCGCGGAAATACTGGTCGTGGGCGACCAGCTTGCCGTATTGTTGGGGCACGTACTCGGCGAACGCGAACGGGCCAGTGCCGATCGGCCGGCGGCGAAAGCCCTCCTCGCCCAGTTGCTCGACGGCTGCCTTGCACACCATCTGCCCGCCGTGGTAGTTCATCACAACGCCGAGCAGGCTAGGAATGGTGTTCTTGAGCGTGATCCTGACGGTATGCCGGTCCACCGCCTCGACGCGTTCGAAGTCGGCGTAATCCGACGAGAACGAGGACGTCGCGCGGGTGGCCGCGCGCTGCAGTGAGAAGACCGCGTCAGCCGAGGTGAACTCGCCGAAGTTGTGGTGGCACTGCACGCCCTTGCGCAGGTTGAACGTCCAGACCTTGCCATCGGGCGAGGTCGTCCAGCTCGCCGCCAGATCTGGCTCGATCTGGTCCGGGCTGATTTCGCCCGGCTTGAGTCGGACCAGGCCGTTGAACAACTGCTGCAGGAAGCTCTTGCCCGGGGTAGACGAATTGATGTGCGGATCCAGCACACCGGCGTCGGCCGATGCGAGACCGACAACCAGAGTGGTCTTTTGCGCAAGGGCCGGGGTGATGCCGGCGATGGAACACGCAAGCCCCAGGGCGGCGGCGAATTGCATTTTCATGGTTATCCTTATGATGGTTACAAACCCCGCATGCGAGGGGCCGGCGATATCTGCTGCGCCCTTGTGCGGCAGCCAAGCAATTCAGTATACCCACCCGTAGCCGGCCCGCCCGCCCCTGGCGGGCCCCGAAGCATCCTGAAAAACCCTTGGTATGCACGCCGACCAGCGCCCGATGGCGGATGCGATACTACAACTGATGAAATTCGAGCGATCATCCATGTCTCAACGGGCCCACGGGGCAGCAAGCGGGATGGCTGCACCCATCGATCACGCAGCCCCTGCGCCTGAGACAGCTAAATGAGCCATGCAAACGCTGCCCCAGATGGGCAGGCAAGCGCCGGCGTCGAGCGCATCGGGCCTGGCGCTGCAATGCCTGAGAAACTGGATGTGGTGGTCATCGGGGGTGGCATCGTCGGCATCACCACGGCCCTCTACCTGGCGCAAAAGGGAATCGCAGTGGCGGTCTGCGAGAAAGGGCGAGTGGGCCACGAGCAATCCGGGCGCAACTGGGGCTGGATCCGGATCATGGGCCGTGATCCGGGCGAAATCCCGCTGGCCCTCGAGAGCCAGCGCTTGTGGGAGGCCATGGGGCCCGCCATCGGCGCCGATATCGGCTTCAGGCGCAGCGGCATCGTCTATGTCGCCGACCATGCTGATGGGTTGGCCAGCCATGCGCAGTGGTTGCGAAACGCGCAACCCTACCAACTCGACTCGCGACTGCTGACTGCGACGGAGATCAAGGCCGTCCTTCCGGGCTCCGAGCGTAAGTATGCCGGCGCGCTCTACACCCCATCCGACGCGCGCGCGGAGCCCCACAAAGCGGTTCCCGCCATTGCCGAAGCGGTTCGCCGGGGGGGCGGCCATGTGCTCGAATGCTGTGCCGTGCGCGGCCTAGAAACCTCGGCCGGGCGTGTCTCGGGCGTGATCACCGAGCACGGCGTGATCCGCTGCAGCCAGGTGGTGCTCGCGGGTGGTGCATGGTCTCGGCTGTTCCTCGGCAACATGGGGATCGACTTCCCGCAATTGAAGATCCTTGGATCGGTCTTGCGCACGGCGCCTCTGCAGGGGTCGCCAGAGCAGGCCGTTGGCGCAGCCGACTTCGCCTTTCGTAAACGCGCAGATGGCGGCTACACCATCGCCCACCGCGGCGCCAGTGCCGCCCACATCGTGCCCGACAGCTTCAGGCTGCTCCCCGACTTCCTGCCGGCCCTGATCCGCCAGCGGCAAGAGTTGCGTTTGCGCATCGGACACCGTTTCCTGCAAGAGATGCGCACGCCGCGGCGCTGGTCGATGGAGGCCGTGAGCCCCTTCGAGCGGATCCGCGTCCTCGACCCGAAGCCGGATGCGCGCATTCTTGAGCTGGCGCAAAGGAACCTGATCGCAGCATTTCCCGCCTTCGCGGCGATGCAGGTCGCCGGCGCCTGGGGTGGCTTGATCGACGTGACGCCCGATGCCGTTCCGGTGATCGGCGAGGTTCCGCGGATCCCCGGATTTTTCTTGGCTAGCGGCTTTTCCGGCCACGGCTTCGGCATTGGTCCGGGAGCCGGACGACTGGTGGCTGACCTGCTGACCGGGACCACACCCTTTGTCGACATGGCCCCGTTTCGTCTGGAGCGCTTTGCGCGGCTTCGGCGCACGACCACATGAATTGCAACCTGAAAGGATGGTGCCGGTGCAGGACATCATCATCATCGGTGGTGGCATCAGCGGCGTTTCGGCGACTTACGAAATTGCCCGGGCCGGCCACCGTGTCACGCTGTTAGAAAAGACCCGGCTCGGCGCCATGGCGTCCGGCTGGACGCTAGGCGGCGTGCGTCAGTCCGGGCGGCATCCCGTCGAACTACCTCTCGCGCAGGCGGCGGTCGCGCGCTGGCAAACGCTGGATCAGGAACTAGGCCAGCTGACCGGCTACCGGCAGGGCGGCAACCTGCGCCTTGCGCGCAGCGATGACGAGGTCGCCACCATCCGTGCGCTGGTTGCAGACCAACGGGCCCTGGGCCTCGACCTTGAATTTCTGCCAGACCTGCAAGCTGTCCGTGCAGTGGCACCGGCGGTTGGCGACGCGGTGCTTGCTGCATCCTTTTGCGCCGGCGACGGACATGCGGACCCGCAGGCGAGCCTTGCAGCCTATGCAGCGGCAGCAGTGCGCCATGGTGCCACCATCCGCGAGGGTGTCGCGGCGCACGCGCTGGTGATCGACAAGGGACGTTTGATCGGCGTCGAGACCAGCGAGGGCGCGCTGCACTGCGATCGCGTGGTGGTCGCCGCCGGTGTCCACGCGCCTGAACTCCTCGGACCCTGGGGTATCAGCCTGCCGATCATGTCCAAACTCGTCTGCGTGCTGCAGACCGTACCCACTGCACCGGTCTTCTCGCAGGTTTTCGGCGTAGCCAACGCCGACGCCGCCGGTCGGCAGGAACTGTCGGGCCGCTTTCGTGTGACCAACGGTATCGACGACTGGTCCGGCGATCCGACCGCCTGGACGCAGGACAGCCTGCAGCCGCGCGCGCGCGACATCGCTGCGCTGATCGGACGGGTTGCGAAGGTCCTGCCCGGCTTCGTCAATTTGGGCATTGCCCGCGTGTGGGGGGGGCTGATCGACCTCACGCCGGATGCCCTGCCGGTCATCGATGCCCACTCGGGGATAGACGGCCTGGTTATCGCCGCCGGGTTTTCTGGCCACGGCTTCGGCATCGGCCCGGTGACGGGCGAAATTCTGGCAGCACTGACCCTGGGCTCAGAGACACGCTTCGATCTCTCCGGTTTTCGCTGTAATCGCTTCAAGGTCGGGCAAAACGAGCGGGGCAGGCCCAGCCAGGCTTCTCTGACTCTTCACGGCTGAAAGAAAACCATGCTTGATCCGGTCGGACGCGTCATCCTCATTTCAGGCGCCAACCGCGGCATCGGCCGTGCGATCGCCGAAAGGCTGTATCTGCAGGGGTATTCGCTCAGCCTAGGCGTCCGCGATCCAGGTTCTACAAACGCGTTCACCAAGGGCTGGGACCCCGCCCGCCTACATGTCAGCCGCTTCGACGCCCGCAACTGGGCCAGCCACCGCGCCTGGGTCGAGGCGGCCGCCGCAGTTTTCGGGCGCATTGACGGCCTAGTGAACAACGCCGGCGCCAACAGCAAGATCACCCTGCGGGCGCCTGATGAAGTGGCCCTGGACGAGATCTGGGCCATCAACTGCAAGGCCCCGCTCAACCTCATCCATTGCGCCCTGCCATACCTGGAAGCAAGCGGCGCCGGACGCATCATCAACATCGCCTCACTCTCCGGAAAGCGCGTGCGCAATGACAACATCGCCTACAACATGTCGAAACATGCCATGATTGCATTGACCCACGCCGCCCGGCGTATCTCTTGGGACATGGGTGTGCGGGCAACGGTCGTTTGCCCGTCCTTCGTCAACACCGATATGTCCGCTGACCACCCGGCCATGCCCGCGCAGGCGATGTCGCAGCCAGACGATCTGGCGGCCCTGGTTTCGGTCATGATGGCCCTGCCCAACACCGCCTCGGTAGCCGAGCTGCTGATCAATTGCCGGCTTGAGGATACGCTGTAGTTGCAGTTCCTGAAGATCCACCTTCTGCCGGCAAATGCGCTGCGTCCGCGAGGCGGGAGATCGAGAATGCCGTGATTGGCGTCGTACTGGCGCCGTCCCGCACCAGTTCCGCGAGCACCTCGCCTACGGGCGGTCCAATCTGGAAACCAGACCCGTGGACGAGACAGGGTGTGGTCGAGCTGGGCCCGATCACGGGCTTGCGGTCGGGAAGATACCCTCCGGTGCCGCTCCTGCTGGCACAGCGCAACAAGGGCATCGCGAAGCGCCTGCTGGATGCGTACGAGGCCACCGCGCTGCTGCCGATTGCGCGTTTCGACGATGCCGCCTTGGTGGGTTACGAGCCCGAAGTGGGGTTTGCCGACGCCTACCTGGTGGCCACCGGTTTTGCCCACGCGGCACGGCGCAAAGGCGTAAAGTTCATCGAAGGCGTCGAAGTACAGCAAGAGCTGCTGAGCGAAGGGCGGGTCACCGGTGTGACCACCGCGCAAGGCCGCTTCACGGCCGGCGCCGTGGTGAGCGGCTAGAACATCTGGGCCACCGACACCACGCGTTGGACCGGCATCGCCTCGCCGGTGCTGCCGGAGCGCCACATCGTGCTGGCGCTGGAGGGGCCGTAGCCCTACAGCAATGCCGTGCTGGTCTACAAGTACCTGGGCGCCGAGGGCATGTTGTACGGCCGCAGCTACGGTGGGCGCCAGATGCTGGTCGGCGAAGGCGTGGCCGGCGAGACGCTGCCCTCGCCCATCAACGAGCAGGGCGATATCAGCATGGACACCATGGACACCATGGTCCATATCGGCGCCCAGGTGGCCGACCGCTTTCCGGTGTTCGACACGGCGGGCGTCGCCTCTAGCTGGACCGGTGTATGCGACGTGACGCCCGACTGGAACACCCGCTCGGCCGCCTGCCGGAGGTGCCGGGCCTGGTCGTGGGTTATGGTTTCTCGGGCCACGGCTTCAAGTTGTCCTCGGCAGTGGGTCACGTCCTGGCCTAGGAAGGGCTGGGCCTGCCCACCGATGTCAGTCTCGCGCCCTATGCGCTGGAGCGCTTTCGCACCGGACGACACCTGCTCACCGGCGAGTACGGCGCCGGCGCCGTGTCCTGAGCTGGGCGCGCCTGCCTTACTCAGGCAGTCATCCGACTCCCCTGCGGGTCCAGCAGCGGGTCGATCTGCAGCCTTGCCGGCCGCAACTCGCCCAGGATTTCGATCTCCCACCTCGCGTGCTCCGCGCCGGCCAGCGATTCGCTCGCCACATAACCCGTGGCATATGAGCAGTCGACATGGTGGCAGTAACCGCCGGAGGTGATCCACCCCACGACGGCGCCGTCGCGCCAGACGGCTTCGTCGCCAATGGCGTCTGCATCACCGGCCTCCACCACGAAACCCACGCGCTGGCGCAGGGGGCCCTCGGCGTGTTCGCGCAGGGCAGCTTCGCGGCCGATGAATTCGCCCTTGCCCAGCGCCACGAAACGGCCCAGTCCGGCCTCGAACGGGCCGTAGATCGGGCGGAACTCGCGCGCCCAGGTGCCGAAGCCCTTCTCGCGGGCCAGCGACAGTAGCGCTCGGCCCCCGAACGGGCGTATGCCGAACTCCTGCCCAGCCTCCCACAACGCGTTGAAAAGCGCCACATGGAACTCGGGTTGGACCCAGATTTCATACCCTAGGTCTCCCGTAAAGCTGATGCGCCCCATCATCGCGTTGACCATGCCGACTTCCATGTTCGTGCGGAAGTCCATGAAGCGTAACGCCGCGTTTGAGACGTCATCGTCGGTCAGCTTGGCCAGCACAGCCCGGGCTTTGGGGCCTGCAATGGACAGGCCCACCAGGCCCAGGCCGAGGGCACGCACGCTGACGCTGCCGTCCGCGGGCAGGTGCTGGTCGAACCAGCGCAGGTGGTACTTCTCGGCGGCGCCCGACCCGAATACGAAGAATTGCCCGTCGCTGGCCTTGGCCACGGTAAAGTCACCGATCAGCTTGCCCCTCGGGTTGAGCATCGGTGCCAGCACCAAGCGGCCAGTCTTGGGCATCTTATTGGTAAGCATCTTCAACAACCAACGCTCCGCACCGGAGCCGGTGATCTCGTATTTGGCAAAGCCAGATATGTCGGATATACCAACGCCCTGGCGCACCGCCTGGCACTCCTGCTTCACGTGGACGAAGTCGGTCGACCGATGGAACGAGAATGCGTCAGCAACGCCTGGTGGTGCGAACCACAAAGGTGTCTCGACGCCCCAGTTGTCACCCATGACCGCCCCCATCTGCAACCACTGCTGGTGCATCGGCACGGTGCGCAATGGACGCGCAGCGGTCAGTTCTTCGTTGGGGAAACGCACGCGGAAACGGCGGCCATAGTTCTCCACCACCTTGGCGCGGGTGTAGGCCCGCGTAGCCCAGTCGCCGTAACGGGCCACGTCCATGGCCCAGACATCGAAGCCTGGGTCGCCGTCGACCATCCAGTTGGAGAGCGCCAGCCCGACGCCGCCGCCCTGGCTGAAGCCAGCCATCACGCCGCAGGCGACCCAGTAGTTGCGTAAGCCCTTGATCGGCCCGACCAGCGGGTTGCCGTCGGGCGCAAAGGTAAACGGCCCGTTGACGATCTGCTTGATGCCCACGTTCTGGAACGGCGGGAAATGCCTGAAACCCACCTCCAGGTTCTCGGTGATGCGGTCCAGCGCATCGGGCAGCAGCGTGGGGCCGAAGTCCCAGGGCGTGTTTTTGGTGCTCCATGGCACACCATGGCGCTCATAGGTTCCCAGCAACATGCCGTTGCGCTCCTGGCGCATGTAGATCTCGCCGTCGAAATCCACCGCGTGCAGCACCATCTTGCCGGTGCTGCGGTTGATCTCGACCACCTCGGGCATGTCCTCCGTGATGAGGTACTGGTGTTCCATGGCCAGGATCGGCAACTCCAGGCCAACAAGGCGGCCCACTTCACGCGCCCACAGGCCGCCGCAGTTGACCACGTGCTCCGCGATGATGGTGTCTTTGTCGGTGGTCACCTCCCACATGCCGTCGGGCCGCTGACGGGTGTCCATAACCCGGGTGTGCGTGTACACCTCGGCCCCGCCCTTGCGCGCAGCGCCGCTGAAGGCGTAGGTGGTTCCATTGGGATCCACGTGCCCCTGGATCGGGTCGTACATGGCGCCGACGAATTGGCTCTTGTCGAGCAGTGGCAGGAGACGCTGGGCCTCGTCGAGCGAGACCAACTCAGTCTGCATGCCCATATAACGCCCCTTGGAGTGGATGTTCTTCAGCCACTCATATCGCGCCGGTGTCGCCGCCAGCATCAGACCCTCGGTCATGTGCAGGCCCACCGATTGCCCGGAGATCTCCTCGATTTCCTTGTACAGGTTGATGGAATATTGCTGCAGCTTGGCGACATTGGGGTCCCCATTGACGGTGTGCATGCCGCCGGCGGCATGCCAGGTGGAGCCGGAGGTCAGCTCTAGACGCTCAAGCAGCACGACATCGCGCCAGCCCTTCTTGGTGAGGTGGTACAACACACTTGCTCCTACCACCCCGCCGCCAATCACGACGACCCGATAACTTGACTTCATATGGTTCTCCACTCGCTGCGTATTGTTTGCGCTGTGGGTGTCGTGAAAAGGAGCTTTTCAGGGCATGCTGGAAGACCCCTGCATACCACGGCCCCGTTCCTGACACGAATTTGAAGTCGATCAGTATGTTGCGCGGGTAAGCAATGGCTGCCAGCTTCAGCACCGGCGCTACTTTACATCGGGAAAATTCATGCTTTGGCATGACGAGCAGTTCGCGCGGCGCGCCCTGGCAATGAAAACGGGTTCTGTCGTGAACAGAACCATCAGCCCAGCATTGCCTTGAATTCACCCCTGTTGATCAGGCCCACGACCTCGTTGGCGCCACCGACCAAAACACCCTTGACGAAAACCATCGGAAAAGTGGGCCAACCGCTCCAGAATTTCAGCGCACTGCGCTGGCGCCACATGCTGAAGTAATTGCCGTACTCCAGATAGTGGTGCTCAAAGCCGGCAGCGTGCAGCGCTTTGCGTGCTTTTTTGCAATAGGGGTTGCTGCCCATGCCCACCACCAGCACCCGGTGATTGCTTGCTGCAGCCATCACTTCTCGCACGATGG
>SXGR01222555.1_pt1 | contig 11650 bp, 12 predicted proteins | sample 3174711 | NCBI WGS metagenome assembly SXGR01 (sample SAMN11356860, study PRJNA531348) | freshwater metagenome | isolation source: freshwater sample F1-60 | place: China: Fuxian Lake, Yuxi | collected 2017-12-25
TGATCAAATTTCTAGATTGTTCCTTGTCTCAAAGTTTAAATGGTTTTCATCAAGGAATGTTTCTGGGCTCATGGTCCAGATCGGTTATGACGTCGCCCTTACACGGCGAAAATCCAGGGTTCAAATCCCTGTGGGCCCATATACCATCATGGGTATTAAATACGACCCACATCATGCCATCATCCGATGGAAATTACCATTGAGAAGATAAACACGCGTAGTAATCCATATCAATTATTTCTAGATTCCATAAGACATCCATCCACTAAAAGACGATACAAAAATTTACTTTATACATTTCTCAAACTTATTCCAGATCAAATTTATTTTGATTCCCTTGGAAAAATACCAAAAGACAGACAAGCAGAAACACTGGCTGAATCTTTTGTAGACCTTGCAAGGAAAAATATGGATCTTACATCCGATGTAATTGCAGCTTACATAAAAGAAGACAAAAAACGTGTAGAGAAAGAAGAGATTAGTTCCCAGACACTGCCAAATCACATCAAACCAATCAGGGCACTGCTTGACGCAAATCGTATTCCTGTTCACTGGAAGTCTCTAAACAAGCTAATGCCAAGAAGGGAATCAAAATCAAAGGATAGAGCATACACAAGAGAAGAACTTCAAAAGATGCTGGAGGTTTCAAATGACATTACAGACAAGATAATAATTCTGATGTTCTCTTCAGCTGGATTCCGTCTGGGAGCATGGGATTATTTTACATGGAAGGATGTAATATTTTTCAAAAATTATGACGGAACATACAAGGGAGCTGCCTTGTTACTTTACAGGGGAGATCCTGAAAGTTATTTCACATTTATCACTCCGGAAGCATGCAAGGCATTGGATCTTTACCGTGAGAACTGGAAGGCAGATATTGGAAGTTATCCAAAACCAGATGACCCCTTAATCAAATCTGTAAAATCTCCAATAGTTTGCAGACTGAATCAAAAAGGAATACGAAAACGAGTAGACAAGGTAGTACATGACATTGGTCTAAGACCTCCCCTGCCTCCAGGAAAGAAAAGGCATGAAGTGCAACTGGATCATGGTTTTAGGAAATCATTCAATACAAATCTCAGACGTGCAAAAGTGGATTATCTGGACAAGGAGGACATGATGGGCCACAAGACTGGTCTTGAAAAGCACTATGAAAGGTATAACGAGGAGGATTTTGAGAGATTCCCTGAATATCAAAAGGCTATTCCGTTTCTTACAATTTCTGACACTGAAAGAGTCAGATTTGAAAACCAGCAGCTAAAGGAAGAAAAAAACTATCTTGAGAGAAAGATCCCTGTTTTGGTGGAGGAAGCTGTGGAAAGAGTGAAGAAAGGACTGATCAAAGATGGCTGGCAAATTCCTGAGAGTTAATAACTAAATTGAGAATCGGGTCAGAATCTGACCCGATGATGATGTTTAAGAGATAGTACCCGATGCCATCCCATGAAATGAGTTTCATAGTGGAACTGATCTGCAGTGCTTGTTCTGTTGGTGACTGTACATATCACCAGAACAGAATTGTTGCCAAGGACAGAATCACAGGATTAGAAGTAGAAGCGAGGTGTGTTTGTAAGAATTGTCAGAAAACATAACATTGAAAAATTCAGACATTAACGGATTTCTAACGGATCTCTGTAACGGAAAGCATGTTACAGAAAAACAACAACGTTTTCTTAGAAAAGCATTAAGGATTAATCTTAAAGAACAGTGTTCCTTCTGTAGAGATGACTTTCCAGAATTATCTTCAGAAAATTTTAGGCAGCATATTCTTAGATTAAAAGAGTTCATCGTAATTGTAACAAAAAGCAAGCCTTGTTTTTATCGAATTAAAGGAACTCCTGAAAGGATTGGCGTTCCTTCAGTAACGGATATGCCCACGGGGGAGACCATGATAAGAATGCTAAGAAATGCAAGGGAGCAACCATCCTCAATACATGATATTAGAATCCAGACACATTCAGACAATCTATATGAAATTCTAAAAAAGAATGGTGAAAAACCTCATCCTCAAAACAAGGGAATCCTACTTCCAACATTTCACTATGATGTTAACGTACGTGCAAAAGCACATGTGGATTCTCAAACGATTTCCATTGATATTGCTTGTACAAACAGGCCTTTGGTATATGATGTAAATGGCATGGTGCAACTTCTTGTTATTCTAGGGCAGATATATCGTGATCTGCAGGCTTTTTCAAGGTTTGAAGCAAAATTCCCCCCGGTGACAGAATGGAAAATAACAATGTTCCATTTGGGAAAAGATGGGACTCGATCTTTTTGCGGTCAGAGTTTTGAGATAAGAATTGATGATTTAACTATTGGAACAATAAGATATTACAACAAAGTTGGCGCTGATGGAAAAAGAAGACTTAGAGTTGAAACAATCGTAAGTCCTGATATTACATTAATCCAGGAAATTGATCGTATGATCAACACCGAGGACAAATACCGCGAGTCATATTTTGATGATCATGACTTGGAACAAGAGAATATTTTCTAATCTCTGTATTATTTGATCTATACTTATCCGTATTTCATCTATTTCTGAGGTCTGTCATCGGTTCCGAATCGGAACCAAGATTCTCGGCCAGATTCTGATCGAGAATATGATCTAATTTTGAGGCAAATCAAGAATCCTGATGGTTTCCTGATGGTTATTGTGTGTAAAACACAATCGTTTTCAGGAAAAATAAAAAACCCACTGATCGCTTTTATCTATAAACTCTAAAGTGGGATACATGTTGGATGGTTCCCACGCCTAAAACACTACCATAAAAATAAATTTAAAAAAACCCACTGATCGCTTTTATCTATAAACTCTAAAGTTGCATGGTGATTGCATGGTTAGCACGCCTAAAACAACACCCTCTAAGAAAAAAACAAAAATCAAGACCAAAAAAGATGATCGCTAACCATTAAGACTTCTGAACAGAAGACAAGCACGGGTCAGAATCTGACCCGCTTGAAGAATCCAAACCATGCATAATGATCTAGTACAGAAAACAACTTAGACCAGAATTATACCAATGTAACAGTATGAAAGGATCTGTTTTGCTGAAAAAAATTGAAATCAGGAATTTTACTCCTGTTACTCCAGCTGGGGATTATGTAGAACGCAAAAAGGCTCTAAAAAAAGAGATGCTTGACAAAATCCCTGACATTGAGAAAATAAGACAGAAAACACTTGGAAAAAAACTATTCATTGACATATGCTTTTATCTGAATGACAAAACAGCGGAGGAGGGAAACTCACAGAAGGATCTGGACAACCTACTGAATCTTCCGTTTGATGTCATGCCAGAGCATTTTACAGACGAAAAAAACCAGCCAACTGAGGGATTGGGACTAATCAAGGACAAATCTGACTATATGATATTTGAAATTCATGCTGCAAAAATGTTTGTTAATACACATGAAGAGGAAGGCCTTGACCTTGAAATTTCCGAAATGATAGAAAAGCCCGATCTTTTATCCAAGATAAAATCATACCTTAATTAATTTCAAAAGAATTTTGCAGTACAAACAGGTTCAAAATTAGACTGAATTACACTGTATTTTTTGGCAATTATTTTTTAATATTTTATTTTTCATCTTGGTTTATTGTAAGATCGAAGAATCAAAAATCACCCAGATTACACAGAATATGCATGGATGAGAATGAGAGAGAAAAAATTGTTTCGTCAAGGTGAAGCACTTTGGGCAGAATGCATAGGAAATGAGGAAGCGACTGTACAGTATATTGAAGCACGTGAAAGATTTGCTCTTGCTAGAAAAAAATAGACCAAGTGGAGAGAAAATTGCTGGAAGATATGGGAATAGACCGTAAAGGGCGCTGAGCCTTAACAGGCTGATCTTAGAATATCCATATAACTAAGAAATACAATTTAAAAATATGAAATCAAAATATGCCTCATTTTCAGAATTTCTATCTAGTTATAATGGTGATTCTTTAAGAATTTCTTTTAAGGAAATTGAAAAGATCATAAATTCAAAATTACCGAACACTGCTTATGTTCACGATGAATGGTGGGCAAATACATACTATCAACCATTCATGAAAGCTATTCTAAAATCCGGGTGGAAACAAAGAAAAATTGAAAGATTCATAGAATTTGTTGAATTTGAAAAAGTTTATGATCCTCAAATCATAAAAGAAAGAAAGTTACAAAAGAGGCTTATTACAAATTCTTGATTCATGACAAACAGTTTTAATTTATATCATCAACTATTAGCAAAATCTGCCAAGGAATTACAATCTTTTACAAAAAATTCTCCGACACATGAATCTCAATTTACATTTACCACTTTTAATGAAAATTGTGTTGATGTGATTTATGATGATTTAGGTAAAAAAAATCTTATTTCTCCTCGACAAGAACTTTTTGAAAAAATACCTGGTTTAGGTGATACTTGTAAAGGATGTTATCGATATTTTATGAGTCCAAGAAACAGATCAGCAAAATTTTTGGATATAAAATTAGGAAAAAAATTTGAAACGTATTTTGTAGATTTTTTGAACTCAATTGGAATCCCAAGTGATTTGTTAGACAAAAAACCATTGAATTACCCCGATATTATAATAAAAAATCATCAGGGAGAAATTGTTTCTCGCTGTGAGATAAAATACATGGCTGCTCCATTTCTTTTACTCTACAAAAAAGTAGAAGGAAGAGAATGCTATGAAGGTTCAAATACACTTGATGTTGGAAAAAAAATTGCAAAACAGAGAGAATTTGTAGAAAATGATATTGATGTTCCAGTTTTCTATATTTATTGGCTGGATTATCCTTGCATAAAGGGTATCTATTACATGTCTGCAAAAGACGTGTATGCCTATATTGACTCCGTAGGTGGTAAACAGTTTGAACGAAAAGAAAGAACAGGCGATTTTGTAACAACTGAGGATGGAACAAAAAAGAAGATTTCTCAAACGAGCAAAGTCTATCTCCCTCTTTACAAAATGAACAATTTTGAGAACTTAATTAGCGAATTTCAAAGGTTGATAAAGTAATTCATTCGTATTATCATATGTTTACCCTTTTAGATAGTAAATGTGGCAGAATTGGGAAATTTCAATTTAAATCTAAGGAACATGAAACACCATGTTTCTTTATGACTTCTAATTTTGGTGGTGGTGCCGGTGATATTTATCGAATCATCACTTACACTGATCTACTAGAATCATCTCAAATCCCAGTTCTCTACAACTATTACTATCTTACGGAGGGTGGAACATTCAAAGTTAAATGGACAAAACTTATTCCAAAATTCAAAAATCTGAATGATTTTCTTTTATTCATTCATAATGAATTTGTAAAGTTAGGATATTGTATTGATAAATATCATAATAAAGAATTGAAGTGGAACCCAATTTCATTACTTGACTCTGGATCAGGAAATTTTCTTAGAGATGAAATTAAATCTTCATTTGATATTGATGTTCTTTTAAAGAGTTTCGACAATAAAATATCTGCTTTTGCAGATTTTTGCATTCAGCATGAAATTAACATAATGATGTCGATGGATTTTGCAGGAAAATATACCCATAAACAAGGAGAACGAAATAGCCATAATTACAATAATCTATCCAAAGGACTTTCAACGGATTTAACAAATAATTTAGAATTAATAGGAAAAACACTAGATGTTCTTAGAACAAAAAATTATGATTTTTTAGCATATGTTCCTGTACATGGTTCATCTGCCGAGGAATATTCTGTTTTCACCAAAAACATATTATCTCTTGAAAATTCAAAAAATAAAAAATTTGATGGATTTGGATTAGGAGGTATTGCCAACTATAAGGAAAAGGAAAACTCTCTTTGGAATATTCCTGATGGTGTAAATTCTAGAATTAAGGCTGGTATAATAGTGTCAAAAGCAGTAAAAGCCGTAAGAAATGTATTGGATTCTCAAAGTGACTTTAGACCTATCCATGCTTTAGGTGTTGGAAGTGCTGAACTAATAATTCCATTAGTTAATGCTGGTGCTGATAGCTTTGATGCCCATTCTTCATGGAGAAGAGCTACAGATGGTAGTAGAGATAATGTTCAATATGTTCTAGATAAAACTAAGAGTGGAAGCTTTTCACAATATCTCGTTCCCCTTTTAGATGATGATGAATCTATAATTTCACAACATACTGAAAAAGTTCTAAAGTATATTCCGTTGAATAAATTACCAGATACAATTTTCTGTGATTGCGAAATATGCCGAAAATATTCAATATCTGAAATTAAGTCATTATATTCTAATAATGGAGAAGACTTCAATTTTGCTAAGATTCTGTGTTATGTACATGCAATTTTACAACATCAAAAAATCTGTTCACGTTTATACAAGGATCTAAAAAAAGGTGATTCAGTAAAAGATCTTGTAAATGAAATTAGCGATCAATCCTTAAAACATGATCTTCTAATTATCATAAATTCTTGATGCAAGAATTAAAATTTTGAAAAAATTCTTTATTTGTTGTGGGGTCGTAGCCTAGCCTGGTAGGGCGACAGTGCATACGATAGATCACCGCTAAGGGCTCCAAAGGTAAACTAAGCTAAACTGACTCACGGATGATGTAAGTTTGGAGCTGTAGTGACCCGTAGGTCGCCGGTTCAATTCCGGTCGGCCCCACATCATAAAATTTCAGTAATGTAATTTTACTAATACTCAACAATTTTTTAAATTAATTTAAATTAATAACCACTCTTGATCATAGATGTGGCAGTAGTCCAAAATAAACATCAAACAAAAATCCCCAGATTTTCTCAAAAAACTACAACAAATCATAAATTGATCATTGGAGATTCTCTCAAAATTTTATCCAATAAACAATTAATCAAAGATGAAAGTGTTGATCTAATAGTTACAAGTCCACCATATGGCTTATTCAAAAAATATGGAAAATACTCTGATCATTTTGATATTGATTCATGGACAGAAATGATGAAAGATTTTGGGAAAAATAGTCTTAGAATACTGAAACCACATGGAAGTATATTTCTAAATATTTCGCCTATTCCAGAGCCTAAGAATAAAGAAATCTTTCCATTAGGTGCATATGCATATTTTGCTTTAAAAAGTTCTGGTTATGCCCTTCGAAACCAGATAATATGGCATTTTAACAACATGCAAAATTGTACTAATAGATTGAGTGGTAGATGGGAAACTATTTTATGGTTTGTAAAAGACATCAAAAATTACAAGTTTAATCTTGATGAGATTAGATTGCCCTATATTACAAAAAAAGATAAACGATTGACAGGCACAGGACGAAATCCAACTGATGTTTGGTATTTTGATCGTGTAAACAATATGACTAAAAATAAACTAAATCTTAATCATCCCACAGTTTATCCTGATCAACTAATAGAGCGAATTTTGAAAATGAGTACGGATAAACATGATTTGGTATTAGATCCTTTTGTAGGTTCTGGGACAACAATGAAAGTAGCTAAAAACATGGAAAGAAATTCTATTGGAATAGAAATTGATCCAAAATATGAAGAATTAGTAAGAAGAAGATTTTACGAAGATGAAACGGCTTATGATTTTAAATTAGACATCACACATTATGACAAAAAGTAATCCATATCAAAACTTAATTTCAGAATTAACTGAAAATAAATTTCAATGTATTATTCTTGAATTACCTGTCGCTGAACTTCTTTTATCTGCCAATCCGGATAAAGAATATGAGAATCAATTAACAGAAATTAAAAAACTATCTCAAAGTATATTCAATTCATTAAAAGAAAATGGAACTCTCTGGATAATTACTAATGATCTATACTATGATGGAAAATTAAAAAAAATCTCCTTTGATATTTCATCTGTATTTCATAAATCTGATTTTCTTATACGAAACATGATAATTTGGTACAATCGAGAGAAGGAAAAAATCTCTCGTGATCTTGTAAATTCTTATAGTACAATAATTTTTGCTGTGAAAACCAAAAACTATCTTTTTGATCTTGATTCTGTAAGGGAGCCTCATATTTGGAAAGATTTTGAATGGGGAGGAGGCAGAAGAAGTAGATACAATCCAAAAGGGAAAAATCCAAGTAATTTATGGCTAAAAACCTATAGTGACAAGGGCAAAACCTTAGGTCATATTCCACTGTCAACAGAAACGGCGATGGAAAGATGTCTTCTTTTATCTAATTTAAAAAATGAAAATGCATTAATTTATTCTTATAAAAAATATCTCAATTTAGACAAAACATTTCCAAAATCAATTACATGGGTAAAATCTTCGACACATAATCCAAAAATCTCCATACCTATTCATGGAAACAAATTTGATCAAAGAGATGTCGTTCTTAAAACAAAAAACAAAATTATAAACAAATCTAGTGAATTTATGAATGATATTGCAGATGAAACCGTACAGCTTGCTGTCACAAGTCCTCCTTATTGGGGATTAAGAGATTATAACACAAAAAATCAGATTGGATATGATGATTCTTATCAAGAATATTTAGAACGATTAGAAATTGTTTGGAAAGAATGTTTTAGAGTGTTGAGAAAATCAGGAACATTATGGGTGAATATTGGTAAAAGATTGATTAATGACAATATGGTATTAATTGCAAATGATATTGCCGATAGTGCATCAAAGATTGGATTCACTCTCAAAGATATAGTTATCTGGCATAAACCAATTTTTGTTCCAACAAGCGGAAAAAATAATTTTACTGACCGATATGAACATGTTTTATTTTTTGCAAAAGATAAAAAAAATTACTATTTTGACAGAGATTCATTAAAAAACACAAATGATTATCTTGAAAATTATAATCTACCAAAAAACATTTGGAAGATTCATCGTCGGATAGGAAATATTGGAAAACGAATACAAGTAATAAAATCAGGAAACACAATAGAACACACGGCTGTTTATCCTGATGAGCTTGTTAGAAGAATCATAGAATTATGCTCAAAACCAGGGGATTTGGTATTGGATCCGTTTGCAGGTTCAGGTACAACACTTTCTACTGCTAACAAATTAGGCCGAAAATGGATAGGATATGAACTCAATGAAGATTACAATCAATTAATTGAATGGAGACTAAAATCAGATACAATGAAATGATTTTTTAATAACTTGCTAGAAGAGTTGTCTGAGAAAAATTTTGCGTCTAAAAAAACTTTGTAGAAACGGTCATAATGATTGGGCCTTTTGGCAAGATTATAAGGCAAAAATAAAACGCCGTTACTGTCGTATATGTCGTAATGACCGAAGAATTAAACAAAGAGAAGAGTCAAAAAAGAGACAAATGACATTCTCTTAATAGAGAACATTTTTCTGAGGATAGCAGATCTTTACGAAAAATAAGTAATGATTTTTTATCAATATCTGGTCTCAATCCTCTAAAATCTTGAACCTTGGATAAATTTTTTCTATTAGTGCATGGCGTCCTGCATCTTTTCTCCAATTTCCCATGTTGATTTGCATTCTTTTTGGAATCCATCTTGCTTCATTTAGTTTGAATTTGAATTCTGATAGTTGTTCTTTGGTTGGTAGTTCGTCATGTAATAACAAATATGCTGTTTCTTCATAGTTTGATTTTTTTGTAAGTTCTAAAATGTCATAACCGCGATAAATCAGCTTGCCTTTTTCCCCGTCAATATTTGAGATTCCTGTATCTGCGACCTGAATCCCACACAAGCCTATGTTTTTTGTTTCCACACACATCGTTTGAGAAATCTTTTATTATATTTTCGCAAGAAAAAATGTCTACGAAGTTTAGTAATTAGTCTAATATGACAACTCTGGATCATAAATGATTATTTTAAATTAAAAATTAAATGACTCCTGCAGAAAGACAACTTTTAGAGAAATTGGATAATCTAGTCTTGACTGCATCTGGAGAAGAATTACGCAAAATTCAAGAAATTGATATTCAAACTCAGATGAATGGGATGTCGTTTTATGACGTATTTGTAAATTCCACATCCATGGCAAATCCTACAAAATCCTAATCGAGTTCATGAGACAAGCTCATTAATCATCTCAGTTTGTACATTTTATGATTACATGGGAAGAAATCCATGAAAGAATGGTTGCTACTCCTAATTTTAGAAACTACTGAAGACTTACATTCAAAAACAATATCTATTTGTTGGTTCAATAAGAAATCTTGTCAAGTTTTGGAAGAATTAATTCCATTGAAAAATTTAAAGAAATAAAAGAATTGAATACTGGCATAGTTCTGATCACTGATTATGCAACAGGAAATCATGTTCATTTACCTGATTGTGTTCATGTAACCGAAGAAAATTTTAATGAAAAGGTTGTACAAAATAATTCTCAACATGGAGAGTATTTTTGGTACGAAAATATCCCTCATACTATGAAGGAACACAATGATTTAACTTCATGTTCTACTTGTCATCCGGATTTCAAAGATATGAAAATGGTGTTAAATGATAGTGGTACTTTCTTGCAAGTCTCAGTTTTAAAGCAACTTAAAAATCATGAGTGGGGACCTGAACCTGAATTTCCAACTTCCTTAGCTCCCTTCATAAAGGATCCTACAAAATATCCTGGAATTTCTCCAGGATACCCTGGAATAATCCGAGCAAGTCTTTTTCCTCAAGCCGTTTCAGAATCTCAAAATCAATTTCTAAAAAAAGAAACTTCCATTGATGGATTAGGTAGCAAGATCCACAATGATATCAATTATCTGCTTTGTACACAAGTAAAAAAATTAAATCCAAAATATGTTGATTGGTGTTTTTTTAAACAAGGTAATTCATTTAACAAGTTTCGTGTCACTACTAAATCTATTCTGGGAGGTGGGCTAGTTGATTTAATGACAATTCCACCTACAAAAATGAAAAATGGTAAAGCAGTTCACATACAAATCGAGAATTTTGATATTCCAAATACATCTCTCGTTTTTTCTGATTTTGGTGTAGCATTACACAAAGATCCTAACGGAAAAAAATATACCTTTCAAAATTCTTCATTAAACAATGCGGTTACTCAATGTATTGAAAGTACATATGGAATACTTGTAAATGCTCTTGTTCATCAAGTCACAACTGGGGATGGTTATGATATTAATTCACAAATATTTGTCCCAGTAATTGTTACAAATGCTAATTTGTTTTTATGTGATTTCAATACCTCTAACATTAATTCTCAAACAGGAGAAATATCTGATTTGAATTTTAAGTCTCTAGATCATATTGTTTATGAATATCCAACACCCATGACTGCACAATTTCCAAAATCAGTAATAGGTACCAGAAATGAGATTCAATTGAAGATGGCAATCAGATGGCCAGTATTAATTACCAATCCAACTGGGTTTGAAAATATTCTCTCAAATCTTGATGCTGGAATTTTTAATTCTTAATCTACCTCGAAATCCTTACAATTATCGCAAATTTTCTAAGGAGTAACACCCAATACATCTTTCTAGATCAGATTAATTTTCAAATTAGATTAAAATTTAATTTCACGCCTATCTGCGCCCAAAATATTCCCCAAAATGGTAGTCGAGTCCCTGTGGGCCCATTTTTGTACCCAAAATGATAGGCGGTTCCATATGGACTTATTATTTTTGATTTAGTGTTTCTATTCTTCCTTTGTATTTTTCTTTATACAAAGATCTACATGATGTACAACAAAAGAATCTCTCAA
>SXGR01517432.1_pt1 | contig 11650 bp, 2 predicted proteins | sample 3174711 | NCBI WGS metagenome assembly SXGR01 (sample SAMN11356860, study PRJNA531348) | freshwater metagenome | isolation source: freshwater sample F1-60 | place: China: Fuxian Lake, Yuxi | collected 2017-12-25
AGGTACAGGCATTAGCACTGGCACCGGCACAAGTACAGGTACAGGTACTGATACTGGCATAGGTACAAGTACTGGTACAGGCACAGGCATTAGCACTGGTACAGGTACAGGTACAGGTACAGGCATTAGCACCGGCACCGGCACAAGTACAGGTACTTATACCGGCATAAGTACAAGTACAGGCACAGGTACAGGTACAGGCATTAGCACCGGCACCGGCACAAGTACAGGTACAACCACAGGCACTGGTACAAGCACAGGTACAGGTACAGGTACAGGCATTAGCACTGGCACCGGCACAAGTACAGGTACAGGTACTGATACTGGCATAGGTACAAGTACTGGTACAGGCACAGGCATTAGCACTGGTACAGGTACAGGTACAGGTACAGGCAGCAGTGACTTTCAGCCGCTCACATCTTTTGAGATGGTGCAGGGTGCAAATAATGTCATGGAGTCCAGACAGCTGCCAGTTCAAGTGAACCTCGTGGCCCAAAGCAATGGTGTCCTGACCGGCAGCTATTCGTTCACAAATGTGAATGGGCAGAATCTATCGTTGCGGGTCTACCGGGTCAATGATCAGGGTGTAGCCAGCACCGCGGCACTCTACGCACCTGACATCTCTCTGGTCACCGGGCGCGACAACATCAGTACTGGCCAGGGCAGCGATGTGGTCTATGCCGGCGCTGGGGGTGACAGCATCAACGATGGTGCCGGTGATGACTTCTATGATGGTGGCGCCAATGGGAGCGGCACAAATTCTTGGGATAACGACGACACAGTCAATTTCAGCGGAGCCCAAAAACGCTACGCTGTGTCGCTGGTCAAATATACCGACCTGGCCGCCGGCTCCGAACTCAAGGCCAGGATAGATTTCAAATACTCGAGTGCCAACCTGCCCGAGACGATTGTGCGGGTGGCCGACAAGGTGCCCGATGGCGAGGGTATAAACCACCTCATCAACACCGAGCGCATTCAGTTTAGCGATGGTCAGGTGAATCTGGGGGTAAGTCACAACGCCTGGGTGCCACCCACCCAGCAAGGCGGCAGCAGCCCACTTGGCAGCAACAATTACACCGGCGGCATCCTCAATGACAGCATTGACGCCAGCGGCCATGATGCTGCCAGCCCTACCGCTGCAGTGGCAGGTTTTCGATCTAACAGCGACTGGATTGACGGCGGCTTGGGCAACGACACCCTGATTGGCGGTGCCGGGGCAGACCACTTGCAAGGTGGCAAGGGCGATGATGTGATTGTGGGCGGCACGCATCTGGCCATTGACCCGGCCAACCCCTGGCAAACCTGGGACAAGTATGACGAAGCCCGCTTTTCCAACGGCATCAATCGCTATGAAACCACATTCTTCAGGGCTGCCAAAACAGGTGAAACAGGCACCGTAGACAACCTGGGTCTGAGCACCGGCAGTAGCGACAAGGGATATGTTGCCAGCGCCTTTTTTGATGCCGACGGGTTCATTGTTGTGCAAGACCGTTACAGCGATGCCATGGGCGGCGAGGGACGCGATGTGCTGCGGGGTATCGAAATTTTAGGGTTTAGTGATGCCAGTGAGCAGCTGAAGTTGCAGGTCAACGACAACACCTTTACGCAAAACAATTGGAGTATCACTGGCAAGGATGGTTCAGGCAACGACACCTGGGGCAACATAGAGACCACGGTCACGAACCGCTTTATATCGGGCACCCGCTTTGGAGACAAAATTCAGGGCGCAGGCGCTTATCAAAATTATTTATACGGCAATGCCGGTAATGACCTGATCATCGGCGGCGCCCTGCGCGACGAGTTGGTGGGCGGCGTAGGCAACGACACGCTGGATGGTGGCCAAAACCCCGATGTCGACCCAACCCGTCCTTGGGACACATGGAGTACTTACGATGTGGCGCGCTATGACGCGGACAAGGCCCAGTTCAAAATTCAGCGGCTGAGCGACGCCGATGGCACCAAGACCGGCACAACTGACCAACAGTACTTTCTGGTGGAGCACCTGGTGCCGAGCAGTTTGGGTGGTTTGGGAACCGACATTGTTTTCAATATCGAACGCCTCCAGTTTTCTGGCTCCAATGGTGATGTGCAACTCAATGTCAAAGTGGAGCAGCAGGGTAACCGGACCAGTTACAGCGGCACCCAGTTTGCCGACACTATTGTTGGCACAGCCGGCGATGACAATTTCAGCGGCGAGGCCGGCAACGACAGTATTGCTGGCGGGGCCGGCAACGATTTTATGGGCGGTGGCGCGGGGGATGACAGCTTGGGCGGGGGCGATGGCGACGACCAATTTGTCAATCTGGCGGGCGGTAACGACACCGTAGTCGGGGGCGATGGGGCAGATACTGTCACCTACGAAGACGTGTTGGCGCGCTTTACGGTGCAACTTGTGCGGGGTGGTAACGCCCTAGCCAGCTTCAGCACAAGCACTGGCTTCGGAGATGAAACTTTTACCGCTGAAACCGACACGATCAAAGTCACAGACCGTCTTGCCTCAGCCTATGGCGGCGAAGGGGTGGACAGCCTGGCTGCTATTGAAACCATCAAGTTCAACAATGGTTCGATATCGCTGAACAAGGGGGTGTACAGCTTTGTTTCGTCGAGCTCTGCGCAGTCGGTCAATTTGGTTGGTACGGACGGGGACGACCAACTCAGGGGCGGTGCTGGCAACGACACGCTCGATGGCGGTACAGACACGGCAACACTAGGCACCAACTTCTGGGGCGGCGGGGATCAGGCGCAATACCTGGGTGCAGCACGCCAGCGCTTTGACATCGTCAAAAACCTCGATGGGTCATTCATAGTCATTGACATTGCCTCCGTTATTACCCCCGTTTTCGGCAGCGATGGTCATCTAAACCCATCGTCTTACGACAGCGGCGACAAGGTCTCTCAGGTGATCGGCTACGGCATCGACACGCTGAAAAATATAGAGCGGATCAGCTTCAGTGACGGCCAGCTTGATCTGGCCCCACTTGATGTGACGAACACCTACCAATCGTATTTGTATGTCAACGGCGTGCAGGGGGCTTCTTATCAGGTCACACAGCACAACATCACCGGCACCTTTTTGGGCGACTTGTTGCTGGGGTCTCAGTACGGCGACCAGATCGATGGGCGGGGCGGTGACGACACGATTGACGGCGGTGTGGAAACCGTAAGCGCTGGCAACACCTGGGAAATTCAAGACGTGGTGCGTTACGAAGGTAGTCGAGAGCGTTACGAGATCAAGGGCGTGCTGATAGAAAAAACTGGCAGTGGCAGTACTGCAACATACAACATCGTGAGTGCAGCCAACGCTACGAGTACCGCTGTTTTCGGCTTGCAGGTCAAAGATGTTTTACCACTTGAGAATGGCGGCACCGGCACCGACCTACTGGTGAATGTAGAGCGAGTTGAATTTGCTGCTGGGTCATCGAGCACTGGTAGCAATTCGATCAACATCAAGCCTGAGTTCGACTATTACGACGACTGGTCTGCGTCGACCACCGTTGGCTCGAAGCCCCAAGCCGTGAATGCGAGGGGAACAGATTTTGCAGACGCCCTGAGGGGCACCGACAACGGTGACAGGCTCAGCGGCAACGCCGGCAACGACACGCTGTCTGGCGGTGCCGGGGGCGATGAGCTCGAAGGCGGTGCCGGGGATGATTTGTTGTTGGGCGGCGCCAATGGCAGCGTCGATGCCTGGGGTAATGTGCGCTCAGACACAGCCCGCTTTAACGCGCCGTTTGACCGCTTTGAAGTGTCTGCAACCACGGTCGACCTGGATGGAGATGGCAGCAAAGAAACCGCGGCCATGCAGGTGCGCGACCTGTTGCCCTCGGAAGACCCAAGCTCTATGGGTACCGACATTTTGGTGGGGGTAGAAAACCTGGCTTTCAGTGAAAGTTGGTTAGACCTCAATGTGCGTCGTTGGCAGTGGACAGACCCGCAAGGCGTGGTCAGCGCCAGCGCCGAGGGGACGGTTTTTTCTGACATTGTTACAGGCGACCGTACCCTGGACGGCATCACGGTGGAAGTACGCAGCGACCAGTTGCGTGGCAACCTCGGCCATGATGTTTTGCTGGGCTTGGGCGGCGGCGATAACCTGCAAGGTGGCGAAGGCAATGACGTGCTGGACGGCGGGGCTAACGGCAGCACTGGCGACGCATGGCGCGACCTAGACCAAGCCCGCTTTGCGGGTAAAGCCCAGCAGTACACGGTGCAAGGCATTGCCATTAACACGGTGGCTGGCAACTCCACCATTGCGGCAGATGGCAAAACCATAGCCACGTTCAATAGCGCAGGCCTGACTGTCACAGCCACCGATTTAGCGGCTGGGGTGGCCGACGTGCTGCGACTGGCCTACCAAAATCTGACACTGACCGATGGGCAGCACAGCAGCGGCTACCTGGTGGTCGACACCCTGTCGTCCGACCTTGGCGGCGAGGGTGCTGACCTGGTCTTCAATGTTGAGACGCTGTGGTTTGCAGACGGCCCGCTGGAGATTGATATCCGCGCCAACTCCGACGACTGGAACAAAGACGGCAATCTGGACTGGGTGAACGTCACCGGCACGGCCAACAATGACTCGATTGACATGGCCAAGCTGGTCAGCCTGACGGGTAAGCTTGAGGCTGCGCTCACCGCGACCCGCATTGATGTTGACCTGCGTGATGGCAACGACATCTTTGTGGGCGGCAGTGGCGGTGAGTCGATCAGCACTGGCGCGGGCAACGACTATGTCGACGGGGGTGCCAACACCGGTACCGACCAGTGGGGCGGCCAGATGCGCGACGAGGTGCGTTTTGAGGGCAACTTCAGCCGCTACAACCTGATCAACGTGACGCTGGTGAAAGCGGCGAACGCATGGACATTGAGCAGCAGCACCCTCGACTTGACAAATGCCAGCACCACGGTAACTGCCTTTGGTGCCGGTGCAGCCGCATCGCTGGCTGCGCTGAGCAAGGCAGACATCAATGCGGCACTGACCAACATGGTGGCCAACGCCGGTCAACAGACCAGCCTGAGCGGCTGGCTGGTCGCAGACCGATTGCCCTCGCTGGCTGGCGGCTCCGGTGTGGACGCCTTGGTCAATGTTGAGGCGCTGTCATTTGGCGACAAGTGGATGCCGCTGAACATGCAGATCTACTACCAGCGGGAAAGCTCAATTGATCCGTCAGTGAAGTGGGAGACTCTGCCTATTGTCAGCGCCTATGTTGACGGCACACAGGGTAACGACACGATTGGCTACAGCAGCATCACTGCGGCTGGGCAGTACAACTACACGGGTGACGACAACCTGCGCGGCAACGAAGGCAATGACTCGATCTACGGCGGCGCCGGTGGCGACTGGATCAGTGCTGGCGAGGGCGACGACTTGATTGATGGGGGTGCCAATGGCGCGCTCGACCAGTGGGGCAATACCCGCATAGACACCGTGCAGTACGAGGGTGAATTTGCGCGCTACTCCATCACCCCAAATTCCAATGGTTCGGTCACCGTATCTGACAGCCAAACCGATGGTGATGGCACCGACACCTTGACAAATATCGAGGCCATCGGTTTCAAAGACCGCTACCTGCGGCTGGGGGTGGAAACCTGGCTCAACAAAGACAAGGCCGGCAAGGTGACCGATGTGTCCTTGAACGGCTCGCTGTTGGGCGAGGTAATCGATGTTTCGGCTGATGCCTATCCTGGTGTACGTCACAACATGAGGGGCAACGAGGGCAATGACACGCTCATCGGCGGTGCTGGCCCGGATGACTTTGAAGGTGGCATCGGCGACGACAGCATGGTGGGTGGCGCCAACGGCAAAGATGCCTGGGGTAACCCGGGTTTTGATGTGGCGCGCTACCAGGGTGCTTTCAGCCGCTATGCGGTGACCTACAGCGCCGACCAGGGCGAAACATGGGCGGCCACCAACCCCGGGGGCGCGGGCCTGCTGGTTCGGGTGACTGACTCGTTCAGTGAAGACGAAGGTGGGCAGGGAGTTGACACCCTCTCGGGCATTGAAGCGCTGTCATTTTTTGACCGCTTTGTGATGCTCGAGGCCAGCAAAACCACACAGGACCTTGACGGCGACGGTCGCCCTGACAACGCTCAAATCACCGGAACCGAGGCTGCGGATGTTTTGATTGGAGACGCAACCAACGACCGCATCATGGGCGCCGGTGGTGCCGACAACATCAGCGGTGGTAAAGGTGGTGATGTGTTGATGGGCGGAGCAGGCAACGACACGCTTGATGGCGGTGATGACGGTGTCAGCCGCTCTGGCAGCGCCTTGATTGACGTGGCCGAGTATTCCGGCGCTGCGGCGCTCTACACCATCACTAAAAATGCAAATGGCTCTTTCACCGTGGCGAGCGGCAGCGGGGCATCAGACGGTACCGACACCTTGACCAACATCGAGGGCTTGCAGTTCAGCGATAGCTTCATCAGTTTGCTCCAACAGATGTCTGAGCGTGATTTGAACAAAGACGGTGTAACCGACCTAATTGAAATCCGCGGCACCGATTTGGCTGCGGTGGGCGACACCATCACCACCCTGACAGACAAGAGTATGCTGGCCTACCGGATGTCGGGCGGCCTGGGCAACGACACCCTCACCGGCGGTACTGGTGCAGATATTTTCGAGGGTGGGGCGGGCAACGACTCCATCGTTGGCGGCGATGGTACTGCCATAGACCGCGCGGTGTTCAGTGGTAACTACGCTGACTATGATGTATCAGAGCTAAGCAGCAGCAGCGGCAGCCTTACTGTCTCGCACAAGTCAAGTGGCCCCAACGGCACCGATACACTCAGTGGCATTGAGGAACTGGCCTTTGCCGACCGGGTGGTCAAACTAGGTGCCGCTGATGTGGTGGCGACCAAGCAGGTGGATACCGATGGCAACCAAAAAATTGACACCGCCTACACCTCCGGCACAGACCGCGCTGACACGATCGATTTTTCTTCTTCAACGTTGGTGAATGTCGTGGATGCCGGCGCGGGCAACGACAACGTCAGAGGCGGCAGCCGCGCGGATACCTTTGTCTTGGGTGCGGGCAACGACACCGTCGATGGCGGTGCCAACGACGGCCTGGACGCCTCGGGTAACCCCAATATGGACCGTGTGCAGTTTTCTGGTGCCAAGGCAGATTACACCGTCAAGGCATTACAGATGGCCAGCTTTACTGTCAGCGGAGCGGTTGAGGTAGGTGACCTGCTGTCGGTTACCGTAGGGGCCACCACGGTAAGCTACGTGGCGACCGGCACCACTTTGGCGGCTCTCAAGACCGGACTGGACGCCGCACTGGCCAGCGCTGGTCTGGCCTCTGGTATCAGCGTCACCTCCACCCTTGCGCAGACCGGGGTCGACTATCAGGTCAAGAGCATTGACTCTTTGGTGGGCGTGAGCAGCACAGCGGGCAACGGCAGCCATGCTGTCGCTGGCACCTTCACGGTCAACGGGGCAAGCCAATCTGGAACCAGCTTCAACATCAAGGCGACCGACGGTGTCACGCTGGAGGCTGGCGAGAAATTGCGCTATGTGGTGGATGCCAATGCCAATGGCAGCACTGCTGACGCAGGAGACATCTCGGCCTGGTACACCATCAAGACTGCCACCAAAACTGTGGTGAGCGGGGCTTCTGACAACTGGGCACTGACACTCACGGACACGCTGGGCACGGCGCCGGCTGATGGTGCGGTGGTCAGTGTGACTGAAAGCAACACCGACACCACACTGGCGGTGACCGCAATGGCTTACGACCGCTGGTTTGAAGCGGCCAACAAGACCGGCACGGTGGAGACCGATACCTTGCGGGGCATTGAGCAGCTGCTGTTTAGTGATGTGGCGCTGGACTTGTCTTTCAAAACCGCCCAGAAGGCGGTATTTGGTGCCAACGGCCTGACCACGGTAACCAAGGTTACTGGCACAGAACTGGCCGATATTTTGCGGTCCACGGGCAGTAATGAAATCTTCACTGGGGGCCTTGGTGCAGACCGTATTGTGATTTCTGACGTCAGTGGCACCGATGAGGTACGGGGGTTTGCGGCTGGCGCCGGGGGTGACATCATCACAGCAGTTTTGGGCTTGAACGATACCGATGGCCTGAATGCCAGCGGTGTAGACACTGCCAGCAAACTGATGGCGAAGGGCGCACAGCAGGGCGCAGACGTGCTTGTTGATCTTGGCCTGGGCAATAGCCTGAGGCTGGTTGGGGTGTTGGTGGACGATTTAAAGCTGGAGAACTTCGGCGTCTTGACCGCCATTTAATTCACAGCTTTACAACTCAACTGACCAGTAGGAGAAACCATGGCTTACGAACAAGAACACCCGCTGATCAAAGGCACCTCGAACAACACCACAGCGGCAACGCCAGACCGCCTGGGCTCAGGTTGGTTGACGGCCTCTCTGGCCAGTTCGACCGATGTTGATTACTTTAAGATCGACACCACCAGCGCCGCTCTGATCAAAATTGACCTGAGCAACCTGCTGGTTACCGACACCAAGCATTGGAGCCTTGCGCTGCTCGACGGCAACGGCGACTACCTTCGGTCTTTAACGAGCACCGTCAGTGGCGCGCCCCTAGTGGACGGCACCAGCAACACGGGCACAAGCCTGAAGGTGACTGGCCTCACCGCTGATGTGCCGGTTGGCAGCCGCTTCAGCTTTGTCACGAGCGCGGCCGACAGCACCATTTACACCGTTAGCAGTGCCACGCCCATCAGTGGTGGTGGCTCCACCCTGACCCTGACCACCGCCTTGCCCAGCGGCTTGGCGGCGTCGACCGCACTGGCCTTTGACCCGGCCCAAACCCTGGCTGGTGGGGCTACGACCTCTTTCACCGGGCAGGTCAGCGTAGCGGGCACCTATTTTGTCAAGGTGGCTGCCAATAGCTGGACAGACACAGACTACAACATCCGCGCCACGGTACTCAAGACTATTGAGAGCACCGGTCAGAACGACAAGAAAGACGAGGCCATCGCCAGCGCCACCTCAGACCAAAACCGTCCGGTTGAAAACGCCTATATGACTGGCGCTTTGTCGGATGCCACAGACCACGATTTTTGGGTTTTCAGCACGGCCACCATGACTGGCAGCCTGACGCTCGATTTTTCTGCGGCCAGCGGTTCCAACACCTCGCCCAAATGGGACATCAAGTTGACTCAGTGGGCTGGCGACCAACCCCTCACCAATGTCCAAGGCACCGCCATCAGTGGCACTGCCGGTGCTTCGAAAAAATTTACTATTGATGTCGCCAAGTACAGCACAGCTACCACCTTTGTGGTGGACGTGTCTAAGGCCTCTGGCGTGACAGTGGACACCGGCGCTTACAAGCTGCGCCTGAGCGGAGCCACGCTTGACCTCAATGACAGCCCGCTCGTCACGATTGACGGGGTGACCTCCAGCCAGCCCTACGACCAAAAAAACACCGGTGTAACCCGCTCGGTCAAAGCCGGCGCTGACAGCAAAGTGGCCTTGAGCACCCTGTACACGGCCACCGACGCTGATGCAGGCCAAACCGTTGCGAACTTCCAGGTGGCGCTGAGCAAGGCCAGCGACGAGACTGCAACCCTGGGCGCCAGCATTCAGCTGATTGAGTCAAATGGAACGACAAGCACCACGTTCGCATTGGGCAGCACAGCGAGCCTGACAGCTGCGCAAATGGCCAAGGCCTATGTGGTGCCTGGCAGCGTGACCGGCAACCTGAGCTTGGCTCTGCAGGCTTTCGACTCCAGCGGCGCACTGGACGGCTCTGGCGCCAGCTCGGTCATGGTGCAAACCCTTCGCGTGGTGAGCAGCAGCGTTGGCGTGACCGCCACCAATGACGGAACGCTTGCGCTGGAAGAAGGCAGAGCGAGCAGCACCGAAGTACTTGGCTTCAGACTGGGCGCAGCCCCGACGGCTGATGTCATAGTCTATTTGGAGCAGGATGCCAGCAAAACGCCTTTTGTTTTCAGCAGCAGCGTTTTGACCTTCAACACCAGCAACTACGCTACCGAACAAAAAGTCACGGTCACCGCGCGCAACAACCAGACCACCGAGGGCGCTCACACCGGGAAGATCAGCTTTCGTGTGGTCAGCACAGACAGTCAATATGACGGTTATGCCCTGACCAGTTTTGTTGTCGCCATCTCAGACCCTACAAACTCGCTGCCCACCGGTGTTCCTACCCTGGGCGGCACGCCCACCGAAGACCAAACCCTGAGCGCCGTTACCTCAGGCATTTCAGACCTGGACGTCTTGGGCACATTCAATTACAACTGGCAGCGCAGCCCTGATGGCACAAGCTGGACCGACATCGGTCTGGCAACTAAAGACAACTATGTTTTAGGTGACGCAGATTCAGGCAAGAAGGTTCGCCTGGAGATCAGTTATGTGGACGGGCAGGGCACCAAGGAGACCGTTTACAGCGCGCCTGCGACTATTGCCAACGTCAACGACTTGCCCACAGGCAGCGTGACCATTTCTGGTACAGCGAGCACTGGACAGACCCTGACGGCCAGCAATACCTTGGCTGATGCCGATGGCATGGGCACGGTCAGCTACCAGTGGCGGGCCGATGATGCCAATATCGCTAACGCGACTGGCAGTACTTTGGTGCTGGGTGCGGCCCATGTTGGTAAATCGATTTCGGTGGCGGCTAGCTACACCGACCTGCAGGGTACGGCGGAGCAGGTTCTGAGTGGCTCAAGCTCGGCCGTTGCTGACGGTAAAACCGTCGATGTGTTGGCCTACAGCTGGAAAGCCCACACCCTGTTGGACAGTGTCACCATGGGCGCTGGCAGTGCCAGCCAGGTTTCAAGCGCTGCTGGCGCAGTCAGCTTTACCGCCGTCACCGGCACCAGCCTCGCCTTGACAGCCAGCCGAGCCATCCCCAGCGCAGAAGCCACAGCCACATCAGCCGCAGTCAACCTGCAGGACGCCATAGCCATCCTCAAGATGATTGTGGGTTTAGAGGTCAACGGCACCGGCAAAGCCTTGTCGCCCTACCAGGCGCTGGCGGCTGACTACGACGGCAATGGCCTGGTGCAGCTGACAGATGCCATTGGCGTGCTCAAGCATGTGGTGGGGCTAACCGCCCCAGAACCGGCCTGGCGCTTTGTCAACGAGCTCGATGCCGCGGTGCCGGGTAAGGCCAACCTCAGCCCAGGTGTTGCACAAACCAGCATCACCGCAAGCTTGAGTGCCAGCAGCCCGGTGAAGGTGGGCCTGGTGGGGTATTTGACTGGGGATGTAGACGGCAGCTTTGCCGGGGCGACTGGGGCGCTGGATCTAGATAACATCCAGCCCAGCTACTTTACTGCGCTCGTGACATCCAACTCGGGGCTTAGTTTGGCGCAGTTTGGGGTGTACTGAGAAGAATTCCTTCGTATATGGCAATTTATCCGGACCCAAAGCAGCTGTTGGGTATTTTCAACAACGGCTACCAAGTGGGCCAAGAGGCACAAATGTGCTGATTTTCTATGCCGGGCCAAATTAAGTTGAGAATTTAATTGGAATCTGACCCCAATTAATTCAATTAATTCAAGGGCAGCCTAGCTGATCCGCAAGGGCTTGGAAATCCTTGGCGTGAAGGGTGTTGGCTGGGTCGGGTGAGATGTCTTTGGGCTGCGCCCGGCCGAACTCGGCTGGGCGTTCGATGTAGGCGGTTTGCAGGCCGCAGGCGCGGGCGGCGGC
>SXGR01102036.1_pt1 | contig 11649 bp, 9 predicted proteins | sample 3174711 | NCBI WGS metagenome assembly SXGR01 (sample SAMN11356860, study PRJNA531348) | freshwater metagenome | isolation source: freshwater sample F1-60 | place: China: Fuxian Lake, Yuxi | collected 2017-12-25
CTCATCCAATTTAGAGTTACATCATCAGGCCAATATCCACGAAGGCCAAGTTGTAAGAATCTATCGCCGCGAACATATCCAGAATCAATAAGTCTTCTCATGGGAGTTCCATGGCCAACTAAGGCTCCGAATTGAAGATCTCCGGTATCAGCGTGGGCATCAAAGTGGATCATTGAAACTTTGCCTTTGCCTAAATGCTCTGCAATTCCTGCAACATCTGCTGATGCAATTGAGTGAGCTCCCCCAAGACCTACTGGAATTGCTCCAGCCCTTGAGATTTTCTCTGTTGCTTTCTTTAGAACTAATAGCGCCTCTTCAAGATTTCCTGGAGGCATTAGGAGATCTCCGGCATCAAATATTTTGAGCTCTTTTAACCCATCAATTCTCAAAGCAAGATGTGGCCGCTCTCCATCATGAGGCAGATAGTCACCCATACGGATTGCTTGTGGACCAAACTTTGCGCCAGATCTATGAGAGGTCCCACTATCGATTGGAGCTCCAATAATGATTACATCAGCACCGTTATAGCTCTCAGGCTTATCTAAATCACAGGCAGGAATTCCAAGAAAGGTAAAATTCGGGCCATACATATTTCCGATGTTGGTCATGAATGAATCTTATCTCCACTTAAGCTAAACAGAATTAAATACCAAGGTGGTTGATTTGCTCATGCTGCAAAGAAGTGATTGCATTCAGAGCTAAACCCTGGCCCCAGAGCTGCATTCGATCGCTACGAATAACGCTATAACCAAAAGGAATTAACTGAAGCACGGTTCCAGCGCTAGTGCGCTCAAGTACTCCTGAGTCAGCCACGTATGAAAGAGCTGCAGCAGCTGCTTTTTTCCCAGTTTTCAAGAATAAGTCCTTTTTCTCTGGTAGGTGTCGAGCTGCTCTGACCAAAGCTGCGCCTATTCCGGCCGTAGCAGAAGTTTCAAGAACACCCTTATTTTCTATTTGACCATCTACTAATACATCCCAAATTCCATATTCTGGAAGTAGCTCGCATAATGCAGTTAATTGCTTATCTAGCGATGATTTAATCTTTGCAACTCCCTCGGATTTATACGCCAAAACTTCTGCTGCATCAAGAAATTCAACCCCTGAGAGCGCCATCCAAGCATTACCTCTTCCCCAGTAATTCCAAATCGTCTCGCCCCGATGAGAACCATGCGCCATGAGGTGGGTTTCAGGATTTTGCAAAGTTAGGTGATGAGCGATGAGCTGATCTTCGATTATTTCCAAAAACTTTACATCCTTATTGACTACTGCATAATTCAAGTAATAAGTGCCAAGCATGTAGCAGGTATCAGCCCAGATACTTCCTGGCCAATGCTCAACGGTGCCGTTTTCATCACGGGTCGCTGAGTTGGCGGCAGAGAGCCAGTTCATCAGCGCTTGATTCATTGTCCTAGCATCAAATAGTCCAGCATTATCTAAGTGAACTGCTCCAGCCCCAGGGGCAACATTGTTTATATGTCCAAGAGTGAAATCTGTCTGCCTTTGATACCAAGAAATCAACTCACCAGGAATTTCTTGGTTATTAAGTTGGTGGTAGCGAATTTGAGCTAAGAGATAAACTCCCTCACCCCACGACCATTGTGGCAATCCACCCTTCCAAGTAGCGGAGATGACGCGAGTGGCTATCTCTTTTAATTCATCTTCGCTGTACTCAGTAGCACCTCTTGCCTTTTTGGGAGGTAGCTCCAGGGCGCTGGAGGTAATGTCTTCTCCAACCATAATTAAGCCTTTGATTCAGGATAGAGACGCTTACCTTTTATTAAATCAATCTCTAAACGCTCTCCCTTGAAATTTGCTCGAAGGATTTCATCGTCACCACTTAATGTCACGGCAGGATTTTCAAGCCTTGGAGGCCTTTCAGGTAGACCATCAATTATTTCACTATGACTGCCATTAACCTCTAGGTTATTTAGCCAGCCTAGTTCAAAACTTTTTTTGTGCTTAAAAGAAATGTGAAGATTCTTCTCATCATACTTTGGCTCTTTTAATGAACTGACAAAAGCTTTAAAGCTCTTGGAGGATTTTTTGTCACCAAAGAGGGCTACATATAGGGAACCATCCTGATTCGGAATCCACTCTTGATAAGCAGTATCGCCATTAAATCGAGGAGAGACTCCTCCCGGAGTTGATACAGCGATATATCCGTCACCCACACGGCCTGCAATCCAGCTTCCTTTAATCACATATTCATTCATAAAGGGCGTTGGGAACCAAAGATGAGTGAAATCTGGATAGTGATCATCCTTTATTGGATAAATAGCTAAAACAACATTTTCTATCTGGCGCACTCTTGGTAGAACTAAGTGTCCAGCCCAGGCATTTGGCCGCACTGAAGTGGCATGGCTGTAGGCAGCTGGATAACTAGTAAAGACCTGCACCTCAGTTCCAAGTGTTGCTCCCCACACATGTTCCTGTAGCCCTGGAAGTCCGGATCGATAATCCTGCACCGATGAGAGCATTCCATCTGCTGTTCGATATACTCTTAAATCAGAGTTGTAAGGACGATCGAGAAGATCACTTGTGAATCGATACTTTCCGCGGTAGACCTGCCTACCGTTCCATGTCTTTTCTAATGAATGCGCAACCTTACGAATCAACGAGGGTAACTCATACCTCTTTGCAGTTATAAGGGTTGTAACCGGCAGAACTGCCAGATTTAATGATCCCATTCCCCATAGCGCCCACATTATCGGCGCAGTCTCTTCAAAGCGTGAAGAGCGAAATGTTGTGGTGTAACTGCGGCCATGAGCGGCCCCATGGATACCTCGCCAAGAATTACTGGCAAGAGACAAGAGCATTCGATCTAGAAGCGCTTCGCTAAATTGCCTAATTCTCTTTGAAGGAGAAAACTCTAAAAGAGAAATCAAAGCCAAGGTGTCAATTGCCAGATATGCATTCGAATCAAATTCACTAAATCCACCCTCAAGTTTTCTAATTAACCACTCTTGCGCCATTTCCTGACCATGAGCTGAGTGCTTACTACCTTCAAAACCAGAATTGGAGAACTTCTCATCTTTCAAATAATCCCCAATTAAGTGTTCTGCTGTATGCCAGACCAATTGATGATTCTCTGTGAAGTAGCACATGGCATCTAAACCTGGCTGATCAATCCAATACTTAAAATCAACTAGAGACTTGATGACCTCATCTCTGAGACCAATCTCCCAATTAGCTTGGCTAAATCTATGCAACACATTGATTAGTCCCACGGCTTCAAAGTCAGCGCAATCAGCTTTAGAGTTAATCATCGAGAGGGCAGATTTAAGATCCTCTCGAGTCACAATATATTTGGCGTTTAACTCTCTACGAGCTAGCGCTCGAGCTGAGGATGGGTAACTGTCTGAGACATGACTTAAAACCTCACTCCGCCATACATTAGATTCTAACTTTGTTACCTTAGTTCTAACTTGCTCCGGGACCCGAGCCGTTCTAAGAACTCGATTGACAGGTGTATCAAAAGAATCAACTGTTACTTCTAGAAAAATCTCACCTGTATCCAACATAGTTGCAGTGACATCTCCATCAAGGGCTCCTGACTTTTTGGCCACTGCATCAGCCGCAGCTTTTTGTAGCTGCGTGACTGAAACCTTGCCGCTTCCTTTTTTCAAGGTCACAGCAACTCCCTGTCCTAGATCTCTTACTTTTTTTACTCTAATCTTTAAGCCTATTGGGCCTAAAATTTCAATCTCATCATTATTTCTTGCCCATTGCTTTATCCTGATCTGCTCCAAAGCTCTTTCTGCTATCTCGGAGGCATACTCATCAGCCCCTATAGATGGGATTACGATACGGACTGGTAAGCCAATCACGCTGACTCTGACAACATGGCGCACCTCTCGAAGAGATATTTGCCACTGCGAAATAATTAACTCACTAATTCCTGAAGGTAGTAAAATCTCAACTTCATTTACTACTGGTTGCATGTAACCAAACTTGTCAGTACTCAAAATGATTTGACCATTCAGCCAAACCTGAATTGGTCCGGGACTTTCAAACTTAAGTATGCGCCACTCTGGTTGATCCACCTCTATCTGGGTCGCCATCAATGAGTGTCTGTATTCAGGAGTGTATGAAAAATGGCTCCAGTCGACATAACCGTCATCACCTGTATGCACCCGGCGCCACTTGCCTGTCTCAATTTGGCCGCCTCCAGGTGACTTCCAAGATATTTCCCCTGATTCAATAACGTTTGGAAGCTTTTGATCAACAATAAATTTTCTATTCTGGAACAATTTTGCCTTCAGATTGGCAACATCTGGGCCATTGGTAAGCACCCATCGTCCATCATTACCAAAAGGATCGCCAATGCCAGGCAACGCTTTATCTAGATCGTCAGCAGCAGTAATCCAAGAATCAGAAGTTAGCCAATCTCTAATAAAGCCGCGGCGGTCCAATTTATGTACGGTCCGATTGAAGCAAGAGGTAAATCTTGGAGTGATTTCCACAAGAGGACTCTACTAAACCTTCAACTTGTAATCACTTAATTCCAGTGTGAGCAATTCCTTGAATGATTTGCCGTTGCATGAAAATGAACATGAACAACACTGGAATGATGGACATGACAGACATAGCTAGGACTATGTTGTAGGGAACAACCAATTGGCCATTTAGCAGTGCCAGTGCGACTGGTAAGGTATACAGGCGCTCCTCCTGAGCAATCAATAATGGCCAGAGAAAATCATTCCAGCGCCAAAGAATTGAGAAGATGGCTACGACAGCAAGTGCTGGACGAGCTAAAGGCATCACTATTCGGGCATAGATTCTGAACTCCCCCGCCCCATCCATTCGAGCTGATTCTAGTAATTCATCAGGAATGGTCAACATATATTGGCGAATCACAAAGACTCCGGTTGGTGTTGCAGCAGCGGGGATAATCATCCCCCAGTAAGTGTTAACTAATCCAAGTGAAGAAACTACTAGATACATTGGAATTAAGATAACTTGAAGTGGAATCATTATCATTGCTAAGGTTAGAACAAATAAACCATCTCTACCCCGAAAGTTGTATTTTGCAAACGCGAAAGCTGCCATTGAGTTAATCAAAAGAGTCAAGATTGTTGCAACCACGGTCACAAATAAACTATTCAGAAAATATCTGGTGTAGTCATACATGGCAAAGGCTTCACTGTAGTTCTCAGTTGCCCAACGAGAAGGAAAAAGCATTGGGGGTCTGGCGCTAAAATCTGTTAAGTCCTTAAATGATGACAACGCGAACCAAATGACTGGCGCCAGCACCACAAAACTTAATACCAGAAGTGTTGCGGTTCTAATAACTTCTGCTGTACTTGGCGCAGGTCTATTGCTAATCGAAGTCCACTTGTAGGTACTACCCTTCATCACTCTCTTTCTCATACTGCATCCTTCTTTCTTCCCACAAGGAAGTTAAGGGCAGTAAATGCAAAAATAATCATAAATAAGATAACGCCTGCAGCACTTCCTAATCCATACTGAATCGGAGTCTGGAAGGCGCGATCGTAAATGTATTGAACGATAAGAGTTGTTGCTCCAAGTGGCCCACCGCCAGTTAAGGTATAAATAAAGTCAAATGATTGGAATCCGTGAATTGTTGAGAGGATAATAATGATCAGAGTGGTTGGCTTGAGCAGAGGCAGCGTTATTTTGGTTGTGATTTGCCAACGAGTGGCGCCATCAATTGCCGCTGCTTCGAACAAACTTCGATCAATTCCCTGGAGTCCTGCTAGAAGAATTATGGTGTAGAAGCCGAGATGAACCCAGATGCCGACAAAAATTACTGCGATCATGCCAAGGGTTGGCTCAACCAACCAACCTGGACTTCCGCCACCAGCCATCTCTAGAAGTGTATTGAGTGGACCAACTTTGCGATCCAGGAAATCGTTCCAGATTAAGCCCACCACAACGGGTGAGAGCATGACTGGCAAGAAAATTATGGCCCTAAAGAAATTCCGAGCAAATTTCTGCTCGTTTAGAAATATGGCAAAAGCTAGTGAGAGTAAGGTAGATATGGTCATGTAGAAAACAACATAAGTTGCGGTGTTCTTAGCTACTGTGGCAACCACGGGATCACTAAAGATTGCTTTGTAGTTGGCAGTGCCAACATAAGCGAAATTACTACCATCCATACTGTCGAAAAAAGAGATATAGAAGCCTCTTATAGCAGGCCAAATGATAAAGGTAATAAAAATTATTAAGTTTGGTGCGATAAATAGATATGGAGTAACCCGTCGGCGCCAACTTTTAATTGGACGCTGACGGACTACCCTCTTCGACCCTCGAACTTTCAATTGATGCTCGCGTAGGAAGTTACTTAAAATCCCTACCTTTTAACTGTTGCCAGTTGAGCATCAATAAATGAAATCTGTAGATCGATTGCTTGCTTGGCAGTTATCTTGCCAGCCATGACTTCGGTCATCAGATCACGGAGTTTGTTATATACAGGTCCAGTCAAAGTTGGGAATGCCTGGATTCCATAGGCTAATGCCGGAGTCTTTGCAGTATCTGCAAGGTAGACAGCCATATCAGCAGAGCGAGTTGGATATTTCACTCCCGCTGCCACTAGATCTCCTCTTGTTGGGATCCAGAATGCGTTCTGGCACATAACTTCCATCTGCTTTGTGTCAGCAAGATAGTGCAGGAAGTAGGCAGCTAAGTCTGGAGTCTTGCTAGCTTGGAATGCCATTAAGAACTTACCTCCAGGCCATCCTCCAGCGTTTAACTCGCCTGGATTTGGCACTACTGCAAATTCAAACTTGGCATCTCTGGCTAGTGAAGCAAGATTCCAGTTTCCCGAGAAGAAAATTGGGGTCTGCTGAGCAAGGAATATTGCAGTTGGGGATGAGTACTTGGTACCAGTTCCAATCCATAGATCCCTTGGAGCAAGATCTGCTGCATAAAGATCTGTGATTATCTTAACGGCCTTTGTAGCACGAGTAGGTGTTGAACGAAGAACGTTCTTTCCCTGCGCGCTGATCATGTAGGCACCGAAGTGGCTCATTGCAGTTGACACGCGGTGTCCAGACTTATCAATTGCAAAGGCATACTCACTGCCTGTAGCAGTTTTAATCTTCTTACCTGCTGCCACTAAATCATTCCAATTCCACGACGTAGGAACAGCAACGCCAGCTTTCTTGAATAGATCTACATTGATAAATGGACCATTCATTGATAGGTCATAAGGAACACCAATCAATTTCTTGGAGACAGGATCAGTAACTTGCAGCGTTGATCCCTTTACGAATTCTGATGCGTACTTTCGACCAAAGTGCGTCTCCAGGTTCATTGCTACCTTTTGATAAAGGCCAGGATTATTTAGACGAGCAACGTCTGGAGTATTTCCTGCAGCAATTCTTGCCTGTAGCTGGGTATCAAGGCTCGTGAAAGGAATTACATCAAGCTTGACTTTTGCGCCAGTAAGTTTCTCGAAAGCTGCAATCTGAGTCTTAGTAGTATCAAGTTCAGCTTGGCTATCATTGTAAAAATAGTAAGTGATTTCCTTGCCCTTCCAATCCGCAAGCTGCTTCGCTGTTGGAAGAAGACCTGAGGTATTGGCTTGAGCGGTTTGTACTCCAAACACCGACATCGTTGCAGCTAATGCAACGGAGGTGATTGCGGAGATTAATTTAACTGAGTTGACTTTCTTCATATTTCCTCGTTAGACCTCTCTATATGGGTGTCGAAGGCTCGACCTTGTAGCCTATCTAAGTGGCAAAGAGGCGACCTTTCAACTCTATCTAGTCAAACCTTCTCTTAAAAATTTGATAACATTTCTTTATAATCAATGATTAGATAGGGTTTCGTTGTGGAGATACGCTCGGTTGTTACCAAAGAAGATGTGCAGAGCCGAAGCTCAGAATTTCTCCGTGAGCGTTTGGTGATATCAGATCTCTTCAAAATCAATGAATTTTCCTGGGTCCAATCTCACCATGATCGAATTCTGCTAGGAGGCGTGGCTCTTCAGAACGGCAAATTGGAGATTAGCGCTCCAGAGAATTTTGGCGTTGAGTATCTTCTACAAAGACGTGAGCTTGGCCTTGCCTGCTTATCAGGAAGAGTCGAAATAACAGTTGATGGAAAAGTTTCATCACTAGAAGCCGAAGACATTCTATATATTGGACGAGGTTCAAGAGTAATCCAGATTGAAGGTACCGGAAATGTCTATGGATCATCGAGTATGTCTCATTCCACGATGCCAAACTGTCTTATAAAAAAGAGTGAAGCTGAAACACTTGTCATTGGTGACAAAAAATTTGCCAGTGAGCGCACCTTGAGAAAATATATTCACGAGCAGGGAGCCGCATCATCCTCAATGGCTATGGGGATTACTACCCTTCATGAAGGTAATGTATGGAATACGATGCCTTGCCATGTTCACGAGAGAAGAACTGAGGCGTACCTGTACTTTGATGTCCCTGTAAGTAACAAAGTTGTTCATCTATACGGAGAACCTATGTGCACTCGAAATTTTATGCTAGATAATTTACAGGCGGTAATTAGTCCTGCATGGTCAATTCATACTGGGGCTGGCACAACTAACTATAAGTTCGTCTGGTCCACAGCTGGTGAAAATATTACTTACACAGACTTTATCCCGGTTCCAACAAGTACACTTAAATGAGGACAAATTGGCTTGAAGAACAATTCTCTCTTGATGAGAAGGTTGCTTTAGTAACAGGAGCAAGTAAGGGACTTGGGGCTGAAATTGCGATATCAATGGCATTAGCTGGGGCCGATCTAATCCTGATGGGAAGAAGCGATAAATCACTTAACCAGACCGCCAAGAGAATCTCTGAGATTTCATCAAAGCCTCAAGAAATACATTGCGATTTGTCAGATTTAGCAGAGTTAAAAAAAGCGATTGTTGGACTTGAAAGCAAAAAAATTGATATTTTAGTGAATAATGCTGGAACAATATTTCGCTCCCCCACTGCAGAAATGCCAGATGATGAATGGCATAGACTTATGGATATAAATGTTAATTCGGTACATTCCTTAACAAAGCAGGTGGGAAGAGGAATGCTTGAAAGAGGATCGGGGCGAATCATCAATATTGCATCCCTTCTCTCATTTCAAGGTGGAGTCAATGTTGCTGCCTATGCTACAAGCAAGCACGCTATTGCTGGATTCACCAAAGCCTTAGCTAACGAGTGGGGCCCTAAGGGAGTAAATGTAAATGCGATTGCTCCAGGCTATATTGAAACTGATAACACTGTACCGCTTCGCCAAGATACAAAACGAAGCGAATCAATTTTAGGCAGAATCCCAATGGCTCGCTGGGGTCAACCAAACGACATCGCTGGGGTTGCAGTTTTTCTAGCCTCTAAAGCGGCGAAGTACATCAATGGTGAAATCCTGGCTGTTGACGGCGGATGGATGGCAAGATGAGACAAGCGAGTTTTATCTTTGAACTCTTGCACTCCCGCCATCAGCTAATTTAAGAACCTCTTCAAGTGTTGCCATGCTTGTATCTCCAGGCGTTGTCATAGCAAGTGCTCCATGAGCTAACCCAATACTCAAAGACTTATCGAGAGAAAGTCCCTCTATCGCTCCATAAATAAGGCCGGAAGCAAAACTATCTCCCCCGCCAACTCGATCAAATATCTCCAAATTTTCATATTTTTTCCCAATTATCAGCCCGCTATCTTTACTCCACGCCACGGCGCTCCAGTTATTTACTGACGCACTTTTTACTTCCCTTAAGGTGACAGCAATTAGCTCAAGATTTGGATAGAGATCTGCTGCCTTTTCAATCATTTGTTTGTATAAATCAAGATTCAACTCACGATAATTTGCAGTAGCGCCCTCTAATTCAATCCCGAGGGACGCCTCAAAATCCTCCTCGTTGCCGATTAGAACATCTACCTCTGCAGCTAGTTTTTGATTAACCTCTTGCGCCTTTCTTTTACCACCAATTGACTTCCATAAACTTGGTCGGTAATTCAAGTCGTAAGACACTTTTGTACCTACCTCTTTAGCCCTTCGTGTGGCTTCCATTGCAACCTGAGCTGTGCTTTCAGAGAGCGCTGCAAAAATGCCCCCTGTATGTAGCCACTTTCCGCCCTCTCTTTGAAAAATTCTCTCCCAGTCGAAATCATCGCTCTTTAATTGAGAAACAGCGGTTAATCCTCTATCGGAGACACCTACTGCGCCACGAACTCCAAAGCCTCGCTCAGTAAAATTCAATCCATTTCTAATGCTTCTTCCGACTCCGTCGTAATCTCTCCAAATAATTTCTTCGGTACTAACTCCGCCTTGCGATATTAAGTCTTCCACTAAACGTCCAACCTCATTATCAGCAAGAGATGTCAGGATTGCAGTTTTTTTGCCAAAGCATTTTCTTAGGCCCCTGGCAACGTTGTATTCCCCGCCACCTTCCCAAACATCAAATCGGCGTGCATTCCTTACTCTCCCAACACCTGGATCAAGACGTAACATCACTTCGCCAAGAGCAATCAAATCAAAGCGGGCATTATCTTTTATTTTCATAGGTACTCTCCTAGAGAAGGCTGGCCTCTCGAGCTAGTTTGCTTATTGAAGCTAAATCTTTAGCAGCAAGAGCTTCTTTGGGAAACATCCAACTTCCTCCAATACTTCTTACAAAGGGATGCGTCAGATAATTCTTACCATTTTCTGCAGTGATGCCACCTGTTGGAATAAATCGTAGGTCTGGAAAAGGTGCAGATATCGCCTTTAGCGCAGTAATTCCGCCCATCGCCTCAGCCGGAAACCACTTTAGGGTTTTTAAGCCATGACTAAGTCCAGAGAGAATTTCTGAAGGTGTCGACACTCCAGGAATATAAGAAATACCAAGCTCAAAAGCCTGCTCTACTAAGTCTGAGCGAATTCCTGCTGAAACCGCAAAATCAACCTTTAATTCTTTCGCTCTGACCAAGTCACTTGCTTTGGAAACAGAACCAACTCCAATAGTTAAACCAGAAACCTGGCGCATTTTTTCTATGGCATCCCAACTAGCCTTAGTCCGAAGCGTTACCTCAACAATGGCTAGGCCGCTTTCCACTAGAGTACTTGCTAAGTCAATAGACCAAGATGCATCTTCAATTACAAGAACTGGAATCACTCTGCTCTTTACTGATTCAATCTCGTGCCAATTACTCATGACTTCTTTCTCTGTCGGCTCACAACTTGTCCAACGATAACAATGATTAGGGCAATGAAGAACATAGCGCTCCCAATCACGTTTGCTTGGGCTGGAATGCCCCGAGCTGCTGAAACATAGACGAACTTAGGAAAAGTCGACTCAATACCTGAGTTGAAATTGGTGATGATGAAGTCATCAAATGAGAGTGAAAAAGCTAGAAGCGCAGCTCCTGCTATTCCTGGCATAACTAGCGGAAGAGTGACATATCTAAATGTGTCTCGCTCGTTGGCATAGAGATCCATCGCTGCTTGCTCAAGTCTTGGATCAAGGGAGGCAACCCTTGCCTTAACAGTCACAACTACAAATGAGATGCAGAACATGACATGGGCGATGACTATCGTCCAAAACCCAGGATTAATCCTTAAATTAAGAAACATGGCAAGGAGGGAGGCGCCAAGGACTACCTCTGGAGTTGCCATTGGAAGAAAGATAAGAAGATTAGTGGTCTTACGTCCTCTAAAACTATGTCTACTAATTGCAAAGGCAATCATCGTTCC